>SXGR01286042.1_pt1 | contig 37925 bp, 45 predicted proteins | sample 3174711 | NCBI WGS metagenome assembly SXGR01 (sample SAMN11356860, study PRJNA531348) | freshwater metagenome | isolation source: freshwater sample F1-60 | place: China: Fuxian Lake, Yuxi | collected 2017-12-25
CGAGGAAGCGATAACGCGAAAACGCAAACGCTGCGGGTAGCGCCACCACCAATGACAACATCGTATTGAGTAAGACATAGGTCAACGAGTTGGTAAACCCACCCAGCCACACCGGATTGGTAAAGATCTCCGCAAAGTTCGCTAGTGTAGGTGATGCCGGAAACCACTCGAGTTTAGTGACGATGTCGCGCGTAGGCTTGAGCGCCATCACCAGGAGCCAATACAGCGGCAACAACAGGAAGAATGAATAACCCGCAATCACCAGCTGATTGAGAAGACGACTATTAAGAAGACGACTAGGGTTCACGCGACACCACCATCGTGTGGAAGAGCCAGCAAAGCAGCAGGATCACCAGGAAATAGATGACTGAGAATGCCGCTGCAGGACCAAGATCAAACTGGCCCACTGCCATCGTTGCGAGGTACTGGCTCAGGAACGTCGTCGTATTGCCCGGTCCACCACCCGTCAACACCAACGGTTCGGTGTAGATCATAAGTGAGTCCATCAGCCGGAGCAGGACAGCGATGAGGAGTACCGAGCGCAAATGCGGCAGCTCGATGTGCCTGAATATCTGCCACCGACTCGCGCCATCCAGTGCGGCCGCCTGGTAGTACACAGGTGGAATGGCTGACAAACCCGCAAACGCAAGCAGCACGACGAGCGACGTCCAATGCCAGACATCCATCAGAACGAGCGTGATCCACGCGTGCAACGGGACTTGGGTGTAGTTGAATTCGATACCGAGTCCATTCAACGCGGCGCCCAAGAGACCAATGTCGCCTCGTGCAAAAATCTGCCAGATCGTACCCACCACATTCAACGGCACGAGGAGTGGCACGGCGAGTAACACCAGAACAAACGGCGTCCAGCGACTCGATCGCGAGATACATCGTGCCACCAGAATACCGAGCGGTACTTCGACGATGAGCACTGTGAACGAGAACATCAGTTGCCGCAGAAATGCTTCGTGTAACCGCTCATCCCGCAACGCGTCTCGATACCAGTCAAAGCCGACGAAGAAACGGGTGTTAACGTCGAGGATGTCTTGCACCGAGTAATTGACGACCGTCATCAGTGGCACCACACCGCTGAACGCGACGATGAACACCACCGGCAGTACCGCAAACCAAGCCCGGTTGTTGTGTTGTTCAGGCAACACGACGTCCCTCCCGGAACAACATGTGATGCTTGAGCTGCACGTGTGAAGGTCCCGGCGCGATGAGCCCCTCTGCGCGGACATGCAATCGATTACCGTCGTGTTTGAGGCTCGCGATACCCACCGGCATGCCATTCTGTACGGCATCCGGTCGGAAGCCCGTGATCTCCACCGGCAAACCATCCGGCGCGAGCATCGCCCAATCGGCCCGAAAGCCGACGGTGCATTCGCCTTCAGCGTGATCGGTTGAAGCGAGCGCCGTGCCGTTCACACGCACTGCGCCACGTTTTACTTCCGCTTTGACGAAGTTCATACCGGGGCTGCCGATAAAGAACCCCACGTATTCATGCTCTGGATGATCGTGCACCTCCATGGGCGACCCTGTCTGCAAAATGTGACCGCCGTGCATGACACTCACTGCTGAGGCAAACGTCAGCGCTTCGGTCTGATCGTGGGTCACGTAGATCATGGTGACACCCAGATCCGCCTGAACTTTGCGCAGTGTCCTTCGCAGCCTCCATTTGAGCTCCGGTTGCACTGAGGTGAGCGGTTCATCGAGCAAGACGAGCGCTACATCCGGTCGAACGAGCGCTCGACCGATCGCAACCAGTTGCCGTTCGAACAGCGTAAGCGCGCTGACGTTCGCTTCAAGCACGATTTCGATGCCCAGCTCCTTGGCAATCTCCAACGCTCGGGCAGCTGCATCCAGTTTTTTCCAACCGTTATTGCAGAGGGGAAAAACTAGGTTCTCGAGCACATTCATGCGCGGATAAAGCACCGGGAACTGGAACACCTGCGCCACGTTTCTCTTGGCGGCAGGTACTGCGGAGACATCACGATCTCCAAAGAGGATACGACCACTCGTCGGCAACAGAAGACCCGAAAGCAGGTTCAGCATCGTGGTCTTACCTGCGCCGGACGCACCAAGCAGCGCGTGTGTCGCCTTGTCATCGACATTCAAGGAGAGATTTTCGATAGCTTCACCAGTGCTGCCTGGATAACGAAAGCTCACGCCGCTCAGTTCGATAGCAGCCAATTCAGTGACTCTCGAATCGAAGGATGTCGGCTTCGCGCACCCACACCTGCAGCGGCCGATCAATCTCAGCGCGCACCATCCCCTCCACCTTCACAATCCAGCCGTCTCGTCCAACGAGCCCATGGATGAAGGTATGCGTACCGTTGGTTTCCACTTCTTCGACCAGAAGCTGCAGTTCTTTCACGGCGCCATCTCCCGGTCGTGTTAGACGAACATGTTCCGGGCGAATCGCGCCGACGGTTTTACCGTCACTCAGTGCATTCACCGTCGGCTCGCTCATGAGCGCAGCGGCAGTGAAACTCTTTGGCTGTCGATACACATCGAGCGGCGCGCCACTTTGCACAAAGCCGTGGTCTTCCATCAGCACCACGTCGTGGGCCATGGCAAACGCATCAACCGGGTCGGTGGTCGTGTAGATGACGGTTAATCCTTCGGCCACCAACAATCCGCGTAGTTCTTCACGCAGCGCTTCGCGCAACTTGTAGTCTAGATTAACGAGCGGCTCATCGAGCACCAGTACACGCGCGCCTTTGGCGAGCGCCCTACCTATGGCTACTCGCTGCTGCTGACCACCGGAGAGTTCATGAGGGTACCGATGCAGCAAGGCCTCAAGGCCAAGCTTGCGCGCGATGTCCCTCGCTTTCGTGTCGCGTACCGAGCGCGCTACGCCGCGCGCGGTCAGCGGCGAAGCGATGTTGTCGGCAACGGTCCAGGCGGGATAATTCACAAAGGACTGCGTGACGAGTGCAACAGGTCGTTCCAGGTACGAAGCCAGCGGTGCATCATCGAGCAAGAGCTCACCCGAATGCGGCGACGTGAGCCCCGCGATCACACGACAGAGCAACGTCTTGCCGGAACGATTGGCACCGAGCACAACGGTAATCGCTGCATCCGTAAACACGTGGTTCAACGGTGGATCACCGGCACGCAAGGTGATTGCGTCGAGCGCCAACACTGGTGGGCTTAAGCCTCATGAAGGGAGCCGCAAGTGTGCCCGCTTGTTGAACGATGTGCTATGCAGCACAGATCCCGACACGCCTCTCCCATTGTGGAGCACACGCCGTCTTGAAGGCGCCCGGAGTAACATGCGGTCATGAACGAAAAGTCGACTATCACCGTCCTCCTGCTCGCATTTATCGGCCTCACCGCCTGGTACGGTGTGATGGCTGGTCCCGCCGGTGCGGGTCTCATGGCTAAACAGGTCTGCTCGTTAGTCCACGTGTCAGGCTTCACGCCGAAGCGCGCCGTCGATACCTATATAAAACCGTTACTCGGACCTGCTATGCCCTTCATGTCGTTACGAATCGATCCCGTGCGGCGACAAGTTGCGGTCACAACGCTGGGTGTGCACACGAGTGTCGCGGTTCATCACCCGGGGTACGGGTGTATTCAGCTACACGAAAGAACGACTGCAGACATCCAGAGCCTGTTGCCGCCGTATGCGGCAAAACCTGTCGAAGTGCAGAAAGTCGATCGAGAGCACCGTCCTTCGTATTTCGACGTCACAGCACTCAAGAGCGCAGCCGGAACCCGCTGGGAATGACCGGCTCCGGTAGAGGATCCTCAAGACTTCGTGTCAGCGCGTACCTGAAATGTTGGGAGGGTGTGAAGCCCAAGCGTCGCAGAAATCGCTGCCGGGGTTCATCACGATCCAACGCAGAAACCTAAAGCAGCTTATTCTCGGCAGGCTTGGTTGGCAGACCGTCAGTCAGCGCCTGTTCCCATTCATTCATTGAGTTGAGCGCTAACAACCAAGGATAGAAAGCAGGGAATTCTGCGCGTCGTACCTCCAGCCATGTGATCACCTCCAAACCGATAGGTGAGTCGATCGCAAGGTCGGTGCGAATATCAAAGGCGATGGGTGAGTTTGGCGAGAACCACGCATAGGCGGCGACGCCTCGGTCGTCATACCAGAGTCGCGGGTTTTCTCTTGGCGCTGAGCCCGGCAACCGCCACGCCACGTCGCTGTTCAGCAGATAAGAGGTCCGTGGCCATCGTGCTTTGGCATTCGCGGTGATGAGCTGCTGGAGGTCTTCAAAGCGCTCCCTCGAAAAGGGGGCACAGATAAGGTCTGACACGAAAGCTCCTGTTTAAATGATCCAACGGCAGCACCCGATAAACCCGCGTTTCTTGCATTCAAGTCATCGCGCGTGATCTCAGTACCCTATCTCCTCGATTCACTCGTCATTCCCCAATCCCATATACCGCTCCAGAGTCATATGAAAGTGGCGAATCCTCGATTCCTGATAACTCGATAACGTCTCGTGTTTTTTCCGGCTCGTCCGCATGCCCTCATGTTGCCAGCGCAGGTTGTTCGTATCCTGGTCGAGCACCTTTGCCGAGAACTTGTCGACACCTTCCACGGTTGCAAACGACTCATCTTCGCGGATACGAATCACAGGCGCAGGCTCCGGGGACGGCTCACCTCTCGGTTTTGGCATGAGGCGAATGAACTCCATGATGCAGTGATGGGGATCGTTGCCGATGGGCCGCACACGATGCAGCTGCGGGAGCCCTGGTCCACCATAGATGAAGAGGTTCGGGAAGAGGTTGTACTTCAGTGAGTCGATGCACTCAGCATCCGAAAGATACGAGAGGTCTTTGCCGTACTTCGCTAGCGTGTCATCACGCATACGCGCTGCGATCACACTACGCGCCGTCTGCCCTTCCGGAATGACACCCTTCGCCTTGGTTTGAGGACCACCTGCTAATCGATTCTCCAACATCTCTTTCTGCGAGACCGCGTGGGGTCGACTCGGACTTGTCACCGCCATCGCACAAAGATCACGACTGGTATGAGGGCCATAGATGTCGTGTTGCATGTTCCAATCGCCCACCACCCGCGTGAGCTCGGGATGCACAACCGGCGTGTGGTACGCCTCCATGAACGCTTCCTGCGCGGTCTTCCAGTTACACGACAGTTCCTTCTCGACATGCGAAGCGACGTACCACTCGTCGAACGGCCACCAATGGCTGAAGTGTTCAGGCATCACTTCGAGGTAGTCCAACAGCGGCATCGCTTTCGGGTCCATGTTGATGAACACAAACCCTGCCCAGGTATCCACACGCACCTCAGGTAGACGGTTAGCGCTGTAGTCGAGGTGCTCGAACTCCCAGGCACAGGGAACATTCTTGAGTTCGCCTTCCAGCCCCCAAGTCCATCCATGATAGGGACACTGGATTTCGGCTCCGGTGAATCCGCTCGAGTTGGACGGCTTGAGTTTGGTGCCACGGTGCAAACACGAGTTGTAGTACGCGCGAATACCCACCTCGCTCATTACGATGACGATGGACCAATAGCCCACGTCGTAGACGTAGTAGTCCCCTGGCTCTTGCAGGTGTTCAAGGCGGCACGTCATCTGCCATGTCTTCGCCCACACCCGCTCCATTTCGAGGTCGAACCATTCCTGACTGATGTAGCGCTCGAAGGGGATGTCGGCAGTGGGGAGTTGTTTGTCGATCACCGGCTTGAGTACGGCGGGCACCCCACCATCCGGCGCACGTTTGAAGTCGGACTTCACGATGTCCTGGTAGCTCATGCCCGGACAGCGTTCGTTCACTGGCTTGTTACGTTCAAACGTATTCATGTGCATCTCCTCAGTGATTCAGTTCCTGAAGGATTTCAAAAATGTTGCCATCGGGATCACGCCCGTAGGTGGCGCGCCGATTGCCGAAAGTGCCAGGCTCTGTATGAAATTGAATGCCTGCGTTACGCAGTCGATCGTACTCCGCGTCAACATCATCCACTTCAAGGCAAATGTGCGCGAGCCCTAGGTTAGAAGCCGGCGGCCTCGCTTCGCGAGCTGGCGGCTTCGGGGTTTCAAACTGCCAGAGTTCAAGGTGCAGATTGCCAAGTTTGAGCATCGCTGAACGGCCACCCGTGTCAGGTAGGCCGAGCACACGGTTGATGGGTTCATTGCCCGGACCCCAGCGTCCATCACTCAGCTTCTGTGCGCCCAGGAGTTCACAATAGAAGTGCAGCGCCCGATCCATATCCGGCGTTGAAAAGGCGGTGTGGTGCACACCCTTGATCATAGTTCACTCCCCTCGAATCGCCTCTGATCGTTAAAGCATGACGCAGGGAACATACGCCGCTGTCTAAAATTGCGCCATCCGCTTTCGGAAGACGCGAGTAGTGGTCGCTTGGTCTGTAATACTTGAAGCCGTGAACGTTGGATGATGAACGTCGGACGATGACCTTGAAGCTCAGCACAACCGCCCTCCTCGTAGCACTGCTGCTGCCGATTGTACTTACTGACGAAAAGCCACCGATCGGCATGACGTGGATTCCCGGTGGCGAGTTCGCTATGGGTGCGGCGGATCCGGGCGGACTCGACAACAACCGCGTCGGCATGCACGCGACCGCGGACTCGCGGCCGATTCACCGGGTGCGGGTGAATGGCTTCTGGATGGACAAGACGGAAGTCACGAATCGTGCGTTCGCCGCATTCGTGAAGGCGAAGAACTACGTCACCGTCGCCGAGCGTGCGCTTTCGGCGGCAGAATTTCCGCAAGCAGATCCTGCTCTTTTACAACCAGGGTCATCAGTGTTCGTGCCGCCCACAGCACCGGTTGCGTTAAACAACTCACTTCAGTGGTGGCGCTGGGAAATCGGCGCCAACTGGCGCGCCCCCGAAGGACCCACTAGTTCGATCACCGGTCGCGACGATCATCCCGTAGTGCATGTCGCCTATGAAGATGCGCTGGCCTACTGCACCTCGAAAGGTGGTCGTCTGCCAACCGAAGCCGAATGGGAATTCGCGGCACGTGGAGGCCTCGAAGGCAAACGTTATCCGTGGGGTGATGAGTTCAAACCCGGTGGTCGCTGGATGACCAATAGCTTTCAGGGAAACTTCCCGGACCGTAACTCCGCTGAAGACGGCTACGTGTCGACTTCTTCAGTCGCGCAGTTTCCGCCGAACGGTTATGGCCTATACGACGTGGCTGGGAACGTATGGGAATGGGTGAGTGACTGGTATCGACCGGACTACTACGCAGAGCTTGCTCGGGCGCCCGCTGTCGCTGTAAATCCCAAAGGACCGGAATCGAGTATTGATCCCGATGAGCCGGGTGCGCTCAAACGAGGACATCGTGGTGGTTCGTACCTTTGCACGAATCAGTACTGTTCACGTTACCAGGTCGGTACTCGTGGGAAAGGTGAGATCAATACCGGGACAAATCACTTGGGAGTGCGCTGTGTGAGTGACACGCCCTCAAAGGCCGGCTGATCTCAGGAAGTTTCTAACGGCCCCTTCAAATCCTTCGGGTCGATCCATGTTCGCAAGATGTGCGGTATCAACGACGCCGACATGTTTGGCATGCCGGCACTTCCTCAGCAAGAAATCTGCTGCGCCGTGAATGAAGGGGATATCGTGTGCACCCACGACGACGAGTAACGGACCTCGCAGTTGATCGATTCGATCCGTGGCTGGAATGATCACATCCGGTTCACGACGTCCAAGCCCCTTCGCTTCATGAGCAAGTGCCAGGCGATTCATGTCGAAAGCGATCGCACGTTGATCGGGATCGATGGTGTCGGGGTGACGACCTTCGCCATCGAACCAAAGCTGCGTCTCAAGCTCCGCTACCTGTTCGATATCACCACGCTCATCAGCGGCTTTGATAGCATCGAAGAGTTTTGGTCTTGGCACATCAAGCTTGAGGCCGTTCGGTCCCGAGCCACTCATGACAAGCGCGGCCACGCACTCAGGATGTTCGAGCGCGAAGTCGAGGGCCAGACTGCCGCCCATGGAACATCCCATAAAGATCGCAGGCGCTTCAATCTCAAGTGCCTTCAATACGACACGCAGATCATTGAGATGAGAAAACGCCTCATCTACGGGTTCACTTTGGCCAAAGCCACGCAGGTCGTAACGAATGACTTGGTAATCACCCTGGAAGACGGCGAATTCGTGGTTCCATTGACGGCTGTCCGCGACGCCGGCATGCAGAAAGATCATGGGCGTGCCACGGCCCGCCGTTTCGTACCACAACTTCGCCTGACCGCTCTGGATAAAGCCGCTCTGGATGAAGCCACTTCGAACAGGGTGATCAGACATCTGAATCGCTGAATGCAACGATGAGGCTCGTGATGAGCAGAACGGCGACGACGGGAAGCCAGATCAGTCGCTCGCGTGGGCTTCGTGTGGCCGTATTGGCGATACAGCCGAGTGCGCAATAGCCAACCACTAACCAGATCAACGTACGGGAAGCTTCAACCCACTCCGGAAAGAACAATCCGGCGCGTGTGAAGACGACGGCCATAAACGCGGCCAACACCGCAGCGGAACCCACAGGCACAAAACGCCACGCGCCCGGCAGGACACCTCGATGTCTTCCGCCGAGTGTGAACTCACCCCAAGGTGCACCGAACGCGAGCGCAAATTGGAAAAGGATGGTGACGGTCGTCAGAACCCCGAAGACCCATGCACTGACTAGCGTCATCGTCATGAGGATTGAGCTGCGGCGTTACGGATGAGTTTCAAGAGCGTGCGTTGTTGGCTGGTGGTCGTGACAGGGTAACGCACGAAGTCGTCCCCCGATACGCGCAGATCGGCGAAGAAACCCTCAGGATCTTCATGAAAGTGCAGAAACGCCCGAGACTTGCGATAGAACACACCCGGGCGCTTCTCTACCAGGAATTCAACAGCACGAAGTTGTTCGAGCAAAGGTGTGAGGGACTCCAGCGCCGCAGGGCTCGCATGTTTCATGGCGAAGCGCTCGAGTTGACCCAGACGCGGAGCGGTTGCAGGCAGATAACCCCTGCACGACGCGCCTCGTCGAGTGCATCTCCCGACTCCCAATCGACAAGGGTTGCTGATCCGAACCGCTCTTGACCCGCTTGGATGATCAAGCTCCAGATCGGTACGTCGGGCGAAGTGCTGAAGACGTTTGAGACCCCGATGGCTTCGGAGAATTTCGTAAAGACAGCTCCGGCTATCACGTACCCGTCATTTTTCACGCTGAGAAAGGAGACCCTGCTCGAATCGACTGCGCTCGAAAAAAACTGATTCGTATCAAAACAGGATAATCGTGCGGCTGTGAGCCAGGCTTCCAGTTCGACGGGACTCGTCACCCACGGCGTCGTGAAATCCTGATGCGTTGAATCAAAGACGCGTTTCCTCATCTCCAAGGCGATCCATTGCGCTTCAATGACACGGTGATATCCAAAGTGTGAGAGATCGAGATTGGCGTAGCTGTCTTTGATACCGAAACCCGGCGGTAGATGAAGTTCGCCGAGGGTGTTCACCAACGCGCCTTCGCTGCGTTTTGCCGCACCCGCGCTCGTACTCACGAAATTGGGATAGAACGCGGGCACGTTGCCGCGGAAGAGAACGCCGCCGTGCACGTCAATCACCGGCACGTGGTTGAGTTCGAACGAGACGAATCGACACCAAGCGGCGTTGTCCTGCACAGCGGCCTCGATCAACTCATGCATCTCACTCATCAGTTGCCCACTGCGAGAACCACACCAGGTTTCCATCAGGATCGGTGATCGCAAACTCTTTCGCTCCCCACGGCTTGCTTTCGAGGGGAGCATTGGGATGAGCGATGCCCGCGGCCTTGCAGCGTGCGTACAAGGCCGTCGACGTGGGTAGTGCGAAAACGGCAGCTGGTGTTCTCGGCGATATGACGGTCTGAACAGGCCCAGAAGTGAAGTCCCACATCATCGCGGGTGACGACGCCATAAACACCCTGTTCAACATGTTGTGCTTTGAAGCCGAAGTGCGTGGCGTAGAAGCTCGCGCTGCGTTCGATATCGAGAAAGGCCAACACGGGTGTCGCTGACAACAGACGTTCATCGTTCATCCCAATGCTCCTGTTCGGATGCCGCAGTTTTCATAGACTTGACGCAGCGGTCTGCTTCCATGGCACGATGTTTGAGCACTTGGGCCCCATCCAACTTAGGAACCTTCATGAGCAACTTGTCCCCGTTTGAAGAACAGTCTTTTTTGAAGCGGTGGATGCCGCCTGCAAGAAAGCCGTCTGGTGCGCCATCGCCACGGTTGCGGGTGATCAACCACGCGTTCGTAGGTGCACCCTACTTGGGACTTCCAATCGGGAGACGGGAAAGTACTCTGGTTCGCAACCGGCCCGCAATCATCGAAGGCGAAGCAGATGCGCGCCAACCCACACGTCGATGTGCAATACCAGGTGGCCTCACCGGACTTCATTCACGTATTGGTACGGGGTACCGCGGAACTCTGCACATCGAGCGCTGACAAACACCGGGCGTGGTCAGCGATTGACTATGACCTGACGCAGTTTGGTTCAACGGGGCCGGATGATCCGAACTTCTTGCCCGTGCGGATTACGCCAACACGAGTGGAGCTCTCCGAAATGTTTGGTTCGATGAACAAGCGTGTCTGGCGTGCATGATCAGCTGCGACGTGGTGGAAACTTCCACCACGTGAAAATCACAAGGGTGGCAAAAACGGTGTAGATCAGCGTGAAGACGATGGGCGGCGCGTTGTAGAAGAGCAGACCACCTACCCAATATTCAATGAACGAAGCGCCGTAGGCTTCAACACCTGCACGCAGCCGCAAGTGATTCTCCAGCGTGGTCAGTGGGCACTCGATACAGAACCACGACTCGAGCACCACGACGGCAATGGCCGTGAGATGCAGCAGGCGAAACCACAAGTGATTGACGAATCGCCACCCATGCCAGTTGCCGATCAGAATGAGAGCGAGCCCCAGAACGACGAAGGCTACGAAGGCCGCATGCAGCGCGAGCACAACATCGGCCAGGGAGAGCCACGCCGATTCACTCACGGCGTGTTGCGAAAGTCCTCAAGTACGGTGCCGTATTCTCGGATCTCCGCTTCGTGGGGTGGATCGCGCCACGGCTCTGCAAGCGCTGACGTGTACCAGTCACGCATGGAGCCGAGGGTTCGAAGGCGCTCTGCATAACTCAATGCCGTGGCGCTGAGCTCGGGTGAGTAGGTGAGCACACGAAAAGCGACCGGTGCATAGAAAGCATCAACGCCTGTGAAACGCTCACCGGCAAGGAACGGACCACCGAACCGCTTGAGGCCTTCACACCACAGCGCGTCGATGCGGGCCCACTCGGCTTTGAGCGCAGGAGGATTCTCATGCAACCGCACACGCACCGCGCAGTTCATACCGCAGTGGTTTCGCACCGTGCTGAAACTCGAGTGCATCTCCGCAGAAGCCGATCGTGCCCACGCGCGAGCAACCCGGTCTTTCGGCCAAACCAATGGATTGAGTTCGGCGGCATATTCGGCGATCGCCAGCGAATCCCACACCACCGTATCGCCATCTACGAGACACGGCACTTTGCCGGTGGGAGAAAACACTTTGAAGGCGTTGGGTTGTTCCTGGTCAAAGGGAACAACACGTTCACTGAATGGAATTTCCAATTCACGCAACAACACCCAAGGCCTGAGCGACCACGACGAATAGTTTTTGTTGGCAATGTAGAGCGTCCATATCAGGTTTGATCTCCGACTACGATCTCTCGTTACGCTTCCCGGCTCTTGTGTTCAAGGAGGGCAGCATGAGCCTCCCAGTTTCGACCGTCAAAAGGAACGATCCGCAGATTAGGCAACGGTGCATCGAGGCAACGCACATTCACGTCAACACCATCCGGATTGGATCGAGGAGTGTAAAACGGCTTTATGCCACACACCTTGCAGAAGGTGTGTTTCGCCACACCAGTGTTGAAGGTGTAGGTGGTGATGTGGTCTTCACCATGAAGGAGTCGAAAGCGCTGCTTCGGCACGATGAGGTGAAGGAACCCTGCTTTCGAACAGATCGAACAGTTGCAGTCTTCAACCTCAACAGTTTCTGGTGTTTCGACTTCGAAGCGAATTGCACTGCAGTGACACGATCCGGAGCAGATCACTTGAACACTCCGGGATCGTCGCGGTCGATAAAGTAATAACAATTTTCGACTTGGCGACCACCTTGGTTGCGAAACTCCGTGTGCGAGAGCTTGCCGCCGATTTTCTCCATGGCTTTGCGAGAGCGAAAGTTGTCGATGCCGATGTGAATCCAGACGCGGCGCGAAAACTGGAACGCGTGCTGGAGCATCAAGCCCTTCATCTCGCGGTTGTAGTCGCCACCCCAGTGGGATCGTGCGAGGAACGTATAGCCGATACAGATTTCTTCAGCTGCCGAATTCCACTCATAGAATCGCGAGGAGCCAATCAGGCTCTGCGTTTCACGATCAACGACGACCAGAGCGCCAGTTCCTGCGATGGCAGGCGCGAAGAAGTTACGTTCGAACACATCGCGCTTGTAGCGTTCCGGGTCGGGATGGAGGGTCCAGATTTCGGGATCAGATGCGGCTGAATAGAGCGGTTCGAAATCCGCTGCCGTTGCCGGGCGTATCGTGATGGATGCACCTTCAAGTACAGGTAGGAAGTTGAAAGACTCAGGCATCACTCACGTCCGTTCAGATTTAGGATGTTGGAGGCAGCCTTCATTGGCGGCCTGCAGGGAACGAAGAGGATTTGATGCATGAACTATACGACCTTCGGCCGAACCGGTCTTCGTGTCAGTGTTGCGGGCCTCGGATGCGGCGGCTTCAGCCGGCTTGGGCTCGGTGTAGGCAAAACAGAAGCTGATGCGATCGATATCGTTCGCGCTGCGATTGATTGCGGTGTGAACCTCATCGATACCGCCGCGGTGTATGGCACGGAAGGGGTTGTCGGCAAAGGCATTGCTGGATACCCACGCGATCAACTCGTGATCGCGACCAAGGCGGCTTTCGGACGAGGGCCGAACATCGTCGCGGCAGAAAAAATCGTTGAGAGCCTCGATAACTCGCTGCGGCAACTCGGTACCGACTACATCGACATTTTTCAACTGCATGCCGTCGCCCCGGATAACTACGTTCGCGTTCGAGATGAACTCGTACCTGCGCTGCTGCGTGAGCGTGACAAAGGGAAGTTCCGATTTCTCGGTATTACAGAGACACCGCCGTTTGATCCCGAACATGTGATGCTGGGGCGCGCGATGCGAGATGGGCTTTGGGACTCGGTGATGGTGGCGCAGCATATGCTGCACCAGCATGCGAGAGATCGCGTTTATCCGCTGACTCAACAGTACGGCGCAGGCACACTCTTGATGTTTGTAGTCAGAGGTATCTTTGCGCAGCTTGAGCGACTCGCTACTACACTCAACGAGCTGAATCTTCCGCCCCTCGATTTTCTTGTTCACCCAAGTGGCGCGAGCACGATGATGGATGCAGCGTATCGATTCATTCGACATGAACCTGGCGTTGATGTCGTCTTGTTCGGGACAAGTGATCTTGAGCACCTGAAAGCCAACATCGAGTCGATCAACAAACCGCCACTACCGATCAGTGATGTGGCCAAGCTCAAGGACGTGTATGGGCATGTGTCGGGTGTCGGCTTGGACATCCCGGCGCGACCGGCGAAGCATTGATGATTGAATCAGATCAATAGGAGTTTTTGGTACATGGTGAGATCACGCGCACTGAAGCAACAGAACGTCACCCCTTCTATGGATGGTGCTGACATCAGTACATCCCGCACCGTCGCGATAGCAGTTTCTGCGGCAAGATCAAAAGGGTAACCATAAACCCCGGTGCTGATACATGAGAATGCAACGGTTCGGAGCGCATGTTGATTCGCGATCTCAATGGCGCACCGATAACAGGAAGCGAGCAGTGCAGGCTCTCCACGCGCACCATTGCGCCACACAGGACCTACCGCATGAATGACGTACTTCGCCGGTAATCTAAACCCTGGCGTGATACTGGCTTGGTCTATTGAACATCCACCGATGCGTCGACACGCGACTAGAAGTTCAGGACCTGCTGCGCGGTGAATCGCGCCATCCACGCCTCCGCCACCGGCAAGCTGGGCGTTGGCCGCATTAACTATCGCATCCACGTAAAGCGTGGTGATGTCTGCCTCCGCGGCGATGAGTTTTGCGGCCATGGGACTTACGGCTGAACGTCTGAAATCAGACGTTTGCCAAAACTCACACGTTCTTCTTCCTCAAATCCGTACGCACGATAAAACGCCATCGCTGAGTCATTGCCTACACGAACCTGCAGATTGATCTTGGGGCAGCCGATGGCCTTGAGACGCACTTCCACATCCGCCATCAGCTGTTTGGCCAATCCCTTGCGTTGGTATTCAGGCGACACGGCGAAATAGTTGATCCATCCACGATGCCCGTCATATCCCGCCATCACCGTGGCGATGACCACATCGTCTTCTGTGCCGACCAGAAAGAGTTCGGGTTGCACCGTGAGTTTGCGTTCGATGTCGAGCCGGGAGTTGTTCCAGGGCCGTGTGAGTCCACACGCCAGCCAGAGCGCAATCACCGTCTCGGTATTCCTTCGTTCAAATGCACGTATTTTCATGGTATGGATGATCGCCTATGAGCACCCATCTCTCCAGTCGCGAACAGGCCAAGCGTTACTTCGGATTGCGAAAGCACGTCGCCTTTCCGTCTGCGCCTATCAAAACTCCTGCTGCGTGGACCGGCGCTGAGATTCGTGCGGCGCTTACTCAACCCAACCAAGACATCGTTTATCAACTCACTCCCGAGGACATCGACGACATCGAGCATGCTCTCGACCAGGCGATGAGTACCGGAAAAGAGGTGTTGTTGCTCGCGGCATCAGACTTCCTGATACCCAAGCTGTCAGATCGATTCCCACGTTGGCGCGAAGCGCTCGGCGTTGGACGCGGATTCGTATTGATCAAAGGTGTACCCGTGGAGCGTTGGGGCGTTCGCCGCGCCGAAACATTCTTCTGGTGCTTCGGTCAACACCTCGGCGTGCCGGGTCTACAAAATCCACAAGGTGATCTGCTCGGTCACGTCACGGATACAGGGGATGCCGCAAACGATCCGATGGTTCGCCTCTATCGCACCGCTGCAAACATCAACTATCACTGCGACGGCGCGGATGTGGTGGGGTTGTTGTGTCTTCGCACGGCGGACCGGGGGGGTGCGAGTCGCATCGCCAGCTCCGTGACGGTGTTTAACGAGTTGCTTCGAACAGAACCGAATCTCGCTCGCCGACTCTGTGCAGACATTCGCATGGACCGGCGCAATGAAGAGCCGCCTGGTGAATTGCCGTGGTCGGTTTTACAGCCCGCGTGTTTTGACGGAACTCAGCTGCGCACGTTTTATCACTCGGACTATTTCCGCTCCGTCGTGCGCCATGTCGGCGCTTTACCTGCAGACGAGCAAGCGCTGCTTGATTGTTATGAAGAAATCGCCGAGCGAGAAGACATGCGCTTCGAGATGCAATTTGAACCCGGGGACATTCAGTTGTTGTCCAACCACACCATCGTGCATGCACGCACGGCGTACGAAGAGAGAGAGCGGGGTAAGCGTCACCTGCTTCGGTTGTGGTTGAGCCTATGAGAATGACGCTTCGGTCTTGAGGAAGATCTCGGGGCCCAGCCGACCACGAAGTAGCTTCAATTCACGACGATCAGAAAAATCTGCAGGCACGTATTCGTTGGATGGCTTGTCTTCATCGAGCAACCCGAGCCGCTGATAGGCCTCAGCAACCAGCTCACTGCAAAAGAGGCTCGACAGGTCTTCGGTGTTGCGGCCAAAAGCATGGTCCCACGCCGCGCAAATCAATTGGAGTTTCTCTTCTTCGTATTTGCGCCCTGCCAGTTCTCGCCGAAGTTGCATGAGCGAACGAATATTCTCCTGCGAGAACTCGACATCCTGAAGCTGGCGAACCGCGATCTCCCCGTCGTACTGCTCAAGGCGACCACTTAAGGGCACCAGCTGAACGCCTTTGTTAGGTGCATTCGTGTCGATATCCGGAAGCGTCGCGATGGTACTCGACTCCCAAACCGTGACCAGATCGTACTCCGGCAGAACGACGATCATGCCGACATGGGACCAGCGACTGAACGTCGCCCACTTGATCCCGGCACTCGCACCACCTTTTCCTGAAAAGAGGACGAGGTCACCGGTCCTGAGCGCTGCCCGCAAGGATTCGTTATAGGTATGCAGTGTTGCCATCGACCGGGCCTCCATTTCGAGCGCAGATATACCGCGAACGGTAACATTCGCCAAGCCGCTGACTACGATTCCCCGTTTTGAACCTTGTGGCTGTATTCGTTAATCGTGATCAGGCCACCTTCCTTCGAAGCACGACCCTGGTCCGATGCCGGCAGCACATCCTGCATGGCATCGATACGCTTCCAGGACGCAAACGGCGTATGGCCCGAGGCATCCGGCACGTACTTCGAAGTCCCGACTCGCTGGTAGGTGTGAATCAATCGCGCGCAATTGATAAAGACCTGATCGACATGTGCTCGTACGAGCAACTGGGCGCCGGGGTAGACCGTGATCAGTGGATCGTTGCCGCTCACCGTGGCGGTGGCCTGCACACGGATTCGGTGCGGAGACTCAAAATCCATGAACAACATGCCGATCTTTGCAGTGGCGGCGATATTGCCCATGGACATGAACATGCCGTTGCCGTCGTAACTTGGGAAAATCAGGGTCTTGGGATCGACCACCGTCACCAAACCGACCCCACCTCCTTTGTGAGAAACCGTGGGTTCGCCTCGCTCGCTCACCGTCGAGAGGAAGAAGAAGTCGCGCGACTCGATGAACGGTTGATGCTGCTCTGGTTGAATCGTGTCGGTGATAATGGTTTGTTGAAGGCGGTCGGCGAGCTTGCGGGAGTCAAAGCGGTCTTGAAGCTCGCGTTGGTGAGGGGTGTAAAACGTCACGACGGATTCCTCGATACTGTTCAGCTCGCATTGTAGAGGTGTCGGCTACCGAGACACCCACATTAGTACTATCGAAGACAGGCGCCTTGAGTATACCCATGTTCGGTGCTGACATCGTATTGCCGTTCGATGGTGCGCGTTTCGCTGAGCACCGCGCGACCCAACTGGTTCGCTGCACGGTTGAGCGACTGACAGCTCGACATCGGTGCGAGTGAGAGGGGATGCCGGCATCAATTTTGGCCGCGGCTTTCTGTGCGATGTCCCGATGGCCATCTTCATGCAAGCGAAGGCTCGCCGCGTATTGCTTGAAAACCGCTGCCCCCTGCGGCGTTGCTTCATCAAGCTCAGGCATCGTCATCGCCACATCCAGCGACGTGGTCACCTCAGTGATGCGACAGCTACCGTTCTCTTCCTCCCACCAACGGAAGTTCCACTTGATGAACCACTTTGTATAGCCGTGAAAAATGCGACCGCACTCGCGGATGGGTGACTCGCTGTTGATCGCTTGCAGCAGCGTCTCACCCTCTTCTTGATCCACTTCGTAGGTATCCAGATCGAACGATTCCCTTACTTCGGCTCGCAATACGCTTGGAAGAACCAGCATGAACACAAGACCTACCCAGGGCAGAAGAAACCTACGGAGGAACGTCATCCGCCCCCGCCTAATCGTTTCGCGAAGGTGAATTGGCGGTGCCCACGTGGGCGACCTTCGACGACGCCGGCCTGAACATACCCGCGTGCACGATAGAAGTCCGGCGCCTGGAAGTTGTGCGTAGAAAGTGTCAGCAGATCACAACCACGCTTGATTGCCTCGGCTTCAGCCGCGTTTATCAACTGCGAACCGATACCCTGTCCTCGCAACGATTCGTGCACCCAGAGATTATCGATCTGACAACAACCGCCCCGGGTGTGGCCGTTGAAACCGGCGATCACTTCGCCGTCATCGTTCGTGATCTTGCCGCTAATCCACGCGCCATCACACAGACCGGTCGCATCTTGATTGAATTCGTAGACTCGATCTTCGAGGAGCTTAGCGAGCTCGTCGTACTCAGGGTCATCTATGAACTGTATCGAACGCGTGCTCACCATAGCGCCGGCAATCCGTCGATACTGCGAGCATTCTTCTCCGCCTGATAGGCACGAATCTCATCTTTGCCTTTGTTCTGTGCCCAGCGCTGCAGGCCATCACGATCCGAACTATGTTCGTAACGCGGCACAGCGTAACCACAGGAATCACTGATGCGATCGATCTTCGCGAGGATCACTGACCGCGCGCCTGGAAACGCGGCAACATCTTTAACCAGTTCCACGAATCGCGGTGAGTCGACCGTGAACACTTCACCAAGACCATGCAACCGCACAATCTTCGGTGGGCCATCAAACGCACAGAACATAAAAACGATGCGCCCGTTTTCGCGCAGATGTGCAATCGTTTCGGCACCACTCCCCGTGAGGTCAAGATACATCACCGTATGAGGATCGAGAATGCGAAAGGTATCGAGGCCCTTGGGTGAAAGGTTCACGTGCCCATCCGCCGAGAGCGGTGCTGTCGCCACGAAGAACAGGTGTTGGCGTTTGATCCATGCACTGAGGTCTGGATCAATCGCCTCGAATATCTTGCCCATCTGACTACTCCGCTACGTTGGATCGCCCTGTCGACGCCGCGTCGCATTATGCTTGGGTCGCCAATCAGGGGGCATCCGTCCAGATGATGAACCACTCCAAATCCGCGAGCTACTCGCAACGACTCGGTGTCATTCGCGATAACCAGTTCGAGGCGGTCACCGAGCGTTTTTCCTTGGGACGGTTTCTTGGCGCTGAACCCATCTCGCAGGGGTTGTTTGGACAAAATGTCTATCTCAACACTTCTGAAGGTAAGTTTGTGCTGCGAGGAGCGCCCCATTGGGTGCGACGTCTGGATGAAGTTGCCTGGCGACAACAGGATCAATGGCAAATCACCAAGGAACGTTACTTCGCCGAAGCGCTACAGGAACAAACCAATGCGCCCGTCCCCTGGCCCATGCGCTACGACGCCTCCACCGATATTTTCGGATGGCCCTATCTCGTGATGCCGCGCATGCCTAGTGAGTGTTTTGAAGATTAAGATTTGCGGCGCCTACCGCAGGCGGATCAACACTCGATTGCGACAGCTCTCGGTGTGTGCCTCGCAGAGATGCAGCGCTTACATGCGCCTGAATTCGGTGATGTCGATGTGGACTCGCTGCGCTTCACATCGTTCCCGGGTGGCGAAACCCGTTTCATCATCGAGCAGACGAAGGGCATCAATAAGCTGGCCACACAAAACAGTGTGTTGTCGCACGAAGACATCGACTGGATGGAGACGATCTTTCGCGCCGCCGCAGAAGTATCCCCACCGCGCCCGACCTATGTTCACGTCGATTTCAAGATCGGCAATTTGTGCGTCGAGAAAATGAACGGCGATTACAGGGTCAGTGGACTATTTGATTTCCACGAAGGTCGCTTCGGTAACGGCGCGGTGGATCTTGTTCGGCAAGGCTGCAGTTTTATCGATCACTCCATCGATCTCGCGCAGGCGTTCGTACAGAGCTTAATCGCACACGCTGGATACGACCCGAGAGTGAAACCGCTGATGCGGCTCTTTTTGATCAACGACCGCATGAAGATCTGGGGATACTTCTCGCAACCGGGTGTGAAGTCTCCGTTGCCCGTTGCTGGAGGTTTCAAACGCTGGGCGGAGCGCCACTTCGACGCCAACGTCTTCTGGTGATGGCATGTCAGAATGCCGACAAGAACAATCGGGGAGTGATCCATGAAAGCGGTGTACTGCGAAAAATTGACCGGCATCAACGATCTGGTGGTGCGCGAGATTCCGGAGCCAGGGAAACCTGGGCCGGGTGAGCTGCGCATCAACATCAAGGCACGGGGTGTCGCGTTCACCGACGTACTGATGGTGAAAGGTGAATACCAGGTGAAACCAGCCCTGCCCTTCATCGTCGGTGGAGAAGGTGCGGGTGTGGTCACCGATGTCGGTGAAGGTGTCACCGGTTTTGCACCAGGTGATCTCGTGCTTACACCTGGAGGATGTGTCGAGTATGTGTTGCAAAAAGAACAACGGGTGACGCGACTGCCGGCGGGCGTTGATCTCGTCGCCGCAGCGTCGTTTCGCGGCAACTACCACACCGCCTACTACGGTTTACAACGTGCCCGGATTCAGCCGGGTGAAACCCTCTTGGTCCACGGCGCTGCGGGTGGAGTTGGCTTGGCCGCAGTTGATGTGGGCAAACTCATGGGTGCTCGGATCATTGCTACTGCAAGCACTGCAGAAAAACTCGCTGTGGCAAAACAACTCGGTGCTGATCACGTCATCAACTATTCACAAGGGTTCCGCGACGAGGTGAAGGCACTCACGGGTGATCGTGGTGCGGATGTGATTTACGACCCGGTCGGTGCCGAAGTGTTTGAAGAGTCCATGCGCTGTATCGCGCCTTTTGGTCGCATTCTCATTGTTGGCTTTGTCGGTGGACGGCCCGGCATCGCGAAGATGAACCACCTGTTGATCAAGGATGCGGAGCTGATCGGTTATACCGTGGGTGCGCTACAAAAACTCGATCCCGCCTGGGCGACACGTAATGGGCAGGTGCTCGTGGATTGGCTGGCGACTGGCAAGATCAAACCTTACGTGTCGCACCAGCTGCCCCTTGAGGAAACTGTCAGAGCACTCGAAGCCATCGTGAATCGGGAGGTGATCGGGAAAGCCGTATTGGTTTCCTGATCACCAGTAGATACGGGGTCTGTGGATGCGGGGTCTGTAGATCAGTCCGGCAGACCCAACACCCGCTTAGCCAGAATGTTCCGCTGTACCTCATTGCTGCCGCTGTAGATCGTAGCAGCGCGGTGGAAGAGCCACTGCTTCACATCGGGGTCGCCCGGCACATAGGCGAGCGGGCCACGCATTTCGAGTTGCAGGTCGTGGTGGGTTTGTTGTAGCTCGCTGCCCACCACTTTGAAGATCGACGTCACTGCGCCGGGCGTACCGCCATCGGATTCTTGAACGGCGCGTCGCTGCGACAGCCGAAAGGCTCGATTGTGAATCTCGTACTTCAAAAGTCGTTCGCGGAACGCCGCATCAGCGATGCGACCCTCGGCGACGCCGAACGACTTCCTGGCTTCATTCACGAGACTATCGGATTCAGTACCCGCACCGCCGGAGACCAGTGATTCCATCCCGCTACGTTCGTGTTGCAGGAGTCGTTTGCCGACTGTCCACCCGTCATTAAGGCGACCGACCAGATCCGTCTTGCTGGCGGTGGCGTTATCGAAGAAGACCTGATTGAACGTCGACTCCCCCGACAAGATGCGAATCGGCTTAACGGTGACACCGGGTTGGTTCATTGGCAGCAACACAAAGCTGATGCCCTTTTGTTTCTCGGCATTGTGATCGGTACGTACGAGACAGAACATCCAGTCGGCGTGGTGTGCACCCGATGTCCAGATCTTCGAGCCGTTGATGATGAAGTGATCACCCTGGTCATCGGCGCGAGTACGCAGGCTCGCAAGATCACTTCCAGATCCGGGCTCGCTATATCCCTGGCACCACTCCACTTCAGCACGTGCGATGCGCGTCAGATGGGTGAGCTTTTGCGCTTCCGTGCCGAACTCGAGCAGCGTCGGGCCGATCATGCTGGTACCAAAAGACGACAGCGCAGGTCGTGCCTTGATGGCGCGCATTTCTTCGAGCAGCACCACGTACTGTTCTTTGGTGAGCCCACTGCCGCCATAGGCCTTCGGCCAATTCGGCACGGTCCATCCACGCTCGCGCATTCGATCAAGCCACAGCAGCGTGTCGCGATCAGTGATCCTGATCTTCGTGCTGCCGTTGGACACCGGGCCTGGACCACGCGCGCCTGCCGGGCAGTTCGCAGCTAGCCAGGCGCGGGTTTCAAGGCGGAAGTCATCGAGTGCGGTCATTGTGGCTCTCCCTTTGGGCGACTTGAGTATAACCAGCTCGGGCGTGTTTATTTACCCGGCAGCTGACAGCCCCAAAACGCGGTCTTCAGTTTGCGAGCGTGGGCTTCGAGGGATGCACAGTCGAAGCGCTTACCCTTCGGAACGCTCTTGATCCACGCATCCAAGCCACCGGGCAGGCGGCGATCCAGATCGGCAAGCTTGATGGTCGCCCTCGCGGTGTCTGCACCGCGTGATGGATCGGCGAGCTTTCCGCCTTCCTGATCCGCAACGGTTTTGATCGCGTGGAGCGATTTGTTAAACCGCGCCTCGGTGATTCCGCCGCTGCGCCTCAGAAATAACAACGAGTAATACTCTGCCAATCCTTCGACCAGCCAATCTTCGCCATCGGCCATGCGACGCCGGCTCGCGACATGAATGAGTTCGTGCAGCACGGGGCTCGTGCCGTTTTCGGTGATGAGAGGTCGGTCTGCATGGAGGTAATACGAGCCAGGTCCAGAGAGGCCACCGCGCCACATGGGATCATTAGCGGATACGATCAAGAGACTCGCAGGCATGTCCGGAAAAACACGGACGAGCTCCGGCAAAGTCCACGCAACAAAGGCCAAGAGATCCTGCCTGCGCACCGCATTGCCTTTCGGGCCTGCAACCGCAACTTTGCGACCCGCGATCGCATCTCGACGTGTGCCGATTTCACCTGCGATGGTCCAGCCGGTCGGGCTGCGATAGCGGGATCGACTTTCCGCCGGAATGTTATGCACTTGACCACGCCATCTGCCGAAACGAGTTTCGAATGTCCAATGTTTCGGGCCAGAAACCTGAAGTGTCGAACTCACCACCGTGTCTTTGCTCGTACGTGTGCGTGCTCCAGGAAAGACGCGGTCGAGACGCACCATGACCCATTCATCAGTGAAACGTGCGTCGTACTCCTTCTTGTCTCTTTGGTTATCTACGCGATAAACATAACGCAGCTTTCCGCCTTTACGCGGCGGCCGCCAATGCACACGATCACCCGTTCGCTTGAACTTGCCCTCCGCACGAAAATTGCTGAATCGACTTTCAGGCGCAGCAAACTCGATGAAGTCGAGTATGGATCTCGATTGCCGCACTTCAACCGTCGCTTCAACTACACGGGCTTTTTCGTCGAAGTGCACCGTGAAGTGAAGGCCAAGGTCACTTTGGTTGGCCACCGAAATCACGGGAAGTAACACGACAAACCACATTAGTACGGCTAAGTATTCGCGTAACCGATTCACATCATCCCCAAAGCTCAGCTCTCAGGGGCGTATTATGCTTCACTCATCATGCACCCTGACCAGATACCCGACGCGGCGCTGCGTTTCGATTTCGTTCGCTCCCGAGGACCGGGTGGCCAGAACGTCAACAAGGTAGCCACCGCTGTACAGCTCTCTGTCGATGTCGCTCGCCTTGGCGAAACAGCAGCCGTTCAACAACGGCTGCTCGCCATTGCCGGACAGAAAGCGACCACCGATGGTCGCGTCGTGTTCTTCGTCGATACCGCGCGTTCTCAGTCTCGCAATCGAGAACTGGCGCTTGAACGATTGATGGAGCTCATCATCCGCGCACGGTATGTGCCACGTAAACGCATTGCTACAAGACCTTCGCTCTCGTCGGTAAAAGAAAGACTCAATACCAAGAAGAAGGAAGGCGTGCTCAAGCGCCTGCGCAAATCACCCGCTGGCCTGGATGATTGATAGATGAACGATAGACAGATGACGGATACCTCGACCTTCGCGTCCCTCAAGGTTCGTGACTATGCCTATCTATGGACGGGCATGTTGGCGTCAGCCTTTGCACTCAACATGCAACTCGTGGCGCAGGGCTGGCTCGTCTACGAGATGACCGTGTCGAAGATGAACCTCGCCTGGGTCACCCTCGCCTTCATGTTGCCGCAAGTGGTCTTCTCGCTCCTCGGTGGTGTGCTTGGTGATCGTTTCAAGAAGAAGCCTATTCTCTTCTGGTGTCAGTTCTTCAACGGCATCAGTACGTTGTTCATGGCGGCCATCGTCATTCTCGGTCACGTGACGTTCTTTGATTTCCTGTGGGTGGGGTTCGTTAACGGAACCTTGTTGGCGCTGTCGATTCCCGCGCGCACCGCGTTCATTCCGGAGCTTGTCGGTGAAGCGTTGATGTTTAACGCCATGGCGTTTAACACCGCAGCGTGGAATCTCTCGCGAATTTTGGGACCCGCACTCGCCGGTTACATGATCGCCTTACTCGCTGGAGGTGATACGTCGAGCGAGTATGGTGTCGGCATGGTCTACGTGGTGTTATCCGTACTCTATTTCGTTGCCGCATTCAGCACATTCGGAATTCACCACGATGGCATGCCTGGTCCGGTCAGTGGCGTCTCCGCCATGCGTGATGTTCAAAACGCGATGCGTTATGTGCTGGACTCTCCCATCGTCGGTGGCTTGATTTTGCTGTCCATCATGCCGTTTCTGTTTGGCCTGACCATCAACAGCCTTTTGCCCGCATTCAACATGGACATTCTCAAGGGTGGGCCCGATACCCTCGGAACGCTCATGACGGGAATGGGTGCAGGCGCCATCATCGGTTCGTTGTTGCTCGCACGACTGGGTGGGCTTCGAAATAAAGGTGTTTGGATCTTTGCGACGGAAGTCGCGTGGGGTGCGTCACTCGTTGCCTTCGCGCTGACCACCTCACTCGTCTGGTCGATGGCTGCCATTGCGACACTTGGACTCGTGAGTGCCATCAACATGTCGATGAACCGCAGCCTTGTTCAATTGCAGGTTGATCAGGCGATGCGCGGGCGGGTGATGAGCATCGATCTCATGTCGCACGGACTGATGCCGCTAGGCCTCTTACCCGTGAGTTGGGTTGCCGAACAATGGGGTGTTCAGGCGGGACTGGCTGTAAGCGGCCTGGTGCTGGTGATCATTACCGCTCTGTTGTGGACGCGCATGCCCACGGTACGAAACATCGACCGCGGGTTTGTGAATTGACCACCCCGAACTAAAACACCTCGCCTTTCGCACGCCGCTGCATCATCTCGGCAGGATCGAAAAACGCCGGCCCCTTGCGCGCCAGAACCGCTTCGAATCGGCGCTTGAGGAAGTCGTCCCAGGCCGGGTGCGGCAGGATGTAGAGGTTGTTCTCTTCGATGGAGCGAAACACGATCTCGGCAATCTCTGCCGGCGCCTTGCCACCTGCGAGTGCTGCGGCCATGGCGGTTCGCACAGCTTCCGGTAACGATCCTCCTTCGTATTTCAGATCATCCGGACGATTGCGCTCCGCATCCATGATGTTGGTGCTGACCATTCCCGGGCAGAGCACGGAAGCACCAATCTTTGCACCCCTTTGTTTGAGGTCATTGCACAGGGTTTCGGTGAGGGAGACTACACCGTGTTTGGAGACACCGTAGGTCCCACCACCGGACAACAAACCGGCGAGTGACGCAGTGTTGACGATATGACCTTCTTCACCGTGGGCAAGCATGTGGGGAACGAATGCCTGCAGACCATGCACTACACCGTGCAGGTTGACGCCGAGCACCCATCGCCAGTCTTCATCGGGCACTTCCCATATCGCGGTGCCCCTCGCATTACGCGTTGAAGCGACGCCAGCGTTGTTGCACAAAATATGGATCTTGCCGAACGCAGCGATAGATTGCTCTGCGAGCGCCTGCACCGAGGCCTTCTGCATGGTGTCGGCGAGCACACCGATCACGTGCGTTTGTGAGGATTCAAGCTTCTCGACAGCTCGGTTGAGCGCGTCTTGTTGGATATCGGCAAGCACCACGTTCATGCGGGCTGCAGCGAACCGTTCCGCAAGGGCATAACCAATACCGCTCGCACCACCCGTTACGACAGCGGTTTTGCCAGCGAAGTCACGCATTTCTGTTTCCCCATATGATTCTGCAGGAGCATACGACGGGCTTAATCGACGGTCGAACAGTCGCGTAGTTCTGCCTTCGCAGCGGCCGGGTGGTCCGTGAAGAGGCCATCGACCTTGAGTGCCATCAAACGGCGCAACAAGGACTCAAACGTTTCATCCTTTGGCAAGAACTGCGTCTCCATTCGCACAGTAAAAGGATGCACTTTCAGCCCTGCAGCATGCAGACTTTTGACCATCCCTGGATCGGCAAGCAACGCCTGATAAGCCGGTCCAACTGCGTCAGCGTGACTCAACTTCAACGCGGCCGGGTTCGACAGCAGTTCACCGTAAGTGGTCGATCCGCGCTGCGCTACCACATCATAGGGTTGTGTGGTCGGAGGTCCTGTGAGCTGCACCAAAGGAAACGCGGCGGAATCACCAGCTGTCGCAATACCACGCAATCGTTTCAAAGGCTCCACTTCAAACGATTGAATGAAGAGCTTCGATGGGTCATGAAACTGCGCGCGGGAAAGATCACGCAGCAACAGGTTGACCGTATCGTGACGAACGGCGAGACCATTCACATCAATCGCTTCATTCATGAAGTAGGTGTAGTGCTTGAGCTCTGGATAAACACCGACACCTCTCGATAATGCGAGCTTGAGCACATCGCCGAACGTTGGAACACGGAACTGATCATCAAACGCGGTGTTCGCCGTGCGCAGCGCTGGAAGTCGTTCGCGAGCACGAAGTGTTTGGATTTCTGCCAAGGTGAAATCTTCACTGAACCAACCACCGATGCGCTTTCCGTCGATGATCTTCACCGTCAGCCGATCAGTGAATTCCGCCTTCGTAGCAACGTTGGTCGTCGCTTCAATCAGCGTGGGCTGACTACTCTCGCGGAGGATCTTGCCGCTTTCATCGAGCGCAACAATGGCCAGCGCGCTCTCATGCCGCGCGATGAGTACACCGTCTTTCGTGGGAACAAGATCAGGCTCAATGAAATCTGCGCCTTGATCGATGGCGAGTGCGTAGGCTTCAAGCGTATGTTCCGGGCGATCACCACTCGCACCGCGGTGCGCGATAACAAGCGGGCACACAGCTGCCTCGACCACAGCGAACCACAGGACCACAACTGTCACGAGCCACTGACACTTCATTTCCAGAATCTCGGCAACACCATCGCCGTCGATTGCTGGTAATCCCGGTACGCCGGTTTATTCGCCGCTTGTCGCTTCTCGATCATCGGGATGGTGATCCCAACAAATAGAATCACCGTCAGAGCAAAACCGCTCAGCGTCCACAGCTCGCCTGACGCCGCGAAACCAAAGAGGCCCATGGACAACCAGAAGCCCATTTCGCCGCAATAGTTCGGGTGGCGACTCCATCGCCACACGCCGGAGTCGAGCACCTTACCCTGCCCCGAAGAAGTACGCCGGAAGGCGCGCAGCTCTTCATCCGCTTTCCACTCAAGACTTACCGCGCCTATGCCGATCAATGTGGCGAGCGCATCGAGGAATCCCATGGGCGCATCACTCGCGCCCATCGCGATAAAAGGTAGACAGCCCACAAAAACCAGTACCGTAGGGAACAAGTGGATGCCGAGAAAGTTCACAGCCTGGTAGAAGATGCCTGTCTGGTTGCGTAGATCGATGTAGCGCCAATCTTCATGGCCGAGACCTTCCCAACCCCGCGCCCAATTGGCCGTGAGACGAATGGCCCAGTACATGAGGATCAGGAAGGCAATGACCCCACGCGCATCAATACCACCTGCTGTCCACATCAGATAGGCAGCAACGAATGGCGGGATGACGCTCCAGTAGGCGTCATAAAAACTCGCATTACGAAACACGAGTCCGAAAACATAGATCACGACCGTCGCAGCAACGTCAGCGAGTGCAGCCGCCCATAGCGGCGAATACCCAGCCTCTCTCGCCCACAAGACACATGGCACTGCCGCGGCCAGCGCGGCAAGATAAGCCACCACGATCCAGAGAAAGGCGCGCCCCAGTGGCTCAGCCATGAATTTCGTCCCCTATGCCATCCCGTTTTTCATCCTCGCGATCCTCGTGGAGTTTGTCTATGCCCGCATGACAGGCCGGTACCCGTACCGCTTGAACGACACAGTGTCGAGCCTGACCATGGGCACGGTGTCGCGATTGATGGGTGTCGTGCGCCTTGGCCTCACGGCCTTCCTGTTCGAGTGGCTGATTGATGGGCGAACGCTGCTCATCATCTCTACGGAAAGCGCGCTCGCCTGGATTGCGGCTTTCATCCTCTATGACCTTTGTTATTACTTCTCGCATCGCTACGGCCATGAGTGGCGCATCTTGTGGGCGGCCCATGTCGCGCACCATCAGAGTGAAGAGTTCAATCTATCGACTGCGCTTCGGCAAACCAGCACCGGGTATCTCAACGCGATCTTCTATGTACCGCTCTACCTGATCGGTTTTCCGGCGGAGATGTTGATCGCCGTCGGCAGCCTCAATCTGATCTATCAGTTCTGGGTGCACACCGAACACGTGCGGCGAATCGGCTTTCTGGAGTACATCCTCGTAACGCCCTCCAACCACCGCGTGCACCACGCCAAGAACCCCTGTTACATCGATCGCAACTACGGCGGTGTATTCATTCTCTGGGATCGCCTCTTTGGCACGTTCGAAGATGAACGAGAGAATGAACCTTGTGTGTATGGCATCACCGAACAGCTCAACAGCTTTAACCCGGTGTGGGCGAACGTGCACGTGTATCTGCAAGGCTTCAAGGACATGGCGGCGGCCACCCATTGGAAAGATAAAATGCTGTTGTGGTTCAAGGGACCTGGATTCAAGCCGGAAGGCACGGACCAAGAACCCCATGACTGGCAAGCCCCGAAGTTCGATCCCGAAGTTACGCTCCTGGTGAAGCGTTACACCTTCGTGCACTTTTGGTTGATGGTGATCGCCACGTTTGTGGTCCTGGGATTTCAACACGCAATCTCCCCGCTAGAGCTGTACCTCCTGGCTGGGCTTTGCCTGGCAGGTTTCTGTTCTCTTGGCTGGCTGCTTGAAGGCAAACGTTACGCTTTTCCCTTTGAAGCGGCCCGAATGATCGGCTCCGGATTGGTCGCGTCGGTGGTGTTGTCGCAAGCCGCAGTGGCCATTGCAGGACTCGTGGTCAGTCTTGTCGTGGTCAGTTTGGGCGTGCTGTTCTTCGGTAAAAAACAGATGACGCTAGAACAAGCCTAGTTGACGGTCATCTCCAACCACTCGCGCGAAATCCAAACCGAGTGCCGACAACACCGGTTCTGCGACAGGACGCACCTGCCGCTCAACATAGTGTTCCAGATCATAAGGCGAGGTGATCACATCGATGGGCTCCGGTCCTGCTGTGGTCATCACGTAGCTGATCACGTTGCCGAGCTTGGTCTTCGATTTTCGCGCCGCGACAACATGCGGTGGTGTCGCCTTGGTGTAGCCATCCACACCCTTGCGCAGTCCTTTTCTATAGATGAGAAGGTCATTCAGCGCTCCTCGTCGAAGGTCAGCGATGACCCCAGAGAGCCACGCATCCACCGGCTCGCCAGTGAACAGCCTTTTGTAGAGTTCACGCTGCACCATCTTGGAAAGTTCGGTCCAGTCGCGTCGCACCACCTCCATGCCGGTGAACTCTGGCGTATCGCTATCCACACGAATGCCTGCATAACGTTTGCGTGCACCACCTGAACCATGTCGCACTGAAGCCAGAAAAAGCTTCTGATACAGCTTGTCGTATTCGAGTTCGAGGCGACTTTCTACCGCCCAACCTTCTTTCACGTGAGCCGCAAGATCGGCATTGATCGCGGCGATGAGATCGTGACCACACCTCTCCGCGACTTTCGCATCGTGCATTCCGGTTTGAACGAAGAGCGAATCGGTATCGCCATAAAGCACGCGGAAACCTTTGACTTCAAACCAATCGCGAGACCAACCGAGCAGATAACGGCCCTGACCTGTAATCGCATTGGCGATTTCGGGGCTGAAGAAACGACACGCGGGTGTGCCCAGCACGCCGTAGAAACTGTTCATCAGAATCTTGATGGCCTGTGAAGCGATCCCATCACTGGCTCGCTTCGCTGCTTCTCGGGCTGGAAAGAGCACATCCAGAAACGCGGGCAGGATCGCAGGTTCCTCGTCAGTAGCGCGGGCGAACCGTGCTCCGTTAACAAGCTCCGCCACGCGCTCACGGGGAAGATCCCGTGCGCGCGCATGTTGTAGCGGATCGACACCCCACGTTCGCATGATGCTTGGATACAGACTCTTGTAGTCGAACACCCACACCAAATCATGCAAGCCGGGGATCGGCTCAAACACCTGACCGCCCGCTTGAGCAACCGACTCCCGCGTATCGTCGAAACGAACGGTTGGCGCAACGATACGACGACGATGCAGGGCTTCGAGATACACCGCGTCAAACGACGCAATGCTCGCTGCAACTCGGTCCGGCATCATGCCGGTAAGCCGGGAGCGCGCGAAGGCGAGCTCCACGAGATTGAGTCTCTCAACGATCTGCAATGCAAGACGCGCATCGGTTCGCGCGTATCGCGCAAAGGCCTCGAGGTCTTGCCGGTAGTTGCGAAGAATCTCGCCCGCGCGATCTTGCTTATCACCTTCGAGGGTTTTGCCTTCACCGAGGACACTGCGAGCGACCGCATCGAGGGAGTAGTCATCCATGCGTACAAACGCACCACGCAGAAGGTCAATGCCATCGAGCACTACACGTCCACTGATGCTCGCGGTACCGCTGCCGAAATAACCTTCTGCCGCACGAAGCTTCATCGATGAACGATCACGGCCGAGATACAGCGGCATGTTGAGTCGCTTGGCGATGGCAGCAAGTGTTGCCAGGTCGAAATCGATCACGTTCCAGCCTGACAGCACATCAACATCGAGTGACCGTAACCGCTCGCTGAACCACGTGAGCACCGCACGTTCGTCTCGCATCGCAATCGCTTGGGGTGGCATCGGACGACCTGATCCATCGGCGATGGCGACTTCATCGACACCGAGACCAAAGATCGAAATGGCGAGCAGACGATCAGCACGCGGAGTGGTTTCGATATCAAAAGCGAGGAGTCGTGGTAGCACGCGAACATCAGCTGGTTCGACATCAACGTCCTGGAAAACCAAACGAACTCCATCTCCAGGAAGCGGTTCGCCTTGAATAGAAATGCCCGAGCGGATGCCACGATCAATGAGATATCTCATCGCAAATCGCAAATCCGCCTCAAAGGTACGAACACCGATGGAATGCAGTCGATCACGAATCGCTGGAACATCGGGTGGTGTGGGTGCATCGATGCGCACGACCTGCTCACCTTGCATATCGACGAAATCAGATGCCTCGCTCGCGGTGACGGCGTTGATGCGTTCGATGGATCGCGCATCCGCAAAGAAGTGAGGACGCTCACGGGTGTCGCGCAGCAGAAAGGACTCGCCGGATTCCAGACGCCCAAAACACTGCACCACCGGCGCGCCGCGCTCGATGCGATAGGTTGTCTGGTAGATCACGCCGCGATAGGTCACCATCCCCACATTGTGCATGAACTGAAAGAACCTCTGATTAATCGGATATTTTCGTCAGAGAGAGGCTGGAGGAGCGGAGGAAAATTGCGGATATGCAGTAGATCCGCAATTTTTCGGAGCGACGACTAACGAAGCTATGGCGAAAATAGACATTAATCAGAGGTTCTTTGGGTGAAGCCTTCGATGACGTCCGGACTGCGCTGGTACCTCACCAGCTCGGCGCTCTTTCTGATTCCGGGCGGGATCCAGATGGTGCTATTTCCCTATCTTGTCGCCGTGGTGCTTCACGAGTCCGCGACGCGGGTCGGACTCGCGCAGATGGCCGGGCAGATTCCGATGTTGTTGCTTTTGCTTTTTGGCGGCGTGGTCGGCGATCGTGTGGATCAGAAACGCCTCTTGGTGTTGCTCCAGACCGTCATGATGGCGCCGCCCCTTATCATCGCCGTACTGCACTGGAACGACCTTCTCTCTTATACCGTGCTCATCGCCTGGGCAGTGTTTGGCGGAACCCTGGGCGCCTTTGCCCAACCGGCTCGTGATGCCTTGCTCAATCGCATCGCGGGCCGCGAAATCCAGCGTGTGGTCATTCTTGTAATCGGCGTCCAGTTCTCTATCCAGATCATCGGTTTCGCCATCGGCGCAATGGCGTCAAGAACAGGCATTACGGTCGTGCTTTGTTTGCAGAGCTTTACCATGATGTGCGCAATGCTGGCGACACGCCGCATCCCGCTCCAGCCACTGACGGGTACACGACCACCCCCACAACATCCATTGCGAGATATTGCCGAAGGCCTGAAGATGGCGTGGCAATCTGAAGCGATTCGACCAGCGGTGATTCACGCCTTCTCCACTGGGCTTTTCTTTGCCGGCAGTTACATCGTCGTCCTGCCGCTGATGATTCGTGACCTCTATGGCGGCAGTTCGAAAGAGATCGCCTTTGCCTTCGCCGCCAACATGCTCGGAAGCAGCACCACGATTTTCTGGTTGATGCGTCGCGGCGGAATCGAACGGTCAGGGCGAGCGTTGCTGGTGGGCAGTCTGGTCAGTTTATCCACACTGTCCATCCTGACGCAGCCGCTCTCCGAGCCGGTGTTTTATTTCGTGATCTATCTCTGGGGCGTATGTGGTGGCATGGGCATGACGATGTCGCGCTCGATCGTGCAGGAAGCCGCACCGGAGTCCCACCGCGCGCGCCTTCTGTCGGTCTTTTCACTCGGCATGATGGGGGGTATGCCTTTCGGTAGTGTGATGCTCGGGACTTGTGTCGATCTGTTTGGACCACGCGAAGCGGTGTGGGTACCTGTGACGGGTGTACTGCTCATCACCTTGTTTCTGATTTTCCGCACCAAGCTCTGGCAAATCAAAAGGCAGCATATGGCAGCGTGAACCAACACTGTGCTCAGGGTGCAGTAAATTCTTTGATGGGCGTTCCTTCCGATGACTGCGGCGCCTTGATGCCAAGCAACTTCGCGATGGTGGGTGCCACATCGACCTGATGAACCACACCATAGTCAGCGTCGGGTGAGACACCACGTCCCATCGCCAGAAACGCCGCGCCCATGTCGGGTAAGGCCGGGTCATAGCCATGCCCGCCAAAGTCCCAACCAAAGAACCGAAGGAACCCCATCAACATTCCATCAAAACCTTCTGGGCGAGTGAGAATGTTTGGCGGCTCCGTAGTCACAATGAGGTCGCCCATCCGTTCAGATGGCGCCATGCGTAGTCCTTTCGCTTCATCCGCAGATAACACCTTCACACCAATGACGCGTGCGAGCGCGGCGCGCGCCTTTTGTACGTCGTCAGCCTTGGCAAGATGAACGTGAACGGTGACCACTCCCGTAAGCGTCGCCTCAACCCCTGCTTCATCGAGCGGTGTTTGTAAGTCGATGAAGTCGCCCATCGCCGTCATGCCATGATCACTCACCACCAGGAGCGTGAGTCGCGGCCAGAGATTCAGTTCATCAATTCCCGCGAGTAACTCGCCGAGTGCTTGATCCTGCGTGACCAACTGATCGAATACGGCAGCGCTATTCGGTCCACGATTGTGCGCAACATGATCCGCACCTGCGAAATACGCCATGACCAATGCGGGTCGTTTCTCTTCAGGCAATCTCAGCCACTCAAGAATCTGTTGAACCTTGGTGCTTTCAGGGCGACGACCATCAAAGGGTGCCATGCGATAGCTGTGTGCCTGGCCGCGCCAGTCCGTTTCCGAGCCTACCCAAAAATACGTGGCCGCTTTCAGACCTTGCCGCTCAGCGGCAATCCACAGCGGTTCAGCGAGTAACCAACCGCCATCACCGGACATCGCATATCGGCCGCGCACAGCATCCATGAAGTGGTTGTCGACGATGCCGTGTACATCAGGATAGGTACCGGTCGCGAGTGAAACATGGCCTGGGAACGTGTTAGAGGGGTAGACCGGAGTCAGTCGTGACGCTTTCCCGCCTTCTTTGCGCATTCGCTCAAACGCGGGAAGACCTTGCATTGCTGGCCAGTCGTGACGCAACCCATCCATCGAGATCATCACAACGATGGGGTTTTCGCCGCGCACGCCAAGCGGTAACAGCAACAAGCACACGACCATCCAACGCAGACCCATTTGAAACACTTCTCTCGATGATCGGCTTACTATACAAGCCACCATGCGACACCTGATTGCAGAGCGCCTGCCCGCGCTCACTTATCCACCCTACCTGCGCTACTGGCTGGCGTCGTTTGCCTCGGTCGGTGGATCGCAGGTGGTGACGCTGGGACAAGGTTGGCTCGTTTTCGAGCTGACAGGTTCGGCGTGGAATCTCGGCTTGCTCGGTGCTGCCGTGGCACTACCCAACATCATCGTGACGTTGATCGGTGGTGTCATCGCGGATCGTTTCGACAAGCGCATCATCATGATGACCACCTCCGTACTCACTGCAGTGATGCTCGCCTTGCTCGCATATCTGGATTGGCGCGAAACGATCACCTTGTGGCAGGTACTCGCCATTGCGGGTGTCGTGAGCCTGATCACCGGTATCGACTGGCCGGTGCGGGTCGCCATTTATCCGCATCTCGTGGGACGAGAACACCTGATGAATGCCGTCGCTTTGAATGCATTCATCTGGCAAGCGACTCGAATGGCATTGCCCGCCGTCGGCGGCATCGTCATTGCGATCGGTGATACCTGGATGTTGTTCGCTGCAGGCGCCGTGGGCTTTTTTGTGATGTACCTGGTCATGACGGGTATCCATGTCCACGTGCATGCCATGACAGTCGAAGGACCGCTCCGCCAATTGCTTGCGGGCTTGAGTTTTATTCGCCACAGCCCCCTCTTCATCGCACTGCTCGCCATGACCTTTGCCGGCATGTTCTTCGTCAGCGCTTATTCGCAAATCATGCCAATCTTCGCGGATGCCATTGGTGGTGATGAACGGGTCTATGGTTATCTGGTTGCAACGGGTGGTCTCGCCTCAGTGGTTGGAACCATCATCGCCAGCAACTTCCAGCACCATCCCCGGCTCGGCCAGGTCATGTTGATGACGGCGTTGCTGACCGCATTCAGTGCCGGCCTATTCGGTTGGGCGGCAATGGCCGCGCTTTTCATTCCGGCGCTGGTGCTGACCTTTCTGGCACAGCTCTTCGCTTCGGTGTTCATGGTCACCTCCATGGGCGTCATGCAGCTGAACGTTCCAGATGCCCTTCGAGGTCGCGTCATGGGCTTTCACGCCATCGGTTACAGCCTGATTCCGCTCGGCGGTCTATTCCTGGGTGGACTGACGGAATGGGGTGGTGCAGGATTTGCCCTGACCGTTGGTTGCCTGATCTATTTTCTCGTGATTGTGCTGGCCGGATTCCGGAGCACGCTGATCCGGGAATGGTCTGGGGAGTTGAAGCCCGAGACGGAGCGCCTGAACCTGAGTGATAGGGCGGCAACCACTGAAATTACTGAACCGGATGTTGCCAAATCTTGAATGTGCGGGAGTAACCGATGATCGTCCCACCCACCCAGATGCCGATCGAACGTAACGGCAAGAAATACCCGGGAATCTACTCGGTTTCCGGCACCACCATGATCGCCCGAATCCCAGGTTTGAGCTCACGAAGCACCCAGATTCAGGGGGGCGATGTGAGAGCGGAAGCGCGCAAACTCTTCGATGAGATCATCGACGAAGCGGATGGCTGGGCGCATCTGCAACAGCACCGCTGATCGATCGCCCCCAGCGCGCTGGGGGCCTCAGTGATTGAAAGATCGATCACCGCGCGGCGCGTTGGGGCTTGCGCTCCATCTCGAGTTGTTGATTCAGTACCAGCAAAGACTTGTTCTGCAGCTCGCGCTCGCGTTCAAGATCACGGACTTTCTTTTCTTCACTGGTAAGCGCCCGCTGGAGCCGGTCAAGTTCGGCCATTTTTCGCACGAGCCGGCCTTCGAGGTCCTTCACGGTCAGTTCCAGTGTGGCGGAAGGCGCCTGTGCGGCAGCCGTTTCTTCTGCTGACGATCGTAGCCGCACAATCTCTTGATGAAGCGCCCGAATCAGGTCGCCGCTCGCCATCAGCTGCGTGCGCATTTCAATCAGACCTTCTTCGAAGGCTGCCGTTGATTCCTGCAGGTCGCTCGAGCTCAAAACTTCCTCGTTTCGCGGAGCCTGCTCTTGGGCTTGCAGCGCGAGGCGCTCACGAAGCGCTTCGATTTGACCGGCCTGACGCTCGAGCTGGTTGCGCAAATCAAACGGTTCCGCCCGAGCCTGGTGTACACCTGACTCCCAGCGCTCCCGACGCGTGACCTTGGCTAACAACCAGCCGGCAATCACACCGATCAGTCCCGCGACCAGCAGATAGCCAAAGATCCGCAGTACGAGCCAGGTCATACCGCCTTACCTCTAACCCGGAAGGACACGCGGTCGTTCGCAACCTCAGCAGATCCTGACGTTTCATCAACCATCGGCTGCGTCTCACCATACCCACGAGCGATAAGTTGGTCAGCAACTACGCCTGCACGCACCAACCCACGAACAAGGATCGCTGCTCGCCGTTCACTCAACTGCTGATTCAAAGACGTATCACCCCGGGCGCTCGTGTGCACGCCGACTTCTATCCGGGGCGCGCAGTGCCGAATAACCGCCGCCATGCGCGAAATACCGGCTTCGCTTCCAGCTTCTAGTTCCGCACTTCCTGGCAAAAAGGCAATTTGAGTTTTTTGCGCAAACACATCGAGGCGACCTTGGCACAATCCGGAGTCGGTGACCGACTCGACGGCCAGTTCACCCAAGATCGCTCCCTCAATGCTGCCGATACGCTGACTGATCACACCCGCATCTGCGGGCGTGTTGACGACACCTGAGATTCGAATCTCCTGACCATCGACATCTATCGCATACCACTGCAGAGGGGCGCTTTTTAGCGCTTCGGTCGCACGGCTGCGAATTTCGGGCTCGACACCCTCGCGCTCCAGTAGTAGACAGAAAACGCCCAGCGCGAGAAACAACACCAGACTGCTGGTGCAGATTTCAAATCGGGACGGTCCTTTGGGAATAGTTTCTAGAGAGTGCATGCATCGGTCCGGCTGCCTTGTCATTGTGCCGGTCAACAGCGCTCACCAACATGATGTGCATCACCAGGCGACACCGGTCCAGTGCACACTGGTAAACTCCCACACGCGTCACACCAATTGAGGGGAAGTTTCATGTCTGTGCGCACTTTTGTGCTCGCCTTCACACTGGCTTTCACAGCAGTAGGGCTCGGGGCCTGTTCACAGGAGCAACCGGCCGAACCGGAAGCAGCGGCACCTGCGGACACCGGCGCGGTGGCTTCGACCGCTAACAATTCGGCCAACGTTACTGCTGAGCGGATTATCAACGCCGACAAAGAGCCGGGGAACTGGCTAACAAACGGTCGCACGTATGATGAGCAACGTTACAGCCCCCTTGAACAGATCAACCGCGACAACGTCAAAGATCTCGGTCTCGCCTGGTACTTCAATACCGATACAACACGTGGTCTGGAAGCCACGCCCCTGGTGGTCGACGGTGTGATGTACACCTCCGGTTCGTGGTCGGTCGTGTGGGCACATAACGCCAAGACCGGTGAACTGCTTTGGTCGTACGACCCGATGGTACCCCGTGAGTGGGGCAAATTTGCTTGTTGCGACGTCGTGAACCGCGGTGTCGCTGCGTGGAAAGGCAAGATCTTCGTCGGCACCATCGACGGACGACTCATTGCCCTCGACGCAGCCACCGGCAAGCCCCTCTGGGATATCGTTACCGTCGAGAAGGACAAGCCTTACACCATCACCGGCGCACCCCGCGTCGTGAAAGACAAGGTCATCATCGGTAACGGTGGCGCTGAATACGGTGTGCGTGGATACGTTACGGCATACAACGCCGAAGACGGCTCCCAAGCCTGGCGTTTCTATACAGTACCCGGTGATCCGTCTCTGCCATTTGAAAACAAGGCGATGGAAATGGCTGCGGGTACATGGCGCGGCAGCGAATGGTGGAAAGTCGGCGGTGGCGGCACTGTATGGGATTCGATGTCCTATGACCCGGAGCTCAACCAGCTCTACATCGGCGTGGGCAATGGGTCTCCATGGAACCGTTACATCCGCAGCCCCGGTGGTGGTGACAACCTGTTTCTGTCATCCATCGTTGCACTCAACGCAGATGACGGCAGTTACGTTTGGCACTACCAGACCACC
>SXGR01556223.1_pt1 | contig 37903 bp, 34 predicted proteins | sample 3174711 | NCBI WGS metagenome assembly SXGR01 (sample SAMN11356860, study PRJNA531348) | freshwater metagenome | isolation source: freshwater sample F1-60 | place: China: Fuxian Lake, Yuxi | collected 2017-12-25
CATGGGGTCGCGGGTTCGAGTACCGTCCGGACCGCTTAAAAAGCCCTGTTTCCACTATGGATTCAGGGTTTTTTCTTTAAGTTACTTCCGATTTGTAACTCGTTTCATCGGGATAGTTTTGTAAAAGATGCTCCGGGAAGTGCATGCAGGGTTCACGCATGCTCAAAGCCAGGTATCAAGCCTTTGCCATAGTATTTACCCAGCGGTTGATCCCGTATTTACCCAGCCGTTGATCCAGCTGGCATCAAATGATGACCCGAATTTACGGTAGAAGTTGAGTGCGGGATCGTTCCAATCCAGAACTTGCCAACAAACCCGAGGATACCCCCTATATCTGGCATGCAACAAAACCGCTTCGAACAACAGACGGCCAATACCCTGGCCCCGCAAGGAATCGGTAACCACCAGGTCTTCCAAATAACATAAGGACCCCTTCCAGGTAGAATACCGAGTGTAGCACAAGGCAAAACCGACGAGGTTTTCCAGCTGCTCCGTTTCTATGTGCTCCGCTACAATGGCCCACCAAACGGGCTGAGGTCCAAAACCGGCTTCTTCAAAGTGCCGTTCATCCACGGTCACCTCATCAGGCGCACGTTCGTAGGTGGCCAATTCGCGGATCAACATCATGAGTTGAGGACAGTCCTTGCGCTGAGCTAAGCGTATGTTGATGTTCGCAAGGCTTTTTTTTTCGGTTTCGGTGTCGTGCGGCATTCTTTAGTTTACGTTTCGTTCACATGGGGCAAAAATTGCTTTAATGATTTGGGATTAATCAGATAATCAAACTTAAACGTGCGGGAAACATTGGGGTACGATCATTGCAAGTCTTGTTTTCAATTCACTTGAACTCCTGTCAAACAACCTAAAACAGCTAGCCAAATCCCATTCTAAATCGCTCATTAAATAGCCCAAGATAACCAAGTTTTATCTAAGAAACACATTTCAGTTGGTTGCCTCCTTCTATCTCAATAGTGAGTCGTGAGGTTATCGCTCTCCTTCGATATTAAAATTTCAAATGTTTTTCTTCTGAGACCATTTCTTTAAGTAAACTAACCCTCAGTTTCCATCTACCCGAAGGTGTTCGTGTCTTTGCCGTACGTCGTTTGAGATTAGCGTGCGGTCAACTAAAGTATTGTCAAAAAGGTCGTTTGCTCAGTATAGTTTGGTATCAAATTCATAGAACTGACCTATCCTCCAATTACATTCCCTTTGAGTTGCTTACAAATGCTGATTTGTTGGGTCTTTCTTCGGATTTGAATCTATGCGCAGATCGCCACATGGTGGTTTTTCGTTAATACGATTTTGATCGTAAAAGACCACTCCTATAATGGTGGCTTTTTTTTTGCGTTTCAGAATCTATATTTGATCGATTGAATTTCCTCTTTCGAAGGACAGTAATCAATCTCCTCATGAATGAAACAAATTCCCAAACGAAGCGAGCTGTTTATTTGGCCGTTTTGGTGGCGGCATTGGGCTACTTTGTCGATATATATGACCTGATCTTGTTCAGTATTGTTCGGGTTGAAAGCCTCAGTTCATTAGGATGCACGGGTCAGGAATTGGAGCAACATGGTGTCTGGATTTTAAATATGCAAATGCTTGGCATGTTGTTGGGGGGGATTTTTTGGGGGATTTTGGGCGATAAGAAGGGGAGATTGTCGGTTCTTTTCGGGAGTATATTGCTCTATTCGCTCGCCAACTTGGCCAATGCTTATGTACAAACGGTCGATCAATATGCGTGGGTGCGGCTCGTAGCCGGATTTGGACTCGCAGGCGAATTGGGGGCTGGCATTACCTTGGTGGGTGAATTGATGAGCCGAGAAAAGCGGGGTAACGGCACCACCGTGGTGGTAACGGTCGGCGCTGCCGGAGCCATTTTTGCGGGCATGTTGTCCCAGATGGTGAGTTGGCGAACGGCCTATCTGGTTGGAGGTGGTTTGGGACTCTCCCTACTCGCCCTAAGGGTCGGTTTACGCGAATCCGGCATGTTCCAGCGTACCCAAAAACACAGCAAATTGGTGAAGGGCGATTTTCGCCTACTCTTTTTGAGCGCAAGACGCGCCCGGCTGTTTTTGCACAGCATTCTCATTGGAATACCGATTTGGTTTTGCGTGGGCATCTTGATCACCTTTTCCCCCGAATTAGGGCGCGATTTGAAACTAGAGGGTCCTGTTCTACCCGCTGTGGCAGTGATGTGCGCCTATGGTGGATTGGTATTTGGTGATTTTGTGAGTGGATTGGCCAGTCAGTGGTTCAAAACCCGTAAAGGTGTTGTTCGTGTTTTCCTTTGGATTACCCTGTCCTGTATCGTATTTTATTTATACGGTGGTATCCAAAAATTGCGCGATTTCTATATTCTGTGTTTTGTTTTAGGATCTGCTACAGGCTATTGGGCGGTGTTTGTGACGATGGCATCCGAACATTTCGGCACCAATTTTCGCTCTACGGCCACTACCAGCATCCCTAATTTTGTGCGGGGCTCTGTATTGCCCATCACATTGCTCTATACTTCACTGCAAATGGGCGTTTCGCGCATAGAATCCGCACTCATCACCGGCGTGATCTGCATCGGCGTCGCGCTTTGGTCGCTCAATCATTTGCACGAAACTTGGGGACGGGATTTGGATTTTGTGGAAGAAATCGACCGGAAAACGTAGCAAGGTCTTTTTTTTTTGCTTTCTCCCTGATTGGCATGTATTTTTACTACGTACAACAAATTTTTTCTATGAACCGTGTAATGTATATTTACAAAACTCTCTTGTTTGCATCTGCTTTTTTCTTTTTCAACACGACCTATTTAGCTGCACAGATCCAAGGACGCGGTGGTCCTGATCTCTACGGCTATACATGGCGTGATTCGTATGATTCTGTCGGTCCGCTCTATAGCTGGGTCGATATTACTTCGACAGGCACACAGGTATTGGGATTGGCCGATGATAACGTAATAGGTCCCTTTGCAATACCGAATGAATTTCAATACTATTGGTATTTCCCGAAATTGGTGTGGATTGGCTCGAATGGATACATCACCTTCAACTCCGACAACATAGCCTCCCCTTTTCCGGTGATTCCAAATGCCGGTGGGGCCCACAATTTCATCGCAGCGCTTATGTGCGACCTCAACTTCGCGGGTGCAGGGAATCCGGGCAGTTGCTACTATTATGCCACCCCCGATTCGCTGGTATTCAGTTGGATTAACGTGCCCTTTTGGACCTCAGGACTTCCCTATTATACCGGTCAAAATTCTTTCCAGATTATCATGAACCGTGTGGATAAGAGCATTACGTTCAATTACAAGCGACAAGTTGGGCTCACCCTCGGAAATGACATCACTATAGGAATAGAAAACATTAATGGTGCTATTGGTTTGCAGCACAGCAAAAATGTATACCCCGACACCAACTATAGTGTTCGATTTTATTACCCCGATACGGTGACTTACCAGGTAACAGACGCCGGCATCGATTGGAATCAAAGTCCCTTCAACCAAGGTACCTTCACCCTGATCCAGCGACCCTGTCCGCTCACGTCTTATGTGAAGAATTACGGGAATCAACCGTTGGGGAATTTTAGCATTCGCAGTGCTGTGAGTAGCTTCAATTTAACAACCCCACAACGAGATACTGTCGCAATTGCATCGCTGCCTGTTGCTGTGGATACCGTTGTCAATTTCGACCCGCTTACGCCATTGGCTGCAGGCATTTACGAAATGCAAACTGATTTAGCGGGCATCACGAATGATATGGTGGCATTCAATAACCAGATTCGCACAAAAATTGTGGCTGTCGATACGTCTCAGACCGATGTGCCGCTCGACTACTCCGATGGGGTTCCTGATGGATTTGGAATTTCATGGTCGAGTGGCAATGCGGGTATGGGTTATTATATGCTGCCACCCTTTTTCCCCTACCGGATTACCCAGTACCGGTTAATCATCACAGGCGATCCCACTCTACAAGGTTGTTTCCTGAAGATTTATGCTGATGATGGACCCAATGGGGGGCCCGGCACCTTACTCGACTCTACATGGGCTGACCCTGCCTCGACCCCTCCCGGCTTTTTGTCGCTCGTTCCCCTTTCAACTCCAGTTACCCGAAATGCGGGCGGATTTTACGTCTTATGGGAGATGCCTGCAGGTTCGAATATCTCTCTGGCACGTGACTTAACACAACCTATTTCTTGCCGGTCTATGGAGGTTATTCAAGGCGCATGGGCTGGGTATCGCAGTCGTTTGACCGAGGACATGGTACTTGGTGTGATTGCACGGCCATTGCGAAATATAGATTTAGCTGTGGATCCACCTGTATTTCCACTGGCAGGTGCGGTGGTGAATGCGCCCATTCGTCCGCGCCTGCGCATTCGTGGGGTTGGCACCTATCCGCATGGTACGGCAACGGTGTCCTACCGATTTGGTAATCAGCCTATTGTAACCGAAACACTTCCAGCTGGAAGCCCCACCCCTGGCGGTAGTTTTGTTTACGAGTTCACTACGCCCCTAAGCTCACCAACTTCGCTGGGGGCCAACCTTTGTTTGTGGGTGCGCCAAACCGATGATGTGAACCGCGTCAATGACAGCACATGCATACCGCTGAATTTTTTCTTAACAGGAATTGAGGAACAAGCTGAAGGATCTCTGATCAAAATATACCCCAATCCCAGTGATGGCCAACGGGTATTTATCGAGACCAAAGATTTAGGCAAAATTGATGATGTTCGCGTTTTGGATGCAACGGGTCGACTCGTAGCGAAAATTTCAGGATTCTCCTCGGAGGAAGGGCGTTATGAATTTGATTTGGAATCCTGGTCACGCGGACTGTACACGATTCGGGTTCAGGGAGAACGTGGGGTAGCAACGGCACGTCTCATTCACCGTTAACTATTTCAGTCTGCCACCTCTAGATGGTGGCTCCAGCACGTCTCTTTCACCGTTAACTATTTCAGTCCGCCACCCCTTGAACCTCTAGACGGTGGCTCCGGACGCTGACCGAAATGCCTGAGATTATAGGTAAAGGTGAGCATATGAAAACGTTGCAAAAGCCGCGTTTCTATATCTTCTACATAGGTCTCGGTGGCATTTCGGGTGATGCTGTTGTTTTGCCCAAGTAAATCGAAGACCGACCAGCGCAACTCGCCTCTTTTGTCCTTCATGAATCGATAACCAGCGCCCACGTTCCAAAGCCAAATTTGTTGGTTAAAGTAGTCTCCCAATCCAGAGAATGCATTCACCATCAAATCTGAACTCAAAATGAGTGCGGGAACTGGTATGTAATTGAAGCGAAAAGAACCCGAATGGGTGAAGAAATCACTGTTCTGATTGGGCTGCAGGCTATAGCGAACTCGGTTGTAGTTGAGTGTGTAGCCTACAGAAAAGTCCAATTCCTTACTAATGTTGGAATTCAGGCTAAGACCCGAATTGTAATTGGTATTGAGCGCGCGGTTTTCCAATCCATTCACCAAACTGGGTGTGATGCCTAATGAGGTGCCCGCGTTGATGTTGAGGCTCGATTTGAGCGACTTCACGGGGCGGCTGTAATTCAGGAATATTCTGAAGTTGCGTCCGCCATCGCGGTTTATGGGCTGAATAAGCTGGGCTCCTCGACCCAATACAATAGGCGAACCGTTCGACTGCAGCGTGGTGTCGGCCAAAGCAAGGGTCGTGCTGTTCACAATCTGATCGTTGAATAAATTAAGCATAGCAAACAAAAAGTAGGACACTCCCTGCGATGGTTTCGCTTCGCGGATCCGCCCCCCAATGGTATGGCTCACGGTCTGACGTAAATTGGGGTTTCCTTTGCGCAATTGGAGCGGGTTCGAAACATCAACCAAATTCTGAAGTTGGCTCAAGGATGGGAACTGGGCGTTCGTACGATAGAAAAAGCGAAGGTTCGCTGTTTTGGTGATGTTGTAGCGAATCATGGCTGATGGAAGCCAATTGTAGAAGGCTACAGGGATATCCTGATTAATGGGGTAAGTTTGTTGGCTGCGCATATCGGCCATTTGATAGCGGGCCCCGAATGTCCATTCGAAACGCTCAATGTTGAATCGGTACCGCAAAGTTCCGCCTTGTACTACAATCCTATTTTCGAATGCATTAGACAATACGCTATCACGGACCGAGTAGATTCCACTTGTTATATCTTTCCCATCTGCCCATTGAGAGGCCTCTGATTCGGTAATCCGAGGTGCATAACTCATCTCAATCAAGCCATTCTTGCCCACGGGTTCGGTATAGGCCAGGTCTAAGTCGACCCGATTCTGACTGCTGCCTATATCCGTTAGCCGGTCAATAAGGGAGTCAGAATAGCTTGAATTCAACCATATTCTGTTGTCGCTCTGAAAACCTCTGGTCGCGTCTTGCCGCGAAAGATCTCCGTTTATTGTCATGGAAAAGGTGCGCCCGCGGACAGGGAATTTATAGCGCCAAACCAGTTCACCATTCAGTCCAAGATTGTAGCTGGTGTCGCGTTGGTCAACATCTGTCCGGCTGATGCTGTCGGCTGATAAACCAAGCGCACCCGACCCGAAGTTAAGACCAGCGAAGTTCTGTGAATAACGTCTTCTGCTGGCGTTGAAACGCGGACTAATGACAATGGAATTGGAGGTGTCCGGATTGAATTCAATGCGCATGGCCAATCGGTGGCTCAGTGTAGCGGAGTTGTTACCCCCCATTTCCTTGTATTGCTGTTGAATTCCATCCTGAACAAAAAAGTTACGGTCCAGGCGGGTTTCCTGATCGTTTAGTCCATCACTGAAAAAATAACTCGCACTCATTTTCCCCTTTTTGTCCCAGCTATCGCTGTAATTCACCCCAAATGATCGAGTTTCACTGATGCCACCCTGCTGACCACTCTGAAAATTCGCCGCAGCTCCTCCGCCACCCCCCATCATTCCCCTACCAAATCCACCCGGCATTGTATTGCCAATCATGGTCCTCCAAGGCATTGGGTCCGGTTCCGAGAGTGAACTCAAATCTTGCGATGAAAAGTTTTGCTGGTTGATGTTGTTGGCCAATCCGAGCAAGGTCACCCTTTTTTTGCCCTTGAATAGATTTACGCTGTAGCCCGACATATAGCGCGGAGATGCTTCATTCGCACCAGCACCCGTTCCTATACCTGCATACATTTTTCCGAATTTACTGTTGTCTAGCCCTGTTTTGGTAATTATATTCAGTGTTTTCTCTGTATTTCCGTCGTTTATTCCGGTAAATTGTGCACGGTCGCTCATGCGATCGATCAATTGAATGCGCTCAACCACATCTGCCGGTAGGCTGCGCAAGGCGGCCGTGGCATCATTCCCCATAAATTCTTGGCCGTCGAGCATTACCCGTTTAACTTGTTCACCTTGTGCTTGAATCTGACCATTTTCTACGGTGATTCCAGGCATTTTCCGCACCAACTGCTCGGCATCCGAATTTTCTGCCACCTTATACGAATCGGCCCGGATGTCTGTGGTATCTCCTTTTTGTTCCACTGGCGTGGCCCATTCATTGACCGATATTTCTGAAAGTTGTCCGATTTGTCTAGGCAAGCGCAGATCCCCAAGAGAATGCCCAGGCCCCGTCCATTGTGCCTGATTGACGCTTCGGATAATCGGTCGATAACCCACGAAACTGATCCGAATTTCAATGTTTTGACGACCACTGATGGTTAGTTCGAAACGTCCGTCCCGATCTGTGGTGGTACCTTGAATGGAAGAAGCCGGGTCATCGGGGCGTCGAAGGGAGACATTTACCCCCATCAGTGGGCTGCTGTCGGTTGAATCGACAACGCGGCCTGTTAATTTCAGGCCTTGTGCATAGGCTTGGGTGGATGTTTGAAAGAAAAAAAGAAAGAGAACGGCTGTTAGGCTCAGGGGATCTAAAAAGAAAGTTATGCGCATAAGTTATAAGACGCCGCAAAGATGATAAAAGTTTAATCATATAAAGGCAAGAAAAGGCTGCGTAGTTTTGCCGTAATGTTTCGTGTATAGATTTGCCCATGAGTTATCGCGATCAACCCCGTCCGCTTGTTTTGAAGAATTGGCACATTCTTTGGATGATGCGTTTGTTTCCTCCCCTTTTGTTTAACCGAATCCGTCTGCTTTCGTTATCGCGCGATCTCATGCATTGCCGGGTGCGCATTGCCCATTCGGTGCTCAACCGAAACCTGCAAGGTTCTGTATTTGGAGGCACCCTCTTCAGCGCATTTGATCCGTTTTTACCGGTGTTGATGTGGCAGATTTTTGCACGGAAGGGACTAAAACTCGAAGCATGGCTCAAAAAAGCGGAGATCGATTACCTAAAACCATCGTCAACCAAGATGAATATCGATTTCCGCCTGACAGATTTGGACATTGAGGAAGCCGAACATTCGCTCGCCCAAAAGGGCAAATTTGAAAAGTGGCTTCCGGCAGAGGCCGTTGATCAAAACGGCATAGTCTGCGTTCAAGCGCGACTTTTGGTCTATCTTCGAACCTACAAAGGCCACTCGGCTCATTTTTGACCATTGTGAATGCAGCGTTTGTCGTCTAATAGTGAATTTCGAATCTAAAAACCAAATCGAATATGAAGCCAGCTACAGAATTGATCGACGGTCATTATGATCCCAAGCATGCGCGCAACGCCGTCAAAATGCCGCTTTATCTGAGTTCAAACTATGTTTTCAGCAGTGCCGAGGAGGCCAAAAAATTATTCGAGCAAAAAGGAGTTCAACCTGCAGATCAAGATCTTGCCGCCCCCCAGGACATGATATACAGCCGATTGGGTCACCCCAATTTGCTTTTGGCCGAAGCCCGACTTGCGGCTTACGAAGGAGCCGAATCGTCCTTGTTTTTTGAAAGTGGAATGGCCGCCATTAGCACTTTGTTTATGGGGGTGCTTAGGCCGGGTGACACTGTTCTTCATTCCACTCCTTTGTATGGAGGATCGGATCACCTGTTGAGGGGTATGATGCAAGCCTGGGGGGTACACCTTATGGAATTTTCCTCGGACGAACGTGTCGAGCAAATCATCGCACGAATTCAAGCGGCAGATGTTACCCCATCCATTCGCCTGATCTACATAGAAACACCCGCCAATCCCAATCTACAGATTGTCGATTTCAGACAGATAAGGGAGCTGAGCTATACGATCCAGAAATTAACCGGTCACAAACCCTTAACCGCTTGCGACAATACTGTACTAGGACCTGTATTTCAAAAGCCGTTAAGGCACGGAATTGATGTAGGGGTCTATTCTGCCAGTAAATTTATTGGGGGGCATAGCGACCTCATAGCCGGGGCTTTGGTCTGCAGCCGTGAATGGGCCAACAAATTGCGTGGTGTTCGCAGCCAGTTCGGCGGTACGGCTAGCCCGCACACCTCCTGGCTCCTCACCCGGAGCATGGAAACGTTGGAATTGCGCATGGAAGCCGCTCAGCGGAATGCGGTGCAATTGGTTGATTTTCTAAAAAATCACCCCCAAGTAGGTCAATTGAATTATCCCGGACTGCTTCCACCAGACCACCCCCATCATCATCAGGCAACAGGCAGTGGCTCTTTGCTGTCTTTTGAACTTGTGGGTGGGCAGTCAGCAGCGTTTCGATTTTTGGATGCTTTGCGTTTGGTTCGTCACGCTGTGAGCCTGGGGGGCACGGAGAGCATGGCCTGCCACTCATCCACCACGACCCACAGCAACGTTCCACCAGAAATCAGACAGCATTATGGCATTTCAGAAGGACTTATTCGCCTATCGGTGGGCATAGAGCATGTCGATGATCTTACGGCGGACCTGGCTCAGGCCCTTGTGCATGCCGTCGGTGCTGCGGATTAACGCCGGCTAAGTACAGCCCCGAACAGCACATCACCTCCTTCTAATAAAGCTTGTTCATAGCCTTGATCGAGGCATTGCCACCCAAAAGTGGAACATAACCGATCCACAACCTGTTCGTTTTCATCTGCGTAGAGCGAACAGCTTAGGTAGACGAGGCGACCCCCTTCGCGCACGTACGGAAGCAAGTTACTGACCAACCGAAATTGTCGTTCGGCAAATTCTGTGATCCTGTGTTGTTCGAATCGCGAAAGCCAGTCGGGGGTGGCCGACCAGGTCCCTGATCCTGAACAGGGAACATCGGCCAACACAGCATCAAACTGACGAGGAAAACTCCCAGCCTGTTCCAGTGGATCCTGCTGATCGATATCCACACAATATCGGCTATACGATCGTATGCCTGCCCGTGTGAACCGTTCATGAAGCTGCTGCAGGGTGCTCTGCCTTTCGTCGGTTGCAAAGAGCTTTACCCCAGGTTCCCGATCGTGCAGCAGTAGACTTTTCCCCCCCGATCCAGCACATGCATCCCACCAACTCTCTCCCGAGGAGGGATTCATGAAGCGAATGGTGCGTTGAGAGGCCAAATCCTGAACCTCAAAAAAACCACATTGAAACGAGTTCAGACTATCGAGCGGCCTACCCGATTCGACCCATCGGGCATTGGGCGTGGTTTCGGAATTGCCCCATAACCAAGCTTTTTCACACCATTCATTTTCTACGACCTTCTCCCTGCCTGCACGCAAACGCACCCATGTTCGGGGTGGCATGAGGAAGCCTTTAAGCAATTCATTCTGATCGATTGATGAAGAAATGCGATTATGGGCCGGAAACCAATCATCCGCACGAAACGACAAACCCTCCTGGGCCCAATGACGACACAATTGCATGGCATCGAATCCCGGCCCGCGTGAAGACTGCAGGGCATCGAATCCCGGCCCGCGTGAAGACTGCAGGGCATCGAATCCCGGACCGCGTAAAGACTGCATGGCATCGTTTCCCGGTTCGGGTATAGACTGCAGGGTATCGTTTCCCGGTTCGGGCATGGACTGCAAGGTGTCAGTTCCTGGCACAGGCAAGGAAGGCAAGTCCCACCCGCTGCGCGAACGCGCATACTGAACAAAGTCCGATGACGGACCCGCTGCAAAAACCTGACCCATGCCAATCTGCTGCTCGACAGTGGCCTCAGGGAAAAGACGAGCCATGCGAACGGCACCATACACCAAAGCCCGCAATTCGCGTCGGTCGCGACTACCCATAGAGGGGAAGGCTTTCATATAGTTCTTTAGCCAACTATTCAGATCCTCCCGATATCGGTATGATGCCAAGGCAGCAACCGCTTGTTTCATGCGCACCTCAGCGATCATCCTTATGATTTTTTATCCTCATTATTCCCACTCGATGGTTGCGGGTGGTTTTGAGCTGATGTCATAAACCACCCTATTGATTCCTTTGACTTGATTGATGATGTCGTTCGAAATTTGGGCGAGTAGATCATAAGGAAGATGAACCCAATCGGCTGTCATTCCGTCTACACTGTGCACGGCCCGGAGCGCTACTACCTCCTCATAGGTGCGTTCATCGCCCATCACGCCTACACTACGAATGGGTAAAAGGATGGTTCCGGCTTGCCAAATGCGGTCATACCAGCCTGCTTTCTTTAAATGCTTGATGTAGATTGCGTCGGCTTCCTGCAGGAGCGCCACGCGTTGGGCGTCTACCGTACCCAAAATACGGATACCGAGGCCCGGACCAGGAAATGGGTGTCGACCAAGAAACATCGGGCTGATGCCTAAAGCAGCACCCACCTGCCGAACTTCATCTTTAAACAAGGTACGAAGTGGCTCCAAAAGTGAAAGCTTCATATAATCCGGTAATCCACCCACATTGTGGTGCGATTTGATGGTGGCCGATGGGCCCATTACCGATACTGATTCAATGACATCCGGATATATGGTGCCTTGTCCGAGCCATTGAATTCCGGAAAGACGATGCGCCTCTCGATCAAATACGTCAATAAAAGTGCGTCCGATGGCCTTCCGCTTGGCCTCTGGTTCGGAAAGGCCCTGTAGCGCACCATAAAACTCATGGCGCGCATCGACCCCCGTCACATTCAAATCCAACTGTTGATAGTCGAGCAACACCTGATCGAACTCATCCTTACGCAGGAGACCATTATCAACAAAAATTCCATGGAGGCGGTGTCCAATGGCACGATGAATCAGCACAGCGGCAACCGTACTATCCACCCCGCCGCTCAGCCCCATCACCACCTGCCCATCGCCCACTTGCGCTCGGATGGACTCAACACTTTCTTCGATGAAATGCTCTGCCGTCCATTCCTGTTTGCACCCGCAAATGCCCACCACAAAGTTTTTCAAAAGCAGTGCACCGTGCTGGGAATGGGTTACTTCGGGATGAAATTGAATGCCGAATACAGGACGTTCATGTAATTGAAAAGCTGCGTTTTCTACCGTTTCTGTGCTTCCCAGCAAAGCAACGTCTTTTGGAAGGCCCGATATGGTATCGCCATGCGACATCCAGACCTCGCTTTCATAAGGAAATCCCTCGAAAAGCTGATTTTCGCACTGAACCGACAAACGGGCACGTCCGTATTCACGGATGCTCGAAGGAAGAAGTTCTCCTCCAATTTGCCGGGCCAATAGTTGAGCTCCATAACATATAGCGAGTATAGGCTTGCCGGGGTAAAGACTGAGGATGTCCGGATGTGGGGCACCTTCCTGACCCGTGCTGAACGGACTACCCGAAAGTATGATGCCCTTGATTTCCGACTCTTTGGGTATTGGCCTGTTCCAGGGTTGGATTTCGCAATAAACCTGCAACTCACGCACACGGCGGGCAATCAGCTGGGTGTATTGCGATCCAAAGTCCAGAATAATGATTTTGTCCATTGCTGTGATCTAGATTTATGATGTCCGTTTAATGTCCGAATACTGTCTGTATGATGTCCGTACGAAGGAAATTGTCTTTAGTGTAGCGTTATCAGTAATAAATAGTTAGTCTCGAATGCTCCAGAGCACTTTGGCTAAGGCTGAAATACAAAATGATCCTCTGCCATTAATTGATCTGATGCATTGACGCGACAGAGAACCGTTCCGTCCGCTTCGACCGAGGCGAGTTCGACTGGAACAATTCGATTGATCCACAATGGGTTATAGGGGGCTGAGACACGAATGTAGTTATCGGTATATCCCTGCATCCATTGGCCCTTGCGCTCCTGTTCGAAGAGAACGGGTCTCACGCTGCCCATATGACTTTGAGCAAAGTCGAGGCGTTTGCGTAGACCTAGGTGTGTAAGTAAACGATTTCGATCCGATCGTCGCCCATTGGGTACCCTCCCTTCCATCGCAGCGGCTTCCGTTCCAGGTCGCTCGGAATAGGTGAAAACGTGCAGGTAGGAGACCTCGAGATCCCAAATAAAATCATGGGTCTCCATAAACAAACCATCGGTTTCGCCGGGGAAACCCACAATCACGTCTACGCCAATGCATGCATGGGGCAAAGCCGAACGAATCGCCTGCACCCTGTCTGCGTATTGAGCCGAACGGTAGCGCCTTTTCATTCGGGCCAAAAGCGCATCGCTGCCCGACTGTAAGGGCATATGCACATGCGGCATCAGGTTTGGATGCTTCTTCATGAGTTCTATGATGCGATCCGTTAAAAGATTGGGCTCGACACTGGAGATGCGCAGACGCTCTGCACCGCTTTCCTCTGCCAGCAGGCTCAATAAATCTCCAAAATTACCCAATGGCCGCGATGGCCCCCTGTTCAGATCGCTCCCCACCCAGCCGTAATCGCCCGTGTTCACACCCGTCAGCACGATTTCCCGAACACCTGAAGCCACCAAATCCTTCGCCTGCTGGAGCAAATCATGGGGATTGCCCGAACGACTGGCGCCGCGCGCTCCCGGAATGGTACAAAACGTGCAAGAATAGTCGCAGCCGTCCTGAACTTTTAAAAAGGATCGGGTGCGGTTTCCCTGCGAAAACGAGTGTTCAAATGTGGTGAGCGCACGGGTTTCGCCATGATGGATTTCGGCCATTATACCACCCGACGATTTTACATTCAATTTTTGAAGGATGCGAAACTTATCCGCCCCACCCACCACCAGGTCAACTCCGGGAATTTGAGAAACAGCGCCTGGTTGTAATTGGGCGAAGCAACCGGTCACCACCACACGGGCCTGAGGTGATGTTCGCCTCGCCTGCTGAACCAAATTCTTGCACTTGCGGTCTGCGTGGTCAGTCACCGAGCAAGTATTAATCACATAAACTTCTGCTTCATTGTCGAATTCGACCAATCGATAGCCCTTGCTCGTGAATTGCCTACTAATGGTGTCCCCTTCTGAGTAATTGAGCTTACACCCCAACGTATAAACCGCCACACGCGGTTCTGTACCCGACAGCGGTAAACCAACCGACAGATCGTCCTCCCTCTGGCTGACCCGCGAAAAATCAGTTGTCAGCGTTCCCATTCTACGATGCGTTTAAAGCGTTTAGTCGAATGCGCGTGATGATTTTTTTTGTGTAAGCAGGGAAATCACCCTCCATCATCCATTGGTAGTAGCCTTTGTCGCGTGCGAAAACCTCGGCAACGGCTTGTCCCTTGTATTTTCCAAATGAAAATACCTCCCTACCCTGTGCATCACGCACGATTCTGCCGGCCAAATCTACCGATTGGTTGTTGCGAATGGTATATCGGTGCAGGAAATCCACATCGCGTTTCAATTCCGGATAGCGATCAAGTTGACCCAGAAGAATTTCGTAGGTAGCCTGAATATCTACTTCGGCCGAATGTGCACCCTCAAGATTCTTTTGGCAATAGAAGCGGTAGGCGGCCTTCAGGTCGCGGGGCTCATTTTTATGAAAAATAGTTTGAACATCGATCATCCGAACATCGGTCCAATCAAAATCTTGCCCCGCCCGCATCAGTTCCTCGGCCAGCATAGGCAAGTCGAAGTAACCCGAATTGTAGCCAGCAAAATCACAATGCTGCATAAACTGCATGAGTTTGGGAGCGAATTCCTTAAAAGTGGGTTCATTCGCCACATCCTCATCCCTAATCCCATGAATTTTTGTGACCTCCATAGGGATGGGCATTTCTGGATTGATGCGTTGGGTGAGCGTCTGCGTGGTGCCGTCGGGCATGGCCTTTAACACTGAAATTTCTACAATACGATCGCTGCTGATGCTGAGTCCGGTTGTTTCGAGATCAATAAAAGCAAGGGGACGGGTCAGCTGAAGCATACAATGTTTTTAATAAGTATCAATTGTTTAACAATAAATTTTCCGTGGTCAAACCACCGAATGTGGCCGAACTCATCAGCAACAGGACGCCATTTCGTTGCGCCTTATGTGCATCCTTGATGACCTCGGAGGTGGAGGTTCGTACCTCCAGATCTTCCCTACCAAAAAAAAGCCTCAACTCGGATTCCGTTGGTGCTTGAAGGCCTCGTTCTGCGGCCAAAGCGGGTTGATAGAAAACCACCGCACGATCGGCTTGATTCATGGTATCGCGGTATTGGGGCAAAAAATCACTGCGCAGGCTCGAAAAAGTATGCAGTTCCAAAATGGCAGTGAAATAGGAATCAGGATGCTGCTCGCGTACTGCCCGAACACTCGCCATCACCTTAGAAGGAGCATGGGCAAAGTCACGGTATACGAAACAACCTACCCGATGTCCAACCCGTTCGAGGCGCCGGTCTGCGCCCGGAAAAGAGGCAATTGCCTGATAGAAATCTTCTTTGGGTATACCGGCTTCGGCGGTCAAAAAACGTGCGGCAGCGATATTCTCCACATTATGTCGACCAAAAACGAGCAACGGAATCTTTCCAAGAGAGGTTTTCAAAAATCCGTACCCGTCTTCCACTACATATTCTGCTGGTTTGTAGGCCCGAACCTGCAGTGTTTGGCTGAAAGGCAGGCAAAGAGCCTCTAAAGCACTGTCCCCTTCGGGGTATCCCACGCGAGCCCCCGGATGGAGTGAGGCCAATAAAGCATGAAATGCCTCTCTGTAGCGTTCAGGTGTCGGAAAAACGTTTGCATGATCCCAAGCGATGCCTGAAATCACCAATGCCTGTGGTGCGTAATGGAGGAATTTTGGACGAGCATCGAGACAGGAGCTGAGGTATTCATCACCTTCTATCACCATAACCGGCGCATCATCGGTTAACCGAACCATCACATCGAATCCCTTCACACCGCTGCCCACCAAATAATCGAACGGACGCTTGTGAAAACGCAACACATGCATCACCATGGCGGTGATGGTTGTTTTGCCATGACTACCCGCAACGACCAAGCGCAGCTTGCCGGCGCTTCTTTGGGATACATATTCCGGGAAGGACTGAATATTCAAGCCCAAGTCCTGTGCGCGCTTGAGTTCTGGGTTGTCTGACTTCGCGTGCATGCCCAAAATCACTAAATCTATGGAGGCCGACAATTGATCCGGAAACCAACCGGTTTCATGGGGCAAAAGACCTGCTTTTTCGAGTCGACTCCGAGAGGGCTCTTCAAAGCGGTCGTCGGACCCACTAATTTGATGGCCTTCAGCAGCCAGCGCCATGGCCAAATTGTGCATCACTGCACCACCAATAGAAATAAAGTGTATCCTCATAGCTACCAAACAAACCAAAGCCAAAATCAGCCTGCAATATCCGAATTTGTGGGCGATCCCGAATAAAATTTATCGTGCGCTTAAGCACCTTATGGTAAATTCACCTATTTTTAGGTCGCAGTGGACGTATTGAGCATAGATACAGGATTTTTCAAACTCGATGGCGGAGCCATGTTCGGCGTGGTGCCTAAAACGCTTTGGAGCCGTCATGTAGCCCCCGACGCCAATAACTTATGTACGTGGGCCATGCGCTGCCTACTCATTGCGGATGACGAGCGACTCATTCTGATCGATACAGGACTGGGTGATAAGCAATCCGCCAAATTTTTTAGTTTTTACGAACCCCACGGCGCGTTTACCTTGTTGGGAAGCCTTCAGTCGAAGGGCATTCAGCCCAGCGACATCACCGATGTGGTACTCACCCACCTCCACTTCGATCATTGCGGGGGTGCAGTTCGTCGATCGATCGACGGACAGTCTTGGGTGCCGACCTTCCCCAAAGCCACCTACTGGATCAGCGAAGATCAATACCGATGGGCCTATCCATCCCCAAACCCACGCGAACGCGCTTCATTTCTACCGGAGAATTTCGCACCACTTTTCGATCAACAGCGCGTTCACCTGGTGAAGCGCGGCGAACAGGCGGCCGGATTGGATGTATTGATGGTGGATGGACACACCGACGGTATGATGTTGCCTCTGTTGGAGGTAAATCAACAAAAAATACTCTATTGTGCCGATCTGTTGCCATCCGTTGCCCATCTGCCCATTGCCTGGGTGATGGGCTATGACACCCGGCCTTTATTGACCTTGCAAGAAAAATCAGACATTCTGTCACGAGCCGCCCGCGAAAACTGGTTGTTGTTTTTTGAACACGACGCCCAAAACGAAATGTGTTCGCTCCGCGAAGGAGAAAAAGGCATTGTGGTCGGCGAAACACTCAGCCTACAAGAACTATTCAAATGACCATTGCCATCGATTTTGACGGCGTCATTCATTCCTACAGCCGGGGTTGGCAAGGGGGCGAAATATATGACCTACCCGTTGAGGGCACCCGTGAGGCACTCACCGAACTGCGCGCAAAGGGCTGGAAAATCTATATTTTTAGTACGCGAACCAACAAAATATACCACAAAAATGACCATCCTCCTCAAGAGGAACGGATGAAAATTTACCTCGAGGAACACGGCATTCCTTACGATAAAATCTGGAGTTTTGGCAAACCTATGGCCGATATCTATCTCGACGACCGGGCCCTGAACTTTCGTGGAAAATGGGTTGATTCCCTGCAGGAAATTGAGCAATTTCAGGTATGGAACCGTGATGCATCGAACCCTAATGGCTAATTAAATAAACCTTCCACCCCTTCGTATACGTTTGATCCACTAAATGGCACTTTAATTGCAGTGCAGCATTACTTAATTGGCTGACAGGCTGTCAGACGATTCCTACCTAAGCCCATGAGCAGAAGAAATCCATCATCACCATTCGAACATATGCACGGCTACGACGACGACGCCGAAACCGACTTCTTCCCCATTTCTACCCCTACTGAGGAGGAGGAAGACTCGAGCGAAGAACTCCCAGGCGAACTCCCCATACTACCTCTTCGCAACACCGTATTGTTTCCTGGTGTTGTTATCCCCATAACGGTAGGCCGCGACAAATCCATTCGGCTTATACGCGATGCCAATAGTGGCAGCAAAATCATTGGCGTCCTTTCCCAGACCGATGTATCTGTCGAAGAGCCCGGTGTCGGGGATTTGCACAACATCGGAACCGTTGCGCGCATACTGAAAATGCTCCGCATGCCCGATGGAAATACAACGGTGATCATTCAAGGTCGACAAAGGTTTAGACTTGAAGAGATTACCAGTACTGAACCCTATCTCAGGGCTCGGGTGACGCCCCACCGCGATGTAAAGCCACGCAAGAACGATAAGGAATTTGAGGCGCTGATAGGATCCATGAAGGATATGGCCCTTCAAATCATTGAGCAGTCGCCCAATATCCCCAGCGAGGCCGCCATCGCCCTGCGCAACATCGAAAGCGCAGCCTTCCTCATCAACTTTATCGCCAGCAACCTCAATACTGATGTGGCTGAGAAACAGCGCCTACTCGAAATGGAGGGTCTAAAAGACCGTGCTACGGACGTGCTCACCCAGCTCAATAAAGAACTCCAGATGCTGGAGTTAAAAAATCAGATTCAAAGCAAGGTCAAGGTCGATATCGATAAGCAACAACGCGAATATTTCCTACACCAACAACTCAAGACCATACAGGAAGAACTAGGAGGGGCAACACCCGACTTGGAGGCGCAAAACCTTCGAGAGCGCGCCAAAAAGAAACAGTGGAGTGCTCAAGTTCGCCAGCATTTCGATAAAGAAATAGACAAATTGCAGCGCATGAATCCAGCGGCTGCCGATTACAGCGTTGTACTCAACTATGTTGAATTGATGCTCGATTTACCATGGGATGTATACAGCACGGATCGTTTCGACCTAAAAAGGGCGCAAAAAATTCTGGATCAAGACCATTACGGCCTCGATAAGGTGAAAGACCGCATTATGGAGTTCTTGGCGGTGTTGAAACTCAAGGCCAATATGAAAGCCCCAATTCTTTTGCTTGTGGGGCCCCCGGGCGTCGGTAAAACCTCCTTGGGAAAAAGTATAGCGCGTGCCATCGGTCGAAAATATGTGCGCATGAGCCTTGGTGGCGTGCATGATGAGGCTGTCATCCGCGGTCACCGCAAGACATACATTGGCGCCATGCCCGGACGAATCATACAGAGTTTGAAAAAAGCGGGCAGCAGCAATCCCGTGATGGTACTCGATGAGATCGATAAAGTGGGCAGTGATTACCGGGGCGATGTTTCTTCCGCCCTTCTGGAAGTATTGGATCCCGAACAAAACAGCACATTCTTCGATCATTACCTCGAGGTCGACTACGACCTGAGCAAAGTCCTGTTTATCGCCACCGCCAATAGTTTATCGAGCATACAACCCGCTCTGCTCGACCGGATGGAGGTCATTGAAATTAATGGATATACATTAGAAGAGAAGCAAGAAATTGCTCGTAAATACCTCATTCCCAAACAATTGGAGGAGCATGGACTCACCAAAGATGATTTTTCGATCCAGGCAGCGATGACCCGATACATCATCGAACGATATACCCGCGAATCGGGTGTGCGCAGCCTCGACAAGAAAATAGCCTCCATGGTTCGGGGGTTTGCGCGCCATAAAGCCATGGAAACGCCCTACCGGGTGCAGGTGAACCGCGACGATTGCCACAAAATTTTGGGTGCTCCCATATTTGACCCCGACGAATATGAAGGAAACCAAATCGCGGGGGTCGTTACCGGGCTGGCCTGGACCTCGGCCGGAGGTGACATCCTCTTTATTGAAACGAGCTTGAGCCGAGGAAAGGGAAAAGTCAACATCACGGGGAATCTGGGTGCTGTGATGAAGGAATCGGCCTCGATTGCTTTGGCCTATGTAAAAGTACATGCCCGTGAACTGGGAATTGATTACCGTTTGTTTGATTCGGTAGACATCCACATTCATGTGCCTGAAGGCGCCACGCCCAAAGATGGACCATCGGCAGGGATCACAATGCTCACGAGCATTGTTTCGGCCTTTACCCAAAGAAAAATTCGTCAAAAGTTGGCTATGACTGGTGAAATAACCCTTAGAGGCCGCGTTTTACCGGTTGGAGGAATCAAGGAGAAGATCCTGGCAGCCAAAAGAGCCGGAATAGGCCATATTGTGCTGAGTAAACAGAACCGAAAAGACATTGAAGAAATTAGGCAAGACTACATTCGCGACCTCGAATTCCATTATGTAGACCGTATGTCGGACGTCCTGGCATTCGCCCTGCTCCCAGAAAAAGTACAGAAGGCAGTCGACCTCATGTCTATGATTGAACCCAACACGGGTGTTCAACTCAACGCCAACTAAATATTGGCCGGATGACGATTGGTCAGGTCACTAAATCCACTGGAAGTTGGTATGAAGTGGATGTGGGCCAAGGCCAAACGTTGAAGTGCCGTTTGCGGGGTAAAATCAGACTCGACGATTCAGCGAAGACCAATCCTGTAGCGGTGGGTGACCACGTTCGGGTGCACCTCGATGATCATGAGGAGGCGGTCATTACAGAAATCCTGCCGAGAGTTAATCACATCATGCGGCGAGCAACCAATCTGAGCAAGCAGCACCATGTTTTGGCCGCCAATATAGACCAGGTGATGATCGTGGCCAGCTTGTTGCGGCCCAAAATATCGCCCGGATTCATCGACCGCTATCTGGTGACCACCGAGGCCTACGGCATTGATGCTGTTTTGGTGCTGAACAAAGCCGACCAATGGTCTGAAAAGGAATGGGATCAAGCGAAAGAACTCTCGGCGATCTACTCGAATGCCGGTTATTCTGTATTGTGCACCTCTGCACACAGGGGCGATGGAGTCCATTCCGTACATGAACTTTTACAGGCTAAAACTACGCTGATCAGTGGATTTTCAGGAGTTGGGAAAAGCAGTCTACTCAATAAGCTGTTTGGTCAATTGAACCTGAAGACCGGTGAGGTAAGTAAGTTTTCGAGCAAAGGCACCCACACCACCACATTTGCCCAGATGTTCACCCCCGAGCCCGACTTAAGAATTATTGATACACCAGGCATCAAGGAGTGGGGTCTGGCCGACATTGCCGGCTATGAACTGAGTCACCACTTTCCTGAATTTCGTAGCTACCTTGCCCTGTGCCACTTTAATACCTGTACGCATGCGCATGAGCCCCACTGTGCTGTGCGGGAGGCCGTTGATCAAGGACAGATTCATCCACAGCGCTACAAGAGTTACATCAGTATGCTCCTCAATGAGGATAACCGTTCCTAAGCGGATGCTCATTTTGGGCGTTCCGTACGCACTTTCTTCACAGTCGATGAAAACCAAAGCGCAAACGCTACAGTCGATGAAAATCAATGTGCAACCATATAGTCTATGAAAACCAAAGCGCAAACGCTACAGTCGATGAAAATCAATGTGCAACCATATAGTCTATGAAAACCATTACCCAACGCGTACGATCGGCTTCCGTTACGGTTGAAGGCGAAGTCATCGGCCAGATTGGCCATGGTCTGTTGGTTTTGGCCGGCTGGGCCATTGGGGATACTGTTTCCGATCATGAGTGGATGGCTTCGAAACTCATTCATATGCGGATTTTTCCCGACGAAAACGGTCAAATGAATCGATCACTGCTCGAAGTAGGAGGGGAAATCCTGGTTGTGAGTCAGTTCACCCTCTTTGCATCCACCAAAAAAGGAAATCGTCCGGGTTTTGCCTTGGCCGCCAGTCCGGCAGATGCCCTGCGTTTGTATGAACATTTCTGTCTGACGCTTAATCAATTGTTACCTACACGCATTCAAACCGGACGATTCGGTGCCGATATGCTGATTCAATCGGAAAATTACGGCCCCGTTACCATTCCTATCGACACCCAAAATAAAATATGACAAACCCTACATCAATTCCAACATCAGGCCTTGCGGATGCAAACGAAACACTCAGCCTAAAGGAGATTCAGAATCAAGTGGATGCATGGATCCGCACTCTGGGTGTGCGTTATTTCAATGAACTCACCAACACTGCCCTATTAATGGAGGAGGTCGGAGAACTCGCCCGTATAATGGCTAGGGCCTATGGTGAGCAGTCTTTCAAAGAAGGTGAAACTGCCGAACAATTGGCCGACGAGATGGCCGATGTACTTTGGGTCCTCATATGCTTAGCCAACCAAACCGGTGTAAATCTGGAGGCGGCGTTCAGAAAAAATTTGGAGAAAAAATCTACCCGTGATGCCCAACGGCACCTCAACAATCCAAAATTAAACACCGACTAAAGCACCTTTTCGAACCATAAATGCTAGGAGCCCGCTACCAATTCACCGTCAACCAACAGCGGAACCATGTCGTATAAATCGCTCTTCAAGCAAAAAGCGATTTCATCGGCCAGACCTTTGGCAGCCAAACGCAAGAAATGGGAAGAACTCTGTACGGCTGTTTCAAGACCGTTTTCACGCTGTTTGTGTAGGTCCAGGGCAACAACAGCTGGATCGCCTGTCAATTGAAAATATTCGGTCAATAAGGCCAAAAATCCGCCTGCACACAAGGTATCTTCCAAGCTCAATTGACCTTTCCAACCCGCGCAGAACAACACAACATCTCCATTAAACTGAACAAGCTGCCGAACTACCGCCTTCTGATTGAGGAATCCGCCAATAAGGATCCGCTCCGCAGCCAGCGACAAAAGAAGCGCCCGGGTGCCATTCGTTGTTGTGAGCGCAATTTTTTGTCCGGCCCATTGACCCTCACGGTACGAAAAAGGAGAATTGCCCAGGCTAAAGCCCTCGGCGACTTGACCACCGCGTTCTGCTGCTGGAATGTATCCTTTTTGTGCCCAAAACACCGCATCATCAGGCTCTGCAACCGGTCTAAAAGCAGAAACACCATGGAAAAGACCGGTAATGATGGCTGAGCTTGCCCTGAGAACATCTATGATCACGACACATTTACCAGAAAAATCATGGCATCCCGATAGAAGTGGACTCAAACAAACCTCAATCGTGCGGTTCTTCATCAGACAAAAGGCAATTTCACCACTTGGGCCTTGAGATTCCTGCCGCGGATGTTGATCCACAAACTACATCCCTCATGTTGATGCTCGGCATCCACAAATCCCAATCCAATCAACTTTCCTGTTGATGGCGATTCCGATCCTGAAGTTACCCGCCCGATGATGTTGCCTGCGGCATCTAGAATCTCAAAATCATGGCGGGGGATTCCCTTATCAATCATCTCAAAACCCACCAGATAGCGACTGCATCCTCCATTTCTCTTACTGAGGAGCAAATCCTTGTGCATAAAATCCTTAGTGTAGCGTACAATCCAGTCCAACCGAGCTTCAACAGGTCCGCTGGTATAGCTCAGTTCATGCCCATTAAGGCAATAGCCTTTTTCCAATCGCAAAGTATCCCGGGCGCCCAATCCACAAGGCATAATTCTATAAGATGCACCCTCCTCCATTAGGGTGTTCCATACTTGTTGCGCAGATGACTCCGGGATATACAATTCAAAACCTCCCGCGCCTGTGTAGCCCGTAGCGGAGATGATGACCCCTTCTACCCCAGCCACAGTACCCGTGCAGAAATGGTAATAAGCCAATTCGCGAACGGCTTCGCTGGTGCATGACGCCAACACATCAACCGCTAATGGCCCTTGAATCGCCAAAAGAGCCGTGTTTTTCGAAATATCATGAATAGAACAATCCGGGCGCGCATGACGCTTCAAGACTTCAGAAATCTCTTCAACCCGAGAAGCATTCACCACCAACATGTATTTCTCATCGGCCATTCGGTACACCAAAAGATCATCGACTATGCCCCCCTCTTCATGGGGGATGCAACTGTACTGTGCTTGTCCGATTTTTAGACGCGCCACATCATTGGTGGTGATGTACTGCAAAAAAGCCAAGGCTCCGATGCCCTCTACCATAAATTGCCCCATATGCGACACATCAAACAGGCCACAGGCGTTGCGTACACTGAGGTGTTCATTTCGGATGCCCGAATAGCTTAATGGCATGTCATAACCAGCAAAAGGCATCATGCGCGCGCCTAATTGAAGATGAATGCCGTGCAAGGGGGTACGTAATAATGTTGATTCCATGCCGTAAAAATACGAGATATCACCGCTGAAGCCTATTTTTGCCTTGATCTCTTTTATATGCTACTACCCCATCCGATTACCCTCGAGCAGGCTGCACATTACTTACAATGTCGGTATGTCGGCGAACCCAATGCCCCCATCATGGGGCTCAATGAAATCCATAAAGTCAGGCCGGGCGACCTTACTTTTGTTGACTTCCACAAATACTACCTGAAGGCCCTTCACTCGGCAGCAGATTTTATTCTGATGGATCAGGAACCAGATGATCGGAACAATAAGTTCTTGTTAATCAGCGATCATCCCTTTGATGACTTCAATAAATTAATTAAGAGATACCACCAACCTACGCCCATTATTGGCGATCGATACTATCGGGGCGTCGATGTTCAAATCGGTCCTGGCACCCAAATCATGGAGCAGGCCGTGATTGGCGACGGAGTGGTTATCGGACGCGACTGCCTGATCTACCCTCACGTCGTGATTTATCCGGGCACCTGCATCGGAGATCGCGTGGTCATCCATGCGCATACGGTGATTGGTCAGGATGCCTTCTACTTTAAGCGCAAACCCGAAGGATACGATAAGCTGTTGTCGTGCGGACGCGTCCTCATCCACGACGACGTTGAAATGGGTCCGGGTTGTACTGTTTCGCGCGGGGTAAGTGGCGACACCATTATTGGTGCGGGCACCAAATTCGATGCGCAGGTACACATTGGGCACGGTGTTGAAATGGGCAAAAACTGTTTAATGGCGGCTCAAGTGGGAATAGGGGGCAAAACCATCATCGGAAATGAAGTGAAGTTGTGGGGACAGGTCGGCGTTCAGAAGGACATCCGAATAGGTGATGGGGCTGAAGTACTCGGGCAGTCGGGTATCACCAAATCCATAGAGGGTGGAAAAGTGTATTTCGGAACACCTGCTCTTGATGTGCGGCAGGTCTACCGCGAAATGGCCTGGCTTCGTTCGCAGGCACGCACCAAATGATTGACTTTAGATTGTCATGCCAATCGAATAAGGCCGTTATTCACCGAAATCCAGCGTACCAGGCGACGCTTGAAATCGGAAGCTTCTCCTATGCAGGGGCGATGGCCCATGTAGACCAATTGAATTTCGGTGACCAATGGTGGGGTATCCCTTGTTCACATCCCATCCGTAAAAGGGGTAACGGGCATGATAGTCCTGCATCAAAGCATCCCTGTACGTTTTAGCTAAAATACTGGCCGCCGCGATGCACGCCACTTTGGCATCTCCTCCCACCACGCAGGTATGTGGAATATTTTCATGGGCTACGAAATAGTGGCCATCAATCCATAAACGGGGCGGAATGATACCCAGATGATCTACGGCCCCATGCATGGCTTTCATCGATGCTTGAAGAACATTGATGCGATCGATCTCCTCATTACAACAACTGAAAACAGAAAAGGCAGTTGCATTTTCTTCAATGTATCGGCGGGCCGATTCTCGGGCTTTGGCCGACAACTGCTTGGAGTCGTCTACTCGGTTCAAGTCAAAACCTTCGCCTAAAATGACCGCTGCAGCCACCACAGGACCTGCAAGGCATCCCCTCCCCGCTTCATCGCATCCCGCCTCGTTCAAAGGAACCGGGATCCTTGTAATTTGAGCTTTTGGCATACCCCAGATCTACGAGCTTTCCTACTTTAGTAGGGCCCGATCAGTACGGCAACCAGGGCGTACTTCACGATGCCATCGACCGTTGCGATGCAGTCGGAGTAGCTGGTAGAATTTCCACGGTACACCCTTTTGCCCTCTACAGTGAGCAAACAATCAGAATAACTACCCGAGTTACCCCTGAAAATCTTACCATCGCCAATGGTGTAGAGGCAATCTGAGTAAGAAGTAGAATTGCTCCGGTAGATTTTGTTGCCACTGATGGTGAATAAACAATCGGAATAGCTCGTGGAATTTCCCTTATAAACTTTTCCCCCATCAAAAGTAAATCTGCAATTAGAGTAACTCGTGGAGTTTCCGTGGTACACTTTCTCGCCATTCACGGTAAACAAACAATCAGAATAACTGGTCGAGTTCCCTTTATAAATCCTGGTTTGTGCGGAAGCAAAAAAGACATTCAAGGAAAGAACAAACAATAGAAAAATCTTCTTCATCCAAATAACGATTTGTAAATCCAAATATAATACAAAAATAAAATGGATGCCAATCAAAAATAGCTGCCGTTTACCGGATCGGATGTGCCCATAAAGTACGTAACACGGCTACCCAACGACACCAGAAAATCCCCAATTTTTTCCAACTTGCGAACAACCGATAACCACATCAGTGCATTCAGTGCCTCTTGTTCACTTACTCCTCCACGCAGATACCCAGCCAGCAAGATGTCCGTTTCCGTATTTAAACGATTCACACGTTGCTCAATCCAATCCAGTTCATCAGTATCCGGCCTGCGCTCTTCTTCAAAAGACAGCATGACATGATCGAACATCGATAAAATGAGCCGCATCATCTCACTGAGCGGCACATCGACCGGAGGACGGCGCATTCCTTTTGTCGTGATCCGTTGATAAAAACCAACGGCCGATTGCGCACTGTCAGAAACGTATTCCAAATCTGAAGCCATCTTATTGATGGCAAAAACCATTCTGAGGTCTCTTGCCACTGGAGCAAACAAGGCCAAAACCTGCTCACATCGAACTTCAATGCGGTTGTGCCAAACGTCGGATTGGCGTTCAGCCAATTCAACTTCCAGGATGGCCTCAGAGTCTCCTGAATCCAAAACAAGCAAAAGAGCATTCAACTGCTCTCGCACCTGATCGCCCATCTGGGCAACCAAAGCGCGAAGTTGAAGGAGTTCAAGACTGATTTGGGTCGTAGACATTCTCGTGCAAAAATAAGCACTTAATGCCCATAACAATAATTAGAATGGCAGAATTAATAAAAATACAATATGAAATCTAAATATCCCCCAATATAGGGCGCAACAAGAGTTCCTCCACCACTGAGGTGGCGCCCACCTTCCATGAAGCCCACAGGAGTTCGGCTACATCCTCTGCGCGCATGAACCGATCCTGGGGTATCCCACTGCCGGCCCAACTTGAGGTGTAAGTAGGACCTGGTAAGATAGAGGTTACCCCAACGCCAAAGGGCATCAGTTCTTGTCTTAAACTACGGGATAAACCTAACAGGGCGTGTTTACTTACCGCATACGCACCGCCTGCGGGGTAGGCTTTGATCGATGCAGTCGAACACATGAAAAAAAGATGTGCCCCACGACTACTCCTGATAAGCTCTGATAGTCCGCGTGTGAGGTAGTAGGCCGATAAAACATTCACCTCTAAAAGCGATAGAAATTGATCATCTGGCTCGTCCAGAAGGGTTCCGGGTAGAAAGATGCCCGCATTGTGAACGAGTATATCGAGCCGATCTCCTGCTTCCTTTCTGATCCAATCTGCACAGCGCATAACATCCCCACGAATTCCCAAATCGAAAGAAGCACAAGCGAAATGCTGATGAGGATACAGCGCATCGAGTTCAACCTTCAATGATTCGAGTTCTGATGACGTTCGGGCAGTAAAGAGGACCGAACAACCACCTTGTGCCAATCGGAGCACTACTGCCCGTCCAATGCCCCTTCCGGCACCGGTCACCACGGCTATACTTTTATGAAACATACCCCAAATATGGCGGATAAACCCGTATTTTTGGCCCAGATCGTTAAGCTATCCATGTTTTTTTTCTACCACCTGGGTCGATATTTATTGCTCTTACGCAGACTTTTCAAAAAGCCTGAAAATAATATGTTGTATACCCGAGAACTCTTTCGACAGATGTATTCTATTGGCGTAGGATCTATAGGTATCGTCACCATCATTGCCGTTTTTTCAGGCGCGGTTACTACGGTTCAAACTGCTTATCAACTCGTTGCCGGTTGGATATCAAAATCCGTAATCGGTGCCATTGTGAGCGACAGTAGTCTACTAGAATTGGGGCCAACCATTACTTCACTGGTGTTGGCCGGAAAAATTGGCTCCAGCATAGCCTCCGAAATCGGGACCATGAGGGTCACCGAGCAAATCGATGCCCTTGAGATCATGGGAATCAATGCCCCAGGGTACCTCATAGGACCTAAAATTTTAGGGGCATTGCTCACCATACCCCTTTTAATAGTTCTCAGCATCAGCCTATGCACTGCGGGCGGAATGGTAGTTGGTGAGCTCACAGGTATAGTACCATATAAACTTTTCGTTGAAGGTGCTCGATCTTCATTCCAAACCTACAATTTATTTTTCTCGATGACCAAAGCCATCACCTTCTCATTTCTCATATCCTCTATTTCTGCCTATCAGGGCTACTATGTGGAAGGTGGGTCACTCGAGGTAGGTAAGGCTAGCACGCAGGCCGTGGTATATAGTTCAGTCGCTATTCTCGTTGCCGACTACGTATTGGCTCAACTGCTTTTGTGAGATGATTGAGATCCAAAAAGTGACTAAACATTTTGCGCAAAAGACAGTTTTGCACAGCTTATCTGCACGCTTCGAGCCAGGATCGGTGAGCATGATCATAGGTTCGAGTGGCAGTGGCAAATCGGTCCTCATGAAAATTCTGGTCGGCCTGTTTGCACCCGACGAAGGCAAGGTTTTCTACGGAACAAGCGACTTTTTTAACCTTGACCTCGAGGAAAAGACCGAATTAAGGAAGCAAATCGGCATGCTTTTCCAAAATTCAGCCTTATTCGACTCCTTGAGTGTCGAGCAAAATGTGCTGTTTCCACTCCAAATGTTCAGTAAGCAAACAGTCCGGCAGCAAACTGAGCGTGTCAACCACTGTTTAGAACGAGTTGGACTGGCGGGCACCAACAACCTGCATACAAGTCAACTCAGTGGGGGTATGCGCAAAAGGGTTGGAATTGCTAGGGCAATTGCTCTAGAACCAAAGTATTTGTTTTGCGACGAACCCAATTCTGGGCTCGATCCGTTAAACTCTATAAAAATCGATGAACTCATTCGGGAAATCACCTTGGAATCTGGCATTACCACCATTGTAAACAGCCACGATATGAATTCGGTTATGGAAATCGGTGATCACATTTTTTTTCTGTATCGGGGAAAAATGTTGTGGACTGGGAGTAAAAACAATATTATGGAAACGGATTGTCTGGAATTGAATGACTTTGTCTTTGCGACTGCATTTTTGAAACAAGTTCGAAGAGAAAGTAAAGGTCATGCCCAATGAGTTTTGTATTCCAATGGGCTGATTAGTCGTCATTTTTAACGACCTTCGCCTAGGAATGAAGCAAATACTTATTTTTCTATTTTAAAATATTATAATACATAATTGTTTAAATAAACACATCTATATGAGCATTTTGGTGAATAGAAACTCGAGAATTTTGGTGCAAGGTTTTACGGGTAATGAAGGCACTTTCCATGCCGAACAAATGATTGCTTACGGGAGTCCCGTGGTTGGCGGTATAACGCCGGGTAAAGGAGGACAACAGCACCTCAACCTGCCTGTTTTCGACACCGTGTCTGAGGCCAAGGAAAATACCGGTGCCAACACTTCCATCATTTTTGTTCCTCCCGCTTTCGCTGCAGATGCCATTATGGAGGCAGCTGATGCGGGCATCGAAGTGATTGTGTGCATTACAGAAGGAATTCCTACTCGTGATATGATCGCCGCGCGCGAATACCTACGTTTGAGAAACAGCCGTCTGATTGGCCCTAATTGTCCGGGCATTATCACCCCTGAGGAGGCTAAAGTGGGCATCATGCCAGGTTTCGTATTCAAAAAAGGGAAGATCGGAATCGTTTCACGTTCAGGCACCCTCACTTACGAGGCAGCGGATCAAGTTGTTAAAGCGGGAATGGGTATTTCTACCGCCATTGGTATCGGGGGAGATCCTGTCATTGGAACCACAACGCGGGAGGCTGTCGAATTATTCGCCTCAGATCCGGAGACTGAAGCCATTGTGCTTATCGGTGAGATCGGCGGACAAATGGAAGCAGATGCCGCCCGTTGGATTCGTGATTCAAAATTGAATAAACCTGTGGTCGGGTTTATTGCCGGTCAGACGGCCCCCCCTGGCCGCAGAATGGGCCATGCTGGAGCAGTGGTAGGTGGCACCGAAGATACTGCTGCTGCGAAAATGCGCATCATGGAAGAATGTGGCTTGCATGTGGTGGCTTCTCCCGCCGATATTGGACAGACTGTGCGCAAGGCACTTGGCCGATAATCCTCTTAGATTCCGAGCAACATACCCGCAATGGTGGCATTCAACAATGAAGCTGCTGTTCCCGCTATTAATGCCTTCACACCCAATTGGGAGAACAACGTCCTTCGTTCAGGGATTAACCCGCCAATGCCCCCCACCTGGATACCAATTGATGCAACATTGGCGAATCCACAAAGCGCATAAGATGCCATCACGATGGTTCGCTCTGATGCAAATGCACCGCCTGCTTTTAGTTCAGAGAGGCTTGTGAAAGCTACAAACTCATTCAGAATGGCCTTTTCTCCAAGCAACTGCCCCATCAAGAGCACATCCTCGCCCCGCACACCCATGAGCCAGGAGATCGGAGCAAACAACATGCCCAACACCAATTGCACACTCAAGCCATCATAGCGCCCCGCGCTTGTCTGGGTGATCCAGCTGTTGAGGCCTGTCCACCCGCCCACCCAGTATTGGAGTATATAATTGAACATGGCCATCAGTGCGGTAAAAACCAGGAGCATGGCCCCCACATTAACCGCTAATTTCACCCCATCGGTGGTACCCGTTGCCACCGCTTCGAGTACATTGTCTCCCATGGTCTCACGTGGAACGCTCAAATCAGCGGAAAACGACTCGGTTTCTGGCACAAGCATCTTAGCCGCCAAAATTCCTGCTGGAGCAGCCATTACGGATGCGGTGAGTAGATGTTGGGCAAACAACGCCTGTGCCTGGGGGTCGCTTCCCCCTAAAAAACCAATGTATGCGGCCATGACAGCCCCAGCAATGGTGGCCATTCCGCCGGTCATTAACGCCATAATCTCCGATCGGGTCATTCGATTGAGGTAGGGCTTAATCAGCAACGGCGCCTCAGTTTGACCCATAAAAATGTTCGCCGAAGCGGCCAAACTCTCGGCTCCAGAAATCTTGAGCAGTCTGTTCATGACCCAGGCAAACACAAATACAATGCGTTGCAGTACGCCCAAATAGTACAGTAGACTGGTAAAGGCCGAAAAGAAAATGATGGTGGGCAACACCTGGAAAACAAATATAAAACCATATGTATCAACAGATGTTACCAGGCCCCCAAAAAGGAATTCTGCTCCCTTGCGCGAAAAACCAAGCAATTGAACAATGAAACCACTGACCAAAGAAAACGCATGTCCAACCATCTCGACTTTCATGACCAAAACTGCGAGCAACAATTGTAGCCCCAGGGCTGGGAATACAGTGCGCCATGAAATTCTCTTTCGGTTCTCAGACAACAAATAGAGTAAGGCGAGCAGAGAAGCCAGACCGAGCAGACCATTGAGTATAGACGACATCATGGCCCAAACCTAAGGAAAAGTAGCTTAAAAACGCAATGAATTAGAAAAAGGGTTAGATGATCCCTCTTTTTTTTAGTTCATCTCGAATGAGTGCAGCTTCCTCATAGTTCTCACCATCAACGGCTTGCTGAAGCCGTTCCTGAAGCTCTGCGAATCCTAATTGCCGATAAGGGGAAGGCTTCGATTCAGGGGCTTTGGCAATCAAATCCTCTGAATTATTGATGACTGCATGAGAATCCGAGGGTTCTTGCACGCGATCCGCATCCAATATAACGCCTCCTGAATCCAATACGTGAGAAAAGGTATAAACAGGACAGCCAAAACGAACAGCGAGCGCCAAGGCATCTGAGGTTCGGGCGTCGACCTGCCTGATTTCGTTTCCTTGCCGACAGTGCAATCTGCTGTAGAAAATACCCTCCCTCAAATCAGCAATGACCACCTCTTCTATCTCTATATCGAATTCAGAGGCAAAATTTTTAAATAAATCATGGGTAAGCGGCCGCGCAGGCTTCATGTTCTCCAATTCAATGGCGATGGCCTGTGCTTCGAAACCCCCGATGATGATGGGCAGTTTACGTCCTCCGCCTTTCTCGCCCAAAATAAGGGCATAGGAGTTGGCCGAGGTGTTGCTGTCTGAAAGGGCAACGATTTCCAATTCTATTTTCTTCATCAGGCGTGAGAAGCCTTAAAGCGCTGAACAGCTGCAGTTAGACGCGGCAGTATATCAAAGGCATCGCCCACTATACCATAATCAGCCACCTTAAAAAATGGAGCTTCTTTGTCGGTATTGATAGCCACAATCACTTTACTCGAACTCACACCGGCTAAATGTTGAATGGCCCCGGAAATGCCAATGGCTATATATAAATCCGGTTTAATGGTGATACCTGTTTGTCCAACGTGCTCTTCATGCGGACGCCAGTGCATATCACTGACCGGCTTTGAACAAGCAGTGGCTGCATCGAGACTTGCCGCCAAAGATTCTACCAAATGCCAGTTTTCTGGGCCCTTTAATCCGCGACCGGCCGAAACCACGCGCTCAGCCTCTGTTAAGGGAATTTTACCAACCACACGATCGACCCTATTCACTTGAATTTTGATTTGATGCCCGTCGAAAGGAACTGCTAAGGCTTCTGTTTTGCATTCACCAACCGTGCGGTTTTCGATGGGAAAGGAATTGGGGGTAATCGCCATGACGCAGGGATGCCCTTTGACCTGGAGGAAGGCATAGCCCTTGTTCGAAAAGACCGATCTACGGATCCCCCAACCATCATTCGATTTTTTCGGAACGTCAATTACCCCAGAGGCCAGTGGCATTCCCAAACGTACGGCCAAACGGGGGGCTACAGACTTTCCTAAGTACGTATTGGAGATCACAAGTTGTTGGGCCCCTACCCTTGCCGCAGCTTGCGTGAGATCATGAACCACTGCATCAAAGTCCATTAAGTCATGTTCCGCTTTGAGGCATAGCGCGACTCCTAAATCCTGCATTTGCTGGTGGGCCTCAGCAGAAATTTCAGATGAACAAAGTACGCTGCAATTTGATTGCAAGCTATGGGCCAATTGAACCCCAAAAGACACCGCCTCTAATGCAAGCTTTTTTAATATACCATCCTGAACAGGAGCGAAAACAAGTACAGACATCCGTTTATCGTGATTTAGTTTTAATTCTGTGTTTAAATGACTTTTGACTGCTCGTGTAGGAGCGAGACCAACTGATCCATATCGCCCGCATCGACAAACCTGCAACCCGATTTGGCCACAGGCGGCTCGTAATGTAATACTTGAGTTTGTTCTGCGTTGACCGATGCTGCAACGACCTCCAAAGGTTTGGTGCGCGCCATCATTATACCCCTCATGTTGGGGATGCGCGGCTCAGTGAGTTCTTTTTGACAGGTGGCCACAAAGGGGTGAGCGACTTGTGCATAGGCCCTACCCCCGTCTACATCGAAAGAAACCTCGGCTTCTGTGCCGTTGCTGCTGATGGATGTCATGATGTTGACGAGCGGCAAACCCAGCAATTCAGCTAACATGCCCCCTACCATCCCGCCGTTGTAATCAATAGATTCTCTACCGCAAAGAATCAGGTCATAACGATCCTTGGATGCGATTGCAGCCAATTCACGGGCTACCTGAACAGCGTCTGTTGCATCCGCATCTACCCGAATGGCTTGATCAGCCCCTATAGCCATGGCCTTACGAAGATTAGACTCTGAGTCAGCGCGACCGACATGAACCACTGTTACACGTCCACCACCCATTGACTCATTCAATTCAAGGGCCTTGGTTAGTGCTAATTCATCGTATGGATTGATGATGAACTGAACGCCGTTTTTATCGAGTGATTTCCCATCGGCTGTAAAAACAATTCGTGTTGTTGTGTCGGGCACCTGGCTCAGACAGACCAGTATATTCATATTTTTGAAAAAAGAAGTACGAAATAAAGCACAAAAATAAGGATAAATGATGCATGAAAGTAGAGGAAATGAGCGTTTGGAGCGACTTCAATTGCTGATCCGACAAAACCCTCAGGAGCCATTCTTACCGTATGCACTTGGACTCGAATGGGAGAAACAAGCCAATCTTCAAAGAGCCGAAGAGATATGGCGCAATCTATTAATAGAACATCCAGATTATCTGCCTGCCTGGCAACGACTGGCGGAGTTGTATTTAGTGCAAAAACAGTTTATCAATGCACTTCATTGCACAAAAGAAGCCTTGCGTTGCTCAGAAAAAACGGGGGATCATCATGCGCATGAAACAGCGTTGGAAATGCTAGAGCAAATTGCAGAACAAATGAAAATGGAGTAGAATCAGTGCACGATTAAAACCGCATTCCAAGACTCACTATCAATTCCGTGCGGAACTGCCGAATGCTTGCACCAAAATTAGGAGCGGGTATCGATAAGCTGTACGGTTCATGATACACATTCCAGGAACGATTCGTAATACAAACATCCAGAATGAACGGATCTTTTCGGTAACCACCCCCCATGGATACCTCCCGTTGTGCCCGATTTCCTCCACCGGTATTGAGCTCTGCCACAAATGGCGTAGTGGTATAGGCCATACCCATCCGCAAGGCATACGGACCGAGCAGTCCTTCGGCTCCAAAACGAAAGGTACTGGTGGACTGCAGCAAACTACGAACGTCAGTGTTCACCCCGCGAGCCCATTCTGAAGTACCCGCATCGAGGCCTTCGGTGCGCACACGCATGCGTTGAAAAGACATATAATCATAGCCTGCCGTTATAAGGCCTTTTTTAGGAAAAACCATTGCCAAACCGACACTTGTTCGGGCTGGCCTACGAAATTTATACTCAAAGGGGGCAAAAACAGGTGATGAAGCGAACGCATAAGTGGGGACCGAATCGAACGTAGCTTCTAGATCCGTTTGAAAATCCTCTTCAACAGTGAGTCTCGATGGGGGCACATAAGAAAACCCCAATCGAAAGAAATCTGAGGGCTTAAAAATGGCTCCGAGTTTCCATTCAAACCCATCGGCGACCGAATAGATGTTCTGCGTATACCTAAGCGACTTAAAGTCAAAGATGCTATCGGCTTCATCTGTTTCAGTAAATGAAGAAAACCGATCAAATCGTGCGCTGAGTATGCTGAGCGATGCACCCAATTGGATCATGTTCTTCCAATTACCTGCCAGGGTAAATTGATAATCAGACATTTGTCCATTGCTGCGTGCTTCTTCTTCCTGCCGTACACCACCGCTTGGAACGATTGAGAAATAATAAGACGTGCTATCGCCCGGTCGCTCAGGATAAATGAGCCCAGTGCGTGCGGCCAGTGCCGCTGAAAAGGGAAATTGTGCGGCTACAAAAGCAGAACCTGAATTGGCCTCTTCCTGAAAATAATGAACCAGACTGGTCTTGTTATTGAATCCATCAAGCTGCCATCGACCCGAATAAACAGCGGTTTGGTTTAAAGTAAACCCATAATGCACACGTATCCAGCCCGATCCACTTTCCTGCGGCTTTTCTGCAATGACAATACCAAGGGCGGGAATCCGCACATCCCCCCTACTGCTGCGCGTGCGGTTGTTTAAGTAATCAGATTGAGAACCTACCGTGCCCATAGAGGCAGACAAACCCAAAACGGAGGAATGAAAACCTGCGATTCCGGCGGGATTGGAAGAAGCACCGCCCCAATCAGCACCCAAAGCCACGAATGAACCGCCTAATGCTGTTGTCCGGGCCGAGCCCACCGGCTGAAACCGACTCAATTGAAGCAAATCAAGCGCATACTGAGCGAATGATGCACTCGAACAGAGGACAGAACCCGCCAAGGCTAGGGGCCAAAAATGAGCGCGCTTCATCGTGGACGACCAGATGTTGTTGGTCTACTTCCGCTGTATGAAGGTGTGGATGGACGAGAATATCCCGAAGAACTGCTTCTTGATGGAGATGAAGGCGAATATGAACCTATTGATCGTGGAGCGGAAGAAGGCTTCGCTGGCGTGGTTGATCGTAAAGGGGTAAAGGTACGTGTCGGTGCACTGGGTGTAGAAGTTCGTGGGGTATTCGCACCCGATGAACCGATAGAACCCGAGCGGGAAGGGGTATATGAACGAGGTGTGTTTGTTCCCGAGGAGCCAGAGCGAGATGGTGAATAGGGAGTTGGGGTGTACGTACTGGATGAACCGCTGCGAGAAGGCGTATAGGAACGTGGGGTGTAAGAACCGACTGAACCCGACTGAGATGGTTTTGACTCAAAATCCTCTGGTCGGCCCGTACCGGGAGTGGCGTATGGGTATCGAATATCGGCTGATTTTGTGCGATCAGTTGAGCGAAGTGTTCTGGAAACTCCCGCTCCCATCGTATTGCGATCACCCGAAGCACTACGATCCACAGATTGCGTGCCCACCATTCGGCGCATTTGGCCGGAACCGTTACGAGTTGCCACAACCGTTGATTGGCTCGAACGAATGCGTGAGGACAATGTCTGTTTTTCTGCCCCCGATAATTGACCCGAAAAACCATTGCCCGCCATGGCATTGGGTACACGCGCAGGAGCCCTTGATTTGCCTCTTTGAACAAAGCCAGGCAAAGAAGTTCCAGGCAGGCTTGTTCGGGTAGGTGAAGGCTTGAGTGCGGGTGTCGCAGAAACCCAGATGCCGGATCCACCATGATTCCACCCATTCCAACCATTGTTCCATCCGTTGTTCCAGCCCCAATAAGAATTCATCCCCCAATTGTTGCACCAAGGACTGTTCCACGCGTTCCATCCCCAAGGATCATACATCCCCCAGCCTGAACCACCATAAAGCCATGGGTCATAGCCGCACGGACGATTTAAGCCATAAGGCGACCCCCAACCCATGGAAAATCCAGGGTTCATGCCCCAATAAGGAGGCAAAAAAGGATTAAAGAGCATATAACTTCTGCATCCATGATAACCACCCATTCCATAATTCCAACTGGGATTGCTCCACAGAGGGTTGCCAAATCGGTCGGACCATTCGAGGTCGCGTTGATATCGATCCAATCGGTTTGAACGGGTGGAGCGCCGTACCGATTGGCCATCTTCCAGGTACTCATGATAAGGATTGCTGCCTCCATCTCGGCTTGAAGCATGAGGGGAAGGACCCTCGTCGGCGGATGTATATAAATCATCACTAAAGTTCATCCGTTTTAACCGGGCCATTTCATAGGAAGAGCAGGCCTGAGAAATCGCACCCAAAATTAACAACGCGGCAAAAAAAGCACTTCGATGAGCTGAATGTAGGTTAAACATGATGTTGGCTTTTATCATTCTATAAACGAGCAGATAGCTATATTTGTTCCCTTTTCGTAAAAATAACGAAAAAGCAAACACCAAAGAAACATGGCCAAAGAAATTACGCCCAGAGCACAGGATTATGCACAATGGTACAACGATTTAGTATTAAAGGCAGGACTTGCCGATTATTCGGCCGTACGGGGTTGTATGGTTATCAAGCCGTACGGCTTTGCCATTTGGGAACGCATGCGCGATGCCCTCGATGCTATGTTTAAAGAGACTGGACACAGCAATGCCTATTTCCCTTTGTTTATCCCCAAATCGTTTTTCAGCAAGGAGGCTGCCCATGTGGATGGATTTGCCAAAGAATGCGCTGTGGTGACCCACTACCGCCTGCGCAATGGCAAGGATGGTGGAATTGAGGTCGATCCTGAGGCCCGTCTTGAGGAGGAGTTGATTGTGCGGCCAACCTCTGAAACCATCATTTGGAATACGTACCGCGATTGGATTCAGAGTTACCGCGACCTC
>SXGR01226712.1_pt1 | contig 37884 bp, 26 predicted proteins | sample 3174711 | NCBI WGS metagenome assembly SXGR01 (sample SAMN11356860, study PRJNA531348) | freshwater metagenome | isolation source: freshwater sample F1-60 | place: China: Fuxian Lake, Yuxi | collected 2017-12-25
CGATGGTGAAGTCGACGTGACCAGGCGTGTCGATCAGGTTGACCTTGTACTCAATGTCCTGATGGGTCCAGGGGCAGGTGGTGGCAGCGGACTGAATCGTGATGCCGCGTTCCTGCTCTTCCTGCAGCGAATCCATCGTGGCGGTGCCCTCATGCACTTCACCCATCTTGTGAATCTTGCCCGTGTAAAAGAGGATGCGCTCGGTGACCGTGGTCTTTCCAGCATCGATGTGGGCGCAGATGCCGATGTTGCGAACGCGGTTCAGGTCGGTAGACATGGGGGTTCCTTCGATGGAGAGAGCGTGCCTTGTTGGAAAGTCCCGAAGTCTAGCAGGCTCCCCCGAAGTTTCAAACAGGACGCGCCTGGCCTCGCCGCAGGTTCGGAGGGAAAAAGGGGGCGCACAATCCGACTAGATCGCCCGCACCAGGCGCGTGCAGTCAATGCCGTCGCGGTCGAGTGCAGGCCGGATTCCGTCGATGAAGCGCCGCCCATCCGTGACATATCCGGCGGTCGGCTCGAGCCCATCCACGCGCGATGTGAAGAAGCGGTTCAGTCGCTGCATCCAAAGTTCACGGACATACTTTGCGGTCATTGATGCGAGCGCCACGGGCAGGTGCACAGCCTCCGCATCGACGGTGAACGAGATCACGAGGGTGCCGAGTGATCCCTCGAGGCGATAGCGACTCTCCGTCTCATCTTCCCGCTCGATGGCGAGGCGATCGTTGGGAAACTCGCGCAGCAGTTCCTCGACATGGCGCATGCGTCCGCCTTGGCGGTCGACCGCAAGTCGCAAGGGTTGCCCGCCCGATGCGGCGCGCAGGCGGTGCGTGTGTTGCATGACCAGGAGCCAAGGGAGACTCGACTTCACCGCGCCTCGGCGCGCCGCATCGTTGATCGGTCCTGCATCGACCGCCGCGCAGTGCAGTCCATGCATTCGCACTGCCGCGTGCTCGAGACATCGGCGAAGCATGCTGGATCCGAGCGAGAGATGCGGCGCATCACATGCGCAGGGCAGGGGAACACACCCCTCGTACCAGGGCTCCGAATCGGGGGGCGCCGCACTGCCGAGTCGGTCGAACACATCCGCATCGGTCCTGCAAGGCGTGGCGTGAAGTGCGCCGAGTGCGGCGAGAACACCACGCTCGATGTCCGCCAGCGGGTGGCGTCCGCCCGCGCCTGTTCCCTTCAACTTCTTGCTGTCGTTGATGGCGATGCGTCCGCGCCGATCGCGCGTCTTGCGGCAGATGGCTGTCTTGAGACGCTGCCAGAGATCGGGCGGTGCGGCGATGTCGTCGTCGTCATCGATCTGCCATGCGGAGCAGCCGACACACAGTGGCCCGAGCAGCGGTCCGTATCCAGCTTCATCGATCCCCGCGTAGAGCATGGGACCATTGTGATCGCTGTCGGCTATCTTTGCACAGAGACCTCGCGACCTCGCACCGGCCCCCAAGGAGTCCATCATGACGCAAGCACCAGCCCGCCCGACCACCGCAGCATCCACAACCGAGTCGATCCTCGGTGCCGAGGCGCAAGCACTGCTGACCTTCCAGGCGAAAGTCAGCCGTGATCTGCTGCACCTGCCTGGTCCAGACTTCATCGATCGGACCTTCCTGCAAACCGACCGCAATCCGCAGGTGATTCGCAACATGCAGGCGATCTTTGGGCACGGACGACTCGGCGGCACCGGTTACTGCAGCATCCTTCCCGTGGATCAGGGGATTGAGCACTCCGCTGGCGCGAGTTTCGCGCGCAATCCCCTCTACTTCGACGGCGGGAACATCATCAAGCTTGCGATCGAAGGCGGTTGCAATGCGGTGGCAACCACCTTCGGCGTCTTCGGCAGCGTGGCGCGCACCTATGCGCACAAGATTCCCTTTCTCGTGAAGATCAACCACAACGAGTTGCTCACCTATCCGAATCAGCACAAGCAGATTCTCTTCGGGTCCGTGCGCGAGGCGTGGAACCTCGGCGCGGCCGCCGTGGGTGCAACGATCTACTTCGGATCGGATGATGCGGATCGCGAGATCATCGAAGTGGCGGAGGCGTTCCACGAAGCGCATCAACTCGGGATGGTGACCGTGCTCTGGTGCTATCTGCGGAACAAGGCCTTCGTGAAGGATGGCCGCGACTTCCACACGAGCGCCGATCTCACGGGGCAGGCGAATCACCTCGGTGTCACGATCCAGGCGGACATCATCAAGCAGAAGCAGGCAGACTGCAACGGGGGCTATGAGGCGCTCAACATGGGCGGCTCGAGCTATGGGAAGTTCGACAAGCGGATCTACACCGAGTTGTGCTCGGATCACCCGATCGACCTCACGCGCTATCAGGTGCTGAATTGTTTCAGCGGGCGCAGTGGGCTCATCAATTCGGGTGGCGCGAGCGGCGGAGGAAACGATCTTGCCGAGGCGGTACGGACGGCGGTGATCAACAAGCGCGCGGGCGGGACGGGACTCATCTCGGGCCGCAAGGCGTTCCAGCGCCCCATGGCGGAAGGCGTTCGCCTGCTGCATGCGATCCAGGATGTCTATCTCGATCCCGCGGTGACGATCGCCTGATCAGACGGCGCGCTGCGCTGCGCGGGTCGGCTTGGGAGCCAGCGCCGTTCGCGTGGCCCGCCGAATCTCCTCGGCGTCGGCATACTCCTCGCCGAAGCGAACCAGCCGCAGGCTGTTGGCGATCACGAAGATGTACGCGGTGGCTTGATAGAAGGGGGTCACCCAGATGTCGATCTGCCCCGTGGCAGCGAGCGCCAGGCCGATGGTCGCGAGCAGCAGGCTGATGCCGATGTTCGCGGCGATGATTCCCTTCGCCTTCGATGCGAGTTCGACGAGGAAGGGAATGTGGCGCAAATCCTCGTTCATGAGTGCCACGCCGGCGCTGTTCGTTGCGATGTCCGATCCCGAGAGTCCCATCGCCACGCCGACATCGGCGCTTGCGAGGATTGGGCCGTCGTTGATGCCATCGCCCACCACGAGCACGCGATTGCCTCGGCGGATGAGGTACTTCAGTTCCTCGTGCTTCTCCTCGGGGAGGCACTCCGCCTCGATCGTGTCGACGCCCACCGACTCGCCCACACGCTGCGCGACACCGAGGCGGTCGCCGGTGAAGATGCAGACGCGTCGCACGCCGAGCTGGCGCAGTCGGCTGACCGCCTCCGCCGCGTGCTGTCGAAGCTTGTCTTCCAGACCGACGGCGCCGAGGTAACGCCCATCCTTCATGACATGCACACTCGACATGCCTTCCGTCCGCTCCTCGACCTGCTTGATCTGCGCGACCGCACCGGGATTCAGTTCGGCAATCCACTGGGAACGACCCGCATGCAGCACCGTGCCCGCCTGAGTTCGGGCGAGCACGCCACGCCCATGGATCTCCTCGTACGAATCGATCGCCGATGGAACGATGCGTGCACGCTGCGCGGTTTCGAGGATGCTGCGAGCCAGCGGATGATTGCTCGACTGCTCGCAGTCCGCCGCGGCTTGCAGCAGCGCTGCGCCCTCGGCGCCCTCCGCAGGTGCGAGCCGACTGACGGAGAAGCGCCCCGTGGTGAGCGTGCCCGTCTTGTCCATCACCACCGTATCGATGCGCGCGGCCTCCTCGAGCGTTCGGGTCTGCTTGATCATGATCCCCAGCCGCGCTGCGGCGGCAAAGGCTGCCACCATCGCCGTTGGGTGTGAGATGAGCAGCGCCCCCGGGCAGGTCACCACAAGCACGGTGATCGCGCGCACGGCCGCTTGGCTTCGCACATCCGCCGATGCGCTCTTGGTCGTGAAGAACCAGACGAGGCCCGCCACCATCAGCACGACGGGCACGTAGTACGCAGCGAGCCGTTCGATCATCTCCTGTCGATCGCTGCGGGAGTTTTCCGCTTCACGAATGAGCGATTCCACCTTGCCGATGGTCGTCTCGCCGGCGACGGCAGTCACCTCGATGTCGATCTGTCCCGTGAGGTTCGTCGTGCCTGCATAGACCTCGCTCCCCGCTTGCGCTTCGATGGGAACCGCTTCGCCCGTCAGCGACGCCTGATTGATGCTCGTGGTCCCGCGCCGGACACGCCCATCGGCGGGCAGATTTTCGCCGGGTCGCACCCGCACCAACTGACCGACCGCGAGGGCGCTTCGGCGCACTTCGCGTTCAGTGCCATCGCTTTCGACGATGCGCGCGACATCGGGCGTCAGTTCCAGCAGTTCGCGGATCGCGCGCTGCGCTCCCCATGCGGTGCGTGAGAGGATGAGTTCCGAGAGCCACAGGAAAAACGCAAGGAATCCAGCGGCGAGATAGAGCTGGTTCGCCATGGCGGCGAGCACAGCCAGCGTCGCGAGCGAGTCGCTCGAGGGGCGCCCAGCGCGAAGCTCGGCGATGGCGCCCGACGCCATGGGAATGGTCAGGATGATCGCACCGAGGACGGCAGGAATCTGCGCAACGGCGGGCTCGATCCCGAGGAACGACTGCCCCACGGCGGCCACAAGTAGGAGGACACCGCCACACAAGGCGACGAACAGCCGCCGCTCCAGCCGTGCGCCACCCTGCGATGCGTCGTCGTCGCGTGTGCGTTCAGCCCACTGCGCTCGCGTGTCGATGGTGCTCACGTGGACGCTCCTTCGGCAAGCAGGACGGGGCGGTTCGTTCGCAGCGTGTCCATTGGGCAAAGGGTAGCACCCACCGCTTCGCTGCGGCGTGGTAGCGTGCAAGCATGCCCGAAGAGATTGCCGTCATTGGCTGCGGTCAGTTCGGCAGTGTTGTCGCGAGTCATTGCGCTCGAGCGGGTCATTCGGTGCGTCTTTGGGGGCGGAACGATGCGGAGGTCGGGGGGTTGCTGCAGAGTCGTCGCAGCACGCGCGTCGAGGGTTTGGTGATCCCTGATTCGGTTGTCATCACGACGGATGGGTTGGCTGCGATGAACGGCACCAGCATGGTCATCACGGCGATCCCATCGCAGTACGCGCGGAATGTGTGGCAGGTTCTTCGCTCTGCATGCCCGAAGGATGTCACGGTGGTGAGTCTGGCCAAGGGATTCGAGGTGGAGACGCTGAAGCGCCCGAGCGAGGTGCTGCGGGAACTTGGGGTTGGCGGCGAAGTCGTGACGCTTTCCGGACCTTCGGTCGCGAGCGAGGTTGCTCTCGGTCTCCCGACCGCCCTGGTGGTGGCGGGCGAAGCCGTTGCGGCACGGCAGGTGCAGCAGGCTCTCTCCACCTCCGCATGGCGCATCTATCTCTCCGCGGATCAGGTCGGCGTGGAGGCAGCCGGTGCACTCAAGAATGTCATCGCCCTTGCGGCGGGCATGGTCGATGGAATGCAGCTGGGCATCAATGCGAAGGCAACGCTCCTCGCGCGCGGGACGGCGGAGATGGCGCGGCTTGGCATGGCGCTCGGTGGCAGTCGAGAGACATTCTTCGGCGTCGCGGGAGTGGGCGATCTCGCCACGACCTGCTTCAGCGCCGATGGGCGCAATCGAACGCTCGGCGAACGCCTCGGACGTGGCGAAGACTTCGCATCCGCGCTTCGGTCGATGCACGCGGTGGTGGAAGGAGTCGACACCTGCCGAGCAGTTGTCGAACTGGCTCGACGGCTGGGCGTCGAGGTGCCCATCGCATCCGCGGTGAACGCAGTGCTCTTTGGTGGCGTGACGCCGCGCCACGCGCTGCAGGAACTGATGCGGCGGACGAGCGGCGAAGAGCGACTCTGATCGCGGGCGAGTCGCACCCGTTTCAGGGCTTTGGGTCGCCGTTCTCGCGCGGGACGGAAACCTTGTTTCCGCCCGCATCCACCGATCGGATGAATCGGTGAGTCCGCAGGAGATCCACGGTTCGTTTGAGATCGCTGCGCAGGGGTGCCTCGAACACCATCGGTTCGTTGGTGATCGGATGGCGAAAGCCGAGCATCGCAGCATGCAGCCCTTGCCGCATCAGCAGAGGCGCATCGGTGTCGCCTCCGACATCGGACTCGCGCAGGTGCGTTCCGCCGTACATGTCGTCGCCCGCAAGCGGATGGCCGAGATGGGACATGTGAACGCGAATCTGATGCGTGCGCCCCGTGCGGAGTTCCAACTCGACGAGCGCGAAGCCCTGAAAGAGTTCGAGCGTTCGGTAGAAGGTCTGCGAAGGCTTGCCGCTGTCGTCGAAACGCACCGCATACCGCTCGCGAATCGATGGATGCTTGCCGAGCGGCAGATCGATGAGATCGGCCAGTGGATCGGGGTGACCCTCGACGAGTGCGATGTAACGCTTCTGCGTGGTGCGCCGCTCGAACTGCTTGCCAAGCCTCCAGTGCGCGGTCTCCGTCTTGGCGGCGACCATGACGCCACTGGTGTGCTTGTCGAGTCGGTGCACCACTCCGGGGCGCGCGTGTTCACGGCCGACCTCCGAGAGTTTGCCGCTCGAGCGGTGCAGGAAATGCCATGCGAGCCCGTTGATCAGCGTTCCGGACTTGTGACTGCGTGCGGGATGCACGATCAATCCCGGCTGCTTGTTGATGACGATCAGTTCGTCATCCTCGAAGAGGATGTCCAGAGGGATCTCTTCGGGTGCGATCTCGTTGCTCGGTGGTGGCGGGAGGGTCGCAACGATGATGTCGCCATGCTGCAGTCGCGTACTCGACTTCGGCAGGCGCCCGTTGACCGTCACGGCCTCCTCATCGATCAGCCGCTGCAATGCCGTTCGGCTCAGGAACGGCACTCGGTCCACGAGATAGCGGTCGAGGCGCTTCGAGAGGTGGTGCTGGATGCAGAATGTGACGCGGACAGGCTGGTCATCGTCGCTCGCGGCAGAGCGCTCGTAGACCGCGAGCAATGCATCGCGGTCGACCGTGCCCGCCGCGGTGAAGAGTTGCATCGCATCGGCATCGTGCGATCGCTCCTCCGAGTCCCCCTTGGGCGCTTCCTCGGGAACGCTCACGGAGTCTCAGGGCTTTGGAGCATCGCCACCGGGCGCTGCGGGTGCCGGGGGAGCCGCAGGATTCGCGGGCGCCGCTGGCGTGATCGGTTGATCCGACGCGGGGTTCATCGCTCCCCCTTGGAGACCGCCAATCAGCGCGCGCATCGCTTCCTCATCGGTGACCGAAGCGCCCGTCGGCAGGTTGAAGCGCGTGCCATCGGGCAGCACAGCCTGCGGCATCGGTGCATCCGGAATCTGATAGGGCGACGACACCAACGCGATCGTCTCGATCCGCGCCTTCGCTTGCTGGGAGAGCCATGGCATGCTCTGCGAGGTTCTCGTCTCGATGCGCTCGAGCGAGGACTTCGCAATATCCACTTCACCGCGCGATTCGGCAACCGCCGCAAGGCCGAACAGCGCCGCAACTTCAAAGGCGACATCATTCGGGTCATTCGACGACTCGGCACGCGCGAGCACTTCGCCGTACAGGGTTCGCGCCTCGAGAAGCCACTCCCTGCGCAGTTCAGGTGTGACGGCGGCATCTGCGGCGCTCGGCTCACGGTCGAACCGCTGTCCGCTCACGACGCTTTGCAGATGGCGATCCGCGGCTGTCAGCAGCGCAAAGGACGCTACGCCATCCACATCCGCATGCTTGGACGCAACATCACGGAGCGTGGCGGGGATGTCTGCATCGGAGAGTTCGCTCCACGCCGCATCACGCGCCTGGCCCTGCTTGTTCTTCCACCAGTTCCAACCCATGGCGAGCGTGAGCACCACGAGGACTGCGAGAAGCCAGTTCGGGCCGCTGTTCTTCAGCCAGAACAGGAAGTCATCGTTGATCCGACTCTCCGTGAGGTCGGACTGTTGCACATTGGCGAGCCGCTTGCGATCCATACGTCGCGAAAGAGTAGCATTTTGTCGGTTTCCATGCCCGCACGAATGTTGGTGACCGATCTCGATGGCACGCTGCTCGATAGCGAGGGGCGTGTGTCGCAAGCCAACCGAGACGCGATCGCCCGTGCGCGCGATGCGGGGATGGAAGTCATCTTTGCCACAGGCCGATCGTGGCTGGAGTGTCGATCGATCGCGCAAGCGGTGCTCGGTCAGGGGCTGATCATCACGGCCGGCGGTGCGGCACTGCATGACATTGCGACGGGCCGCTGCGAGGACTGCATCACGATTTCGACCGAGTTGGTGCAGCACTGCACCGAGAGCCTGCTGCTGCACGGTCACCTCGCGCATCTGCTGAAGGATGCATCGAGGAGTGGATACGACTATCTGTTGGTGGGGAACCGCGAACTGGATGCGGCGAGTCGCTGGTGGTTTGAGATTCACCCCGTGGCGACTCGCTCGCTTGCGGCGCTTCCGAGCGATGCCCAGGAGCGGCAGATCCACCTGCAGCATGTCTTGCGCGTGGGCACCGTCGCCCATCAGGCGGAACTGGGCGATGTCACCGCTGCGCTGCTGCGCGAAGTGCCTGAACACCTGTCCATCAAGCACTGGCCCGCCCTTGTGTCAGCGGGGAAGCAGGGAGCGGATACGCATCTGCTGGAGATCTTCGATGCCGCCGTCGACAAGTGGACGATGGTGCAGCGGCTCTGCCGTACGCACGGCATCGACGAGCGTTCGGTCGCAACCGTGGGCGATGGACTGAACGACATCGGCATGCTTCGAAACTCGCGACTGTCCTTTGCCGTGTCGAATGCCATGCCCGATGTTGCATTGCACGCGGCCGAGCGCGCACCCAGCAACGATGCGCATGCGATCGCGTGGGTGGTGGATCGCCTCCTCCGGGGCGCCTGATCGCTGCGCGGAGGCTTACCATCGTTCCCCATGGACGCGGTGGACGACGCGCGAGCTCCGATGGAGGCGACTGCGCAGGACCGCACGCGCGGCTCTCGCTCGCCGCTCGATCGTGTCGACGGGGCTGCACTCTTTTCGGCCGCGCAGGCGCTGCTGAAAGGACTCCTCGAAGCGGAACTCGATGTGCATCGGCTGCTCGTGGTTCGGCATCCGCCCTTTGAAGCGGTTCTTGCCGCAGCAGAGGAAGCGGGTGCTGCAGAGGTGTTGGAGCGAAATGCCCTTCAGGTGACAAGCGTGGCCAGCGGGGCACGTGCACTCGAACTTGCGGCACAAGAGGCTGCGCGCGGACGACGGAGTGTGGTGCTCGTTCCCAATGAGGAGCTCGATGGGCTCGTGGGTCAGATGGAGGAGATCGGGCGCCTGCCATTGAGTGAGGGTGGCGGCATCGTGCTCGTCCTCGAGGACCATCCTGTCGCGGTGCCCACCACCTGTCCGCGGCGCGTCTGCCGCCGTGCGGGACTGACGGCGATTGAGGCTGCGGATGTGGATGGGATCCGCGGCGGCTGCGATGTCGCCCTTCGCCTGACTCGTGCCACACGGCGCCCAGCGGTGTTGGTGGTGCACATCTCGCTGCTGCGTTCAGCGGCAACGCTGAGCGTCCTGCCCAACCGCCATGTGGCGCGAGTGGATCACGATGCATGGCTGCGCCGTCGGCGCCTTGCACGAACGGGTGAGTCCGCGGACCCGCTGCGCATCATCCGCGTGCTGGAACTGAACAGCGTCGAGCACTTGCCCAGTCCGGGTGAACACGAGCAGTATGGATTCATTGCGATCGGCCCCGCACTCGTTTCCGTGCGTCACATGCTCGATGAACTTGGCATGAGCGCGCGTGTTCCCGTCCTTGGGATTGGCGCGCCAGAGCCGCTCGATGAGTCTGCGGTGGGGCGGATATTGGAACGCTGCCGGAATGTCATTGTGCTCGAAGCGCGCCCCGGGTCGGTGGCACCGCGGATTGTGGCAGCGGCGGAGTCGTTGCGGGCATCCGGCGGCGATGTCGCGCGCGTCTGGTGGAGTCGCCTTCCGCCTGCTGCGGGAGATGTCGAGCCGCTGGCCGTCAATGACGCGCTGGTCACGAGTCTGCTGACGCGTCGCGTGATCCGTTTGCTGCATGAGGTGCGCCCAGGCCTCCAGTTGGAGGAAAAACTCGCGCGTATCCCCGCTTCGATTGCGACCATGGAGGTCCGACGGCGCGGGGAGGACATCGGTGTGGCGTCAGCCGAACGCCTGATTGCCTTGGCGATCCATGATGCCGATGCGTTGCTGGCGGAGCGGACGCAGGAGGGTGCGTACGCCTGCGCGCTCGTGACCGGGCGCCAGGGCCTGCGTGCGGGAGCCATCCCGTGCGTCGTGGAGACGTGGCATGTGCAGCGCTTTGTCCGCGACGGCATCCTTGCCGTTCGGCAGGCCGCGGTGGAACGCCAGCGTCGTGTGATGGTGGTACTGGACTTCGGCGCCGCCGAGCGGGTGGACGTGGAACGACTCGCGCGCGCAGCGGCGGGTGCCGAGGGGGAGCCGCGTCTTCGAGTCGTTGCCCTCGATGTGAACGACAGCGAAACCCTTCGCGATGCGCTGGTGGCCGCGGCGGAGGTGGATGCGCTGACGCTGGTCATTGCGCGGGATGGTCCACCGCCGAGGCGTGATGTCTCCGCGCTCGAGCGGTCCGCGTGCGAGGTGGACCGCGATGGGTTCCTGCGCTTTCAGCGGTTCATCCTTCCTGCGGACCATGCGTGCGAACTGCGCGATCCAGGACTTGCCGCACAGATCGCGCGCGGACTGCTGCGCGGGAGCGATCCGCTGCGTCCTGAGCCGCTCGTCGATCGGTCGTTGGTGCCTGGCGCCCGAGGCGTCTTCGTTCGACTGGAGCCGTTGCTGGAGCAAGTCGAGATCATCCGAACGCGTCCGCCGCCAGGACTCGATGCCCTTCGCACCGTGGAGCGTTTGCCCGTACCGCAGCCCATCCATGGCGATCAGGGATTGTGGCGCGCACACATCGGCGGATTCCGAGGTGATGCCCCGGGAATCATCGGCAGCGTTCTGTCGGAAGCGGGTCGCCACATGGGATTTTCCGTGTCCTGGACGCACCGCAGCACGCCGCTTGGACCAGGCAGACGGGCATGGTCGCAAGTGGTGTTCACGCAAGGTGAAGCGCCCACCGCCGAGGGCGCCGAGGCGTCACCACAAATGCGCGGACAACGGTTCACGACGCAGATTCCCTACGGTGAGGCGGATCTGGTGCTCGGGATCGATCCGCTCGAGACCATTCGGGCGCTCGCGACCGACCAGCGTCTGCGGGTTGCCGACCCTCAGCGCACGGCCGTGGTTGCCAACAGCGGGACGCTCGACGATCAGATTTCTGAAGAGTGTCGGCGCACCGCGGCACGGCTCGCATCGACGGCGGAGGCGACATGCAATCAGCGCTGGACGGAGTTGCTCGATCTTGCCGAGTTGGCTCGTGCGACTTTTCTCACCGATCGACCCGTGGATGTGATCGCGCTGGGGGTCGCATTCCAGCGCGGCTGGATCCCGCTGTCCGTCGAAGCCTTTGAGTACGGCATCGCGCAGGTGGAGGCATCGGGCATTGCGTCGGTCCGTGAGGGCGTTCAGCTCGGTCGGCGCATCGCCGCGGGCCTGCAGAAAGTCCGGAGCCAGCCGCGTGCGTCGGCAACACTCAGTCCCGTGCACGAGTCCGATGGGTCCGGGCAGCGTGCGTTGCTTCGGCTCGTGCGCGTCGCGACAGCGGCGCGGCAGATCGGGAATCGTCGGCAGCGCACGCAGGCGCGGCGCATGCGACGACGCGTGGGTGCTTCCTTGCAGCAACTCTCGGGATTGCTGTCCACGCGTCATGGGCATGAGGCACTGCAAGACTTCGCCATGGCGATGCGGCGATGCGAGATGTGGGGAGGGCTGGACTATGCGCTTCGCTACGCCGAGATCATCTCGGAACTGTGCCGGGCCGATCCGACGCTCGAGTTGCCGAGGTTGGCGATCCTGCCCCTTGCGGAGGTGTTCCTGATTCGGGACCTCTGGTACATCGGAACGCTGACCACGAGCGTGGATGAGAGCCATAGGATCCGTGAGACGCTTGGCGTGAGGCTCGCGCGAGGCGACGAGATTCGGCGCCGTTATCTGCATCGACTGGAAGCACGCGTGCGGGAACATCAATGGGTCGTGGAGTTTCGGTCGAGCGACTGGCCTGACCGCATCCTGCAGTTCACGCGTCGCTTCGTGCCGCTGCAGGTTCGTGGTTCCGTGCAAAGCCGTGCGCTCCGCGAGACCATCGTCGAACTGCTGATGCGCGCTGCCCGCGAGCCTGATCGAAATGCCGCATGGGTTGCCTGGGCTCGACGCATGCACGACGGCGCGCTCGCAGGCTCCGTGCGATCGATGACCGATGCCGAGGTTCGTCAGCTTGCGGTCGAGAGCGGGGCAGTCGTGAATCCGCTCAGCGCTGGGTAGCGCTCGCGTGTTCATGCCGCAACTGGCCGCAGGCAGCGGCGATGTCCCGTCCGCGGCTGGCACGGATGTGCGTGTTGACGCCACGCTCGCGCAGGATCTCCTGGAAGCGAAGCACGCCATCGGAGTTGGGACGCTGGTAGGGCATCCCCCGAACCTCGTTGTAGCGGATCAGGTTGACGTTGGCGTGGATGCGCCGCGCATGCTCGGACAATTCTTCGGCATGTTCGGCTCTGTCATTCACGCCGCCGAGCAGGATGTACTCGAGCGTGATCTCCCGACCCGTGCGCCGGAACCACTCATCGCATGCGTCGAGGAGTTCCTCGATCGTGCTGAAGTCTGCCCAGGGGATGATGTTGCGGCGTATCTCATCGTTGGGCGCATGCAGGCTCAGTGCGAGCGTCACCGGCAGTTCGAAGTCGCAGAAGCGGCGGATCGCCGTCGGCAATCCGACCGTCGAGACCGTGATCCGGCGCGCACTGATGCCGAAGCCCCAGTCGGCATGCAGGGTTCGGATGGCATCCGACACCGCGCTCAGATTCGCCAGCGGTTCACCCATGCCCATGAAAACCACATGCGAGATGCGTTCCACCGCATCGAGTGTGGAGAGATGAAAGACCTGCTCGATGATCTGTCCCGCGGTCAGGTTGCCCTCGAGCCCGCCGATTCCCGAGGCGCAGAAGCGGCACCCGACTGGGCAACCGAGTTGACTCGAAATGCACGCGGTCCGGCGGGGATCGGCGGGAATCATCACACACTCCGTCTGCCGACCCGATGCGACGGGCGTTGCGCCGAGCACAGGCAACAGCGTTGGAGTCGCTTCCGAGGACCCGCGTTCCCATGCCATCAACAACTTCTGCGTTCCATCGGAAGCCATTCGGTGGTCGATGCGGCGCGCTGTCGTGAATCGCATCGATTGTGCAAGCAGGTCGCGGTTGCGCTTCGACAGATTGGTCATCCCCATCGGATCCGCACACGCCTTCCGATAGACCCAGTCCAGGACTTGGTCGGCAGTGTGGCGCTGCATCCCGCGCTCGGTGCACCACTCGCGAAGCGCGTCTCGCTGCAGAGCGAAGAGGTGCGGTGCATCGGTCACGGTGCGACCGCCGCGCCCTGCACCGTGAGGTCCACGATTCGGAATGGGATGTTGTGTGCGCTGAACCACTCACGCAGTTGATTCCCTTCGTCACCGCGGACGATGCGTCGTCCCTCTGGATCGACGCCGCGCTCACGCATCAGCGACTTCAGGCTGCCCGGCAGCCCGAACTCGACTTCCTCATGGCGCACATCATGCTGTTCGACCTCGGCACCGAACGTGCGCACGAGCTCTTCGATGAGATCGTGCACCAGATCCTCGGGGGCGCTTGCGCCCGCCGTCACGAGCAGTGTCTGCACCCCATCGAACCACTCACGCTTCAACTCGCTGCGGTCATCGATCAGCCGTGCCGGGGTGCCCATGTTCATCGCGATCTCCGTCAGGCGAACGGAGTTGGATGAGTTCGAGCTCCCCACCACGAGCACCAGGTCACACTGGGGGGCGATGGCACGCACGGCAGTTTGTCGGTTCGTTGTCGCGTAGCAAATGTCGCTCGCAGGCGGCTCCTTGATCTGCGGGAATGCGCGCTTGAGCGCGTCGATGATGACGCCTGCATCATCGAGCGACAGGGTCGTCTGGGTCAGGTAAATGAGCTTCTCGGGATCGTTCACCTTCAGGGATGGAATGTCGGCCGGACTCTCCACCACTTGCATCACTTCGGGAGCCTCGCCGAGGGTTCCAACGACCTCCTGATGATGTCGATGACCGACAAGCAGGATCTGAAATCCTTTGCGCGCGTAGCGGATGGCTTCGGCATGAACCTTCGTCACCAGCGGACAGGTTGCATCGACTGCCATGAGTCGCTTCGACTGCGCCAGTTGTCGCAGGGCAGGACTCACGCCGTGAGCGCTGAAGACCACGATGGAACCGTCGGGCACCTCATCGACCGATTCCACGAAGCGCACGCCACGCCGCTGGAATCGTTGCACGACATGGCGGTTGTGCACGATTTCGTGGTACACGAAAATCGGCTCATCCGGGCATATCTCGAGGAGTTGATCGACGACATCGATCGCCATGTAAACGCCCGCACAGAAGCCGCGTGGATTCGCAAGGATGATCTTCATCTGAGTCGGATCATAGCCATGCCTGCGCGAAACTCCGCGGTAGCCTTGGATCGGTATGGGAGCTCCCAAAGTCGACCGCACGCTCGAACTCGGGCGATACGGGCCCGAGTTGGACTGCACATGCACGCTGACTGAGGCGCAAGCGTGGTGCATGCGTCTCGCGCGCGGACATGGCGAGAACTTCAGCGTGCTGAGCGGATTCGTGCCGAGCGCACTCCGCGACGACTTCGCTGCGGTGTACGCGTATTGCCGCTGCGCCGATGACCTTGGCGATGAGTGCGGATCGCCCGAACGGGCAAGCGCCCTGCTTGCGTGGTGGCGCCGAGGCACGGAAGCGATGGGAAGCGGGCGTTCATTCCACCCTGTCTTCACGGCGCTCGCGCCGGTGGTGGCGAGGCATGGGATGCCGCTGAAGCCGTTTCTCGATCTCCTTGCAGCCTTTGAAATGGACCAGCATGTCACGCGGTACGCAACATGGGATGAGTTGCTGGGGTACTGTCGGCTCAGTGCAGATCCTGTTGGACGGCTCGTGCTCATGCTGCTCGATGAGCCACGCGACGAGGCCGCGCTCGCGGCGAGCGACGCCATCTGCACGGGACTCCAACTGGTGAATCACTGGCAGGATGTGCGGCGCGATCTCCTCGAGCGCGGACGCATCTATCTGCCACAGGAGTCCTGGCAGGGGGAGATCTTTGACGAGCGGCTCTCCTGGACCTGTCACCGTGGGTTCGCGCCGGATCGGGACTTTCTTGAGGAGTACCGTGCAACGATTCGTTCCCTCGCCGAGCGAACCTGGCCGCTCTTCGCTGCGGGCGGCGAACTGCTCGAGCGACTCCATCCGAAACATCGACCTTTGGTGTGGTTGTTTCGGGAGGGTGGGATGCACACGCTCCGGTTGATCGAGTCTTGGAACTACGAGACCTGCCTTGCGCGCCCCACGTTGACATCATTCACCAAGATTCGACTGCTGCTGCAGGCGCGCTGGAGTACCGTGCGCGCCATCCGATCTGCGCGGCGGGAGGCGCGTGCAGCATGAGTACGACTTCGGAGGCACTGCTGCTCCAGGAGGATCTCCGCGATGCGGTCGAATACTGCCGTGATGTGACGCGCGCACGCGCTGCGAACTTCTACTGGGGGCTCCGCCTCACCCCGGAGCCGCAGCGCTCGGCGATGTACACGATCTATGCGTGGATGCGTGAAGCAGACGACATCGTGGATGGAACATCGGTCGACGGTGATGCCGCATCCACCATCCAGGCATTCCGTGCGAACACGCGCCTTGCACTGCGCGGCACGGTGGCGGAGCCGACATCGCTGTGGCGTGCGTTCGCGGCGGTGGCGCGTGCGTACCCGCTCGATCTGAACGACTTTGAGGCGATGATCGACGGCCAGATCGCTGATCTCCGCCCGCAACGGCTGCACCAAGAAGAGGAACTCCGCCAGTACTGCGAACAGGTCGCAAGTTCCGTCGGGCGAGTGTGCGTGCGTGTGTGGGGATACCAATGCGTGGATGCCCTTGCGCTCGCATCGGAGCGGGGCGTTGCATTCCAGATGGTGAACGTGATCCGTGATGTTGCGGAGGATGCGCGGATGGGGCGCGTGTACATCCCCCAGGCGCGTTTCGATCGGGCGGGCATCGATCTCGAGGCACTGCTCCAGTGGAGAGATCCGCCGCGATGCATGGCGCTGCTCGAGGGCATGATCGATGCCGCGCGTGATCGATTCGAGGTGAGCGCACCGCTCGAGTCCATGATCGAGCCAGCCTGTCGTCCGACGCTGCGTGGGCTGACGGGCATGTACCGCGCGCTGCTCGAGCGATTGGCGGCAGACCCCGAGCGTGTCGTGCGCCAGCGCGTCTCCGTGCCGACGCTGCAGAAGGCGCTTGTCATCGTGCGTGCGCGGCTTGCGGGCGAGCGCTGATGGGACCGCCCATCGTCATCGTGGGCGGAGGCCTTGCCGGACTCGCCGCCGCCGTGCGCCTGACAGAGGCGGGGCGCGAAGTCGTCCTGATCGAGTCCAAGCGAAAACTGGGCGGGCGCGCCACCAGTTTCGTCGACCCCCGCAGCGGCGAGACGCTCGACAACTGCCAGCATGTCCTCATGGGAAGTTGCACGAATCTGCTCGATCTGTACGGTCGGCTCGGCGTGCTGGACCTGATCGAGTGGCACCGCACCATTTGGTGGGCGAATCCACCGGGCGATCCGGATGAAATGACCCCGTCGTCCCTCCCCGCACCGGCGCACTTCGCGGGCAGTTTCCTTCGCATGCGGTTCCTCGGGCTCGAGGACAAGCGCGCAGTTGCCCGTGCCATGTGGCGTCTGATTCGTCTCGGCCGAGAGGGCCGTGAACGCTGGAAGGGGCAGTCTTTCGGGAGGTTCCTCGAGGAGACTCGGCAGACGGAACGGGCGCGGTCGCACTTTTGGGAGCCCGTCATCATCAGCGCGTGCAACATGCCGTGTGCGCGGACGGACGCGTCGCTGGCGATGTATGTGTTTCAAGCTGGGTTCCTCCAGGATTCGTGGAGCCCGGTGATGGGGCTTTCGATGCGGCCTCTGGTGGAGCTCTACGATCCTGCGCAGCAGTTCATCGAGTCGCGTGGGGGAGCGATGCGACTTGGCGTCAGCGCCATGTCCCTCTCATTCGACGGCACTCGCGTGCGCGGTGTGGTGACCGATGAGGGCATGGTGGAAGCGTCGGCGGTGATCACTGCCGTTCCTCCCGATCGGCTTGCGAAGCTCTGCTCTGGGACACTGACGAGTGCGGATGTGCGACTTGGGCGACTGGATGAGATCGCCTTCAGCCCAATCCTGGGTGTGCATCTCGCGTTTGACGCACCGATCATGGAGACGCCCCATTTGGTATTGCCTGGCCGCGACACGCAGTGGCTGTTCCGTAAGGAACGCGATGCACAGGGACGCCATCGTGTGCATGCGGTGATCAGTGCCGCCGATTCCTGGATGGATTTGGACGAGCGGGCGATCGTCGATCGGGTGATGCACGATGTGCACTGGGCGCTGCCCCGTGCGCGGGGACTGCAGCCTGTTGCGTTTCGGGCAGTGAAGGAGAAGCGTGCGACCTTTGCAGGTGTGCCGGGGATCGATGCGCTCAGGCCGAAGGCAAAGCGCGACGGCGTGCGCGGCGGCGTCGAGAATCTGTTCCTCGCTGGTGACTGGTGCGCGACGGGTTGGCCCGCAACCATGGAGGGGGCGGTTCGCAGTGGCTATCTCGCGTCCGCGGCGGTGTGCGGCAGGTCCGGCGATCGATGCGAGGATGCGCTGGTGCCCGATGTTCCTGCCGCGCCTCTCTCGCGTTGGCTGGGGCTGTAGGAGCAACGAGGAGAAAAGCGCAGTGCCTCCCTCCACCGACCCAGCGGCTTGCACGGCGTGGTGTTTGGCGCGCACGCGCGAACTCGGCTTCGCTGCAGCGGGGGTCTGCGACGCCTCGCCAAGCAAGCGAAGCGGAGCGCTGCGCGCGTGGCTCGATGGGGGCCGACATGGACCGATGGAGTGGATGCGGTCCTATCTCGAAGTGCGAGTCGATCCGGCGCGCATCGTGGATGGAACGCAGAGCGTGCTCGTCGCCGCAGCGAGGTATCACGATGGACGACCGGATGCACGATTCGTGGGCGCAGACGGCACCTCCTCTGCTGCGTTCGGTCGCGCTGCGCGTTATGCCCGAGGTCCCGATTATCACCGCGTGATGAAGCGCCGGCTGCGCACGCTGCAGCGAGAGCTGGAGGATGCGTTGCCGGGCACCCGCGGCAAGGTGTGCTGCGACATCGAACCGATCCCCGAGCGTGAGTTGGCGGAGCGTGCCGGCATCGGACGCATCGGAAAGAACACGCTGCTGATCGCCGATGGCCTCGGTTCGTGGACCGTGCTTGCCTGCTACTTCACGACGGCTCGACTTCAACCGACGCCGCGAGCGGACGATTCCGATCCCTGTGGAACGTGTACCCGCTGCATCGATGCATGTCCCACCGCGGCGATCTCGCCCTGGAGTGTCGACGCATCGCGCTGCATCACGACGATCACCATCGAGCAGCGATCGTTGCCAGATCCGCAAATTGCCTCCAAGGTCGGTGACTGGCTGTTCGGATGTGACATCTGCCAGGAGGTCTGCCCGCACAACCAACCGACGAGGCAGTCGCGAAGGCAGGGGATTGATCAGGCATGGGATGGACGCACTGCCGCCTTTGCCCTGCGGGATGTCCTTCGGTGGGATCAGACCTCACGGCGGGCGGCGATGGGCACCAGTGCGCTGACGCGCGTTCATGCAAGGCAGGCAAGACGCAATGCCGTGTGGTGCGCACTCGATGTGCTGCAACAAGACCCAAAGCACCCGCTTCGTGGCGATCTTGAATCCATTGCAGCGAATGAAGCGGATGATCCGCAGGTGCGGCAGGCCGCGCGGACAGTGCTTGCCATGATCCGATGATGCCGTGCAGGACGAACGCGCCCTGAAAACGGCGCCGGGACACGCGCTCGCCCCGCATCAAAGCCGCCCCTCAGGGCTCCTGCGCCTCGCCATCACCCGAGCTGCTCGGTGGACCGCCGCGCATCCCGCCCATCGCCCGCTGCATTGCCATGCCGAGAGCGGCTTGCACGCCGGCGGCATCGCTGATCTCTCCGGACTCCACCTTCTGCCGGATCGAGTCCATGGCACCGAGCAGCGGACCGACGATCGCCTGTGCGGCAGTCAGCTGCATGCGGACCTGATCGGGCATCGCTGAGCTGGTGGCATCCATATCCAACTTCCATCCGTTGTCCGTTCGCGCCGCCTGCATGCTGAGAGCTCCCACTTGGGATCGGAGCTCGAGTGTTGCAGCAGAGTCGGTTGCCTCGATCACGCTGACCCGTCCTCCTCCCCCGAGGGCTGCCTTCATCGCGCCGAGGTTGGTGCTTCCGAACTTGTCGCGCATCGCGACTTGCAGTGCGCCCATCGTGCGCATCGGAGCAATCAGCACATTGGCAACCTGCCGACCCTCGTCCGTTTCCGCAACCGTGAACTCATCGACTGCCGCCATCGCGGCCGGATCCTTGTTGGCATCACTCATGAATGCCGCGAGCGCTTCCACAGTTCCGAAGGGGGGGCCGGCGGATGGTGCGGTGTCCGCAGCGGGAGACTCGCTCTCAGCCGATGGACTGTCCGTTGTCCCTGTCTTCGCCGTCGGAGCGGTTGCAGCAGCGGTTGCAGCAGCGGCAGAGACGTCGAAGGTCGGCTTGGTGATCGACTGCAGAGCGCGCGTCACGGTCTCTCCAAGCGCTCGCTTCGCTTCGGATTCTCCGCCCGACGACAGCATCGACTGCAGTTCGGTGTATGCCTCGATCGCAGACTGGGTGGACGCCTGCGCCTTGGCAAGCCAGGCATTCGCCTTCGATTCGTACTCGCCAGAACTCTTGCGCAGCGCATCACTCTCGGACAACGCATGAAGAAGCAGTGCGTGCTGAAACTCCGACTGTCCTTTGCTGAGGAAAGACCGCGCGACCGCCGCCTGGATCTGGAAGGCGACACTCGACTGTGCCCCGATCAACTGCGCCGAACTCCGCGCATTGTCGAGATCCTGCCGAGCGCGTTCCGTGCAGCCTGCGAGCCCCGCATCGGCCTCTGGGTCGGCGGTCGTCAGCAGCTCGTCAATGCGACTCCCAAACTCCGCAGCCATCTCTGCCGACGACCGTGCTGTCCGTTCGCGCGATGACCCAAGGCGCGTGATGGACTCCACAGCGCGTTGAATGGCCTCCACCCGTGTCGCAGCACCAGCTGCCTCTGCCGTTCGTATCCGCAGGAGCGACTGCTGCATCACGGCATTCGACTCAGCCGTAGATGCTTCTGCCTGCAGCGGTATCGCAAGGTCGCGCTGCTGAGCCGCCTCCTCCGCGATCTGTGTGATCTCGCCGGGTCCCGCACTCGCCGCGCGCTGGCGAATCACCTCGGCTTCGTCCAGGATCGCCTGTGCACGCGCGAGCGCATCAGCGCTTGCGTCCTGCAGCGCTGCGACCTGCGTTTCCAACTCCTCCCGCTGCCCCTCCAACTCCGATCGAGCCGCCGATGCAGCGGACAGTTCCGAGCCGAAGTCGCCGGCGGCGGAGTCGTTGCTGGAGAGCGAGGCAGTGAGGTCCAGTTGATCGAGCACGGAGAGAAGTCCTGCGGCGACACTTCGAGCTGCGCGGTTCTCGCTCTCCAACTGATCGGCGCGGCCGATTTCGAGCAGGGCTGCCTGGGTCAGGGCGCCAGCCGCCAAACCCGCAGCAGCCTGCTTCTGCGCACTCGTTGCGTTCGACACGCGGGAGAGGTTGGACGCGGCCGCTCGAAGGGTCTCTGCCGCCGCGACTCGATCGGTGCTGGCCAACCTGGCCGCTTGCGCGATCTTGGCGCCCCCCTCGCGGATCTGTCGCTCGGCGCGATCGCGTTCAGCGATCTGGGGATCCTCGCAACCAAACGTCAGACAAGCCGCCATCAGGGTCGCGAAGAGGCGAAGGAGTGTGCTCATCATGGAAGCCCGCAAGTGTACTTCCGCTCCCATCAGCGCGATGGTTCGTCCTGATCGGCCTCGCTGCCCGCGGGCGGCAATCGGAAGTCGGGAGGTTCGTAGTCGACTGGGTAGGTTGGACGCGGTTGATAGAGCGAGCGAATCCACGACACGGACGCGGCGAACTTGGCATCGTTCATGCGCTTGCCGAACGCAGGCTTCCAACCCTGCACGGGCGGATGCGGAGTCGCGGTTTCATCCCTCGGCAACGCGTACTGCAGGAGCGGCGAGCGTGCTGCATCACTGAAATCGAGCAGCGGGCGATCGCCGGTCCGACCCTGCAGGATGTGCAACATGTTCGTTGTCGCCACGTGCGTGTCGCCCCGCTCACCCCGATGCAGGAAGAGCGAACCTCCGTTGGGACCTCCATGGCATCCGCTTGTCGCACAGTTGGGAATCAGCCAACTGTCATGCACATCACGGCGAAAGCGCAGCATCGACTCGGGCTCGGTGAGAACGCGAATCTTCGGATAGAAGTCCCTCGCCTTGAGATCAAAGGCGAGTCGGACAAGACGCAGCGGGTCCCCTTCGGCAAGTGCCGATTGTTCCGCGGGATCTTGTGGAACTCGCGGATGGGATGCATGATCCGCAAACAGCTGGCGTGCATCCGCTGGGGCGATCGCGATGCGCGGCGGCCTGTCGAAGTCGATCTCGTACACGCGGATGAGATTGACTTCCGCATCACTCAGGAGGCGCAGCCCACTCATGTCAAAGAGTGGGTCGGCATCCTTGTTCGCACTCTTGGCATCGGCACTTGCTCGCCCAGACGCCGCAGCGGCTCTGCCTGCGTCGAGCTTCAATTGTGAACGCACCCGCTTGAGCAGTGCAACCGCCTCAGGCAACTTGCTCGCCTCGACGAGCGGGACGAGTTCTTGCTCTGCCATGGCGTACTTGCGCTGCGAAACAAGCCAGTCGCACAGTGCGAGCCGCCGGGCATGATCTTCGGGATCAATCGACTCGCGCAGCGCCTTGTATTGCTCGTCGAAGGGTCGAATGAGCACAACGCGGTACACCTCTTCGCGCGGGATGCTGCGCGGCGCATCCCCGATCACATGTCGTACTTCGTCGAAGTCATCCGAGACCAGCTGCACTCGGCGAACGCCGCCATCGCGCAGGTAGACAAGGGCCGGAGCGGGTGATGTCACATCCACAAGATCGATGACATCGATCACCAAGTCCTTGTTGAACTCTGTTCGCTTGCCGTTGCGCTCGATCACGAGCCTCGTTTCCTCTTCCGTGATCACCGTTCCGCCGACTCCCGACTTTCGATCGACGATCACATGGACTCGACGGGCGGGTTTGGACTCGCCGGGCACCTCGCCCTGAGCCTGAGCAACTTCCTGTCCCGTGGGGACTGCGGACTGCCCAGACCAAACCACGTTGGTCAGGATCAGGGAGAGCGGAAGAACCAGGGTGGTGATGGGCATGGCACTCTCAGCGAACCATCACGGCGGCAGGGGCGTGATGTCCAGTTCCTTCGGGCGGCTGACGATCGTGCGCCATGTCACGAGCATGCCATCCTCGCCTGCGCGTGTGGGAGGCACCGCAAGATCCCAGCGAAGCAAGCCCAGCGGAGCCGAAACGGCGAGGAATGCACTGTCCGCCGAGAGCTGCGGATTCACATCCTCCACACGAACTTCAATGCGGTCGCTGCCACTCACGGGCTTTCGGTCGAGGAGTTCCATGTCGATCGTTCGTCCGCTGCCGTTCTGGACCGAGATGCGAAAGGAAGAGACCGTATCGATTCCACCACCAAAGAGCCCAGACTGGCGGTCGACTCGTTCCACTTCCTCGCGCCGCACGGTCACGGATGGGTCGATGCCGAAAAACACGGAGACCTCCGCATTGGGTGCGGCGCCGTCGAAACGGGCTGCACCGACGAAGTCGTTGCCAACGAATGCGGAGCACTTCCCCGGCAACAGATTGAAGCTGCTGCCGTTCACGAGCGTTGCACGGAGGAACGCGCCCTCGCCCGCGACGGGCTGTGCGCAGTGAACGAAGCGCGCCTTCGCTTCGAAGGATGCGATGCGTGCGCGGCGGCTTGCTTCCCTGTCGCTCACGGCATCGAAGGGAAGGGCAATGGTGTAGGTCATGGCTGGCCCAGTGCCGCCGATTCGCGCATCGGAAGAGAGTTCGGCGGCATCGCTTGCCGATCCGATCTGACCCGCCATCTCGGATGGTGCAGCGTCCACCGCCATCGCAGGTTCCATCATCTCAGCCCCAACACTTCGGCCAACCACGCCTCGCACCGCGGGGCGAATCGGCTGCAGCACATCCACACGCCAGGGAGTCACGAGGGGGGGTGCAGCCGCGCGCGATGGCTGCGCCGTGGAAAGTGCCAGCTGCACGCCGCGCCAATCTTCACCCGAAGCCTGGACGACGCGAGCATCAAACTCGATCCGAACCGATCCGGCGGCAGGGTCCGCGCGAACGGAGTAGGTCGGCTCCCATCCGGCTTGCGATACCAAGTACGAGAGCCGAACATCCGAGCTCCCACTTTCGGGAACAGCAACCACGACTTCCGCTGCCTGCACCGTACTGCTCATCGAGCCCAGTCGCGCTCGCCGCATCTCCGCCGCGACCTTCTGTTCACGCAGTTCATCCCCACGCTGTTCCGTTGTACGAAGCGCCTCCGAGATTTGCTTCTGCTGTTCCGTTATCCACTTGAGCAGCGCCTCGAGCCGAGAAATGTCGAGTTGGGAAGTCCCGGCGGTCGCGGTTGCATCTGCGGTGGCACGAATGCCAATCGCATCGATACGGCGCTGATCTGCTCGAAGCCCAGACAGTGAGTCCTCGATCTCCGCCAGCTTGCGCTGGATCTGCTTGAGCTCTGCATCGATCGCCTGTGCTTCGTCCGTGGTGGGGGACTCCACGGCGCTTTGCGCGAGGAAGTCGACCGACAGGATGCGGCCGATGGACGATCTCGCCTCGATCGTGTCAGGCTGAACGGATGCCGGGAGTCCATTGAAGCGAAGGCGCCAGACGCCCGCGGTCAGCGTGAGCGTCGCCCTGCGCGTGACGGCAGCGCGTCCTTGGTAAAGCAAGACCGATTCCACCTGTGCATCGCAGGTTCGTGCCGATTCCACTTGGGGTGCAGGAACTGCAACCTGGGCATGACTGGCCGGAACGGACAGCGAGAGTGCCACGGTGGCGATCGTCGATGGGAGGCATGCCCTGCTCATGAGTCCGCATCCAAAAGTGCAGCGCGCGCGCCCGCACGCTCCAGCAGCGCCGCGATCTCCGCCGCATTTCCCAGTCCGCTCGTTCGGATCTGATCGACCAGGGCACGAATCCGGCGGGACTTCTGCAGATAGCGGAGTGAAACGGACGCAAGGGCATCGCTTCCCATCGATGCAAAGAAGTCGATCCCCTCGCGGTAGACGAGTCGGCTTGCAACGCTCTTCGCCACCATCCATTCCAGGTATGGAACAGGCAAGTCCGTGAAGATCCGCTCGCCGCACGCGCGGTGCAGTTCGGTGGGCAGGTGGCGGAGGACGACCTCGCGGAAGAGATCGGCATGGTCGCGACGCCAAGAGGCCACGGCGGGCTTGATTGCATCGGCGCCCGAGTTGATGGCGCGCGAGAGGCGAGTCGAGAGTTCCGGCAGCGGTATGGAGGGATGGCGTCGCGACTCCGCGAGCAGGATGACCGCCTCAGCCTGCGCGATTTCGCGCAGCCGCATCAGAACCTCTTCGACATACCGCGGCTTGATTGTCAGGAACTGCGATTCATCCATGAGCATGCTCGATGCAATTTCAAAACTCGAGCAGATCACGCCACACTTGTTCGCGCTCGAGTCCTTGAAGATGGTCGTGCCAGCCTCCGTGAGCAGGTTGCGCGCTTGTGGTGTCAGAAAGAGATTCGCGCCTTCCACGATCAGGGGGCTCGAAGGTCGACCATCGGGCTGCAAGTACTCGCGCCAGTTCCGCTCGTTGATGGTGGCGGGGCGTCCACCACCTGGGACAAACGCATCCGCCACGAGCCGATTGTGGAGTGAGTTGCGAAGTTGGACACCCTCCGCTGTGCTTGCAGGAACGACGCGTCCGTGAGGCGAGAGCCGTGCGGGATCGAAGTGTGCGATGGCAAGTCCCGCATGAAAGAGCCGCAGGAGTTCGCCGTGATCGAGCCCGTGAGGATCCTCCCCGATACCGCTGCCGTCCGCCACACCGACGATGCATGCGTTCTGTCCGTAGTCTCGCGACAGGATCCGCATCATGTTGCCGGCCACATCCCCGTCTGGACCACCTGTGATCTTGACGGTGAAGCGCTGCTTCGCCGGGTCGATGCCACGCGCGAGCAGAGCCGTGCGGAGGAACACATTCACGCCCTCGCTCGTGACCCCGAACTCCTTGTGGTTGATCCCACCATTCGGCTTGGAACTCATGAACGCATTCGCCAGGGGATACCGGCGGATGGCAGCGCGGGCCACGATCCACTCGATGTGCGCTGGCGTGATGTTCTCGTCGGGACCGAGGTAAATGAACTCGTCGAACCCCAGGAGGTCGACCACGAGTCTGCGTGTTCCAGGTTCAGGTGTGATGAGATCGAGGATCCCGTCCACGAATGCCTTGACGCAACGCGTGGCCTCGGCCGGGGGTTCGAGGACGATGGCAGCCTTGGCGCCGCCCTCGGGAATATCCTTGTTCTTCAGTTGCTGCGCAAAGGACAGGCCGTACACCTCGTCGTAGAGCCGCTCCGATTCGCGGTCGTACAGGACGGCCGAGCTCGGCTTCACGATGCGGAGCCCACCGCGCGCGATTTCCTTGAAGCGCACATGGAAGCCGTGGAACCCGCGCCCGTAGACGAAGAACACGCCAAACGGCAGTTCTGGTCGTGACGGGCCTTGGAGGAGATCCGGCGCAAGCCGCAGTGCCAAGGAGAAGCGGTTGGGGACGAACAGATTCGTGCGCAGCGTCGAACGGATCGCCTTCCACAACGCGTCGAAGATATCGTGCGCGTCATCCGAGTCGCCGAGGGCGGCGATCCGTGTCGCCAGTTCCGTCGCTCGGCGGTCAAACTCATGCGCAGGAAGCGGGTCCGCGGGATCAAACCGCTGCTGGAAGAGTGCAAGCAGTGCCTTCGTCAGCTGCGCGTGCGTCGCGAGGGTTTCGGTCACACGGTCGCGGGTGAACGCCAGCGGGTTCGCGGGCACCAGCATGTGCCGGACCAGATCGGCAAAGGCAGCCACCAGTTCTCCCTCGGGCACCGTGAATGCTGGGTGGCGTTCCACGAACTCGATGACGCGGAAATCCAGCCACTTCACGCGCAGAAGTTCTGACCGGAGCTGCAGCCACCGCGGATCGGTGGACTCGATGCGCGTTCCATTGGCCCACTGCGCGATGAATGCGATGAATGTCACTCGCCCTCCATCACCATCACGCGCCACATCGAGGTGAGCGCGAACGACACTCGCGTCATGGCGCTTCAGGACGCGAGCAGCGCGCTCGAGCATCGTCCGAGTGCGAGCGTTCGACACCGCAAGCGTGATGCGTGCAACCGTGGGATCGTCTTCCGTCTCGAGTGAGATGGTTGGCAGCTCCGTGCCGCTCACCGCCCGGAAGAGCTCAAAGTGTCGGCACATCCGCAGAGCGGTGAGTGTGAGCAGGTAGCGCGATGAGCAGCCCGCGAGATATCGGCGAAAGTCCGCGCCATCCATCGTTGGGTGGTGCAGGGTGGCGTAGTCGACCGCCGCATCGATCGCCGCGCACTGGCGGGGGTGAGTCGGGTCAAATGGTTCCTGTTCGCCAAACTCGAAGGTGTCGATGATCAGCGAACCATCACGAGAGGTGTGGATTTTTGCGGCGCGAAGCGACGCATCCAGCGGCAGATCGCGCACGACTTCCGCCAGGATGCCCGTTCTGTTGCCGGATCGGATGGCAGTGATGGACGATCCATCGCTCGAGCGGAAGGTCGTATCCACGGGACGGCCCGATGCCCGTGCAGCCAAGATGGCGCGCAGGTGCGCACGCTGGGCGGCAGGGGACGTGTCCAGGAAGTACATGCGCGGCATGTTCTCGACGAACCAAGGCACGAGTTCGGCAGCGATGGATCGGAACTCTCCGCAGAGGTCGTCCAGAAGCGTGTCGTGCGCGGGGACCGATGGACTGCCAGTTTCGGTTGATCGAACTCCCTGCATGGCGTAAAACTACCCGTTTCGGTCCCGAACTGGGAATGGTCATTCGATGGATGCGGTCCTCATAGGCAATTTCGATGGTGTCCACCTTGGGCACCAGGCGCTCGTGCATGCTGCGCGGAAGGCAGCGGATATCGAGTCCGTGATAGCGGTGACATTCGATGCCCATCCGCGAACGTTGCTCCGCGGAGGTGCACCGCCACTTTTGACGCTCCCCGCGGAGCGCTCGCGTCTGCTGCGCCATGCAGGGGCGACTCGCGTGGAGTCACTCCAGCTCGATGATGGCTTGCTCGCGCGGTTGCCCGAGGAGTTCATCGAGTGGCTCCACCAGCGCATCCCGTTTGGTCTCATCGTGGAGGGTGCAGACTTCCGATTCGGTCGCGGACGCAGCGGTGATGTGCGAACCCTCGAAGCCGTGGGTGCGCGTCTTGGGTTTGAGACGCTCATTGCGAAGCAGGTCGAGGTCAGCCTCTGTGACGGCAACATCGTGTCCGCGCGCAGTTCGCTGGTTCGCTGGTTGCTCGAACTCGGGCGGGTGGCTGATGCGGCGCGCGTCCTCGGGCGGTCCCACGCGGTCGAAGGTCCTGTGGTACGCGGCGCGCAGCGCGGAAGAGGGCTCGGCTTTCCGACGGCGAATGTCGATCCATGCGGCATCATGCTCCCGGCCGACGGCGTGTATGCGGTGGAGGTCACGAGCGCGGATGGCGACCGATGGCGTGGCGCGGCAAGCATCGGCAGCAACCCGACCTTCGGTGAACAGCCGCGAACGCTCGAAGTGCACCTGCTTGGAGTTGGTTCCTCGCTGGACCTGTACGGGAAGACCATCCGCGTGCACTTCCTTCGGTGGATTCGCGGCATGGTTCGATTCGACTCGGTCGACGGTCTCGTCGCGCAGATGACGCGGGACTGCGAGAGGGTTGGGGCGTGAGCGACTACACATCGACCGCGACGATCGCGCAGATTGCGCAGAGGATTCGTCGTGCCAAGCACATTGCCGTGGTCACGCATGCGCGACCCGATGGCGATGCCGCTGGATCGGTGCTGGCAGCCGTTCGTGCGGTTCGGGCAGTTGGGTTGCGCGCTGAGGGGTACTTCTGCGGCTCCGTCGATCCGAACATCCAGGCACTCGCGCGTCCTGGAGAGACGATCCACGGCAATCCGCCCGCCATGGATGCGGACATCGATCTTGCGCTTCTCGTCGATACTGGTTCTTGGAATCAGGTCGAGCCACTGGACGGGTGGCTGAAGTCCATGGCGGGACGCGTGGTCGCGCTCGACCATCACGGACGCGGCGATCCGATTGCCAGTGATCGAGTGGTCGACACCTCGGCTGCTGCCGCGACGCAGCTTGTCGCCCAACTTGTGGAAGCGCTCGGAATCGATCTGCAGAAGCATGGTGGCCGACACTCCATCGCCGAGGCGCTCTTCACGGGACTTGCGACCGATACCGGTTGGTTCCGATTCCAGAGCGTCACTCCCGCCGTGCTTGCGCTTGCCTCGCGACTGCTCGCAGCGGGAGTGGACCATGTCCACCTTCATCAACTGCTCGAGGAGAACGGCAGACCCGCTCGACTTGGCATCACCGCGCGTGCGTTGTCTTCGATCACCCTTCTGCGGGAAGCACGCATCGCCCTGATGCAGCTCGGTGCCGCTGATTTCACGGCAACGGGAGCCAGCAGCGATGACATCGGGGGCATCGTCAACATCCCGCTGACCATTGGTGGCATCGACATGTCCTGCCTTCTGAGTGAGCAGTCGCCCGGAGTCACGAAGTGCAGTTTCCGCAGCAAGCCTGCCGGGGAGGGTCAGCCGAGCATCGATGTGAACGCCTTCGCGGCGCAGTTCGGCGGAGGCGGACATGTGCAGGCCGCGGGTGCACGCATTGCCAAGCCGCTCGCGGAGGCGCGGGCGCTGGTCGAATCGGCGCTTCTCGCGATGGTCCTGAGGGCGCACGCATGGTGACTCGGCACACACTCCGACGCGCTGCATTCCCCATCGTGATGCTGCTGTGCAGCGCGTGCGGTCGTGACAGTGCGCCTGCGCCAACCGAGCCGATCGCCGTTCAGCTCGCCATCCGCGGAATGCACTGCGGCGGCTGTGTGGAAGCAATCACCGCAGAGGCGCGCGAAGTGGATGGCGTGGAGTCGATCGATGTGTCGCTCGAGCGGCAGGCTGCCACGCTACGCGTTCGCGATGAGGCAACGGCGGCGGAGGTTGTGCGTGCGATAGGGGCGCTCGGATACCAAGTGACTCGCGCACCGACTCAGGGTGATGATGGATTGGAGTCGCCGCCAGCGCCTGCGGTACCACCATCGGACGGTGGATGACGGCGTCCGGCGAGAGCAGGGGCGACGCACAGCAGTGCGGGCAGCACGACGACCGAGCTCACCAGTGCGCAGATCGAACCGACGAGGATGAGCCAGCCGAGTGATTGAAGCCCGCGGTGGGACGCAAGCAGAAGCGTGCCGAAACCCGCTGCAGTCGTGACTGCGCTCAGCACCACCGCTCGCCTCGTCCACATCCAGGCCCGGGGATCGCCACCCTCGCGTGCTCGGTGCAAGATGTGCACGCCACCGTCCACGCCGAGCCCAAAAAGCATCGAGACCCCAAAGAAGTTGGCCAGATTGAGTGACACCCCACAGGCAGCCATGCAGCCGAAGGTCCAAAGCATTCCAAGAAGGAGAACGCCGAGCGCGGTGGCGGTCGCGCGGATGCTCCGCAGATCGATCCACACCAGCACACCGACGATGAGCAGGGACCAGAGCGCCATCGTGATGAATGCCTCTTCCATGTCGAGGAGCGATTCATAGACGGTGAATGGAACGCCCGTTGCGCGCCCATCGATTCGCGTGAGCGCGGCGGTGAATGCGGCGAGTGGTTCCTGGTCCCAGATGTCCTCCTTGGGAAGCAGCGAGACGAGATAGGTGCCGCGCGTGCTGATGAGGCGATCACGCAGCGCCCGCGGCAGCGCATCGCGCTGCGTGCCAGCCGCACTTCGCGCCATGTCGCGCAGGGCCTGCGCTGCGCGTGCGGCGTTTTCCTGCGCGTGCGATGCAGCCGCATCCACCTCCGCAGGCTGTTGCAACGCATGGTCGAGCACGCGCAAGCGGTCGGTTCGCTCGCGCAGCGGTGCAAGCTGATCCGCGGTGGCGCCAAGCGCGCCGAGCGTCTGCAGTCGTTCAAGGGCCGAGAGTGCTGCCGCTGTCGTTCGTTGAAGCGCCTTCACGCGTTCTTCGACGGAGGCAGGGCAGGGGGTGGTCCGTGTGTCGCAGGCTGCCGCAAGATCACTGCGCAGCCGCGCGCGCTCGGATGTGTCGAGTGGCATGAGATCTCGGATGCTCAGCGTGCGCCCGATCGTCGCTTCGCCCGCCGCCGACGAACGCACCCGATCCACGCAGGACTCGTCGGCGCAGATGATCGCACCGAACCAAGAAGCACTCGTGGAGTCCTCGAGAATGCGATGCTCCCACTCGATCGACTCGAGCCCCTCTGCCTGCAGTTTCAGCAGGTTGCTCTCGAACGAGAGCCGAGGCAGCAGCCAAGCGCTTGCGGCGGAGACGAGCAGTGCCACGAGCAACACCCCGTGCGCAGAGCGCCGTTCCTTTGCCCGCTCGGCCGACGTGCTTCCCACTCGCTCCGCGGGCGATGTTTCCTCCCGCCACGCCTTGTCCATGCCTGCCCGCGCTGCAAGGGTGAGCAGGGCAGGCAGCACCACGGTCATCAGGAGTGCACAGATCAGCAGTCCGCTTCCCGCGATGATGCCCAGTTCGCGAAGTCCGCCAAAGTCGGTTGTCAATGCGAGGAAGAAGACCCCGGCACTTGTCGCGGCCCCGACCCAGATGGGCACGAATCCGCCTGCCATCGCGCGTCGCGGCGCCGCGAAGGGCGAGACCCTCGTGCGCCAATCCGCGTGGTGTGCAAGCGCATGGATGCCGTAGTCAATGCCCGCGCTGACGAGCACCAGCATGAAGACCAGGCTCAGGAGATTCAGTCGCCCGACAAGCACGGCGGCAACTCCGTAGGTGCAGGCAAAGGTCAGCCCGAGCAAGAGTGCCGCGAGCAGGGGGCGCAGCACGCTTCGGAAGACCGCGATCAGGAGTACCACCACGATGCATGCTGCGATCAGCGTCCCACGCGAGGTGTCTGCACTGGTGGTCGACAGTTCGTCCGCCTGCAGAACGGGTTTCCCCGTCAGCCCCAACTCGACCGATGGCTCGGCCTGCCGAACCCGCGCCATGATCTCGCGCACCTCGTGGAGGAGCGGCTCGATGGTGGCGAGGCTCGAGAAGTCCTTCTGGGGCTGAATCTGCACGAAGAGCAGCGATCCACCATCCGAGCGCAGGTACTCCGCTTCCCGCGGCACCGCGAGTGACTCCCCCGAAGGAGGTGGGCACACCGCATCGACCAGGAGCAGCGCGCTCGCGACGCGAGACTCCTGCTCAGCGCGCGACGCCGCCACACTGTCCCTCACTGTTGCGGTGAGAAGATCGCGCGCCCTCTCCACCGCGCACAGGGACTCCGCACCTGGACTCGCCTGAAGCAGCGCCGGGAACGCGCCCTGAGCTTGGAGGAGGTCCCGCAGTTGTGCAGTGGGCATGGACCACGGCGCCAGTCGCCACTGTTCACTCGCGTCGATGCGACCCACCACATGGGGAATGCCAGGCAACGCTTCGAGTCCGTGGACCAGCGCATCGACAGCGCGTTTCGCGGCAGCATCATCGCCGCGCGGATCGACCGCGATGGTCAGTCCTTCAAGATCACCGAACTCATCGAGAAACTCGCGGTACCGAACCATGAAAGGACGGTCTGGGCTGATGAGCGAATCGGTGTTCGCATCGAGCACGAGGGATCGGAGCGAAACGACGATGGAAAGAGCAGCGGCAACCACTGCGACGAGTACCACGGTCCAGGGATGTTCGGTGACCCACAGTGCCAGCCGCTCCTGCCACCGTGAACCACCATCGGCATGATGACTTGGCGATGCGTTGGTATTCATCCGTCCTTGTGCGCGCCGGTGGCAGAGGGATCACCGCTCCAGCGGCTGCGGAGCGAGCGCCACTTCGCACCGACTGCGTTCACCGCGATGGCGCTCAGAGCAGTCCAAGCGGGTCCGCCAGGGGTTTCGAGATCCCGGACCGCTCGCGCGAATGCAGCCGTGAACAGATCGATCTCCGGCTCGCTGATGACGAGCGGCGGCGTGAGTTTCAAGACTGGGATTGCATGCCCGGCGACCTGCGTGAGGATTCGGTCGCGCTGCATCAGCGGGATCGTCACTGCTTGGACAAACAGGTTGGGGTCGATCGCCTTCGTCAGATTCCAGGCGAGTCGCAAGCGCGGCGACTCCGGCGCAGCGAACTCGATGCCGACCATCAAACCGCGTTGGCGCACAGCCGAGATGAATGGTGAATGGTCAGCGATCGCATCCAGCCCAGCACGCAGACGCGACCCCGCCAGAACGGCGCGCTCGCACAGGCGCTCCTCCTCGATGACCGAGAGCGTCGCCAGTCCAACCGCCATCGCGAGTCCATTCATGTGGAAAGTGGATGAGTGCACTATGGCGCGGTCGAGCCGAGAAAACACGCGCTCCCAGACATCGGTCCTGCACAAGACCGCGCCCACGGGAACCTGTCCGCCGCTCAATCCCTTGCTGAGGATCACCATGTGCGGTGCGACATCGCCCTCTTGATCGATTGCCAGGAACGATCCGGTGCGTCCGAGCCCTGTTTGCACCTCATCGACCACCAGCAGCGTGCCAAAGCGGGCGCACAGACGGGACGCTTCGGCCATCATCCCACGGGGATGCGTCCAGACACCCTTGCCTTGAATCGGTTCGAGCACCAGCGCCGCGACATCTCGTCCTGCGAGGTGCGCCTCCAGCGCCGAAAGGTCGCCGCGCGGAAAGGCTCGCGAGTGCGCGCACAGCGGCTCGAATCCCTCACGAAAACTCGGACAGCCGTTGATCGCGAGAGCGCCGGTCGACAGTCCATGAAAGGAGCCGGTTTCATGCAGGATGGTGGGGCGTCCCGTGGCGCAGCGCGCGAACTTGATGGCTGCCTCGATGCCTTCGGTCCCCGAGTTCGTGAAGAAGACGCGGTCGAGGTCACGCCCGATACGACCCTTCAACTGACGCGCGAGTATCCCTGCGAGCAGCGGCGCATCGAAACACACCATCGACGCAGCCTGTGAAGATGCAAAGTCCGAGATCGCCTTGCACACCACAGGGTGATTCCGCCCCACGTTGCAGGTGGCGTAGCCACCGATCATGTCGAGAAAGCGATTCCCCTCGCCGTCCCAGAGCGTGCATCCAGACGCGCGCACATACTCTCGGTCGAAGCCGATCAAACCAAGGGCATCCATCCACTTCGGATTGACATGCTCGCGGTGGAGATCCCGCGCCTGCCCCTGCGAGCGCTGGAGCAAAGCGGCGATATCAAGACCCATGCGCCACCATCTCGCCCGTGGGCCGCGTGCGTGCGGCGAGAACGCCGCTCCGCAGCACCCAGCGGCCTCCGACCAAGACATCCGTCGCGCGCCCCCGAACTTGCCAACCATCGAATGGGCAGTTTCGACTTCGAGATTCGAACGACTGCGCATCGATCGTCCAGCCGGCGTTCGGATCGATGACCGTGATGTCGGCGGGACCGCCGACGCGAAGCTGTCCGAACCCCGCATCGTCGATGCCGAGCAGTCGAGCCGGTCCGATCGTCAGCAGCGCGATCAACTGCTCCCAGCCGATGGCGCCTCGATCCACGAGAGCCTTGGCGTACAGAGGCAGAGCGCACTCGAGCCCGATCAGTCCGAACGGTGCGGACGCGAAGTCCACCGCCTTCTCCGATGCAGAGTGCGGCGCATGATCCGTGGCGAGAACTTCGATCGTGCCATCGACGATTCCCTCGATGAGGCAGCGGATGTCCGCATCGGTGCGCAGCGGGGGATTCACCTTTGCGTTGGTGTTCGTGTGGGTACACGCCTCCTCCGTGAGCAGCAGATGATGCGGCGACGCCTCTGCCGAGACTCGTTCGCCGGCAGCACGCGCACGGCGCACGATGTCCACGGATCCCGCGGAAGACAGGTGCTGCACGTGATACCTGCAGTGATGCGCACGATTGAGGCGGATGTCACGCTCGATGATCACTTCTTCTGCAACCGCGGGCCACCCGCCAAGACCAAGTCGCGCGCTGGTGACACCTGCATTCATCACGCCGCCCACCGTCAGCGTTGGATCTTGGCAGTGCTGCATGAACGCCTTGCCGAGCGAAGCACACACGGCGAGCACCTTCCCCATCATTCCCGCGGAGGCAACGCAGTCCCCATCATCGGTGAACGCCACCGCGCCCACGCCCGCCATCGCACCCATCGGTGCAAGTTGCTCACCCTTGCGCCCAACCGTAGCGGCACCTGCCACATGCACGCGTGCCAACCCCGTCATCGCGGCGCGCATCTGCACGAACTCGACGGTGCTCGGGAGATCGATGGCGGGCGTTGTGTTGGGCATGCAGCAGATCGCCGTGAAGCCGCCGCACACGGCCGCTGCTGCGCCTGATGCGATCGTCTCCTTGTGTTCCGCACCCGGCTCGCGAAGATGCACATGAGGATCGATCAGCCCGGGAACCACCAACTTCCCTTCGCACTGCACAATCGCCACGTCGGCAGCGTTCGCCCGAGTGCGTTCCTGTGCACTGGTTGCGATCGCCGCAATGCGCCCTTCTTCGACGAGCACATCCGCGGTTTCAGCGAGACCGCTTGCTGGGTCAATCACCCGTCCGCCGCGCAGGATCACTCGTGCCATGCGACAGGCGATCCTAGCGAATCAGGCGAAGCCGCCGCGCGCTCCTGCGCTGGAAAAGAAATGCGGCAGGACCCGCATCAGCGAGTCCTGCCGCAAAAACCGTTGACTTGTTGGAGTCAGTCGGAGCTGAATCAGCCGTTCGACTTGCCAGAGCCCTGTGACATGGGGCAGGTCGCTGGGCACGCCTTCGCGCCGGAGCAATCCTTCTTGCCGCTCACAGCGCCTGGTGATGCTGCGTCGGTCTTGGCTGTGTCGCAGGTTGCTGCCTTGTTCTCCTTGCAGCATGCCTTCTTTTCCGCGCACGAGGTCGAGCAGGACTTGCTGCTCACAGCGCCGGGGGCGGTGGTGTTCTGGTCGCCAGTGCAGGCGCCGAGGGCGAGAACGAGAGCAACTCCGAGTGTTGATGCGAAGATCTTCATGAAAGACTCCAAGTGGGTGTGGTGAAATGAATCGGGGAGATGAAACGAAGTGAATGCGGATGACAAACTTGGGCAGTGACACACCGCCCACTGTCATTTATACCCATGAAGTTCATCGACTGCTTCCCTAACATCAAAGAAATGCCTTCGTCGGCCATTCCGCAACTGCTTCAGAAGGCTCGTGGGCTGCCGAGCGTGCCGGGCGTGTATCTCATGAAGGACGAGGCAGGGGCAGTGCTGTACGTCGGGAAGGCCTTGGTTCTCCCCGACCGAGTGAGTTCGTACTTCTTGCCGAGCACGGATCTTGGACCGCGGAAGCAGCCTCTCCTCGATCATGTGGTCAACTTCGACACGATCGAGTGCGACAGCGAGTGGGAGGCGCTGCTCCTCGAAGCGCGGCTCGTCAAGGATCTTCAGCCACGGTTCAACGAGCGCCTCCTCGATGGCAAGTCATTTCCGTACCTCGCCGTCACGATGCGCGACGAGTTTCCCGGCGTGTTCATCACGCGGACACCTGCGCACGAGCGGTTCAAGGGCGCGCGCATCTTCGGGCCATTTCTCAGTGGAGGATCGCTGCGGCACGCCGTGCAGATTCTGCAGCGCGTCTTCCAGTACCGCACCTGCGAACTCGACATCCGCTCGGACAACCCTGCCAACAGGTCCTTTCGACCCTGCCTCCTTCACTCGATCGGGCAATGCACGGCGCCCTGCGCCAATCGGATCTCAGCGGATGCCTACCGCGAGGACGTCGATCGGTTCCTCCGATTCGTCGTCAGCAAACGCAGTGCGATGCTTCGCGAGTTGCGATCCGAGATGAAAACGGCTTCCGACAGCCTGCTTTTTGAACGCGCCGCCACGCTGCGCGACCAGATCCGCGCCATCGAGCGGCTCGATCACCGCGAACTCGGGCGGAGCGATCCCCGCAGCGACTGGGAGGGGCGTAGCAACGATTTCATCACGAACCCGCTCGACGGTGTCGGTGCGCTGCAGTCTGCGCTCGGAGCGGACGCGCCGATCCGCTGCCTCGAGGCGATCGACATTGCGCATCTCGGCGGCGGTGAAACGGTCGGCAGCAAGGTGTGCTTCATCGATGGAAGGCCCTTCAAGGATGGCTATCGACGGTATCGCGTTCGCACGGCGGAAAACGATGATTTCATGGCGATCCGAGAAGTGGTCAGCCGTCGTTACCGTGATGCGGGCGATGGACTCGAGTTGTATCCCGAGCTCGTTCTCATTGATGGCGGCGCTGGGCAGCTCTCCGCCGCGCTCGAGGCATTCGCCACGCTGGCGGTGAGACCGCCACTCGTCATCGGTCTTGCCAAACGCGAGGAGCTGATCTACCGCGCAGGCGATGCGGAGCCACTGCGCTTGCCGCGAAACAGTCCCGCACTGAAGCTTTGCCAGGCGGTTCGCGATGAGGCACACCGCTTCGCCCAGCGGTACCACCACCTGCTTCGATCGAAGAGGATGCTCGGCGACGCGTGAAACCGTCAGGCAGGTGAGGGGAGCGCGCCCGGCGGCAAATCCTCGTGCGGCTGCTGCTGCCCAGGACCAGGGCTGGGCGCGGCGGGGTTCTTCGGCAGTTCCCTCTTGAGCAGGTCTGCCACGGATGGCTTTTGGAAGGGCTCGCCCGCCATGATGCGATCCACATCGTCGCGGGAGAGCGTTTCGACGGCGAGCAGAGCTTCCGAGATGGCCACCACTTTGTCCCAGTTCTGCTCGATCATCTGCCTCGCATCGGCATACGCGCTGTCGATGAGCGTTCGAACTTCCTGATCGATGACGTGCGCCGTCTCGGGGGAGTAATCCTTCTCGGGGATGAACATGTCTCGCTCATCGGATCCACCGTAGTTGACGAATCCAAGTCGATCGGACATGCCCCATTGCAACACCATGGTGCGGGCGTAGGCGGTCGCCATGCGAATGTCCATGGACGCCCCGCTCGAAATGTCGCTGGTCTTCTTTTCTTCGGCGATGCGCCCACCGCACAGCACACGCATCGTGGCCAGGAGGTGCCGACGCGAATAGCCATAGCGATCCTTCTCGGGGAGGCTGAAGGTGGCGCCCATCGCCTGCCCTCGCGGGATGATCGTCACCTTGTGCAGCGGATCTGCATCCTTCAGAAGGACCTGCAGGAGCGCGTGGCCAGCTTCGTGATAGGCAGTCGCCACACGTTCTTCTTCCTCGATCTTGCGGCTGCGATTCGCGCGACCGAAGCGCACCTTGTCGCGCGCTTCCTCGAGGTCGGACATCTCGATCGCATCCTTTTCCGCCATCGTCGCGATGATCGCCGCTTCGTTGATGATCGCTGCCAAGTCTGCACCGCTGAACATCGGCGTTCCACGGGCAAGCCTCTCGAGATCGACATCGGCGCCAATCTTCACTTTCCGCGCGTGAACGGCAAGGATCTGCCGTCGACCGCGCAAGTCAGGCAGCGGCACGGCGACCTGACGATCAAAACGACCTGGACGGGTCAGCGCAGGATCGAGGACATCCGGCCGATTCGTCGCTGCAATGACGATCACCTGATCATTCGCCTCGAAGCCGTCCATCTCCACGAGGATCGCGTTGAGCGTCTGTTCCCGTTCATCGTGCCCGCCCGAGGAGAACCCGCCACCACGGCGACGACCGACGGCATCGATTTCATCGAGAAAGATGATGCA
>SXGR01286465.1_pt1 | contig 37862 bp, 41 predicted proteins | sample 3174711 | NCBI WGS metagenome assembly SXGR01 (sample SAMN11356860, study PRJNA531348) | freshwater metagenome | isolation source: freshwater sample F1-60 | place: China: Fuxian Lake, Yuxi | collected 2017-12-25
GCGTCGCCGCGTTGCCCTTTGCAAGCTGCTGCTGTCGAACCCCGACATGCTGCTTATCGACGAACCCACCAACCACCTCGATGCAGAGTCTGTCGCGTGGCTTGAACAGTTCCTTGGACAGTTCGCAGGGACCGTCGTCGCTGTAACCCACGATCTCTAATTCCTCGACAACGTGGCTGGATGGATTCTTGAACTCGACCGCGGTCGCGGCATTCCGTTTGAAGGCAACTACACGAACTGGCTCGAACAAAAAGACGCACGGCTCCAACAAGAAGCGTCCTCTGAAAAGGCTCGTCAGCGAACCATCAAGAGCGAACTCGAATGGGTGCGCTCTAATCCGAAAGCCCGCCAGGCCAAGAGCAAGGCGCGACTCGCACGCTTTGATGAGCTCATGTCGAAAGAGGTGCAGGAACGGAATGAGACCAGTGAACTCTACATTCCGCCGGGTGAACGACTTGGCGAAAAGGTCATCGAGATTGAACACCTGAGCAAAGGCTTTGGTGATCGGCTGCTGATTGACGACTTCACATGCTCCATCCCCCGTGGCGCCATCGTTGGCATCATCGGAGGCAACGGCGCGGGCAAGTCGACGTTCTTCAAGATGCTCACCGGCCAAGAGCAACCAGACTCCGGCACCATCACGCTCGGCGACACCGTGGACCTCGCCTATGTGGATCAGAGCCGCGACAGCCTCAACGACAAGAACACTGTGTGGCAGGAAATTTCCGACAGCCAGGACATCCTGCGTGTCGGCAACTACGAGATTCAGACGCGATCGTACTGTGGGCGCTTCAACTTCAAGGGCGGCGATCAGCAGAAGTTTGTCGGGCAACTGTCAGGTGGAGAACGCAACCGTGTACATCTAGCCAAACTGTTGCGTAGAGGGGCGAACGTACTTCTCCTCGACGAACCTACAAACGACCTTGATGTCGAAACGCTTAGAGCACTTGAAGAAGCACTGCTGAACTTCCCGGGGACTGTGTTAATTATCTCGCACGATCGATGGTTTCTGGATCGTGTTGCGACTCACATGATTGCGTTTGAAGGTGATAGTCATGTGGAGTGGTTTGCGGGGAATTACTCGGAGTATGAGGCGGATCGGAAGAAGCGGTTGGGGGATGCGGAGCCGACGCGGGTGAGGTACAAGCCGATTCATCGAAGCTAAGGTCTTTCTCCATACTGAGCCGTGGCTGCACTTCGAGGTGCCGATATCTTTACTATCGCATAACCCCGGTCGTGGCGAAGTTTAGTAGGAGAGTTCCGAGATCGTTCTAAAGAAAGATTCGACGTTCGCTAAGGGAGATACAGCCGGTGATTTTCCGAATTCTGACAGTTTGCGTCCTGGTCTGTTTTTCGGGATGCGCCGCTTATAACGGTTCGATAGTGGTTCAGGACAACGTGGAGCTGAACAGGGCAATGGCGCTAACGTCCGAACGAACTCTTCTGTATAACTTGTTGCGACTCAGAGATAGAACCTATCCAGTTCTGGTGCGTGTGAACAAGTTCACTACGAATCTGGCGGTGAGCGCTTCGCTAGAAGCGAGTGCAAGCTTAAAGGCGAACAACGACTCAGAGTCTTCAAAAATCGGAGAGACCGTCTCGCGAAATCCTACAATCGACTTGCAACCCCTCGACGGGCGCAAGTTTATGACCGGATTTCACAGCCCAATAGATCCTAAAGTGCTTGCTTGGTATCTGAATCAAGGATGGCCGACCGAGCTTGTGCTACTGCTATCCATAAACAGTCTGGATCTAGACGGCGTTAGATATTTGAACCGGCCTAGCTATCCGAAACCCAAAAAGCCTAAGCGTCCGCAGAAGCGCGCAGAGCGTGAACCGGCATTAATGCTGGCCGCTTTGAAACAACACCTCTGCAATGACCCCAACTGCGACCTGTCAGGTGTTCAAATGTACAGGACGCGCGATTTCTTTGAACAACCTACTTTACATCGCGTCAACTATGAAGAAAACGCCAAGCAGGTCGCCGCTCTGGTGGCCGGAGGTGCTGTTGTGTGCCAGGAAGGCGCCTCCGCAGTTTCCGTTTTTGAGTACGAAGAGCGATGGGCACTGAGCCTAAATCCTGCCGTACACGCGGACCCTTGCGACGGAGACAATCAGCAATTAAAAGGCGCGCTGACGCTCACCATCGGCCACTCTACTGAATCACACCACGCGATCGATTCACGCTCTCCACGAGGAATCATGTTTTTTCTCGCCGACTCCATCGACTACCCCGTACTAGCGAATAAGTAGCGACTGATGGTTGTGAAGGCACTCTCCGATGCGGATACCATCGACGCGGATTTGTATCGAGCCATCGTCTCCGACGACAACAACGCTTCATGGGGCATTCCACGGAAGTTATCTGGTCGCACCATGACATCATTGGCTTACGCTCATGAGTTGATTGGACTATTTTCAGAAGCCGACACATTCAACACGACACCCACGGTTCGTCTTCAATAGGCTCAAATATCTCCAACGTCCAATAGTCGTGGTAACCCGCCTAAGTTCATTGAATTCCATTCTCGAATATTGAGTCGCAATCCATGCTCGACCCGCGAATCTAATTCGAAGTTCGAAAGCGAGCGTATAAGTCAATTCGAACCTGCCCTAGATTTTTTGGAAGCAGGAAGTTGCTCATAGTCAACGAAAAAAAATCATCTTCGCTAACTCTTTTGGCTTCGACTAGTTCCATCTATCGAACCAGCTGATAGCTCATAGGGTTTTCGCACTCGGAGTTCGCAAAAACGCACTTGTTGTGTATTCGCTGTACACCTAGAGGTTCAGACTTATAACCAATCACTGTCAACACACTGTTGACCTGGGCACTACAAACGATTCCTGCGTACAGTGCGACGCTTTCTAAATGATTTTGTTGAAATACGAATCCTTCCGGGATGGAGAAATTTCAACCGCACTGCTCTAGAACATACCCGACAGTCCTCCATCCAAGTTCGCCGCTGCGAGCAAGAGATTTCCATTCCCTTCTATCGACTGCTGCTCATTCGAAACCACAAACGGTTCAGACGTTCTTTTCGACCCTTGTGCTCTGATCGCCATTCTTTCGTAGATATTTATCAATAAAAAACCAACGTCCAATTGATCCTCCAGTTCTTTAACGAGCATCCGAAAATTGATTAGTTCCGGCACGAATCGCCTTCCTAAGTTAGCGAGCTCTTCCTCCTCACTCCGAATTTGTGGAAACGAGCTAGAGATCCCCGCTCCGACGCTAGTCAAGCTGGTGCCGGGGGTCCTTAGCTTGAACTTCGGGTGAGTACCTTCACCAGAGATTGTGTCGATGTCTGCAACTAAGCCGACTAACAGGTAAAAGCCAGCAATAGATGAAAGCCATGAAAACTGCAGCGAATAGAGTTAACGCACCAAACGTTTTCACTTTTTCCTTAGACGTTTTCGAAAATACGTGATGCCTACACCAGGGCAACCATGGCAGAGGTGCAACACCGCAGGGTTCACCCCTTCCCTTTAAAGACACTGACGCGATTTCTTGGGCTGGAACGCCATAGGCACCTTAAGCTCAGACCTCTTTAGCAAACTACTGGGATGTCGGGGAATATCCTCAAAAAACTCGCTGAGTTGGTACCCGCTTGATCCTCTCATCTGACTAGCTAGAGAGAAACGAGCACGTCCAAAGCCGCTGACAAGTTCTTCACGCCATGCACCGACATGCCAGTGATCGCCTCCTTCGGCTTGTTGCCGAACGGTACGATGGCCTTTTTGAATCCGTGTTTGGCTGCTTCCCGCAGGCGTTCTTGTCCGTTGATGACCGGACGCACTTCACCGGTTAATCCGAGCTCACCAAACACAATCAGGTCACGCGCAAGTTGGCGATTGCGAACTGACGACAGCACCGCAAGCAGCGCTGCGAGGTCGGCACCTGTCTCATTGATTCGGACTCCGCCAACGACGTTCACGAAAACATCCTGATCAGCAAGTGCGACACCACAGTGTCGGTGCAACACAGCGAGGTGCATCGCGAGACGCTGCTGGTCGAGACCTACTGCAACTCGTTTGCCGTAACCGCCCTGAACCTCATCTACGAGCGCCTGAATCTCAACGAGTAAAGGCCGTGTTCCCTCCCACGTCACCGTGGCGACACTGCCGGGTGCATCGAAGTCTCCTCGTTGGAGAAAAATGGCAGAAGGGTTTGCGACTTCTTTCATGCCAAGCTCGGTCATCGCAAAGATGCCAAGCTCATTCACTGCGCCAAACCGATTCTTGTGACTACGCAGCGTGCGATAACGCGCTCCGGCGGGACTATCGAGCATGAGAAACGCATCGATCATGTGCTCGAGTACCTTGGGTCCCGCGAGACTACCTTCCTTGGTGATGTGGCCGACGAGAATGAAGATGGTGCCGGTGCGTTTGGCGAGGCGCGTGAAGAACGCGGCGGTTTCACGCACCTGAGAGACACTACCTGGTGTGGATTCAACACTTGCGAGCTGCATCACCTGAATAGAATCCAGAATGACAAGCTCAGGACGACGTTGCTCGATCTCTGCGGCTATCGTCTCGGCGATGGTCTCTGAGGCCACAACAAGATCGTCCACGGGAAGTTTGAGGCGCTGCGCTCGCATGGCGAGTTGCGTGAGGGACTCCTCTCCGGTGACGTAGAGTACTCGGTGGTGCTGCGCGAGTAGTGTGGATACTTGAAGTAGCAACGTGCTCTTACCCGCGCCGGGGTCACCCCCGATCATGATCATCGAACCTGGAACGAGTCCTCCACCCAGCACACGGTCGAGTTCACCGAGCCCAGTTGAAATGCGGGCAATCTCCTCGGTAGTGACCTCAGAGAGTTTCTTGACCTCACTCTGAGAACCCGCATATCCACGTCCGGCTTCCGCGACAGGTCCGATAGATATCCGTGACAAGGTATTCCACGCACCACAATCCCCACACTGACCTTGCCACTTCGCGTGCTCCGACCCGCAATCGGAACAGACGTAGGCCGTTCTCGCTTTTTTTGTGGCCATCAGGAATAGCTATTGTAGATATCAGAGGCGAGATTCTCGAACTTGGTGAGCGCGCCGTTGAAGGCGAGACGCACGGTGCCAATAGGACCGTTACGTTGTTTGCCGATGATGATCTCGGCCGTGCCTTTAGCGGCAGAGGCTTCGTTGTACACCTCATCCCGATAGATGAAGAGAATAAGGTCAGCATCCTGTTCGATGGCACCAGATTCACGAAGGTCAGACGCCATGGGCCGCTTGTCGGCACGCTGTTCAAGACCGCGGTTGAGCTGTGACAAGGCGATCAACGGGCAGCGAAGTTCTTTGGCGATGGATTTGAGTGAGCGCGAGATCTCGGAGATTTCGTTGACGCGATTTTCTGCTTCTTGGGCGGTGCGCATGAGTTGCAGGTAGTCGACAACGATCAGGGCGATGCCGTATTTTGACATACGCGCGACTCGTCGCGCGCGCGATCGTAACTCGTTAGGTGTAAGTGCCGGTGTGTCGTCGATGAAGAGTTCCTTGTCCTTGAGCTGGGCCACCGCTGCGGTGAAACGCGACCAGTCTTCATCCTTGAGTTTGCCGGTGCGAAGGCGCGAGAAGTCGATGCGTCCAAGACCGGCGAGCATCCGCATGATGAGTTGCTCGGAGGGCATTTCCATGGAGAACACGAGTACGGCACCTTTGGCAGACATTGCCGCGTGTTCGGCGATGTTCATCGCGAAAGAGGTTTTGCCCATGGCGGGACGACCGGCGACGATGACGAGGTCGGCTTTTTGCAATCCGGCGGTTTTGCGATCGAGGTCATCAAAGCCGGTTGAAAGACCCGTGAGTGCGCTACCGGATTCGAAGAGTTCGTTTACGCGTTGTACGGCGTTGACGAGCAGGTCGTTGACTTTCTCTGGGCCACCGTCGCGCAGGCGTCCTTCGGAGATTCGAAATACCGCCTGCTCCGCAAGATCGAGTACCGCACTAACGTCTTTGCCCTGGGGCGCGAAGGCCATCTCGGCGATCGAATTAGCAGCGCCAATCATCTGCCTGAGGGTTGATCGTTCACGCACGATACGCGCGTAAGCGAGGATGTTGGTCGCTCCTGGCGTGCTGTCGACGATCTCTGCGAGACACGTGAGACCACCCGCGCGGTCGAGCATGCCGGTTTGCTGTAGCTTCTCGGAAACAGTGACGGCGTCTAGCGGTTCGTCATCATCTGCAAGCGCCTGCATGGCTTCGAAGATGAGCTGGTGCTGCGGGCGGTAAAAGTCGCTCGCGAGGCATATCTCAGCGACATCGAACCAGCGCTCATTGGAGAGCATGAGACCACCGAGCACGGACATCTCCGCCTCAACCGAATGGGGCGGAACTTTCAGGGATGAAGGCGCAAAGCCTCGCTCACGGATGGGCGAAATGGGCTGTTCGGACATCGGATCTGGTGCTATCGGCGGAAGGTCATGGTCGTGCGAAGCGGTGCGTCATGCAATGGATTCGCTGGGAAAATACTGTGCGAAAACTGTGGAAAAGTCAGAAGGGGAAGCGCACGGGAGGAGGAGAAGAAAGTGTCGCCCGGAGGTACGTCCGGACCTGCGGGCGACACTGAAAGGGAGCAACTCCGTTGAAGCCGCTCCTGCGAAACTAAAACCTGCTATTCAGCGGCGACAATCACCTTGACGGTGGAGGTCACATCCGAATGCAGCTGGATATCGATGTCGTATTCGCCGGTGATGCGAATGACACCTGCGGGCATCTTCACTTCGGCTTTTTTAACTTCCTGGCCGATCGCAGTGAGGGCGTCGGCTACTTCACCGGTGCCGACAGAGCCGAAGAGACGACCTTCATCACCGACCTTCGCAAAGACGGTGACAGTAACGCCTTCAAGCCCTTTGGCACGACCTTGGGCGGCTGTGAGTTTGTCGCTCGCGGCGCGTTCAAGATCAGCGCGCTTGCCTTCGAACACCTGACGGTTTTCGTCCGTGGCACGCACCGCCATACGCTGCGGCAGCAGATAGTTACGGGCATAACCCGGCTTCACATTCACCTCATCACCGAGGGTGCCGAGATTGGTGACCGGCTCAAGCAGAATCACGTGGACCATGATGACTCCTCTAGTTCCTTACTTGTGCTGGTCAGTATAGGGCAGCAGGGCCAGGAACCGGGCGCGATTGATCTCGGTGGTGAGCTTGCGCTGGAACTTGGCGGATGCGCCGGAGATACGCGCGGGCACGATCTTTCCGGTTTCACCAATGAATTGCCTCAGGAAGTCGAGGTCTTTGTAGTCCACGTCTTCGGAGGTGATGTTCACTTCGCCCTGACGGCGACGGCGGAATCGGCTCATTCTGCGTTCTCCTCAGCCGGTGCATCGTTACGTGCACCTTCATCATCGTTGTTGTTGTCACGGCGACGTGACGCCAACTCTTCTTCGCGGCGGCGATCGCGCTCGCGGTCTTTTTCCTGCTCGCGCAGCTCTTCTTCGTAGATCTTCGACTGGCCGATTTCGGCATTCTTGCGACGAATCATCAAATAACGGATGACCGCATCGTTGAAGCGGAAAGAACTTTCGAGTTCTGCCAGCGTTTCTGCGCCGACCTCGATGTTCATCATCACGTAGTGGGCCTTGTGGATCTTCGAAACGATGAAAGCGAGCTGGCGCCGACCCCAGTCTTCCGCGCGATGGACTTTGCCACCCGTCCGCTCGATCAGGGATTGGTAGCGCTCGATCATTCCTGGCACCTGATCGGATTGATCTGGATGCACGAGGAATACGACCTCGTAATGCCGCATGGCGTCTCCTTGTGGTAACCCGCCGGTTTGGCCGGCTTCGTGCCCCCGCTGGCCGGGCCCGGAATAGGCACCTGGTGCGTGGAGCAAGGTGAAAAGGGGTGGGGATCATACGGGAGGCGAGGAAAGGGGGGCAACCGGAAGATTCAGGAGGTTGCTCTGGGCATCCCAAAAACCAGTCAAAAACGCACAGGTAGAGAAGAAATCGGCGGTTTCCGGACGCTTCCTGGCCGCGGAAGCTGAACCGGACATCATTTCCCGAGAGCCCGCGCCTGAATGCTCCGTATGACTTTCCCGTGCTGAGATTTGAATGGGACAATGCCAAATCTCGGAGCAATCGAAAGAAGCACAACGTCGCTTTTGAAGAAGCGGTCACCGTATTCGGGGACCCTTTCGCGATTACCTTTCACGACCCGGACGCATCGAAAGGCGAGAGGCGATGGCTGACTTTTGGATACTCGGCTGCAAGACGGCTGCTTGTGATCGTGCACACGGAGCGCAAAGATCAGCTCGCGATCATATCTGCGCGGAAGGCAACCCGGCGGGAACGAGGCATTTATGAAGAAATCTGATGACGATCTAAGGCCAGAGTACAAACGAGTAGTGCTCGGGAAGGGCGTTCGAGGTAAGTACGCTGCTCGATACTCAAAGGGCACGAATCTTGTGCTGCTCGAGGACGAGATGGCCGAAGTGTTTCCGACCTCGGAGGCGGTAAACGAAGCATTGTCCGGGTTAGTCCGTCGCGCGAGAAAGAAGACGGTAACGAGCTGAGCGTCCAAACCTCTGACCAAATCCTGGCCTTGATCAGTAGACGCTGCGAGGCAACGCCGAGCTCGGTTGAGGTCTCGCGTGGACGAAGCAACTTTCTGGTCGCGAGCTTTTCGTCTAGCTGGATCGCGGTTGGGAAGCCGCTCCCACAGAAAAGGCAGAGAGTGATCGCTGCCGCACCACTTCATAAAGCAAAACACCGGTAGCTACGGAAACGTTCAGGCTCGAGACCTCCCCCGCCATCGGAATCGACACGAGCCAATCACAGGCTTCTCTCGTGAGACGACGCATGCCTTCGCCTTCACTACCCATGACGATGGCGACATCACCTTTGAAGTCAACTTCGAACCACGGCTGTTCGGCTTGATCATCCGTGCCGATCAACCAAATCCCTCTTTCTTTAAGCCGATCAAGACAACGCGCGAGATTAGTCACTGCAACAAGGGTCAACCCTTCAGCACCACCCGCGGCAGTCTTCAACACCACATCATTCACGGGCGAAGAGTTACGCTCGGGAAACAACACCGCCTGAACTCCAGCACCATTGGCCGAACGAAGGCACGCGCCGAAGTTACGTGGATCGGTGATGCCATCGAGAACCAGTAGCAGCCGCGGTTTTGGAAGCGTCTCGAAGCTGAAGAAAAACGTTTCTTCATCAATCGGCGTTAGCGCCTGGCAATAAACAGCGACACCCTGATGACTGCCTTCAATGCGTGTATCGAGCCACGACTTGTCGACCGCTTCGAAACGAATGCCTGATTCTTTCGCGAGCGCGATGAGTTCCTGCACACGTGTATCACGACGACCCTGCACATAGTGCAACGAACGTATGCGACCCGGATGTTGAGTGAGCACCTCACGAACAGCGTGAAAACCGTAAACGTAGCTCATCGTCTGCCGCGACGGCCTCGCACTTCTCGACGATCCGATCTTTCTTTGTCGTCCTTTTTCTTTTCTTTGCGTTTGCCACCGGACTGGACGAGCTCAAGATCAATTCGTCCCAGCGCAGGTCGCACCTCACGAATGCGCACACGCACGGCATCGCCCAGGCGAAACGCTTGACCACTGCGATCACCGACCAACGCCATCGCGTGTGGCTGGTAGCGGTAGTAGTCCTGCCCGAGTTCAGAGATATGAACAAGACCCTGCACGTAAAACCCTTCAAGCTCGATGAACAAGCCAAACTCGGTCACGCCACCGACTCGACCACTCATCTCTTCGCCAACATGTTCCCCGACAAGATCACACTTCAGCCAACTGTCGACGGCGCGCTCTGCAGATTCGGCGCGACGTTCGGTGAACGAGATGTGCACACCGATGTCAGCGAGTGTGTGTTCATCGAGTGGCACTTTCTTGCCGTGCAACACGGCCTTGATGGCGCGATGCACGATGAGGTCCGCATATCGGCGAATCGGCGAGGTGAAGTGCATGTAGTGCGAGAGCGCGAGACCGAAGTGGCCGATGTTGCTCGGCTGATAGACGGCCTGCTGCATGGAGCGCAGTGTCATCATCTGGAAGATCCACGCGTCGGGTCGATCAGCGATCTGCGCGAGCGCGGCCTGCACCGTACTCGGTGTGATCTCCTTGTCGAGATGCACGCCGGCCATTGCGAAGGAGTTGCGCAACACCTGCACCTTGAGTACATCCGGCACGCCGTGAACACGGTAAAGACCTAGCGCATCGCTTTTCTCAATGAACTCCGCTGCACACACGTTCGCAGAAATCATGGCTTCTTCGATCAACCGATGTGCATCGTTGCGTTTCACGGGGTGTACCGCCACCGCACGCCCGTCTTTCAATTCGAGTTGGCTTTCATGGCTGTCGAAGTCAAGCGCCCCGCGACCTTCTCGTGCGCGCATCAGTGCGTGGTAACAACGATGCAGCGCGTCGAGTGAGGCAAGCACCTCATCCTCAACATCCAGTGGCGTACCGTCGAAGAGCGCGCCCACCTTGGTGTACGTGAGTCGTTGCCAAGAACGGATGATCGCTTCGTAAAACTCAAACTCCTTCACGCGGCCCGTTGATGCCACATGCATGTCACACACTATCGCCATGCGCGGAACTTGCGGCTTCAGCGAACAGAGTTCATTGGAGAGTGCTTCGGGCAACATGGGTACAACGGTGCCGGGCAGATATACGGAGTTGCCACGATCGGCGGCTTCCATATCCAGCGCGCCACCCTGTTTTACATAGTGGCCGACATCGGCGATGGCGACGACGAGGCGCCAACCACGCCCATCTTTCTCGCAAGACACCGCGTCATCGAAGTCTTTTGCCGTTTCCCCATCGATGGTAATCAGTGGCATGTCCCTTAGATCCTTCCGCCCCTTCGGAACACGGTTAGCGACGGACTTCGGCAGAGCCGCGACCGCATCGTCCATGCCGGGAGGCCAGGTCTCGGGAATATGGAGAGTGTCGATCTGGGTGCGGATGGCGCGCTCGAGGAGGGTCTCACCTTGCACAACACCAATCACACGACCGGTGTAGCCCGCCCGATCCTCACCCGTGATCTCTACGCGAACGAGGTCACCATTGCGTCCGGCATCGGGTTTCGTGATGAGCTGAACCTTGCCGCGATAGTCTGCTGCGAGAGATTCAACGTAGGGGTAAGCGCCATGCCAGACAAGTTCGCCCACCAGGATGCGGTCAGAGCGACTAAGTACGTCTGTCACCTGAGCCTTGTCATCAACGACTCTGGCCTTGATCGAGTCACCCACACGCAGGTGCAAGTTGCGGTCACGTTCGATCTCAATGCCATTGAGCCGCAGGGACTTCCCTTCCTGCGTGACAATGCCCTCGATCACTTCAGCAGTCTCAACGAGGTACCAACGTCCCGCTTCGTCCTGTTCAAGGTCACCGTTACGGAGCATGCCACGCAGAACCTGCTTGAGTTCTCGCGCCTGGCGACCGGCCTTGTCGACGAATTCGGCCTTCAGCTCGACGAAGGTCATCGAGTTGCCAGACGCACGCATTAAGGCAGATACAGATGCTGCGGTGATCTTCCGGTGAGTGAGGTCCAAATCCATGGTTTGACACTCTAGCGGCGCATTCAGTAAATTGCGCGGCCTCTTCGGTGGACACGCGTCCACCTGCCCCACCTGCCGAGGTGGCGAAATTGGTAGACGCGCCAGCTTCAGGTGCTGGTGGGGGTAACCCCGTGAAGGTTCAAGTCCTTTCCTCGGCACCAAATCTTGTGACCGCGACGACGCAGTCCACCGAGCTCATGCGCTCGGCGGGTTCACATCTACGGGCTGCTGCCGCTCATACCATGCTTCGGGTGTCCGGTAGCTCTCCCACGCCGCGCGCACCCAACGGATCAGCGCAAAGGCCAGCCACAGCGACCAACCCAACATCGCAGCCCGATAGACCCACATCGGTAACGAGATGACCCACGGGCTCGGTGGCAGCTCGGCAGCTTGATCGGTGAACCACTGGTAGAAGAAGGAGCTCGAATCGTTACCTTCGATATGCATCTCCGGTGATGAGAGCAGCGCTGCAGGAACACTTGCGATCAGCACCAGTACGGTCACAACGGTGATGAACCCGGTGAGGATCTGCACGAGGTTTTTGCTTGCCGCGGTGTTCACCGACTCAAGCCACCGCGGACGCACGGCGAGCAACAAGAGCCATACGGCCACCAACAACGTGGCTTCGAGGTTACACAGCGCGAGACCGGCGGCGAGTAACAAGGCATCCGTGCGTGTGAGCGCAATTCCGGGAATGCGCGCAATGCCGACCGCAAGGATCAACACGACGATCATCACGCCCCAGAACAACATGGCCGGGCCCATGGTCGGACCACCGACTGTTCGCAGAGCGCGTCGAGCCGATCTTGCGGTCACTTCTGCAGGAGTCCCTGCTAAACACTAGGCCTCGTCCTCATGCTGCAGATACACCGTGATCTCATCCTCCGATGCATAGACGGTGATCGTGATCGGACGACAACACACTGAGCAGTCCTCTACATAAGTCTGTTCCGGCTCGCTCGGATCAATCAGCAGCTCGATCGACTCACCGCAATACGGGCAACCGGCATGATGTGGAATGGTGTCGTAGTACATTCGTCGAACTCGCTGTTCAATCTGCCTGGTGTACCGCAACCCGGCGACCGAGCCACGGCATCCCTGCGAGCAGAATGACATAGATGATGGCAGCAGTGGTGTACGGCAACGTCGGTGAAAACTGATAGAGCAACCCCCCGAGCAGCGGACCAATGGTGAATCCCAGCGGGCCACATGAACCTGCCACACCGGCAACGGCGCCTTGTTCCTGCTTCGACACCGCCAGTGACGCACCGGCCATAAAGCCCGGTCCTGCGAGTCCCATCCCAAAACCCTGAACCATTAAGGCTCCCGTCAGCGCCCAACGATTCTCGGCGAGCGCCATGATGACAAAGGCCACGATCAGGATGGGTAACGCGAGCTTCAGCAGGGTGAACGGGGCGACTTCGACGCGCTGTACGACAAAACCCTGAGCAAACAGCGAACACACCGCCGAAGCCATCATGGCCACACCCATGGTCTGCGCCGTCTCAGCACCGGTGAGATTCAACGCGTCCTGAAAACGAAATCCCATGGTTTGTTGGACGAGCGCATTGCCCATAAACATCGTCACTCCGACGATGACAAACGGGAGGATGCGAGGATCGGTGTACTTCATCCGCGGCGGGACAAACCCTGGCGAATGTTTCGGCAGTTCAGGTAGGTAGCGCCACACAAAGAGCCCGTTTAGCAAGGCCGCTGCCGCCATGATCCACAACGGCGTTGTGAGACTTAACACTGCGAACACCGCAACCGCGGGGCCGAGAATTGCACCGACGTTGTTGGCTGCACCCGCCGCACCCATACCGCGCGTTCGATTGGCCACACTCGTCACATCGGCCATGTAGGCATTCGCGGCCGGCATCGTCGCTGACATCACCGAAGCGTGCATGACCCGCGTCACCAGCAGCGCGAAGAAAAGCGTCGTGCCTGTGATCCAGCCGGCAAGCCCCATATGCAACGTTGAATTGAAGAGGACTGTGCCGGCTGTAAATCCGAAGATGCCGGTGAGGATGATGCGTTTACGACCTAGTGAATCGGAGAGACGCCCCCAACGTGGGCTCGAAAGAAACACGGTCAGCGATGATGCACCAATAATCGCGGTGATCTGGAGTTCCGACAGCCCCATCTCGCGGCCAAGCGGAGCGAGCACAGGAAAGAGTACTGTGAAGCCCATGCCGACGACGACGAGCGAGAGCACCAGCATGCGTTGTGCATGAGCAGTGTCTGTTTCCGTCATGAATTAGCGTTTACGAAGGACCAGCGAACCGATGGAATAACCGGCACCAAACGAACAAATGACGCCGTGGTCGCCGGGCTTCAGATCCTCATGATTTTCCGCGAAGGCGATGATCGATCCCGCCGACGCTGTGTTGGCATATTCATCCAGCACGATGGGTGCGACATCCTTCGTCGGTTCGGTGCCGAGCAATCGACGTACGATGAGCTGGTTCATATTGATATTCGCTTGATGCAACCACCACCTGCGGATGTCCGGCACGTTTAGTCCAAGTGTCTCAATCTGTGCAAGCAGGTGATCAGCCGCCATGGGGCAAACTTCTTTGAACACCTTGCGACCGTTCTGGTGAAACAACTTATCTGTGCCAAAAGGATCAGAGTCGTCAGCAAACGAGAGATAACCGAAGTTTGAGCGAATGTTGTTCGAATAGACCGTACGCGCGCGCGTGCCGAGTACGCCGTAACTGTGCTGTGCTGTGCAGGTGTTGGCGCGTTCGAGCACCATCGCCGTGGCCACGTCACCGAAGATGAAGTGACCATCACGATCCTTGTAGTTCACCTGTGGCGAGGTGAGCTCCGGATTGATCACGAGGACTGCACGAGCGGATCCGGCTGCGACGGCATCGCAGGCACGCTGCAGAGCGAAAGTCGCCGCAGAACAAGCGACCAGCATGTCAAAACCGAAGCCTTCGATACCGAGCGCCGCTTGTACTTCAATGGCGATGGCGGGATAGGCACGTTGGGTATAGGCGCAGGAAACCACGACCATGTCGATATCGGTTGGGGTCTTGTTGGCTGCGGCAAGTGCAGGTCTTGCTGCATTAAGCGCCATTTCGGCCTGATGGCTGAGTTCATCTTCGCCGCGTTCTGGAATGTTGGGACGCATACGCTCGATGTCGAGCACGCCGTCTTTCACATAGGCATAACGTTGGCGAATGCCGGAAGCCTTCTCAATAAACTCAACGCTGGAAGGCGCGAGCGCTTCCATCGTGCTCGCCGTGATCGCTGCGGCGTTGCGTCGGTTCTCAGCTTTTGCCCAGCCGTTGTAGCTCGCCACTAGCTCAGCGTTGGTGATGATGTGCTCCGGGTGCCAGAGGCCAACGCCACTGATAACGACTTCGTTCATCGTCTTAAGTGTGTTCAAGGCTGCGAAGTTCGTCGTCCGTGAGCTGACGCGCTTCTTCTTCGACCATGTGCGGAATGTCGTCGATCACGGGGTAGGCGAGCTCACTCTGCCGACACCACAGCTCGTTCTTCTCACGCCGCCAGAACAGCGGCGCCTTGCTCACCGGACACACCAGCACTTCAAGCAGGCGAGAATCGATCATGCAAACGGATCCTTGAGCACGATGGTCTCATTGCGATCCGGACCGGTAGAGATGATGTCGATGCTTGCACCGACGGTTTCTTCGACGCGACGAATGTAACGCCGCGCATTCTCAGGCAAGTCTTCGAGCCGTTTGATGCCGAGCGTCGATTCGGTCCAACCCGGTATCGTTTCGTAGATCGGTTTAACTTCGTCGTAATACTCACTGCCAAACTTCGGCAGATTCGCCGCATGCGCCGGTCGTTCGTACCCGGTGCAGATACGGATCTGTTCAAGCCCATCGAGCACATCGAGTTTGGTCAGACAAAGACCGGAGATGCTGTTGATCTGCACGACCTGACGCAAAGCTACCGCATCAAACCAACCACAACGACGTGGTCGGCCGGTGGTTGAACCAAACTCCTTGCCGCGTGTGGCGAGGCGTTTGCCCACATCATCAAACAATTCTGTGGGGAGCGGACCTGAGCCCACGCGGGTCGCATAAGCCTTGGTGATACCGAGAATGTAGTCGAGGTACTTCGGTCCGAAGCCGCTACCGACCGCCGTGCCACCCGCCGTCGTGTTTGACGACGTCACAAACGGATAGGTGCCGAGGTCGATATCGAGCAACGCACCTTGCGCGCCTTCAAAGAGGATGTTCTTGCCGGATTCGCGGATACCGTGGAGCAGCGCTACCACGTCGGTGATCATCGGCTTGATCTGCTCACATATCGCCGCGCAGTCATCAAGGGTTTTCTGAAAGTCGACAGGCTCGGCCTTGTAATAATTCACGAGCATGAAGTTGTGGTACGCCATCACCTCAGACAACTTGCTGGCAAACCCCTGCCAGTGAAATAGGTCGCCGAGTCGCACACCACGCCGCGCCACTTTGTCTTCGTACGCAGGGCCAATACCAAGTCCGGTGGTGCCGATCTTCTGATTACCTGCAGCTGCCTCACGCGCTCGATCCGTTGCGGCGTGATACGGCAGGATCAACGGACACGCCGGTGAGATCTTGAGGCGCTCTCGCACCGGCACACCGGAAGCTTCGAGATTTTGCACTTCGGTGAGCAGTGCATGAGGTTCAAGCACCACACCGTTGCCGACGATGCACTCGACACCTTCACGCAGAATTCCACTCGGAATCACGTGCAGAACGGTCTTTTTGCCATCGATGACGAGGGTATGCCCGGCGTTGTGCCCACCCTGAAAGCGCACCACGACGGCGACACGATCTGTCAACAGATCGACGATCTTGCCTTTGCCTTCGTCACCCCATTGGGTACCGATGACGACAACGTTACTGCCCATGCCGACCCCTCAACACCCACCCCGCTTCATTTTTCACAAGTTCACGCACACAACGTTCCGGCGCTTGATCTGCAGCATCAAGCGCTTGAATAACCACTTCACCCGTTTGCCTGAGCGCGCGAATTTTTTTATTGCGCGCAGCATTCTCTCCCGCGCTGAACGGCACCCAGATTGCGGGAGATTCTGAAGCCCCGGCCAACAATCGCAGCAGGTTCATGTCGAACCCGGTCGCCGGTCGCCCCTCTCCGAACTCGCTGAAGTGTGCGCCAATGCCGTCGTAGCGGCCACCCTGTGCAATCGGCGCGCCTTGATCGGCCTGATACGCCGCGAACACCGGGCCATTGTGATAGCCATAACCGGAGAGTTCGGAGAGGTCGTAACGGATGGTCACGTCAGGCGCCTCGGCCAAGACACGTATCGCCACCGATTTCAACTCATCGAGCGTAGCGTGCACACCTACGGGCGCGTTTCTCCAAGCTTTGCGGGCGGTCTCAAGCACCGATGCGTCACCCATCATAGTCGGTAGTTCCACCAGCATCGACGGCGCACCGGTTTGGGCAATCAGTTCGGCGATGTCGGTTTCCGATTTGCGTTGTACCGCTTCAAAAAGCTGTCGCGATTGGGCCGCAGTAAGGGGTAGCTCCTCGGTCAACGCCCGGAAAACACCCATGTGGCCAAGCAACAAGACTGGCGCAGTCACACCGGCAACGTTGAGGGCTTCGAGCATGAGGCCAATCACTTCAGCATCCGCCGCAGGCGATGCTGAACCAAAGAGTTCAGCACCCGCTTTGAATTGAATCCGCGACTCCAGCGCGCCTCGAGGATTGGCATGCACCACCGAGCCCGCATAACAGAGCCGTTGGGGCCCTTTAACCGGACGACTGTGGGCATCGATGCGTACAGCCTGCGAGGTAATATCGGCACGCACACCGAGCATTCGACCGGATTGTTGATCAATCGCCTTGAGAGTTTGCAGATCGAGGTCGCGACCTGAGCCAACGAGGAGCGAATCGAGATATTCCACCAGCGGTGGTTCGACGTAGTCATAACCCCAGGATTGAAAGAGGTCGAGCACTCGGCGTCGTAAGGACTCGAGCGCCTGCGCCTCGGGCGGGAGTAAGTCGTCCACGCCATGTGGCAACCGCCACCGGTTGTCGCTCATGGCGGGCCTAGCTTAGCCTTCGGTTTTTTTGAGGTACTTGAAGAAGTCGCTGGAAGGATCGATGACGATAACGTCGTCTTTGCCAGCGAAAACTTTGCGATAGGCGTTGAGGCTGCGGTAAAACGCGTAAAACTCTGGGTCTTTGCCAAATGCTGTGGCATAGACGTTGGCTGCCTTGGCATCCCCATCACCACGGATGCGTTCCGAATCACGGTAAGCGTTGGCTTCAATGACCAGCGCCTGACGTTCCGCATCTGCTCGAATACCCGCAGCAAGCTCTGCACCCTGCGCACGATAACGCTTGGCTTCAATTTCCCGCTCGGAGGCCATCCGTCGATACACGTCCTCGGAAACTTCCTGCGGCAGATCGATACGTTTCACACGAACATCAATGACGTGAACACCGGCCGCTTCGCGCATTACCCGATCAAGTGATGCGGTCAACTCTTCCATCAACTCATCGCGCTTGCCAGAAATGACCTCGTGCATGTCACGACGGCTGATCTGGTTGCGCAAACCTTCGTTCACCCGCTCCTGGAGGATACGCATGGCAGTGGTCTCATCACCACTCGTGGCTTTGTAGAACGCGGCCACATCCGCAATTCGCCACTTCGCAAAAGAGTCGACGATGACGGGCTTCTTCTCGAGAGTGAAATAACGCTGAGGCTCTGTATCCAACGTGAGAATACGGCCATCGAACTTCTTTACTTCTTCAGCAATGATCCAGCGAAAGTGCAGTCCGGCTGGAATATCCGCCTTGTTCACCGCACCGAAACGCAAAAGCACAGCGCGCTCGGTCTGGTTCACCACATAAACGGAGTTGAACACCGAGAGGATGGCGACGAAGACCACCGCAATCATCAATATGGATCGATTGTTCATGTCAGCCTCTTGCCTCAGCGAATCGCGCGGTCGCGTTCAGCGTCCGCCCGGTCATTGACGTCACGAATTTCATCCGCCAAGTCCTGGACGATATCGTCATTGCGCGGAGCAACCGCCGCCGCCGCACCGGCTTTCTGCAACTGTTCGAGTGGCAGCATCATCATATTGTTGCCATCGACGTCCACCATGATCTTGGACGTATTGCCTAAAACCGATTCCATCGTGTCGATGTAGAGTCGATCCCGGGTCACCCCTTTGGCACCCTGGTACTCTTTTAGCAGCTTGGTAAAACGTTCCGCCTCACCATCGGCGCGCGCGGTCACCTGGTCGCGGTACGCATTGGCGCGTTCGATCTGCTTTTGTGCTTCGCCGCGTGCCTGCGGTACCACGCTTTCCGCCACCGCATTGGCTTCGTTAATCACACGTTGTTCGTCTTCTTTGGCTTTTTGCACATCATCGAACGCTTCACGCACCTGGTTCGGTGGTGACGTACGATCGATGTTCACTTTGGAAACGAGAATGCCGGTGCGATAACGATCCAGGTAATTCTGCAAGCGCTCCTGCACTTCCAGACCAATGGCTTCACGACCTTCGGTCATGGCCTGGTCCATTTCGCTTCCACCGACGACATGGCGCAGCGCGCTCTCCGTGGCATGCACAAGGCTCGTCACCGGATTACGCACTTCGACGACGAATGCTTTCGGATCGTTGATGACCCACTGCACGGTCAGGCTTACCTCAACGATGTTCTCGTCTTCAGTCAACATCTGCGCGGAATGCTCGTGGGATTGCACGCGGGTAACGTTCACTTTCTCCACACGATCGATGATTGGTGGGTTCCAGTGCAGCCCTGGCATAACCGGGTCTTCCTGCACGGCACCGAAGCGGAACACGACGCCCCGCTCTTGTTCGTCGACCTGATAGACACCGAGACCAAAGTACAAAAGGACGATGAGCCCAAGCCCGAGGCCTAGCAGGCCACCGGCGGCTTTGACATCACCACCACCTGGCCCACCACCCCGGCCTTTGCCGAAGATGCCAGAGAGTTGTGCCTGTAGTTTACGGAAGGCTTCGTCGAGATCAGGAGGTCCCTGATCGCCACCTCGGCCACCCCACGGGTCACGATTGCCGCCGCCCGGCTCATTCCACGCCATATCGATTCTGGGTAATGTCGTTAGGGGGCCTGATTCTAGCCTCAATCGCTCGCTAGCGGGGAGCTATGAGACAGCGGCTACCCGTTCGATTTCTTCGATGAGTCCCCGATGGGTTTGGCGCAGGCGCCCCAAGAGCTGTTCATCCGCAAGCACAGTAATGGAAACCGATCCATCTTCACGAATGTCCTCGGATTGAACCGCACCTTGGGAGTAGAGCCAGGCGCGCGTTTGGCCATCTTCCGGACCGAGCAAGACACGAACGGCCGGTCGATGGACGCCAAAGGTATTGCCCATGGCCTCGATGAGCTCTGCGATGCCCTGGCGGGTGACCGCACTCACCGCCACACCGGGTATCGCGGTATCACCAAACGGATGTTCCTCGATGGGCCCTTCGATCCGGTCGATCTTGTTCCAGACAAGCAGTGTGGGAATGGCGTCAGCACCGATTTCCGCGAGCACACCATTCACCGCGGCGATCTTTTCTGAAGCGCGTGGGTCACTGGCATCAACCACATGTAACAAGAGGTCTGCGGCAGCCACTTCTTCGAGGGTGGCCTTGAACGCTTCGACAAGACCATGAGGGAGGTTGCTGATGAAGCCTACGGTGTCGGTGAGGATGCACTCTCCTGCGCCCGGCACCAGGAGCCTGCGCATCGTGGGATCGAGCGTCGCGAACACCTGGTCCTGCACAAAAGTGGCGGCGGAAGTGAGCGAGTTAAAAAGGGTCGACTTACCCGCATTGGTGTATCCCACCAAAGAAACCACCGGCGCCTGGTTACGTTGCCGACGCTTACGCGACAACAGCCGCCGTTGCTCCACTTCATCGAGGCGGATCTTCGTCGCCTTGATGCGCGTCGCCAACATGCGTTGATCCAGCTCGATCTGGGTCTCGCCGACGCCCGCGCGTCCACCGATACCCCCGCTCTGTCGATCGAGGTGAGTCCAGCCCCGCACCAGCCTCGACTGCGCGTGTTCAAGCTGCGCAAGCTCGACTTGCAGTTTGCCTTCATGGGTCTGGGCGCGTGCCGCAAAGATATGCAGGATGACTTCAGTGCGCGTAAGCACCGCCATCGACAGCGACTTTTCGAGATTGCGTTGTTGACCGGGTGAGAGGTCGTGGTTAACCACCAAAACATCCGCACTCAGTGTGGTCGCTTCGGTCTTGATCTCTTCGACCTTGCCTTCACCAATGAACCAGCGTGGGTCCGGGGCATCGCGCCGCGTGGTCAGACGGCCGACAACGGCAAGATTGAGCGCTCGGCAAAGTTCCGCCAATTCACCCAGATCTGAAACTACGGTTTTTTTGCCGCGGCGTTCGCGCCGAAACTCGGCTCCGAGAATCAGCGCTTTTTTTCCGGCGGCGGGACGATCCACAAACATGCAACAACCTCCTGCAGTTCAGCGGAAACCCGGATCGATGAGCGTACTGCTGTGTTGTTGTCTACAGACGCCTGATGGTTTTGTTGATCAACAAAGCCATCAGCGTTGATCAGTCAGCATCACTCTTGAGGTCATCGGCACCGGGTAGGACCAGCTTGACGTTGCGTGAGGGCATAACCGTAGAGATGGCGTGTTTATAAACCATCTGACTCGCGGTGTTCCGCAGCAGAATGACAAACTGATCGAAGGATTCGATCTGGCCTTGCAACTTAATGCCGCTAATGAGATAGATCGACACAGGCACGCGTTCCTTGCGCAAGGCGTTCAGATAAGGGTCTTGTAGCGATTGCCCCTTTGACATGTTGCTCTCCAGGCGACGTGGGCAGCGGGAAGTCTGTCGCTTCCATTACCCTTCCGGAATTCCGTCGGCACTATGGCCAGCACCTTCACGGAATGCAAGCCGGAGAACCTGTTCGACGTTTCCAGCCATAGAGATTTCAGTCACCCGTTCGAGTGGAGAATGCGCGTCATCACTGGCGCGATGCCAACTGCGAAGCCATGTGAATTGGCGACGGGCGAGCCCCCGTGTCGCGACCACTGCCGCTTCTTTCATTTCTGCGGTGAGGCTGCCTGCTTCCAGACCCGCCCAAACTTGCCGATACCCCACAGCGCGAATGGACGCCAGGTTTGGGTGTAGGTCATCTCTTGCGCGAAGCGCTTCAACTTCGGCGACGAAGCCTTGATCGAACATCTGATCGAGTCGTAAGGCAATCCGCCGATGGACCTCGGCGCGATCCCACGGATCCACCCAGATCTGCACGAGTCGGGCATCGTGGCGCTCTCTGGCAGTGCGAGCGTTGCCCCAGAACGATGAGATCGGCTGACTCGTGAGCGCGTGAACCTCTAGTGCACGCGACAATCGTTGTGGGTTGTTCGGATGAATCTGTTCCGCAGCACGTGGGTCCACGCGCGTAAGTTCCTGGTGAAGTTTGTCCCAACCTTCATGGATCGCACGCACCGCGATTTCCCTCCGGATTTCAGCGGTAGATTCCGGCACAGCATCAAAACCGTCGCGAAAACGTCGCAGGTACATCATCGTGCCACCCACCAGGATGGGGATGCGTTGGTTCGCAAACGCGATCGCGACCGCTGCATCGGCGTCGTTGACAAAGTCACTCACGGAGTACGCTTCTGCAGCATCTCGAATGTCGATCAGCGCATGAGGGTAACGGATGAGTTCTGCGGCGGTCGGTTTGGCCGTCCCGATGTCAAGACCACGGTAGATCATCGCTGAATCGACCGAGATGAGGTTTGCCGGGATCCGATCTGCAAGCGCCATGGCGAGATCGGTTTTGCCACTCGCCGTGGCGCCGGTAATGGCGATGATGAGCCGATTCATGGATCAACGGCCCCTGAGGAAGAGGCGATCCAGTTCCTCCATCGAAAGCTCCCGATAGGTAGGCCGGCCATGGTTGCATTGGCCGGCGTTTTCCGTGACCTCCATATCACGCAGCAGTGCATTCATTTCAACGATGCTCATGGGTCGATTGGCGCGGACGGAGCCATGGCACGCGAGGGTCGCAAGCAGATCCAGTTGGTGATGCTCCATACGATGGCTTTGCCCCGACTCGGCGAGATCGCCGAGCACATCCACCAACATGGCCGCCGCATCACCGCCGGTCAGCGACAAAGGTATTTCTTTGACTTTGAGCGTTGCACTGCCCATTCGATCGACCACCAAGCCACTCGCGGCCAGCAATTCATGATGTTCTTCGGCAAGATCGGCTTCGGCCTCCGTAACACTTACCACCTGCGGCACCAACAAACGCTGGGTACGCGGCCCTTCCTGCAATCGTTGCGCCTTCATACGCTCATACACCACCCGCTCGTGAGCGGCGTGGATGTCAACCAGAATCAGACCACGGGCGTTCTGTGCAAGCAGGTAAACACCATGGAGTTGTGCAAGTGCAAAGCCGAGGGGTGGTAACGTCGAAGACGCCGTTGCAGCCTCTAATCGTGTGTCGTTACGAAACCCATCGTCTCGCTGTGTCGCCAACGTTTCAGGCAAAGGTGCAGCCGACCAATCTGATGCGACATCCCTCGCCACCAGCGGGATGGATAACCCGAGACCACCTTGCATTGGAACGGTCTGTGCGGACGACAACGGAGGATGGCCCGTCGCCGCCACTTCCGGATTCGATGTCGGGCGCACATCCCGTAAGGCACGGCTCAACATCCCAAAGATGAAATCATGGACATCACGTGCTTCGCGAAAGCGCACTTCGTGTTTTGTCGGGTGCACATTTACGTCAACCGCTTCCGGTGGTAAATCGAGTTGGATCACAAACACCGGGTGGCGCATACCGAAAAGCACATCTCGATAGGCCTGGCGAACTGCATGGGCTACGAGTTTGTCGCGCACGACACGGCGATTGACGAAGAAGTACTGGTGATCGGCGTGTGCGCGGGAAAAGGTCGGCAGGGCCACCCAGCCATGCAAGTGATACGGTCCGCGGCGTTCATCGATCAAGATCGAACGCGCTGGAAACTCCTCACCGAGCAATCGCGCCATGCGTTGTTCAAAGGCACCGGCGGGAAGAATCAGTTTCGATCCGCCTTGCAGCAGTTCAAACGCCACGTCGGGCTCCGCGAGCATCAGTCGACGCAGGGTGGTGTCGATCGCTTGTGCTTCACTGCGTTCGGTCTTCAGGAACTTACGACGCGCCGGTGTGTTATAGAAAAGATCACGCACTTCGACGCTGGTGCCTACTGGATGTGGCGCCGGTCGATCATGCAGCACTTCGCCTGCCACCATCGCGAGTGCATGACCGTGTGTGTCGTCGGCTGTTCGAGATTGGATTTCGACGCGCGCGACCGAGGAAATACTGGCCAGCGCCTCACCACGAAAACCAAGGCTGCCGATGATGAAGAGATCATCAACACTACGTATCTTGCTGGTGGCGTGGCGCGCAAACGCACGGGGCAATTCATCCGCCGGCATCCCGTGGCCGTTATCGCGTACCAGGATGCGGGTCATCCCACCTTGTTCGGTGTGCACCACGATTTGGGTAGCGCCTGCATCGAGGCTGTTTTCAACGAGCTCTTTAACGATGGAGGCCGGACGCTCAACCACTTCGCCGGCAGCGATCTGGTTGGCGACCACCTGAGGCAGTACTTGTATGCGAGGAACCATCACATCAGCTCGCCGGAATGACGAGCACCTGCCCGATGCGCACCGTGTCGGATTTCAACTTGTTGGCTTCTCGAATCTTTCGCTGACTCACACCAAAGCGACTGGCGACTTGGGACAACGTGTCACCACGTACCACCACATAACGCGTGCCTTGTGCACGCGAAGGGTCTTGCGCGAGTTGTTTTGCTAACAACGTTCCGGGGGGCGGCGCATTTTCGAGCCAAGTCTGAATGCCACGAACAATGGCGGTCGCGATCTTCTCTTGATGCGCGGCCTGTGAGAGACGACGCGCTTCCGCAGGGTTCGACAGAAAGCCGGTCTCCACCAGAATCGAGGGGATGTCCGGGGCTTTAAGCACCATGAATCCAGCTTGTTCAACAAAGCGTTTGTGTAGGTGCGTAGTGCGACCAAGACTCGACAGCACGGACTTACCGGCATCATTGCTGGCAGAGCGGTTACCGTCCATGGCGAGATCCAGCAGTACCGAACGCAGCACAGGATCTTTGTCAGAGAGAGAAACTTCACCCACCCCTCCGATGAGGTCCGAGCTGTTCTCTTTCTGCACAAGCCAACGCCCCATTTCCGACGTCGCACCGCGCTCAGACAACGTGAACACCGAGGCACCACTGACATGCGCCCGCGTGAATGCGTCAGCGTGAATCGATACAAAAAGATCAGCGCGCGCCTCCCGCGCGATATGCACACGATCACGCAGCGCGATGTAGTAGTCGCCATCACGCACGAGCTTGGATTTAAAGCCGCGTAGCCCATCAATCTTGTCCGCCACGCGCTTCGAAATCTGCATGACGATGTTTTTCTCATATTGCCGATTGGCGGCAATGGCGCCGGGATCTTCACCGCCGTGACCGGCATCAATCGCAATCAGGACATCGCGATCACCTTGTTCGCGCGGAACTTCAATCGGCTTACGTCGTTCCGCTCCACCCGCGAGGAGGTCAACCACAAGACGAGGTCCGTAGGGGGCGATCGGTGCGAGTGTGAACGCCTTGGGTTCGAGTTGACCTTTAAGTCCAATGATCAGTCGGTAGTCTTGGCCCACCACTTCGCCCTGAATATTACTGATGCGTTGACGTGAGGCAGCGACCATTTCCGTATCGAGCTTGGCGCCGGGCTTCGTTGCCGCGAAGTGAATGATCGTCTTACCGGTCTCTTTGACGAGCTCGTACTTCACCACTTCCGTGGTATCAAACACGATACGAGTGTGATCGGGCGCATCGTGAACGCGAATGTCCTCGAGGACGTTGGCCGCAAACGAGGGTGAGGTGACCAGCCACAGGACGATCGCGGCAAGGCAGCGACGGGCGCACGCCAATGCCATCGTGATGTCATCCTTTGCTCTCATGCGGTATGCGCTCCAGTGCGTACGTCCAGGTGCACCTGACGGTGATCACCTGTGACCACCAGCGTGACCGAGATGTCAGCAGGAGGCAACACGTCGGCACCTCGTTCGGGCCACTCAACGAGTCGGATCCCTGGTTCAGCGAGCAAGTCATCAAGACCCACAAAGGTCAGTTCATCCGCTCTCGCCACACGATAAAGATCGAGATGCGAAATTCGATAGCCGTTGACTTCATAGGGTTCTAACAACGTGTACGTCGGGCTCTTTACCGCGCCTTCATAACCGAACGCCCGCAAAATACCGCGACACAACGTAGTCTTGCCGGCACCGAGATCGCCTTGCAGCCAAACACAGGCATTGCCCTGAAATCGTTCTCGCAGGAGATCCGCGATCTCGGCACCAAGCTCGAGCGTGTCGGATTCAGTATGCAATCTCCGCATCATGGCAAGTGACAGAGTTCATCGATGATGTCGGTGGCGATGATAGCGTACACATTTCGCCGCTTGGCTGCAGCGTCACCACACAGGGCGTGTGCAAGCACCCCGAGCTGCGCGGCACGATAGGGAGGCTCACCACCCGCAACACGTGCGGCGATGATGCCGCAGAGTACGTCACCCATGCCCGCCGTCGCCATGCCAGGATTGCCTGCATCACACACAGAGAGATGTGAGTCATCGGCGATCAGCGAGCCTGCACCTTTTAACACCGCTACAGCACCCATGAGCTCAACAAGCGCGCGCACGCTCGAGGTTCGATTCGCCTGAATCTCTGCTGCGGGCGCACCCAGCAACCGTGCAGCTTCGGCGATGTGGGGGGTTATCACTGCGGGTCGTAGGCGCTTTGGCGCAGCGACCCAATGAATGAAGCCATCGGCATCGAGCACCACCGGCGCATCGCAATGCCGGGATACCGCGTCGAAACACGCTGCACCCCAAGGTTCGCGACCCAGCCCAGGGCCGAGTACGACACAGTCAGCTCGTGGCAACAACGACTGCATCGCCTGTTCATCAGCGGCATCAATCACCATCAGTTCCGGACGACGCGCGATAATTGCAGCCCGATGTTCAGGCCGCGTCGCCACCGTCACCATGCCCGCGCCGGCACGTAGCGCAGCTTCTCCAGCGAGAATGACTGCACCACCCATGTTGAGATCACCGCCGCAAACAACCACATGTCCACGCTGGTGTTTGTAGCTATTGATTGGCAGCTTTGGTCTGGGCGGAAGTGCTGTCAGCAACTCGACGCCTTCACCACACAAATCTGCGGGCACACCGAGATCGTCATAACAAAGCCGTCCACACACCTCGCGACCAAGTCCAGTGAATTGGCCGATCTTGCGAGTGATGAAGGTGGTGGTGATCGTGGCATCGATCACGACACCGCTTGGATCACCTGTAGGACCACCGGTATCCGCATCAAGCCCTGTGGGGATATCGATGGCCAATACCGGGCGACCCAGTGCGTTGATACGCCCGACGATTTCAGCGAAGGGTTGACGTAGCGCTCCGGTTTGGCCCGTCCCCAGCATCGCGTCAACGAGGACATCACCCGGCTTCCAATTCCCGTTTGCGGCTTCGACCTGGCTCACGCCGTGATCTCGCGCAAACTCAACGGCCAAAGCCGCGTCTCCTGCACTCGGCGGCGGGCCAATTTGGACCAGAGTGGTCTCAAGACCAAAGGTCTTCGCCAAACCAGCCACGATATAGCCATCCCCCGCGTTGTTACCCTTGCCACAAAAAACGGTGATGGACCGAGCATCCGGCCAGTTTTGCAACAAGCAAGCAAACGCAAACCGCCCTGCGCGCTGCATAAGTTCGAACCCGGAGACTCCGAGTGCGGCGATAGCCCGTGCATCGGCAGCACGGCTCTGGGCGGCGGTGTAAACGCTGGTATAAAGAGATGAACTGTTCAGGGCGGCATCCAATCTGACCGCACCAGTATACTCGCGGCCATGCAGCCACTGACCGAATCCACACTGTTGTCCCTTCGTCAGGAACTGGAGATCTGGGCCAAGTCGTTCGGTTTCGATGCGCTCGGGATCGCTGATCTTGACCTCACGGAGCACGGATCACGCCTGCGCCAATGGCTGGAAGCAGGCAATCACGGCGAGATGGGTTATCTCGCACGCAATGTCGAAAAACGCTCCGACCCCACCAAGCTCAAGCCCGGCGTGATTCGCGCCATCGTCGTGCGCATGAACTATCTACCAGAAGGCACAAATCTCCCACTCACCCTTGAAGACCACGAACGCGGCTACATCGCACGTTATGCACTCGGCCGTGACTATCACAAAGTGATCAGGCGTCGCCTTGCGAAACTCGCGGCGAGACTTGCCGACCGAATTGCACCACTGTCACTCGGCTATCGTGTTTTCACCGACACCGGTCCCGTACTTGAACGCGCGCTCGCGGTTAAAGCAGGGTTCGGCTGGGTCGGTCGCAACAGCATGGTGATCGACGAGAAGGCAGGATCGTGGTTTTTTCTCGGTGAAATCCTCACCGATCTACCGCTCCCTGTAGATCCTTCCCACGATGACGATCAGTGTGGCGCCTGCCGGGCCTGTATCCGCGTGTGTCCCACCGATGCGATTCGCGCTGATCGAACCATCGATGCCAGGCGCTGCATCAGCTACCTCACCATTGAGAACAAAGGGAATATTCCTGAAGAACTGCGCACCGCGATCGGCAATCGCATCTTTGGTTGTGATGATTGCCAGATTTGGTGCCCGTGGAACCGGGAAGCTGAAGCGACGCGTGAACCTGACTATGCCCCCCGGGAAGCCCTCACCGATCGGCCACTCGATGAGCTCTTCGCGATGACCGAGGAAGAATTTCTCTTGGCCACCGAAGGATCAGCAATGCGTCGCATCGGTTATGAACAGTGGCAACGTAACCTGGCCGTTGCGTTGGGTAACGCGGCGCCTACGTTCGAACGCATCTCAGTGCTCAAGGAGCGCTTACGTGACAGCACTCCACTGGCCGCTGAACACATTCAGTGGGCCATTGATCAGCTCAGCCGCAAAAACGTCTCGCGGTAGTACTTAAGCTCACCAAGAGATTCACGAATATCGGCCAGGGCGGTGTGACTACCCTGTTTCTTGAATCCGGATGCAACTTCGGGACGCCAACGACGCGCCAGTTCCTTGAGCGTGCTGACGTCGATGATACGATAGTGCAACCACGCCTCGAGGACCGGCATGTAGCGATACAGGAAGCGCCGGTCTTGCCAAACGGTGTTGCCACAAAGGGGTGCAGTTTTTTCCGCACAATGTTCTTTGATGAACGCGAGGGTGCGTTGTTCTGCATCAGCGAGAGAGACGCCTACGCTGCGAACACGATCCAGAAGACCTGACTCGCCGTGTGTGCGTTGATTCCAGTCGTCCATTCCAGCAAGCACAGACTCGGGTTGGGAAATCGCAAACACTGGACCTTCGGCGATGACATTCAATGCGTCGTCGGTAACGAGCGTGGCGACTTCGAGGACGGTATCCCGATCCGGATCGAGCCCCGTCATTTCCATGTCCATCCAAACCAGTGTCGCAGCCATCGCATTGCTCCTTGAAAATCCTGACGTTCCATTTCATCGTGATCGGACTGACGATGCCACCGTCTTATCGACCCGAGCGTTCTGGAGAACCATCATCGCCGTCCCTGTCCTTTATGAACCTGAAGCGCTTCGCACCCTCGACACCCACAATTGGCTGATTGTGCATGTCGCTGACCCCAATGCCTTTGTGCAGGCACATTTGCCTCATGCGCAGCTGGTGACCCCGCGAGAATTGGTCATAGGAACACCGCCTGCACCGGGCAAACTCCCGTCGAAAGAACAGATCGAGGCCACGCTCCAGCGGATCGGTTATCGACCTGATCTACACATCGCCCTCTATGACGATGAAGGTGGTGGCTGGGCTGGACGCCTGGGTTGGACCCTTGATGTCATCGGTCACTCCAATTGGAGTTACGTCAACGGCGGCATTCACGCGTTACATGCCGCCGGGGTCCCGCTGGTGAGCGGGCCTCCAGAAACGGTGGCCGCAACCCAAGCCAGTATCAGAATCGAAACCACGCCCATCGCCGAGATTGCTGACATCCTGCCGATCCTCGGCTCAAAGGATCACGTGATCCTCGATGCCCGCTCTCGTGAAGAATTTGAAGGGACTCGCGCTGCCGCTGCGCGTGTGGGCCACATTCCCGGTGCCGTCAACATCGATTGGCTGCGTCTGCAGGATCGAAACCGCCACACTAAATTGGTGGAAAATCTCGCGGCGCTGCTTGAAGACAACGGCGTGACCCGCGAAAAGACGGTGATCACGCACTGCCAATCCCATCATCGTTCCGGATTGACCTACATGGCCATGCGGCTCCTGGGTTATCCGAAGGTGAAGGCGTATCACGGCTCCTGGTCTGAATGGGGTAATCGGAACGATACACCGATCGAAGTGCTCTTTTAGGTGTAGGGGGAATTCTCGTGAGTGTTTTTGTTACGGTGCAGAAGCTTCTGCCACAGCACCTGATCTCGCGTTTTGTCGGTTTTCTCGGGGCTTCGAGCCTACCTTTCATTCGCGCGCCATTTATCAACCTGTTCGCGAAAGCCTATGGCGTGAACATGATGGAAGCGGAGCGCGCAGATCTCGCCACCTATTCATCCTTCAACGACTTCTTCACACGCACGCTCAGACCCGGCGTTAGACCCTACCCCGGCGATGCTGACCTCCTGCTTTGCCCGGCAGATGGTGTGGTGAGCCAATCGGGGAAAATCGAAAAGGGTTCACTCTTGCAGGCCAAGGGCATTCGTTACTCCTTCGAATCTCTTGCTGATGCCGCGGCAACCGAAGGGTTTGAAGGGGGTCAGTTTCTAACGATTTATTTGGCGCCCAAGGACTACCACCGCGTCCATCTGCCGATTGCCGGTGAGTTGACCCGAAGTGTCGCGATTCCTGGCGCTCTCTTTTCGGTGAACGCGACCACGGAGCTCGAAATCGAAGGGCTCTTCAGTCGCAACGAACGCCTTGTCATGGCTTTCGATACCACCGTCGGCAAGATGCTGGTGATCATGGTCGGCGCCATGATTGTTGCCAGCATCGAAACAGCCTGGCCGGGGCCTCGTTCACCCTACCGGCGTAAACAAGTTGGCGCACACGCTTCCGGTTTCGCACGGGGTGATGAAGTGGGCCGATTCCTGCTTGGATCTACCGTGATTCTCTGCTTCGAAAAAGATGCGGTGGAGCTGGACTCTCGTTTGATTGCAGGTCGCCCGGTGCGGATGGGTGAGGCGATCGCGAGGCCAAAGATCTACCGCTTGAAGCGATAACACACTCTTCTCACTCCTTCGAGGGTTGCGAGCGTCACATGTTTCAGGGTTTCGGTAACTGGATGATCGTCGCTGGCGTGGTGCTCATCCTCGCCGGTCTCGCCACGCACTTTGGCCTGCTCGGTTGGTTTGGCAACCTGCCAGGTGATATTCGATTTCGAAGAGGCGGGTTTCAACTGTTTATACCCATCACGTCGATGATCATCGCTTCACTGCTCTTCTCAGTGGTGATGATGGTATGGCGACGTGGCTAAAGTGGTCAGACCCGGAATGTCAACGCCTGGTCCATGTGCGTGATCCCGTGTTTCAACATGAAGAGTCGATCAACACCGAGGGCGACGCCTGAAACCACCGGTAGCCCTGCATGCATTGCAGCGAGAAACGCATCGTCCAACGCGGACTCCTTTTTGCCGAGCGCACGACGGCGTTGATTGTCAGCCTCGAACCTGTTCTTGAGTTCACTGACATCACCATTTTCAAAATAGCCGTTGGCAATTTCGACGCCATCAACGATCAACTCAAAACGCGCAGCGCCTTGCCCATCCGGATGTAATTGCGCTAATGACGCCTGGGCTTTAGGAAAGTGGGTGACAAACACACGCCCTGACAAGGCGGCGCACGCTTCTGCGTAGGCAAGATCAGCGTCGTCACCTTCGAGGCGCGATGGAACGAGCGTGTGGTACCGACGGTAGTCGTAGGTTGAGTAACCAAGCACATCGTTCACCAATGCGGCCACCTCGTTCATCAACGCGACATCATCAAACCCTGGGCGATACCACTCGAGCAGCGTGAACTCCGGGTTATGCCATCGACCCCGTTCACCATCACGAAACACAGGGCCGAGTTGATAGATAGCGCCAGCTCCCGCTGCGAGTAGTCGTTTCATCGGATACTCCGGAGAAACCTGCAGCCAGCCGTAACCCGGAACCTCGATGGAGTCGATCATCGGTTCGGTGACGGTGAAAGGCATCAGCACGGGTGTCTGAACTTCGATAACACCTCGCTGCTCGAAGAAGCGGCGGATCGTCGCGAGAAGGTGAGACCGCGCCACCAACGCCTCCGGGTCAATCCCGGGGCGCCAGTTCGTATCGCTCAACTGGTCTACTTCACCCGGCTCATGTACTCGCGAGTGCGGGTATCGATACGGATCACATCACCCTGGTTGACGAAGAGCGGTACGCGCACGGTTGCACCCGTCGCGAGTGTTGCCGGCTTGGTTGCACCGGTGGCGGTATCACCTTTGATGCCGGGCTCGCAGTCGGTAATTTCAAGTTCGACGAAGTTGGGCGCAGTCACTGAGATGGGCTGGTCATTCCAGAGCGTGACCTGGAATTTATCCTGCTCCTTCAACCAGTCCTTGGCATCTCTGACCAGGTCTTCAGACGCTGCCACCTGCTCGAAACTGCCGTCGGTCTTCATGAAGTTGTAGAACTCACCATCGTGGTAGAGATATTCCATCTCTGCTTCGACGACGTCGGCACCTGGCAGTTGGTCACCCGATTTGATCGTGCGCTCCCAAACTCGTCCAGTTTTCAGATTACGAAACTTCACCCGGTTGAACGCCTGACCCTTGCCAGGTTTGACGAATTCGTTCTCGAGGATGGAGCAGGGGTCACCCTCAAGCATCACCTTGAGACCACTTTTGAATTCGTTGGTAGAGTAGACAGCCATCAGCCGATACCGCCGCTTGCGAAAAAGGCGCGCATGATACCCGCGAATCCCGAACCATGGGAGCCCAATGCCTGGCGGCTTCTGCTCAAGACTGCCATCCGTGACAGCACGACGTTGTGCCAACACTTAGGGTTAGACGTCGTCGACATCGATCGGGCGCCCGACTTTCCCGTTCGTGTCCCGTTTCCCTTTCTCCGGCGGATGGCCAAAGGCGACCCTAATGATCCGCTCCTGAAGCAGGTATTGGCGACCTCATCGGAGCGCGAAAAAGTAGACGGATTCGTGGCCGATGCAGTGGGAGAAACCGGCCGTTTCATCGCACCAGCATTGATGCAGAAATACGCTCATCGGGCGCTGCTGATCGCGAGCCCCGCCTGCGCGGTCCACTGTCGTTACTGTTTCCGGCGGCAATTTCCTTATGAGGCCCACGGTCCGTCGGTACTCGACCATGCAATGCAAGCCTTGGTGGCTGATCCTGAAATCACCGAGATCATTCTTTCCGGTGGAGATCCGCTGACACTTCCGGACGAGGCATTCAGCGTATTGCTGATCCAGCTCTACGGCATTTCGCATCTTCGTCGCATTCGCATCCACACACGCTGGCCGATCGTCATACCGGAACGCATCACTCAAGCATTATTGGATGTGTTTCAGGCATCTCCCAAGCCCATCACGGTGGTCGTGCACTGCAATCATGCCAACGAGCTCGATGCAGACACCGCGCGCGCATTCAAGTTGCTGCGAATCGCCGGTGTCACGCTGCTCAACCAAGCGGTGTTGTTAGGTGGCGTCAACGACGACACCGAACGGTTAAGTGAACTTTCGGAACAACTGTTCAATCAAGGTGTTCTCCCCTACTACCTTCACTTGCTCGATCCCGTTGACGGCGCACATCACTTTGACGTCAGCGCAGCGACCGGAATCGAACTGATTCGTGCGCTTCGTGATCGCCTTCCCGGTTACCTGGTTCCGCGTCTGGTGCGGGAAACGGCCGGAGAACCAGCCAAAACGTTGGTCATCTGAAAACGTGCCGTCATCCCTAAACATGCGAATCAAAAGGGCTCCGCGCCTTTGACCCACGGAACTTTGAATCTGAATCGACAGGACACTGGCGCTTAGGTCCTGCCTGGTCCCTATAATGCGCGCCGCTATGGAAGAACCCCGACTGTTTACTCACCGCCTGCACGCCATCGCCACCGACCTTGATCAGTTGTCGGCCTGCGTGGCTGAGGCGGAATCGATGAACACTTGGATAGGCAGTTTGCCAATGGCCAATCTGCCCGCGACCACAGCGCATCTTCTTGGGCTGGTATCCGAGTTGCCGCGCCTCAGAACCGACTACCTCCGGCGCCTTGAACTGCTTGAAGCGATTCGCCCCACCGTCTACTACGTGTGTGCGCGGATTGACCGACAGAACGCTGCTTCGGGTATTCGCTGGAACGAATCCCTCGAAGACGCTCAGGCTCTGCAGCGAGCGCTCGCCCACGGATTTAAGTCCGTCGTCCTGGGAGCGCTACCTGTCGCTCAGGAAGATCGGGCGGCCAAAGATGCACTCGTCCAAGCGCTACATCGCGCACTCGCAGACTTGTCCCAGGTGTACTTGCGGTTTTCGCGTCACTATCTGGCGCCTGAAGCCGGTCACTGGCTGCACCTTAATCAACTGCTCCATATTGCGCGGGACGCTGGTTTTGCTGGCCATAAAGTGCGCGATCCTGAGCATCACAATCCTTCAACCACCTCCATCACGGACGCATGGCTACGACCCGCACTGCTCGCCATCGCCCGCCCCAACCAGTTGCGCAACAACGAGCTCAATCAACTTTTTAACGCGCTCGAACAGTGGAGCAATCAGGCATCCATTGTTTCTGAGCTGGGTGGTGGTTCTTGGCAAGTGGACCTCTTCAGCGACAGACCACCCCTGAAGATCGGTGCACCTCCTGGAAGTGAGCGCATGCTCACAATCAGTACCGACGTGCTCGCCTACGAGCTTGAAGCCTTCCTTCAAGAAATTCCGAGCACTGTCCCTGTGCCCGAATATATCGGTGAGAAACTGCTTAGGCATTTGGTGGCCGTGTGGAGCCGCCCAAAATCACGGGACCACTCGCGGCTACTGATCGCTGACGAAGTAGAGGTCGGCATTGGTCTCCGCGTTGCCAGCGCGTGTTTTGCCCGCGAGGCCGATGAACGTCGAGAGGATCGCCGCAATCTAGCACCCGAGCCGGAGGCGAATACGCCGCAGCCGCCTTTGGCGACTCATCGCACCCAGGCTACCGATACAAGCCCACTTGGATTCCGACTGCTTTGGCCGGAAGGGTTACCGCCCTCTGCGCAGATCGGCGAAATCGTCTCCGTGCGGGAAAAAGGACAGCCAGCAATGGCGGGTAGGAGTTTTGAGGTGGATCGGTGGTCAGCGTAGCGGTACCGCCGTGACTGGGATTGAACTGTTGGCACCGACCGCCGTACCCATTTCCGCCCGGGTCGTGCGCACTCGGGGTGGTATCTCCGGATTCGCCAAGGCACTGCTGCTGCCTGCGATCCCCAGCCAGAACCGGCCCGCGTCGATGATCACGCCGAGAGTGCCCTTCCAGCCCATGCAGAAAATCCAGATCCAGCGCGGGCGTATGCAGTCCAACGTCCACCTTGGCCACTGCATCGGACAAACCGAAAACTACAACCAGTTCTCATTCCGACTGCTGGGTAGTTACTTGGAAAACCGCCAAGGGGGTCTGACTATGGGAGCCCTGTCAGAACCAACTGGAGCACCTCGACCCACGAACGCAGATTAAGGACGATCGTGGTTCGCTACGGATATGTCGGCTTCGCATTCCCCCAGGGCGCCCATACGGGTCCTGCTCGCGGAAGACTCGGAAGAGAACGCAAACCGGATTGATTCGGTGCTGCGGGATGCCGGCTTTCCGACACGCATCCAGCGCTCTGATGACGCCGACGACATTGAACTCCTCATTGGCGACAACGAATGTGACGTCGCCTATTTTCCCGTCGCCTTTCCCGGTCTCGAACACCTTTTGCCGCGGCTGAAAGGTAAGAGTCGTAACGTTCCGTTAGTCGTTTTTAGCGTTGAGGGTTCACCCTGGACTCCCGGCAAAGCGATGGCGCTGGGCGCCTCAGACCTGGTGTGTCTGCGTGATGATCAACATCTAACCCATGTCTCCGCCCGCGAAATCGAACATGTTTGCCAGCGTGTACGCGCAGCTCAGCTGGTGCACTCACTCAAAGAAGTAGAGCAACGTTGCCACCTGCTGCTGCAGGGATCACGTGCGCCCATCGCCTATATCCATGAAGGTATGTATGTCTACGCGAATCCCGCGTATCTGCAGTTTTTCAGTGCAGAGGATGCTGATGATGTGCTCGGTGTTTCTGTGGTCGACTTCTTGTCGCCTGAAAGCGTCGGCGACTTCAAAGAACAGCTCAAAGTGCTGCGTTCGGGAAGTGACGAAGTTCGTTTCCCGTTTACGGGCTCGAGTATCAGCGGCGAAACACTTAACGGTGTGCTGGTCCTCGCCAACTCCTCATACGAAGGCGAAAGTTGTCTGCAGTTAACGCTATTGCCGACTCAGGTTGCGACCGTGATTGCGCCGCCTGTACAGGCTGAAACCAATCTTGATCTTGACTCCTTCCTCAAGGTGGCAGGAGACATGCTGGGAGCCGCTGGCGATCAGCATTCATGGATGTTCCTCGCGATGCTCGAAGGGCTCGAGAAGGTGCGAGCGGAGTACGGCTTGTTGCGTACCGAAAAAATTACCGATGAAGCGTTCCGCCAACTCGACGAAAGCAATACCGACTCGCCGGTACTGCGTTTCTCGCAGAACGAAATCTCCGTGGCGCTGATCGGAGCGGATCGAAACGCTGCCTTCACCTGGGCGACCTCTGTCCAACGTGCCATCGCTAAAATCCGACTTCGCTATGGACGCGGCGCGGTTCCCGATCACGCTCTCTTTGTGTGGCGTGAAGATCAGCAACGACGTCGAACACGCGCTCGACGCAGGTTATCAGCAGCTACAGGCGACCGTGGCATCAAATCGGACGGGCGCGCTGCAACATGAAGCGGACGTCGCCCCCGTCGAAGCACCACTACTCGACAAAGCCGGCAAAGCCCTCGCGCGCATCACTGAAGTGATCGAGAACCAGTCCTTCCGACTTTTGTACCAGCCGATCATTTCGCTCCGCGGTGATGACGATGAACACTACGAGGTGTTCCTGCGCATGATCGACAGCGAAGGCAACGAACACGTTCCGGATCAGTTCCTGCGCACCGCCATCGAACATGGTGTCGCCGCGAAAATCGATCGTTGGGTAATTCTGCAGTCCATCAAGGCGCTCTGCTTGCACCGCGGCAAGGGTCACAACACGCGATTGACGATAAACGTGACCAGCAACAGTGTTGCGGATGGCGAGTTCATCAAGTGGCTCACCGTCGCCATCAAAGCCGCATGGTTGCCGAGCGATGCGGTTATCTTCCAGATCACGGAAAAAGACGCGACCACCTTCCAGAATCAGACTGCGGAATTTGTGGCTGGACTCAAGAAGATGCATTGCCAAGCGTCCATTGGCCGATTCGGTCTAGTCGCCGAACCCTTTGCGTTGTTGGAGATCGTGCACGCCGATCTCGTGAAAATCGACGGCTTCCACATCAAAACCTTGCAGAAACCCGGTGACACCATAGCGCCGCTTCTCAAGGAGCTACAGTCCATGGGCAAACTCACCATCGTGCCAATGGTCGAGAGTGCCGCGCAGCTCACTGCCCTTTGGCGGGCGGGCGCCAACTACATCCAGGGTCACTACTTACAAGAGCCACGCCCAGATATGGACTACGATTTCAGCGTCGAAGAGTCGGACTAAAGGCCTGCTCGCTCATCCAATTCGTTTCGACCATGCCTTCACAAGCTCACGCACACCACGGTCTGAACTGTCTCTGACGGTGCCGTCATCCAGCTCGATCTTAAAAGATGCCGTTGGGCATACCCAGGCCGCATTCAGTACGGCCATCATCTGGTCATCATCGGTCGGCCGATCAGAGGCAATCACCGGACCACCTTTCACCTTACTGTCACTGAGCAACTGTGGCGCCTCAAGCACGCAGCGCCTTTGATCAATACAGGTATCAGTATCAACCCAAAAACGGCGAATGCGAGGCAACACTGTCGAATCGCTCATGAGCATCTCCCCAACATTTCTCATCAGTAGTTCTCAACCGGCCAGGTGAGCGAGATCCTCATCAGATAATCCCAGCAGGTAGAGGATTGCATCCAGTCCAAAGTTGGAAATCGCGTGATGTGCGGATTGTCGCACCAGAGGTTTTGCGTGATAGGCCACCCCCAGCCCA
>SXGR01476461.1_pt1 | contig 37797 bp, 29 predicted proteins | sample 3174711 | NCBI WGS metagenome assembly SXGR01 (sample SAMN11356860, study PRJNA531348) | freshwater metagenome | isolation source: freshwater sample F1-60 | place: China: Fuxian Lake, Yuxi | collected 2017-12-25
AAACCGCAGGTCGGCAGTTCGAACCTGCCCGGGCGCACCAAACGGGCGCGCCCTAGGGACGGGCGCGTTGGTAGAGGATCCAGCTGGTGACGATGTACTTGTCGCTCGATTTGGGCACGAGTCCGCGATGCGTGTGCGTGAAGTACGCCGGCCACATGACCAAGGTCCCGCGTCGTGGCTTGAGGCGCAGCCCTTGGTGGTGCCACTCGGTCTCGCCTCCCTCGTCCACGTCGTTCAGGTAGACCATGAAGGGCAGCACGCGGTGCAGCGGTTCGCCGCTCGGGTCGCCCGGCGAGACCTCGGCGTGCCAGGCGAAGTAGCCGCCCTCGCCGCGCGCGTAGTGCTGCATGTTCAGGTCGCCCAGGCGGAAGACCTGTTGCAACAGCCCGGCCAACTCGTGGTCGGGAAGCGCGGCCAGCCCTTCGGGCGTCAAGGGCCGCGGTTCCCCGCCGGATTCGTCCCGGCGCGCGAAGGAGCTGCCGGCCAGGACGACGAAGGGGTGCAGGCGCACGTAGCGCAGCAGTTCCCTGCGTGCAGCCGCGAGCAGCTCGCCGACGAGGTCGGCGAAGTCCGTGCGGCCGAGCAAGGACAGGTCGCGACTGCGCTTCACGCTTGGATCGAGCCGGCCTCCGGCGAGACCGGGTCCGACATCGGGATGGGCGTCGAAGCGCGCGATCAATTGCTCGCAGACCCCCGGCGCCAAGGCTTCCGGAGCCACATGCACGAAGCTGTCCATGCGCCGGATACTCGGCGCGGATGGCAAAGCCACGATCAAGGGCCAGGTGCGCGGCCGATCCTGCGTGCGACCAGGTCGTGCCGGCCGCATCCAACTCCTGCGCGAGCTCGGCTTGCCCGCTAGACGCTTAGTTGTGTAAGCTCTAGCTTAATCATGAGCCCCACCAACTCCAGCGCTCCCTTGCGCAAGGTCGCGCGGAAGACGCTCGCCAAGGCCAGCATCGACGCCCGCCTGCGCGAGCGTCTGGGGTTGTCGCAGTCCGAGTGCGCCGCCGTGCTGGGCGTGCACGCCATGACCGTCTCCAAGTGGGAGCGGGGCGTGTCCAAGCCCAACGAGCACCAACGGCTCCTGCTCCGCGCGCTGGGCGCCGCCGCGGAGGCTGGTTTGCGCGCGCCTGTCGGTGCGCGCCGCGGATGGAGTCCCGTGGCCTTCCTCGGCGAAGCTCTCGCGCTCGCGCAAGGCGGCGCGCGCATCGACCTCGGCGCCTTGAGCGCGACCAACCGCTTCGCCGGCAAGGTGGTCGAGGTGGCGCGCGGCGACGTGATGAGCAAGGTCGTGGTCGAGATCGCCCCCGGTCTGCGCATGGGCGCGGTGATCACCACCGACTCGGTCGATCGGCTCGGCTTGGTGGTCGGTTCGCGCGCGCAAGCCATCGTCAAGGCGACCGAGGTCATCGTCGGCAAGGGTTGAGGCGCTGCGCGCGCCCCCCGTCGCCACCAGCGAAGCACATCCAGCGATGCGTCCGCTCTTCACCCATGTCGCCCTCCTCGGCGCGGTCCTCGCGTCCTGCGAGCCGTCGTCGCGCTCGATGGACGCCGGCAGCCGGTCCTCCGACGCGCCGACCGAGGTGTGGGTGCATGCCGCGACCAGCACGCGCGCCGCCTTGCTGGCCCTCGAAGCCATGCACGAAGGCGCGCACGGCATCGACTTGATCTTCAATTTCGGCGGTTCTGGCGCACTCGCCAGGCAGATCGTCGCTGGCGGGAAGGCCGATCTGTTCCTCTCGGCCGACGAAGTCGAGATGGACAGGCTCGAGGTCGCTGGGTTGTTGGAACCCGGCACGCGAGTCGCGTTGTTGTCGAACCAACTGGTCGTGGTCGAGCCCGCGGTCGACGGCACGCTCTTCGCGGGATCGTTCGATCCGCGCCAGTTGGCGCAGCCAGGTCTGCGTCTGTTGTCGCTCGGCGATCCCGCCAGCGTGCCCGCCGGCCGATACGCCAAGGCCTGGCTCGAGTCGCGCGGCGCGTGGGAGGGCGTCGAGTCGCGCGTGCTGCCGGCGATCGACGTGCGTGCCGCCCTCGCCGCCGTCGAAGCCGGTGGAGCGCAGGCCGGCATCGTCTACCGCACCGATGTCGCGCGTTCGAGCAAGGTGCGCATCGTGCATGCAGTGCCGCTCGAGGACGGCCCGCGCATCGTCTATTCGTTGGCGTTGTTGCGCGGTCGAGCCAACCCCGCCGCGGTCTCCTTCGCGCGGTTCCTCGGTTCCGTCGAAGCGCGCGCTCGCTTCGCCGAGCAGGGCTTCGTGCCGCCATCGACGCCTTCGGCGTCGGCCAAGTAGGTCGATCGATGGACGCAGGCGACTTGTTCGAGGTGCTTGCCACGACGCTGCGCGTGGCCGCTTGCGCGCTCTTCTTGGCGGCGCCCTGCGGCATCGCGGCTGGATGGTGGCTCGCGCGCAAGGACTTCCGCGGCAAGAGCGTGGTCGAGACGCTGCTGGCCATGCCGCTGGTCTTGCCCCCCGTCGCCGTCGGTTACTTGCTGCTGGCCTTGTTCGCGCGCGATGGTTGGCTGGGCGAGCGCGCCTTGGGCTTCGATCCGGGAATCTTGTTCACTTGGAAGGGCGCCGTGCTCGCCTCGGCCGCGATGGCCCTGCCCTTGGTGGCGCGCACGGCGCGCGCCGCCTTCGACGGCGTCGATCCGCGCCTCGAGCGCATGGCGCGCACGGCAGGGCTGACGCCTTGGCGCGTGTCGTGGTGCGTGACCTTGCCCTTGGCGCGGCGCGGGCTCGCGGCCGCGTGCGTGCTGGGCTTCGGCCGCGCCTTGGGCGAGTTCGGAGCCACCGTGGTGGTGGCCGGCAACATCCCGGGGCGCACGCAGACCATCGCGCTGGCCATCTTCAGCGAGATCCAGTTGGGCGACACCCAAGCCGCCCTGCGGCTCGTCGCCATCGTGGCAGGGTTGGCCTTCGTCCTCATGTGGTCGGTCGAGAAGCTGCAACGCGCCGCGGCGCGCGAAGGGCGATGATCAGCGGCCTGGAGCTCGACCTGCGCCTGCGCCAGCGGCAGTTCGCGCTGGAGGTGCGCTGCGCCACCAAGGTGCGCACCCTGGGCGTCCACGGAGCTTCCGGTTCAGGCAAGACGAGCTTGCTCGAGGCCATCGCGGGTTGGCGTCGCCCCGCGCAGGGTCGCTTGGTGGTGGGGGGGGCGGTGCTGCACGACTCCGCCAGCGGCATCGACCTGCCACCCGAGCAGCGCGGCATCGGCTATGTGCCGCAGGACGCGCTTCTTTGGCCGCATTGGAACGTGGGTCGCAACCTGCGCGTGGGAGCGCGCCGCCTCGACGCCGCCGGAGAAGAGCTCTTGGCGCGCACCGCGGCGATGCTCGACATTGCTCCGCTGCTCGAGCGCGGCGTCGGCGGCTTGTCGGGCGGCGAGCGCCAACGCGTCTCGTTGGCGCGCGCGCTGGTCGGCCGCCCGAGGCTGTTGATGCTCGACGAACCGTTGGCCGCCTTGGATGCGCCCCTGCGCCGCAGGATCCTCGCGTACTTGTTGCGGGTGCGCGATGAACTGCGCGTCCCGATCTTGTTCGTCTCCCACGACGCGTCCGAAGTCCAGGCCATGTGCGACGAGGTGTTGGTGCTGCGCGCCGGCCGCGTCGTCGCGCAGGGCGAACCGTCGCTCGTGCTGCGCGCAGGCGTCGAGCCGCAAGCCAGCTTCGACAACGTGCTCGCCGGACACGTGGTGGCGTTGGAGGATGGCGTGGCGTTGTTGGAACTCGAGGGCGGTGGACAGGCCCGCGTGCCCCAGCGCGGGCTGGCGCTCGACCGGCGGGTCGTGTTCGCCGTGCACTCCGACGAGATCCTCTTGGCGCGCGGCGCGACGGGGCGCATCTCGGCCCGCAATCGCCTGCAAGCGCGCGTCGAGCGCGTGGTCGAGGTCGGAGGGGCGCTGCGCATCGATGCGCGCCTCGACGCGCGAGGATCGGGCGCGCTGCTGTCGGCCACGCTCACGCGCGCGGCCGTCGAGGAACTGGGCCTCGCCGCGGGAACGCCGGTCGAGTGCGTCTTCAAGGCCCCGGCGTGCCGCGTCTGGAACGCCGTGGACTAGGTCGTCGATTCACGCACCCGAGCCGAGGCCGGCGGCGATGCGCAGCAGGTCGGCGTACACGCCGGCGGCGGTGACTTCCGGCCCGGCGCCGGGTCCGCGCACCACCAGCGGATTCGCGCGGTAGCGCTCCGTCGTGAACTGCACGAGGTTGTCCGTCAGGCGTCCATGCGCCAAGGCGTGGTCCGCCGGCACTTCGACCACTCCGACGCGCGCTTCGCCATCGCGCGTCAAGCGCGCCGCGTAGCGCAGGACCATGCCATGCGACTTGGCGGCGGCCAGGCGCGTCGCCATGGGCTGGTCGAGTTCGCCCAGACGCGCCATGAACTGCTCGAGCGGGATGCCGGCGAGTTCGTCGGGCACGAGTCCTTCGACCTGAACGTCGGCGAGGCTCGTCGTCCAGCCGCACTCGCGCGCCAGGATGACGAGCTTGCGCGCGACATCGAGACCCGACAGATCGTCGCGCGGATCGGGTTCGGTGTAGCCCTCGGCCTTGGCGCGTCGCACCAGTTCGGAGAACGGCTCCGTGCCGTCGTGGTGGTTGAAGAGCCACGCCAAGGTGCCCGAGAGGATGCCTTCGACCGAGTGCAGCTGGTCGCCCGTGTCGACGAGGTCGCGCAAGGTGCACAGGATCGGCAAGCCCGCGCCCACGGTGGCTTCGTAGCGCCACTTCGCGCCACCCGCGGCTTCGGCGGCGCGGATCGCCTGGTACCGCGCGAGATCGCCTGCTCCGGCTTGCTTGTTGGCCACGACGACATGGATGCCGCGCGCCAGCCACGAGGAGTAGCGATCGGCCACCACCCCGCTCGCCGAGCAATCCAGCACCACGGCGTGCGGCACATGGTCGGCGCGCACATGGTCGGCGAAGCGCGCCATGTCGAGCGCCTGCGGCCGCGTGCGCAGTGCTTCGAGTGCCTCGAGCGGCGCAGCGCCCGGCTCGCCCAGCCACATCGCGCGGCTCGAGGCGACGGCCCTCAGGCGCAAGTCGATGCGCAACTCGCGCAGGAGCCGCTCGCGCGTGGCGGCGAGTTGTCGCACGAGCGCTTGGCCCACGTTGCCGGGACCGACCAGCCCGACGGAGATGGTCTGCGCCGACAGGTAGTACCCCGCGTGCACGGCGCGCAAGGCGCGGGTCGCGTCGGCGGCGTCGATGGCCACGGAGATGTTGCGTTCGGAAGCACCTTGCGCGATGGCGCGCACGTTGACGCGCGCGCGGCCAAGCGCGGCGAACAAGCGCGCCGCCGTGCCCGGCGTGCCGGCCATGCCGTCGCCCACCACGGCCAAGGCGGCGACGCCCGTGCGCGTCGATACGCCTTCCATCTGCCGGCGGTCGATCTCCCGACCGAAGGCCTCGCGCACGGCGCGCTCGGCGGCGGGCGCGTCCTTCTCGCGGATGACGCAGCAGATGGAATGCTCCGAGCTGCCCTGCGAGATCATCACGACCGAGACGCCAGCCTGCTTGAGGGCCGAGAACGCGCGCTCCGCGGTGCCAGGGACGCCCATCATGCCCGCGCCGGCGATGTCGAGCAGGGCGAGTCCCGCGAAGGTCGTGACGCCCTTGACCGGCGGGACCTGCGAGGGCTCGCTCGAGATGAGCGTGCCTGGATGGTCCGGGTTGAAGGTGTTGCGGATGATGATCGGGATGCCGCGCGCGATCGCCGGCGCCATCGTCTGCGGGTGGATGACCTTCGCGCCGAAGTAGGACAGCTCGCAGGCCTCGTCGTACGACAGGCGCTCGACCAGCATGGCTTCGGGCACGACGCGCGGGTCGGCGCTCAGCACGCCATCGACGTCGGTCCAGATGTGCAGTTCGATCGCGCCGAACAGCGCGGCGAAGATGGCGCCCGAGTAGTCGCTGCCGTTGCGGCCGAGCGTCGTCACGCGGCCGGCCCGCGTGCGCGCCACGAAGCCGGTGACGACCACGCGCGGCTCGTCGCGCAACTTCAAGTTGGCGAGCTTGCCTTGCGACTCGTCCCAGTCGACGGTCGCGCCCAACTCGCCGTGCTCGACGACCAGCACAGCGCGTGCGTCCAGCCGGACACAGTCGAGACCACGCGCCCGCAGGGCGGCTTGGACGAGGAGCGAGGACCACACCTCGCCCAACCCTTGGACGAGGTCCAGCAGGTCGTCGGACAGGTATCCGACCAATGCTTGCGCATGCAGCAACTCGCGCAGGCGCTGGAACTCTTCTTCGAGCGTGGCGAGCAGTCCCTCGGCCGCGGGGCCGGCGATGGCGCGCGCCGCCAGGACGTGGCGTTCGCGCAGGTCGGACCAGTCGCTCGTCCAACCCTCGTCGCGCGCCGCCGCGCGCCGCAAGAGACCGATCAGCGCGTCGGTCGCGCCTTGCATGGCCGAGACCACGATCACTTGGCGTTCTTGGCGTTCGGCGAGGATGCGCGCGACGCGCTCGATGCGCGCAGCGTCGGCGAGGCTGGAGCCTCCGAACTTGTGGGCGACGAAGGACTCTTGGCGCGAGTGCATGGCCCAACACTCCAGCCTCCCCGCCGCGCGCATGCAACCGACGCGACGCGCCGATCCGGGTCAGGGCACGAGGATGAACTCCAACGCGTCGCTCAAGCCCACGTTGTCGGGCGCCGGGAAGCCCGGATCGCGCGTGTAGTATTGGGCGCACACGGTCGTGCCGGCCACCAGGCTCGCATCCACGCCACTTGCCACCCACGCGGCGAAGTCGAAGCTGTGGACTCCGCTGCAGTCTCGCACCTGCGCGCTGCCGCCGCTTTGCATGGCCGGCGTGCGGCGCAGGGGACCGGCGAGGCACATGGTGCCGCCCGCGAAGGGGACCGCGCCGCGACCGTGGACGCTGTACAAGAGCGTGCCCGCGCCGCGGTTGAGCAGTCCCGTCGCCTGCACATGGAAGCCCGTGCCGGCGCTGGCGCTGGCGATGCCCAAGGTGCGGATCTTCGGCTCGCAACCGAGCGAGTTGGGCTTGGCGTCGCAATAGGTCCGTGGCGCGGTGCCCGTGCCTTCGCCGCGCAGCAGGAACGCACCGCGGATCCCGGCGCCCAGCACCTCGATGCGCTGCGGTCCCGCGTCGCCCAGGCGCTCGGGGTCGAGCTGTCCCGGGCCAGCGGCCGCGAACCACGCGCGTCCGGTGATCGCGGCGTCCGTGTCGACCAGCCCGATCGTGGCGAAGGTGCCATCGGTCTCGACGATGGCGCCGAGGAAGAAGGCCCCCTCCACGCCGCCGGCGGCAGGCAGGTCGTAGTCGATCCAGGCGAGGTTCGCCACGGACGGCACGACATCGGCATGCACGCTGCGCAGCACGGCGTCGTTGGGTTGCAGGTCGTCGTTGGGATCCTCCCACACGCACAGGCGGATCGTCGTGCCGGGACGGATGCCGCCTGGCTCGAGCATCAGACGCACCTTGACGATGGCGTCGGGGCCGCCGCTCGTCGTGAACGATTGCAGCCACGCGTAGTCGGCCGGCATGCCGTAGGTGATGCCGAGGTTGGGCGCGCCATCGTCGAGCGCGTAGATCTGCTGGGCCTGCGCGGCGGGGGCGAGGAGCGCGAGGAGCGCAAGGCGGACGGCGTGCTTCATGGGGCAGGACGCGTCGCCGGGGTGCGAAAGGGTCGGCGGTCGTCGTCCACGCGACATCGTGGCTGGGCGCGCCGCCAAGCCCCATCCCGCCGAGTGCTAAGCGCGCGTGGCAGCAGTGCGAAGGCGCATGGCTGCGTCGCGTCGCATCCAGTTCGTGCTTCGACCAGGCTCGTGATCGTCCCGAAGGTTCAGAGAAGCTGGCGACACTTGCCCGTCGTGCGTGGGAGGTCGATGCCCGCCACGCCCGGAAAGCGCGAGGGTCGGTCGTGCAAGCAGGCTTCGCACTCTCCAGCGCGGTGCCAACGCACCGGTCGACTGCCGCGCATGACGCGGTCCGAGCTCGCGCCACACGCCATGGCTTCGAGGCGACCACCGCAGTCCTCGTGCAGCGCTGCGGCGGGTTCGACGCACACATCGGCCTGAACCATGCGGCTGAGCACCGCGCAAGCGAGGCCGTCGCAGTCCCGCGGCGCGGCCTGGTCGCGATCCGACAAGGCGCCGGAATCAGGCATCAACGCGGCCCACGCGGCGCTGGCGGCGAGGCCGGCGGTGCCCATCGCGGCCAGCAGCGCGTGGCCGACCCACAGGCGCAGTTGCGAAGTTCGTGCTTCCTCCGTCGCGTCCATCGCCCACTTCGACGCCTGCGCGCCGCTGGTCTTCCCGTGCCTCGCGGCCGCGCGCGAACTAGGCCTGCAAGTGGCGCAGCAAGGTCGGATCAAGCGCAAGTCAAGCTGGTCGTCGTTCCGCCTCGCCGCGCGGAGGACTTCACGCGGGCTTGGCAACTCCTTCCCGGCCGACTTGCATCCGGCGGGGAAGATCTCCCCGCACGGCCAGCGGGCCGTGCGCGCGAACCTGGACACCAAGACGCAACCCCACCCATGCTGCAAGCTCGCACTCTCGCTGCCATCGCCCTGCTCGGCGGCCTCGCCTTCGCCCAATCCGCCGATCTGCCCCAGCGCGTCGCCGCTGGCGATGTCGGTCCCACCTACGCCGTCCTGTGGGCCCGCTCCGCCACGGCGGGCACTGTGACCTTCCGCTACTCGACCGATCCGAGCCTGGCTGGCGCCGCCACGCGCACAGCCACCGTCGTCGACGCGACCTTGCCCGCCAAGGCGTATGTGCGCGGCCTGCTGCCGGGCACCACCTACTACTACGAAGCGCAATCTCCGTCCGGCGGCGTCGACAGCGGGACGTTCAGGACGCCGCGCCTCGGAGGTGGAGTGCAAGGCCTGCGCTTCGGCGTCTCCGGCGACTCGCGCGGCGACTTCATGCCGGCCGGCTCGCTCTCCAACGCCGCCACCGCCAACCTCGAGTTCTTCGTCATGCTCGGCGACACGATCTACGCCGACGTGGCCTCGCCCCTCGTGCCGGTCGCGCAGTGCATCACGCTCGACGAGTTCCGCGGCAAGCACGCCGAAGTGCTCTCGGCCTTCTCCGGCGTCAACGGCGTCGGCGACCTGCGTCGCTCGACCGCGCTGTGGGCCTCGATCGACGACCACGAGGTGACCAACGACTTCGCCGGCGGCGCCGCGCCGTCCTCGGATGCGCGCTTCGACCTGAATGGCGCCTACATCAACGAGACCAACCTGTTCCGCAATGGCATGCGGTCCTTCACCGAGTACATGCCGACCCTGCGCCTCGCCTACGGCCAGACCGGCGATGCTCGCACGGCGTTCAAGCGCAAGCTGTACCGCAAGATGGCCTACGGCACCGACGCGGCGCTGATGGTGCTCGACGCGCGTTCCTTCCGCGACCAGTCCTTGCCCGCGGTCGCCAATCCCGCCGACCAGCCGCAGGTGCTCAACTTCCTCGTGTCGAGCTACGACCCGACGCGCACGATGCTCGGTCGCGCCCAGGTCGAAGAGCTCAAGGCCGACCTGCTCGCCGCCGAGCAAGCCGGCATCAAGTGGAAATTCGTCATGATCCCCGAGCCGATCCAGAACCTCGGCGTGGTGGCCGGTCAGGATCGCTACGAAGGCTACGCGGCCGAGCGCGCCGAGGTCCTCGCGCATGTCGCCGCCAACAACATCCGCAACGTCGTCTTCGTCGCGGCGGACATCCACGGCACGATCGTCAACAACCTGACCTACTCCGCCGGCCCCGGCCAGCCTCAGCAGCAGACCGGCGCCTTCGAGGTGACGACCGGTTCGATCTCGTACAACCAGCCCTTCGGCCCCACGGTGGTGGGCCTCGCCAGCGCCTTGGGCTTGCTGACCCCGGCGCAAGTCGCCTTCTACCAGTCCTTGCCGATCCCCGCCAAGGACGCCTTCGTGCAGCAGTTGATCGACCAGCAGGTCGCGCCGCTCGGCTACGACACGGTGGGTCTAGTCGGAGCGCCGATCAACGCCACGCTGAACGCCGGTGGCTGGTCGGCCACGCACACCTTTGGTTGGACCGAGTTCCAGGTGGCGCCCGTCACGGGCGAGTTGAGCGTCACGACCTGGGGCGTGGAGCCCAACGCGACCACGCTGCCGCCCTTCATCGTGGGCAACTTCACCGTCGTGCCCCAGTGAGGGGCGCGGCGCGGCCAAGAGCGCAGACGGTCGCCTGCACGCCGGGCGATCGGATTGCGGAGAGTTGACGAGCCCGGGGGGGCTCGGGAGAGGAGCCCGGGCTGGATGTTCCGGGCTCCTCTCTTTGGCGCGGGCAGGCCGGATGGCTATCGTCCTGCCCGCATGTCGCGCACCCCGCTCAGCAGCCCCGAAAGCGAAGCCCCCGAAGGTGGCGGCTGGCGCGCGCGCATGTGGCGCATCGTGTTCCTCGCCGACACTCCGGCGGGGCGCGCCTTCGACTTGGTGCTCCTGTGGGCGATCCTCGCCAGCGTGCTGGTCGTGATGCTCGACAGCGTCGAGCCGCTGCGCGAAGAGTGGGGACGATGGTTCATCGCGCTCGAGTGGGCCTTCACCATCCTCTTCACCATCGAGTACGCCCTGCGCTTGTGGTGCTCGAAGCGTCCCACGGCCTACGCGACGAGCTTCTTCGGCGTGGTCGACCTGCTGGCCGTCTTGCCGAACTACCTGAGCCTGTTCCTCGGCGGTTCGCACTACATGGCCACGGTGCGGATCCTGCGCCTGATGCGGATCTTCCGCATCCTGAAGATGATCCACCATGTCAACGAGGCCAATGTGCTGCTGCACGCCTTGCTGGCCTCGCGTCGCAAGATCTTCGTGTTCATGACGAGCGTACTGGCGCTCGTGTGCGTCGAGGGCAGCTTGATGTACGTGATCGAGCACAGCGAGGGATCGCGCTTCGAGAGCATCCCGGCTTCGATCTACTGGGCCATCGTCACCGTCACGACCGTCGGCTACGGCGACATCGTCCCCGCGACCGTGGCGGGCAAGATGCTGGCGTCCTTCATCATGCTGACGGGCTTCGCCATCCTGGCGGTGCCGACCGGCATCGTGGCGGCGGAGATCGGGCGCGAGGTCATGGTGCGCAAGGCCGCCACGAGTCTCGCGCGCCTCTGCGGCGCTTGCGGCCACCAAGGCCACGAGCCCGAAGCGCGGCACTGCAATCGCTGCGGCGCGCGCTTGTAGTCCGAACTGGGGCCCATGGCGGCGCCTTGGCCGATGTCCTAGCTTGGGCCCATCGCGCGGCCAACGCGTGGCAGCCTGCATGTCCACCAGCGAAACACGACCCGAGCCCACGCCCTCCGACTTGCGACGAGCCGTGCGCGAGGGTTATGCCGCCATCGTGCGATCCGATCCTTCCGCTGGTTCCTGCTGCGGTCCGATCGGGGGCTGCGGCGTGCGCACCGACGCCGAGACGCTCGCCCGCCAGATCGGCTACGACGCGGCCGAGATCGCCGCGCTGCCGGAGGGCGCGAACCTCGGCTTGTCGTGCGGCAACCCCGGCGCCATCGCGCGCCTCGCGCCTTGCGAGACGGTGCTCGACCTCGGCTCGGGCGCGGGTTTCGACTGCTTTCTGATGGGCCCCAAGGTGGGAGCCAACGGTCGCGTCATCGGCGTGGACATGACGCACGAGATGTTGGCGCGCGCGCGCGCCAACTTGCCGCTGTACCGCGAGCGCACCGGACTCGACAACATCGAGTTTCGCTTGGGCGAGATCGAGCACCTGCCCGTGGCCGACGCGAGCGTGGATTGCGTCATCAGCAACTGCGTGCTCAACCTGTCGCCGGACAAGGCGCAGGTGTGGCGCGAGATCGCGCGGGTGCTCAAGCCAGGCGGTCGCGTGGCCATCTCCGACATCGTGCTGCTGCGTCCCTTGCCGCAGGCCTTGGCCCACGACATCGAGGCGCTCGTGGGCTGCGTTGCGGGCGCGGTGCTGGCGGAAGAGGTCGTCGATCAGGCGCGCGCCGCGGGCTTGGTCGCCGTGCGCATCGAGCCCCAGCCCAACTACATCGCGGCCATGGAGCACGCCGGCGATCCGCTCCATGCGCGCATCGCCGCGGCGCTGCCTGCCGGAGCACGCATCGGCGACCATGTGGCCAGCGCCGAGATCCTGGCTCGCAAGCCGGGCGTGCGCACTGGATGTTGCTGATGCTGGCGGTGTAGTCGCGGCAAGGCCGCGGTATTCAAGAGGTCGCATTCCCCGCCGCGGGAGTGGCTTGCCGTAGTTCGACCCGGTGCTCAAGTACCCGGCAAATCTTGCCGATCTCGGTCGTCGCCCCAGCACGAGGCGATCGCAGGCGTCTTCCGTCCTCCGCGGAGCGTCGCCTAGGTCGCCGCGTCGAGCCGGCCGCCCTTCGGCGGTCGCGACGGCCGCGCGGGGCACCGAGGACCAGCCTGTGAACAAGCTCGTTTGGGGTATCGTGGCCGCCACGGCCTCCACCCTGGCAATCGTCGCCGCCGTCGCCATCCCTTGGCCCGGGAATGTCGCGTCCGAGAACTTCGAGCCGGCGCGCTTGCGTCAAGCAAACACGACAACCGGCCCAGGGCTGGCCATCGCGCTCTCCGACGCGGACGGCAACCCGGTGCAGGAGGCGCGCGTCTTGTGCGCCCCGGCGAATGCAGGAACCGGCAGTTGGAGCATCGCGCGCGCCGGCATCTCGAACCAAGGCGGCATGGCGCTGCTGGTGCCGATCGCAGCGGGTCTTTCGAACATCGCCATCGTGGCTCCCGGTCGTGCCGCGCAAGTCGGCGTGCTCGACGCCAAGTCGGGCGAAGCCAAGTTCGTGTTGGAGCCCGGCAGCGATCTCGCCGTCCAGTTGGCTGGACAGAGCGGAGCGGCACAAGGCCGATGGCTCGTCGCGGTCCGTCCGCTGGACGCAGGTGGCACCTGCGCTTCTGGCTTCGATTCGGCGCTGGATGCGCTGGAGGCCTTCGAGGCCGCGGATGGCCGCGACGTGAATCCGCGCACCGACGATGGCGCCAGCCTGCGTCGCGCCGACGACCAAGGCCTGGCCTCGTGGAGCGGCCTGCCGCGTTGCACGGTGCTCGTCGAAGCTTGGCGCGTCGCCGGCGGCGACAGCTTCCTTCCGGCGCAAGGAGCGCAAGTCCACCGCCAGGTGGTCGACCTGTCCAGGCCGAGCCACGCAGTGCGACTGTCGGTTGCGACGCGCAGCGAACTCGTCGTGGAAGTGCTCGACGGAGGCCGGCCCGCGACCACGGGCACATCGGTGCTCGTCGCCTCGTGGAGCGAGCACGATGGTGCCCGCGGATTGCTCTCCGGTCGGGTGGACTCGAGCGGCATGGTCGTGTTCCGCGCGGGCTTGCCGACGAGCGGCTCGAACTTGGTCGCCTACGCCAACCTCGGAGCACGTTGGGCCGTCACGACCGCGATGCGTGGCGAGGAACTCGCGCAGGTGCGCCTGGAGCTGCCTTCCGCCGACGCCAAGCCCTTGTCGATCCGCTGCATCGACGCCGATGGCAAGGTGCTGCAACCCACGCATCTCGAGGTGCTCGACGCCGGTCCGCTGGCCGCGCACGGATTGCCGCATGCGCGCTTGTGGATGTCGGACGGCGCGCAGACCGCTTGCCCGATCGTCAACCCGAACGGTTCCATGCGCGTCACGGCGGTGATCGACTCCAAGCGCCATGTCGGCTTGCGCTCGCACGCCATCGCCGAGGTCCAACCAGGCGCAGGCTCCATCGACCTCGTGTTCCCGCCCGCTTCGTCCACGGCGATCCGTGGCAGCGTCGAGTTCGCCTTCGTCGGCCTCGAGGGCGGCGTCGACTTGTCGATGACCTGCCAAGGCGCCATGCAGCGCGATTGGCGCGGCACGGCTTCGAACGGCGTGTTGACGCTCTCGGGCTTCGCGCCCGGCACCAGCGGCTTCGTCGCGCGGACGAGCGATGGGCGCGTCGCGCGCGGCGTGGTCGAGGCGCGGGCGGGGGAGACCACCAAGGTCTCCTGCCGACTCGAGCGCGCGGCGAGCTTCGTCTGCGAGCTCGGCGACACCAGCCAGAACACGCAATGGACCTTGTTCGGTTGCGACGCCGAGGGTGCTCCGACCGTGGTGTTGGCGGAGGGCGGGACTGGACCGGGCGAATCGACGATCAGCGTCGACGACCTGCCGGCGGGCGCGGCCTTGCTGGCATGCACGCGCGCGAGCCAAGGCTCCGAGCCCGGCGAGCGGCGCACGCTGACCAGCGTCGGCCTCAGGGCTGGCTCGAACACCACCGTGAAGGAGTCCAACGCCGCCGATGGAGCGCGCATCCAACTCGAATGGCCGACGGACATGCCAGTCCGCCTGGTCACCTTCGAACTTCAGCCCGAGGTCGCCTCCAAGCTGCATGCTCCGGTGGCCTTCTGGAGCCTGCGCGTGCCGAGCGACGCCACGCACTTGACCGTCCCGGGCTTGCCGAAGGGACGCTGGACGGTCACGGCTTGGCCGCAGGCCGGGGCCGAACGGCACAGTGGCCAGACGAGCTTCGTCGTCCAGCAGGAGAATCTCGCGGTCAGACTGGCGCCTTGAGCGCCTAGCGCAGCGAGTCCTGCCAGCGCAGGCATTCGGCGCAATCGCAGCTTCCAGGGAACAGGGCCGCGTCGGAGTGTTGCTCCGGCGCGGCTTCCGTTCCGGCGTAGCCCAAGGCCTGCAAGGTGGCCGCCATGGCGGAACCGCGCGAGTTGCGCAGGCCCCACCGCAGTGGCTCGCGTTGGCGCAGCCATGCCACGAGATCCTCGCGCATGTCGCGCGCGCGGTCCTTCTCCTTGTCGGCGAGGTCCACCAGCGCTTCCGGGTCGGCGCGCAGGTCGTACAACTCGACCGCGTGACGCCTCTTCAGCGGCGACAAGCTCTGGCTGTCGGGATGGTGGTCGACGAGCGACAGCACCAACTGCCATGGCCAATCGACCAGCGCCGCCGACTTGCCGTGCGACGAGATCAAGTGGATCGGCTCGGCCTGCCGGTCCTGGGCGAGCATGTTGCGACCCGGAAAGCGGGTTTGGCGCAGACCGGCCAAATCCAACAGGGTGCGACCCAAGTCGCTGTTGAGCACGACTTCGTCGCGGCGCGCGCCAGGCGGCGCTCCGAGCCAAGCGAGGATCATCGGCACTCGCGTGGTCTGCGGATACAGCTCGCCGTGGTCCCACCACACGCCGTGCTCGCCAAAGCTCTCGCCATGGTCGGCCGTGAAAGCCACGATGGCCGTGCGCATGCGCGGGCGGTCGAACAATCGCGCCAGTTCTCCGTCGAGGTAGCTCGCCTCCCCGTCGTAGTTGGCCACCACCCAGTTCGCGTCCACGACGCCGTGCATGTGCGGCGGTACGCGCTCTGCGGGCAAATGGCGCGCCGAAGGATGCGCCGCGAGCGGATCGCCCGCGTAGTACGCCTCGGCCGCGCCCTGCGGCGGCGCGTAGGGCGTGTGCGCGTCGAACACGTGGAGCCAAACGAACAGCGGCCGTCCGTCCAGTTCCTCCAAGGAACGGTTCAGGAAGGTGATCGTCTCGCCTGCGCGTCGATCCGGCCGCGTCGTCTGAAGCATGCGATCGAAGCCTTGGCCGAGGCCGCTCCACTCATGGGCCAAATGTCCCGCGCTCACCGCCGCGATGGTGTGCCATCCCGCTTCGCGGAAGACATCGGCCAAGGTCGGCGCGTCCTCGGCGAGCCGCGAGTCGTTGTCGAGGATCCCTGTGTCGCGCGGATGGCGGCCGGTCAGGATCGCCACATGCGAAGGCAGGGTGACATTGGTGGTCGAAAAGCAACGCTCGAACAGCACGCCGCGCCCGGCGAGTCGGTCGAGGACTGGGGTGCGCGTCTTGCCGCCCGCCGCCCCCAGATGATCCGCGCGGTGCGTGTCCGAGGTGACGAGCAGGACCGTCGGCGCGGCGTCGCCCGGCGTGAGCACCTTGGGCTCGCTCACGGCGCACAGCTCGGGCGCGCCACTGCGCGACTCCAGCTCGAAGCGCACATCGAGCTCGTGTCCGGCATTGTCGCCGAGCGGCAAGCGCACCCAGTGCCACGATGTGGGCTCGCTGCCGCGTTCGATCGGCAGGATGTGCCTGCGCTCCGGGTGGCCGGACCGCGACAGCACTACGGAAAGGACGGGAGGCTCGGCCGGGCGACGCAAGGCCTGGGGGACGCCGTACGAGAAGCCGATCTCGCTGCCGTGCTTGTCCGACAAGTGGAAGCGCAGCGGCGTCCTGCTGGAGAGTCCTACGCCGCGGCGCAGGTCGTCGCCGATGGCGATCAGTTCGGCGCCGCGCTGCGCGCTGGGCAGTCGATCCTCGAGCGGCATCTCCAGCAACTCGACGCCTGCGAAGACCACTGGTCCCGCACCACGCACGCGCAGCACGAGCGCATCGGCCCGCGATGTGTCGACGGAGAGTGGCATCTCGATCGTGGCTGCCTGCAATTCACTGCTCGCGGCGAGCGGCACCTCCGCGAAGTGAAGGAGCTCCGCCCCGCGCCACAACTAGATCTCCATGGCGTCGGCCCTGCGAATCAACATCCGCGGCCTGACGACATCGAAGGGGCGACCACGTCCAAGTTCGAAGCGCAACGACTTCGCCGCTGGCCCATCGAGCATCTGCGCCAGCACGCCGGCCACGTGGACTTCGCGTCGCGCCTCCGCCTGCACTTGGAGCACGGCGAGGCCCCCGCGAGCCTCCCACAGGGACGAGGTGACGCGGTCCCCCTGCGACGCGGCGGAAGGGGCGCTCAACTCGGGCCGATCGACGACGGCGGAGCGACCTTCCTCCACCTCGGGCGAACAAGCGCAGGCGAGCAGCATCAGCACCAAGGTGCGCGTGGCGTGCATGGCGTGTACGCGCGACTGCGGCCTGCGCGTAGTCCCATTACAACCCCGAACGACGATCTTGGTTTCCTCTCGCGGCGTGAAATCCACGTCCGAAGTTCATGGGACGCGCCCTCCTTGGCGCAAGTTTGGCGGATTCCCGGCGGAAAGCACGGAACATGGCCGCCGGACCCGCCCTGGCCCCGGCCGTCAAGGGGTCCACTCGAGCACTTGACCGTCGGCCAGCAAGCGTCGGCGCAGGTCCGCGTACGGCAGCTCGTGCAGGTCCAGCGAGCGCTCGAGCGCCAAGCACGCCGCCGTCGCGGCGGACTGCCCGAGCACCATGTAGACCGGTTCCATGCGAATCGACCCGTAGGCGATGTGCGTCGCCGAGACGCAGACGGGAACGACGAGGTTCGAACATTGCTCGCGCTCCGGCAGCAAGGCCCGCCACGCGATGGGATAGGGGCGCGGCACCCGCACCTGCACATCGCCTTCGTTGCGCACGTCGCCGTGCTCGTCTACATGGCGCTGCACGTGGTGGGAGTCCATCGTGTACGCGCCCAGTCCCACCGAGTCGTCCACGACTTCGCGCGACATGCAGTGGTGCTCGGTCATGGTGGCGACGCCGCGCAGTCGACGCGCCTCGCGCACGTACAAGAGCGGCGGCCAGCCTCCGGTGGCGACGAATTCGTCCTTCGTCGGTCCGCAGGCGGAGATTTCGTCGCGCACCGTCCGCGGCACGCGCGGATGGTTGGCGAGCGTCCACATCAGGCCTTGCTGCCAGCGCAGGTGCGCCGCGTGCAGCTCGGCTCGTCGCGCGTGCGCGGCTTCCGGCCATTCCCAACTGCCTCCGATCCAGTCGGTGGACACGGCGCCGTTGTTGTTGGCGTCGGTCTTCCTGTTGGGCATCCACAGCGGGTGCCACGGCGCCATGGTCGAACCTGCTTCGAGGTGCCGCAGCAGCAGCTCGTAATCGCGCTCGTCGTAGTCGGCGGGCTTGGGCCAGGGCAGGCGATTGGCCGCGACATCCGTGACGCACATGCGGAAGCAATAGGCTTGGACCTTGAAGTCGGCGCCGCCTTCCAAGCCAGCGCTTGGCTCGACGCCGGGCAGCAACGGACTCGATGGGTCGGAAGGATCCACGCGCGCGGAGACCGGGTGCGCGAACTGGTGCTTGGTGGCCTGCGCGACCTGCACTCCGTTCAGCGTCTCGCCATGTTCGGCATTCGCCTCGCGTCCGACGCGGAACGCCACGCCAGCGGCGGCCAGCAAGTCGCCTTCGTAGCTGCAGTCGAGCCACATGCGCGCCTCGATGCGCGTGCCATCCTCCATGCGCGCCGCGACGATGCGCGCCTCGCGCTTGTCGATGCTGGCGCGGTTGTCGCCGCGATGGGGCCGCGAGAGCCTCGTGCGCAGCGGTTCGACGCGCGCCTCGCGCAGCCAATCAGCCTGGATGGCGCTCGCCACCGAAGGTTCGAAGGTCCAAGCCGCGTCACCGTCGCGCGGATGGCCGTAGCCCAGGCCCAAGTACTGTTCGCGCGTCTCGTGCGTCCAATGCCCGTCGTCGCGGTAGTGGCGCTTGACTGCGCGATAGAACTCGCGCGCCAGGCCCCCGATCGCCTCCTTGTTGCCGATGTCCGTGGCGCCGAGGCCACTGGTCGTCAGGCCGCCCACCCAACCGTCGCAGTCGACCAGCACGACGCTGCGTCCCATGCGTCGGGCCTGCACGGCCGCGACCACGCCGGCGGAAGTGGCTCCGTACACGCATAGGTCGGCGACGACCACGCGTGGACGCTCGCCGGCCGGAGCGGATTCCCCGCCCGTTCCCGTGGCGCGGCACGCGGCCGCCAGGGACGAGATCAAGGCCGCCAGGGCGATCGTCGAGGCTTGCATGGCCCACAGCTTACCGGCGAGGCCGCGTCTAGTCCCTTGAAGGGTCCAGGCCGCGCGGCCGAGCTCGAGATGCGCCAAGGTGCGTAGTCCAGCGTGTCTGGAATCCTTGACAAGGTGCGATTCCGTCGCAGCGCGGGGAAATTCCGCGGCGCAACTCGAAAGTCCTGATCGCTCGCGGCGTGCGCCTCCGATCCTCCAAGCATGGTCGCGCGTCCGCGTCCACCACCCGCTTCGAGCGGTGGGCGGCGCGCCTCCGTCCCATCCGTCCGCAGCGAAGGGGAGTCGCCATGCGCCGGTTCATCCATGCGTCGTCGTGCTTGTCGGCGGTCCTCGCGACGCTCGCGGCAGCCGTTTCCCGAGCCCAAGGCCAGGCTCCAATGCCGGCCGGCATGCTGGCTTCGGCCGGCCTCGGCGGCGGATCCCATGTCGCGCCGCTCGACACGCTGTTGGTCCAGGCCGTCGATGCCTGGCGCTACCGCTCGGCCGCCATCGCCGCAGACGGTGGCACCATGGTCTGGGACCACACGGGCCTCGCGCTGCGGCCGTTCGGCGCCACGCGGCACACGGACTTGGCCGTTGGCGAACAACATGTGCTCGCGCTGCGCCTCGACGGCTCGCTGGATCATTGGTGCGCCAACGCCTACGCGTGCGCGCAGTGGGGCGTGGCTCCGCCGCCCGATCTCGGACCCGTCGTGCAAGTGGAGGCCGGCTACGGGCACAGCGTCGCCCTGCAGGCCGACGGCCGCGTGCGTGCGTGGGGACTCGACGATCATGGCCAGTGCCAAGTCCCCGCAGTTCCAGCTGCCGTGGTGGCCATCGCGGCTGGCGGGGCGCACACGTTGCTCCTGCTCTCCAACCACGATGTGGTCGGCTTCGGGGACGACACGCACGGCCAATGCGCGCTGAACGCGGGTGGTGTAGCCGCCATCGCCGCGGGGATGCACCACAGCCTCGCCGTGCGCTTCGACGGGTCGGTGCTGGCTTGGGGGCGCAACGACGACGGCCAATGCAACGTGCCGGAGGACCTCGGGCCGTGCGTGGCGGTGGCCGCTGGCGAGCGTCACTCGGTGGCGCTGCGCGCCGATGGCACCGTGCGGGCGTGGGGTTGGAACGGCCATGGCCAAGCAAGCGTCCCGACCACCGTCAGGAGATGCATCGCCATCGCCGCCGGCGCCGTCGACACCTTGTATGTCACGCGCGATTGCGACGGCGACGAGGTCGACGATGCCGTGCAACTCGAGGGCGGACGCGAACAGGATTGCGACGGGGACTTGGTGCTCGATGCGTGCGCGGTGCGCCTAGGCGTGCGCGCGGACATCAATGGCGACCTGCGCCCGGATGCGTGCGAGGAGCGCAGCCGCGCCTTGTGCTTCGGCGACTCGGGCGCGTGTCCGTGCGGAGTCGGCGCGCCTGGATCCGGCTGCCCGAACTCCAGCGTGGCGGCAGGCGCGCGCCTGTCGTCGACCGGCTTCTCGAGCGTGCTCGCCGACGAGTTGTTGCTGCGCGTCGAGGGCTTGCCGCGCGCGACATCGCTGGGTTTCTACCAAGGCACCGCTGCCATGGCAGGTGGCGCGGGCGTCGCGTGGGGCGATGGCGTGCGCTGCGTCACGGGTTCGATCCTGTGGCTTGGCAGGGTCCGCACGCAGACCGGCGTCTGCGCCTGGCCGCCTTCGGGCCTGAACATGTCCACCAATGGCCGCATCGCCGCGGAAGGACTGGGCGTGCGCTACTACCAAGTCTGGTATCGCGACGCGGACCCGGCGTACTGCACGCCTCATCGGCACAACTTCAGCAACGCGTTGCGCGTCGAGTGGGTGCCCTGACGGGGTTGGATCGCCGCGCAGGGAGTCGAGGACGCTTGTCGTTCAGTCGAGCCAGCTGCCGCGTCGCGCCTCGCCGCCATTCGCGCCAAGCGCATCCAGCGTCGCGCTCGCGACACCCGCGGCGTCGGCGATGCGCAGCACGCCTTGCAGCGCTCCGGCGAGGGGTGCCAGCGGCGAGCCCTTGCCGGCGAGGCCGCCTTCGATCATCGCCAGCGCGGCGTCGCTCGCGAGCAACTCGGCCGCCGTGCCGCAGGCCGTGCGCACCGAGGGATCCGCCTTCCAGCGTCGGTCCAGCCCCAAGGCATCGACCGCGTCCGCGGCCGAGCGTTCGAGGCAACGCGCCAATGCGGCGCGCGCTTCGGCTTCACGCGCAGCCAACCATTGCTCTTCCACGCCTTGCTTCGCGCTGCTCATCGGCCACCTCCTGCGGCGATGCGACCCATCGCGTCTTCGAACGACTCCAAGGCCCGACGCCGCGCACGGTGGCGCAGCCACCAGGCGCTGGTCGCCACCAGCGCCAAGATCGAGAGGCCGGTGGCGAGGTTCGCCAACCAGTTCCGTCCGCCCGCGAGTTCGTGCAGCAGCTGGGACCACCCCACGACGGCATAGGCCACGCCGGCGAGCAGCAGCGGTCCCAGCGCGAGCAACGCGACGACGCCCATGATCGCGCGTTGCGCCAGTCGGCGGAGCAGGAGCTTCCTGCGTTCCGCCCGCACCAAGAGCAACGTGCGCATGTGCGTTCCGGCTTCACCGAGGTCGGAGAGCAGTCGGCTCCAAGCCGCCAGCGCCTCCTCGTTGCCGCGGGCTTGAGCCGGGCCGCGGCCTTCGGCCACCGGCTCCGCCAACCCGGGTCGCGTGCTCGCCTGCACCATGGCGCGTCTCAGCGACGACGACCGACCAACAGGCCGACCGCCAAGCCGACGCCCGCCGCGACCAGCACCGACTTGATCGGGTTGGCGCTGACGTAGGTCTCGAACTTCTGTTCCGCCTGCACCACGGTGTCCTTGCCGCGCTGGTACATGCTGCGCGGCGCCTCCGCGTGCTCGCTCGACGCTTCGGTGCCGATCTTCCTGGTTTGGTGGGGCATCAGTTCGGTGGGGGCGAGATTCTGCGCGCTCATGGCGTGCTCCTGTCGTCTCTGCTTGCGGTTCGTCGGTGCGCGTCGCGCAGGACCACGATGGTCTCGGCTGGCGCACCACCAAGATGCGCCACGCGTCGATCGGCGACGATTCGCTGCGTGGACGACTTGCTTGGCGCCGTGTGCGTAGCAGCGCTTCGCCATCCTGCGCAGTGGGCCGTCCACGCCGCGCGCCATGCGTCCGCATGACCGTGGTGGCTGCGCTCCAAAGCCCATGGCGCAGGCGGAAGGTGGCGATGAAGCTTCGGATCGGAGCCCCCGGATGAAGATCACGATCAACTTGCTGACTGTGGTGGGCCGACCCGCCGTGCGCCCCGCGTCGCTGGCCTCGGCTTTCGCCCTTCCAGCGCCAATGTGCGCGCTCGCGCCGCAGGACGCGGCATCCGAGTGCGACGAGGAGGACGCCTATGTCATCTCGACGGCGCCCGGATCGGTGGCGCAGCTCGATGGGTGGCGCGTGCAGGTCGATCCGGATCGCGTCGAGCTGCGCGACATCCACAGCGACTTGCGCATCGTGTTCCGGCGCCTGGGCACCCAGTGGGTGCTCGAACCCGCGGAGTGATGCGCGTCGCCCGGGCTTGCTAGCATGTGCCCGCGGCACGAGCCGCGCGTGCCATGCGCATCACCTCCGCGTCCGCCCGACTGCTGCTGGCCTGCGCCCTGTGCGCTTGCGCCAGTTGCACGACGATCGCGCCGCGTGCACCGCGCTGGCGTCCCGGCGAGTGGATCCTCCAAGGCCAAGCCGGTGTGCGGACCTTCGATGTCGCCGAGCGCGAATCGGGCTCGATCGCCGTCGATGTGGACGAACTGGGCCCGGCGCCCTTCGTCGGTGGAGGCGGCCAATGGAAGTACGGCGAGGGCGCCCTCGACCTCGGCGCCGAGCTCATGCTCGGGCTGGGCTGGCGTCCGGGCTTCGTCGGCGTGTACTTCGATGGCGACAGCGGCTTGGTGACACGGGTCGATGTCGATGCCTTCGTTGCCGATCTGGGTGGCGGCTTGTTCGCCAGCAAGTTCCTCGGCGAGACCGCGCGCGTGTACGGCGCGGCGGGGCCGATGCTGCAGGTCGTGGCGTACTCTGAATCGGATCCCGACACCAAGGACGCCGACTTCGACGCCAGTGGCTTTGGCGCTGGGTGGTACGCACGCGGCGGAGTGGAAGTGCTCGCATCCGACGGGCTCATGTTGGGCGTGGGTGCGCGTTGGAGTGACACTCGCACGAACCTCGGCGCGGATCTTGGCGACCTGCGCCTATCGGGCGTCGATTGGTTCGTGTCGGTCAGCACGGGCTTCTAGGCATGTCGAAGTCCAAGCGTGACGAGTCGTCCAAGCCGTCCGCGCGGGTCGAGTTGCCGCAAGGTGAGGTGCGCCTTGTCCACAACCCCTTCGCGGCCCACTTCGGGCGCGGCGACGAAGCCAAGCTCGAGCAGCGCATGGCTGACGCACCCGAGGCCATCGCGCCACGCGCGTCTTCTCGACTTGTTGTGCGTCGCGAACGCGCGGGCCGTGGTGGCAAGGTCGTGACGATCGTGGAAGGCGAGCCTTTGCGCGGATGCGAACTGCCTGCCCTCGCCAAGGACTTGGCGCGCGCCATGGGGACGGGCGCGCGCGTCGAGTCGGGGACGCTCGTCTTGCAGGGCGAGCAGATCGAGCGCGTGGTTGCGTGGCTGGTGTCACGCGGTTTGGGCCCGATCGTCGTCGGGAACTAGGTCCGCGCGCCGGGCGTGGGTTGGACGCGCGCCACAACCAGGTTGGTGTCGTCATGCAGGCCAGTGCATTCCAACACATCGCCTGCGCGCGCATCGCGCAGCCACAAGCTGTCGCTGGGCAAGATGAGCAGCGGCTCTTCCTCGCCTGTCACCCGCACGCGCAAGCGGCCCTCCACAAGGTGCAGCACCAAGTGTCCGCGCTCGAATTCTTCGAGCACACGCCGTCGTCCCAACGACAGCCAAGTCAGCGTGCCTGTCCACGCCCCACGGGCGCAGAGCAAGTTCAGGTCATGCACCGGGCCGTTGGGAAGCTCCACGCTCGTGGGCCAATCGCCCGCGAAACCCGCGCATTCGCCCCGCCGCACTCGTCGAGACTTGCTGTGCACTCCGAGGCTCAGGCACAGGTCTCCATCCAAGGGCAGCACGAACCGATCGAACCCGGGAAATGACGAGAACGGTCCCGGACGCGCGCATTCAGCCCTAGCTAGGCGCCAGCCGAGGTCAGGCCCGTTGAGCTCGACCCCGGGCGGCCAAATGGCCAGTTCTTGGGTGCGACCCCCATTATTTTTCCAATTCGCCCAGGTGAGGGCTTGCGAGTGGATGTGGGTCAGCGTGGGCATGGCATCGAGTGCCCATTGGTGCGCGTAAGGACCAGTGGGGCAAGGGGTCACATCCCGGAAGCGCAGCTCGGTTGTTCCTGCTGAGGCGATCCAGAGCAGCCGTCGGTACAGCTTCGTGACCTGTTTTCCAAGATATAGGCATCTTTTCTCATTTTTAGGATTGAGCGCGCAGAAAATGCAACTACCCTCATTGCGCCCATCATGTGCGGGTTTGCTGGTCACCCGGTAGGCCTCCACCCCAGCCTCATCCCTCCCCCTACCCCTCCCCAGGTAGCTATGTTGAAAATCCCTGGTTCCCTCGCGTGCATGCTGGCGGCCTCCGCTCTGGCCAGCGCCAATGAAGGTATTCCCTCCAATGGACGGCCGAGTCCGTTGTTCGGCGCCCAGCCGTTCACCCAAAAACTTCTTCTCTTCGAAGAATTCGGCACCACGCCGCTCGCGAGCGGCCAAATCCCGGGGGGCAGCCAAGGAATCGCCGGCGGCGACACCGGTCTGCCGGAGGACCCCGAGCACAAGCTGCCGTGCCCCGATGTGACCGACAACAGCCCCGCGGGTCCGGCCTTGGACGAGTTCCTCGGTCGCGACAAGCGCATGCGCGGCACGCCGACGCGGGAGTCGCGCATCGACCGTCAGAACCCCTTCAAGCCGCAGATCGAGGTCTATCTCGGTCGCACGCTCGCGACTGCGCCCGAAGACGGTCGTCCCTACGGCGAAGGCTGGTCCCACCAGCGCTTCGAAGAATTCCCTCCTCTCGACTACTTCTCCAGCGCCCAAACCGGCGCGCGGGTGAACAGTGGTCTGCGCAACGACATGCAACGCCACGGCTACGCGGCGGGCGAATTCGGTCCCGGCGGCCTCTACCACAACACCGTCGGCGTGGCCGGTTTCGACGGGACCACCGCCGGCATCGCGCCCAAGTTCCACCCGAACATGCCGGTGCAAGACCCGCGTGCCTTGTGGACCTTCGATGGCACCTTCCCGGCCAAGCTCCTGATGAGCCGCCATGGTCGCGGGATCATGTTCCGCCACCACAACGCGTTGCCGATCGACCCGGCGGCCAACATGGGGTTCGGCCACCACACGATCTCGACGCACGAGCACAACGGCCACAACCCGGGCGAGAGCGATGGCTTCGCCCACGCCTTCATCTATCCGGGCCAGTACTGGGACTACCGTTGGCCGCTGATCCTGGCGGGCTACGACACGATCAACACCGACGCTTCCGATCCGCGCGCCGCGTACCCGACCGACGATGGCGGCACCGTGCGCATCCGCGGTGATTGGCGCGAGACGGCGAGCACCCATTGGTTCCACGACCACATGGAGGACTACACCTCGCAGAACGTCTACAAGGGCAATGCCGCGATGCACAACATCTACAGCGCCCTCGACCGCGGCAACGAGGCCATCGACGACGGCGTCAACTTGCGCATGCCCTCGGGTTCGACGCTGTCGTGGGGCAACCGCGACTACGACGTCAACCTGGTCTTGGGCGACAAGGCGTGGGACGCGAACGGCCAGCTGTGGTTCAACACGTTCCAGACCGACGGCTTCCTCGGCGACCACCTGCTGACGAACTGGCAGTACCAGCCGAGCCTCGACGTGCGCGCGCGCCGCTACCGCTTCCGCATCCTCAACGGCTGCGTGGCGCGTTATCTCAAGCTCGCCCTCGTGACGGAGCAAGGCGTGCCGGTGCCGCTGCACATGGTCGCCAACGACGGCAACATCATGGAGCACGCCGTGGCCTTCAACGGCACGGGCGGCACGCAACGCGGCGTCCTGCCGGTGCAGGCGATCGCCGAGCGCTACGACATCATCGTCGACTTCAGCCAGTTCGCGCCCGGCACGAAGCTGTACTTCGTCAACATCCTCGAGCACCAGAGCGGCAGACTGCCCAAGGCAGTCATCCCGCTCAACGAAGTGCTGTCGGGCGGCTACCGCGCCGAGACTACGGACGACGATGGCGACGGCTCCGCCGACCGTTGGATCAACGGCGACCCGGTGGTGGGCAAGTTCATGGAACTGGTTGTCCACCAGTACGCTGGCGTCGACCAGAGCATGAATCCGGCCGATTACGTGCCGGGCCGCAACAAGATGATCCCGCTGCCCATGCCCAGCGCGACTTCCATCGCCCAGGCCAAGCGCCACACCTTCGAGTTCGGCCGCGGCGGCACGGATGACAAGCCGTGGACGATCAAGACGGACGGTGGTGCTTCGCTCGTGGCCGACATGGACGTCGTGTCGGTGGCTGCCAACATCGGCGACAACGCGGCCGACGGGCAGGGCCACCTCGAAGTGTGGAGCTTCAAGTCCCCGGGCGGCTGGGCCCACCCGGTGCACGTGCACTTCGAAGAAGCCATCGTGCTGTCGGTCAACGGCCAACAGCCACCGCCGTACCTGCGCTGGGCGCGCAAGGACATCTTCCGCATCGGCGGGGGACCGGAGTCGTGGCAGGAGATGGAAGTCTCCCTGCGCTTCCGCGAGTTCGCCGGCAGCTACGTCGAGCACTGCCACAACACCACGCACGAGGACACGGCCATGCTGCTGCGCTGGGACATCGAGAATCCCGGCCAAACGGTGCCGTTCCCCGCGCCGCACCCCTCGTGGGAAGGCGTGACCTACGTGCCCTCGCATTCGTTGCCGCTGGCCCGCACGGGCGTCGGCTTCGGACCCGAGGACGGCGTCCAGCACCAGAACATCCTGACTAACGCCGTCGAATGGTCGGCCAGCCAGGGCTGGCGCTTGCGCGGTCGCGTGACGCTCTCCGACGACAGGCCCACGGTGCGCGCGTACCTCGGCAACACCGCCACGGGCACGATGATCGGATCGAATCGGGTCGATAGCTCGGGCAACTTCCTGATCCGCAAGAGCAACGGGCAACCCGTGCCGCCTGCGAGCATCACCACGGTGAGCTTCTCGTCGACGGACGGCGCCTTCAACGTCTCGGTCCCGCTGGTTCGTCTGCCCTGATCTTGCCGACCCCACGGGCCCGGCTCCGGCTGCTTCCTCGCTTGGAGAGGAGCAGCCGGAGCCACCCTCCCGGCGCACCCCATCGTGGCTGCGGTGAGCGGCCCCTCTTCCCCCGTCTCCCCTCGACCGTCCCGTTCCCATGAAGCTGAGCTTCGCCTCGTCCCTCTTGTGCGCGACCATCGCCGCCTTCGGCGCCACACTGCACGCCGCGCAAGTCGCTCCTGCCGCGCAGGCCGCAACCGCGCAAGCTCCCGCCAATCCGTTGCCCATCCGGGCCGCGGATGTGCGTGGCGCCAACTACTTCCCCAACTGCGAACTCGTCACGCACGAAGGCAAGAAGGTCAAGTACTTCGACGACCTCCTCGCCGGCAAGACGGTGATCGTCAACTTCATCTACACCACCTGTCCGGATGCGTGCCCGATGGCCTCGGCCAAGCTCGCCGAGGTGCAGGAGCTGTTCAAGGACCGGATGGGGAAGGACGTGTTCTTCTATTCGATCTCGGTCGACCCCGAGGTGGACACGCCCGAGGTCTTGGCGCAGTACGCCAAGCGCTTCAACGCCGGTCCGGGCTGGTTGTTCCTGACCGGCAAGAAGTCGGACATCCGCGAAGTGCGCAAGAAGATGGGCATGTTGCGCGCCGACGAGGAGAACAAGGAGCAGCACACGCTCGACATGCTCATCGGCAACCAAGCCACGGGCGTGTGGGTCAAGCGCTCGACGATGGACAACCCTTATTCCATCGCCAACCAGGTCGAGGGCAAGGCGCTGGGGTGGAAGACCCCGCGCACCGTCGAAGCCGAGACGATCGCGCCCCGCGTGCGCAAGTACGAGGCGGGCGAGGACATCTTCCGCTCGCGGTGCTCCACCTGCCACATCATCGGCAAGGATGACGGCCTCCCCAAGCAAGGCCCCAACCTCTTGGGCGTCGTGGATCGTCGCGACCGCAAGTGGCTTGAACGCTGGATCCTCGAGCCGGATGTGATGCTGGCGCTGAAGGATCCGCTGGCGATGGATCTCTACAACGCTTGGCATCAACTGCCGATGCCCAACATGCGCCTCACGCCGCTCGAGGTGCAGGGCGTCATCGGCTACATGGACCGCACGAGCGACGCCTACATCGAGGAGCTCCGCGCCAAGGAGGCGCAGGCGAACTCCGACTGGGCCGCCGCCGACACGGCCGACCAGGGCGAGGAGCCGTCGGACGACGAACTGCTGGCTCCGCTGGGCGCCGCCACCAAGAAGGCGGGTTGCTGCCAGAAGACCGATGGTCTCGTCGGCGACGATGCGCCATCGGTCGCAAGCAAGAGCCTCGTTCCCGCGGTCGTGGTCGCCGCGCCGACCGTCGAGGAACCAGCGCCCGCCAAGGGTGGTTGCTGCAAGAGCGACGAGGGCTTGGTCGGCGACGAGGTCGAGCCGACGGAGACCGCCACCATCGAGAAGGCGGAGCATGCGGACGGCGTCCAGGTCGATGGCGAGCAGGCGGCTGTGTCGCCCTGCTGCCGCAAGGACGAGCTGGCCGATGAAGCCCTTGCCGGCGACTCCTTGGCCGCCGACTCGCCGGCCGACGAGGTCGTGGCGCAGGGATCCGGCGACGGCAAGTCCACCCCCAAGCGCCCCAAGCTGCCCTACCCGGTCGTGGCCACGGGTGTGCTCGGACTGGCCTGCGTCGGGTTGCTCGGCTTGTTGCGCCTCGGCAAGGGCGCGCCCTGACGGCACGCGCGCAAGCGCATTCCACCCAAGCACGAAGCGCAAGTCGAGGCCGGACGCCATCGTCCGGCCTCGACGCCTTCGCGGGCGATATCGCGGCGCGAGGCTGGCGCGTCGGCGATGCGCTAGGCTTTGGCTGGCGGTGTCGGCGTTGGCTTGGGACCGCAGGCATGAAACGACGCGAAACGCATGGCTCCCAAGGCGTGGCTGGCGCCGCCGACAGGCGCTTGGCCGCCTCCGAGCTGCGCGATGAACTGCTGCGCCGCATGCGCACGGCCCGCCTGGAGCGGTCGGCTTCGCTGCGCGCCTTGGCGGTGCGCACAGGCATGTCGCCCACGCTGCTCGTGCTGGTCGAGCAAGGCAAGCGCTTGCCGTCCCCGCGCCTCGCTTCCGAATGGGTCGAGACGCTCGACCTGCCAACCGATCTCGCCCAGGCCTTCGTGGCGTGGGCTCGATTGCACCACGGTGGTCCCGAAGAGCGCATCGCCGCCGCCCTCGTGCTCGACGGGTGGCGGCGCGCGAACTTGCCCGCGCCGCGTCGCACCACCATCGACGAGTCGTTCGTGCGCGAGCGCTTCGCGGCGCGCTTCGGCGCACCCGCCACGCACATCGTCGTCGCGCCCGGACGTGTCAACCTGATCGGCGAGCACATCGACTACAACCTGCTGCCGGTGCTGCCCATGGCCATCGACCGGGCCGTGGTCGTCGCGGTGCGCGAGCGCGACGATCAGCGGGTGCGGGCCTGCAACATCGACGAACGGCACGCGCCCTGCGAGTTCGAGCTGGACGCGCGCAACGTGCCCGACGCCTCCGGTTCGTGGTCGAGCTACCTGCGGGCCGCCGCGTCGATCGTGACGTCGCGTCTCGGCGAACCTCGCCGCGGAGCGGACCTCCTGTTCGCCGGCGACGTGCCCGAGGCCGCGGGCTTGAGTTCGTCCAGCGCGCTGGTGGTGGGGGCGGTAATGGCGCTTTGCGCCGCGCGCGGCGTGGAGTTGCCACGCGAAGAGCTGATGGAGCTGTGCGCGCGAGGCGAACGGCTCGTGGGGGTGCAGAGCGGAGGCATGGACCAGGCCATTTGCCTCGGCGGCCGTCTCGATCACGCCGTCAAGGTCGGCTTCGCGCCGTTGTCGTTGCAGCCCGCGCCATTGCCCGCCGCATGGCGCTTCGTCGTGGCGCACAGCGGCGTGCTGGCGCACAAGGCCGGTCGGGCCAAGGACGCCTACAACGAGCGCGTGCGCGAATGCGCCGAGGCGTTGGCCTTGCTGCGCCGGTCCGCACTCGCGCGCCCCGAGGCGGATTGGCGCGAGTTGCTGCGCATCCACGGCGCGGAGCACCTCGTGGCGCTGGCCGAGCGCGGGTTGCCTCCGACCTTGCTGCGCCGCTCGAGGCATGTGTTGCAGGAAGCAGCGCGCGTCGAGCAAGCGGTGCTCGCCTTGGCGTGCGGCGACTTGTCGCGCTTCGGCGCGTTGATGGACGCGTCGCACGCCTCCTTGCGCGACGACTACGAGGTCTCGTGCCCCGAACTCGACGACTTGGCCCAACTCGCGCGCGACCTCGGCGCCGCTGGGGCGCGTCTGGTGGGCGCCGGCTTCGGTGGCTGCGTCGTCGCCTTGTGCGAGGCGCGTCTGGCGCAAGGCCTCGCGGACGAACTGCGCGAGCGTTGGCAGGAGCCGCGCCAATTGCCCGAGTGGTCCGTGCAGGTGGTGCGCGCCTCGGACGGCGCCAGCACGCGCCGGGTCGACGCCGGTCCCGCGTGCCGCGCTTGAGCGCCAGGCCGCGCGCCCGTCAGCGCCGCATCGAAACGAGCAGCGGCGCCGGGCCTTCCTGCAGCACGCCGAAGTCCGTCTTGCCGTGCACGCCGCGCCAACCTTCCTGCGCCACGACCTGGCCCACCGTGCCGCCCAAGGTGTTGCCAGGACCAGGGCACCACAGCTGGTCCGGCGCCAGCTCGCGCAACGCGACCTTGACCGACAAGCCGAAGTCGTAGGGCTCATGCACCTGCGCGCCGAAGGTGTACTGGCGCAACTCGGCGAGGTCGCACGACCAAGGCGAGTGCATCCGACCGCGACCGTCGACGAGCGTCGTGTCGGGTGTCCTGAACTCGACATCGGCGAGGCGCCGCGAGGCGAGTTCCGACACGCGCGCCACGAAACGCGTGTGGTACGGGCCGTGCTGCTCGAGCTGCAAGGGGTACTGGTTCGATCCCAACTTGGCCTTGGGCAGGACGCGCTTGAGGTGCGCGACGCCCGCGTCGGAGCCCGCCAGCACCGCCAATCCACCGAGATGGATCGACGGCAAGGCCTCGCCGCCACTCGACTCCAGCGCCGAGCGCACCGCGCCCTCGCGCTCGGGATCGCGGCGCCAGTCGTCGTCGACCAGCGGATAGAGCACCTGCCCGCCGCCGGTGGCCGCGCAGACTTCCTTCTGCAGCAAGGACATCGTCTGCACGACTCGGAAGCCGTCTTCGAAGGACAATGCGCCCGCCACCGCCAACGCCGTGTACCAGCCGAGCGAGTTGCCCGCCACGCCGACGCAGTCGTGCTCGCGCAGCGCCGTCGCGGCGTCGATGGTGGAGACCAGCCAGATCAGCGGCGAGACGTTCTCCGGCGCGAGATGCACGGCACGGTCGAACTTGGCGGCGCCATCGAGCTCGAGCAGCGGCGTCAAGCCGAACTCGGCTCGCAGGCGCTCGGCGGCTTGCACGCGCGGGTCGGCGGGATCGAGCGACTTGAGTTGCTTCTCGGCGTAGCTGCCGCGGCCCGGGCACAGGATGACGATGCGACTCACGCGAGGATCTCCTTCATCGCGGCCAAGATCTCCTCTTCGCCGAGGAGCACGCAGGCGGTGGCGTTCCCGAGCGGCACGTAAGTGTCGGCCGAGCGTGCGCTGCGCAAAGGTCCGGCGTAGTCGCGTTCGGCGAAGTGCGCCACGATCGCGTCGGCGACGCCGCCCGCTGTGGCGCGCGCCTCGTCGACCACGAGCACGCGCCCGCAAGCCGCTGCGTGGGGTTCCAACGCGTCGCAGCGCAGCGGCGCGAGCCAGCGCATGTCGACGATGCGCGCGCGCTTGCCGGTCTGCTCGCTCAGCCTGCGCGCGGCGCGCAGCGACAGGCGCACGCCGTTGCCGTAGGTGACGACGAGCAGGTCCCGCGCCTCGGGGTCGTGGACTCCGAGATCCCCAGGCAACAACGGATCGTCGAGCTCGCCGGTGGGCGCCGGATAGTCGCGCAGCCAAAGGTTGTCGCCGTCGGAGTGCAGGTCCTTCTCGTGGTACAGCGCGATCGGCTCGAGCACGCACACCACGCGCCCGCAGGCCTCGGCCGTCGCCACGGCGCCGCGCAGGATGCGCGCCGCGTCGTCTCCGCGCGAAGGCACCGCCAGCATCAAGCCCGGGATGTCGCGCAACGCGCCCAGCGAGTTGTCGTTGTGGAAGTGGCCGCCGAAGCCCTTCTGGTAGGCGAGGCCTTGGATGCGCACCACCATCGGGTTCCTGTACTGGCCCGAGGAGAAGAACTGCAGCGAACAGGCCTCGCCGCGCAACTGGTCGAGCGCGTTGTGGATGTAGGCGAGGTACTGGATCTCGGGGATCGGCAGGAAGCCGACGTGCGCGGCGCCTTGCGCGATGCCGAGGATCGTCGTCTCGTCGAGGAGCGTGTCGAACACGCGCGCGATGCCGAAGCGCTTCTGCAAGCCCTGCGTCACTCCGTACACGCCGCCCTTCTTGGCGAGATCCTCGCCGAACATCAGCGTGTGCGGATACTGCAGGAACAAGTCGTGCAGCGCGGCGTTGATCTGCGCGCCCATCGTGCGGCGCGCGACGCTCCTTTGCTGTTCCGGCAATTGTCCACCGAACAACTCGGCGCGCGCCTCCGGGCGCAGTCCGCGCGTCGAGCGCGCGCGCACGGCCGCCTCGTCGTAGGGGGCCAGCGTCTCGACCACTTCCTCGCGGGTCTCCAGCTTGGGCCGCCTGGCGGCCTCTTCGGCGCCCGCCATGACGCGCGCGCGCGTGCCGCGCACGATGGCCGCCAGCTGCGCGGGAGTGGCCGCGCCGCTCGCCACGAGGTGCTTCGCCGTGGCCAGCAGCGGGTCGCCGGCCTCGACGGCTTCGATCTCCTCGTTGCTGCGGTAGGTGGTCTCGACGTCGCTGCCGGCGTGGCCCCACAGGCGCGTGGTCTTCAAGTGCAGGAAGGCGGGCACGCGCGTGGCGCGGCAGCGCTCGATCGCGCCGGCGCAGGCGTCCCAGGCCTCGTCGATCGAGCCTTGGGCCAGCGTGTAGTCGAGGTGTGTCTGGTTCGAGTAGCACTCCTCGATCCAGCCGCGCGGCGTGTCGACCGAGATGCCGATGCCGTTGTCCTCGCACAGGAACACGATCGGCAGCGGGTTGCCGCGCTTGTGGACGTAGCGCGCCGCGTTGAAGGCCGCCTGGGCCGTGGCGTGGTTGGCGCTGGCGTCGCCGAAGCTGCACACGACCAGCGCGTCCTTCGGCAGGCCTGTCTCGACCGCCGTGCGCCGTCCGCGCGCGATGGCGAAGGCGAGGCCCACGGCCTTGGGCAGGTGCGAGGCGATGGTCGAGGTCTGCGGCGGGACCCATAGCGGCTTGCTGCCCCACACCTTGTGCCGTCCGCGCGCGATGGGATCGTCGCTCGAGGCGCACAGCGACAGCAGCGTGTCGAACACCGGAGTCGAGCCCGCCAGTTGGCGCGCGCGCGCCTGCATGAGCGCGCCACTCCTGTAGTGGAGGAAGGCCGGATCGTCGATCCTGGTAAGCGCGCCCACGATGGCGTTGAATTCGTGGCCGGCGCTGCCGATGGTGTAGAAGCTGCGACCCGTGCGCTTGAGTTCGCGCGCCGCCACGTCGAGGGCGCGCGAGGCGATCATGTCCTCGAACAGCTCGCGCGCCTTGCGCGCCGAGAGGCCCGAGCCCGGTCGCAGCGCTTCGTCGGGGCCGAGCAGGTTGGCGGCGGGTGCCGCGGAGTCGAGGTAGTCGTCGAGGTTCCTCTCGACGACGGCGACGCGGTTGGTGGTCACGGGGGCGCTGCCCGCGTTCTTGGCCAAGACGGCCGCGCGCGGGCACCTTTCGAGCCGGACAGGTTACTCGCACTTGCGCCAACCGTCCACGAAGCCACGATGGCGCCCGGAGGAACGACCATGACCATCATCGCCGCGCTGTGCGTCGCCGCCCTGCCCTTGCTCCAAGACGCCGCCACCCCCGTCCCCGCCGTCCAAGTCGAGACCAAGGAGCAGCGCGATGCGCGCATGGCCTGGTTCCGCGAGGCGCGCTTCGGGATCTTCCTGCACTGGGGCCTGTACTCGGTCGCTGGAGGCCAGTGGGACGGCCAGCGCGTCAACGACTGCGGCGAGTGGATCCAGAACTTCGGGAACATCCCGACCAGCCGCTACCAGCAGCTCCTGCCGCGCTTCGCGCCGACGAAGTACGAGCCCGAGCGCTGGGCGCGCTTGTTCAAGGCCGCCGGCGCGCGCTACGTCGTCGCCACCACCAAGCACCACGACGGATTCTGCCTGTGGGACAGCGCTGTCAACGACGACTGGGACGCCAAGGCCGCCGGAGCCGGTCGCGACCTGCTGTCGCCGCTGGCGCGGGCCTTGCGCGCGCAGGGCCTGAAGTTCGGCGCGTACTACTCGATCCTCGATTGGCGCCATCCCGACTACGGGGCGCGTCCCAAGTTCAACGACCACGCCAAGGGCGAGCCCGACATGCGGCGCTACGTCGACGGCTACATGCTGCCGCAACTCGCGGAACTCGCCGCGTCGTGCAAGCCCGACTACTTGTGGTTCGACGGTGGCTGGGACGCCTGCTACACGCACGAGATGGGCATGCAGGTCGACGATCGCGTGCGCGCGCTGATCCCCGGCGTGGTCGTCAACAACCGCGTCGACAAGGGCTTCACCGGCATGGATGGCCGCACGGCGCCCGGGTTCCGCGGCGACTGCGGCACGCCCGAGCAGGAGATCCCGGAGAACGGCTTCGGCGCGGGCGTCGACTGGGAGACGTGCTATTCGATGATGAAGATCCCGGGCAAGTGGACCTGGGGCTGGCGCAGCGACGTGACGGAGTGGAGCACGGCGCGCCAGATCGTCGACTTGCTGGTCGAGTGCTCGTCGAAGGGCGGCAACCTGCTGTTGAACATCGGTCCCACGCCCGAGGGGGAGATCCCGACACAGGCCATCGAGCCGCTGGAGTCGACCGGCGCATGGCTCGGTCGCCATGCCGAGGCCATCCACGGCACGCAGGCTTCGCCCTTCGCCCGCAAGCTCGAGTTCGGCCATGCCACGCGGCGCGGCGCGCGTCTGTACTTGTTCGTCGCCGACGCCAAGCCGGGCCAGATGCTGCGCCTGCCGGGGCTCGCCAACGAGATCGTCGCAGCCGACTTGCTCGGCTCCGCCGCCGGCTCGGATCCGGCCTTCGGCCGCCGCGGCCGGGATGCGCTGGTGTTCCTCCCGGCCGACCTGCGGCCCGACCCGCTGCGCACCGTGGTCGCGTTGCTGCTCGACGGCGAACCGCGCGTGTCCAACCGCATCGCCCCGGACGCGGGTCGATTGGTGCTCCTGCCCGAGGATGCCACGCTCCACGGCCCCGAACTGCGCGTCGAGCGCAGGGGCGGACGCGCGAACATCGGGTATTGGCTCGATCCGGCGGCGTGGGCTTCATGGGAGGTCGAGCTGCCCGCGGGCGAGTGGGAGTTGAAGGCGCAGCTGGGCTGCAAGCGCGGCTCCGAAGGCAGCGTCCTCGAGGTGCTGTTCGGCGACGAGCTGCTCGTCGAGCATGTCGTGCAGGCGTCCGGCGACGATTGGGAGACCGGCGCCACTGCCACGCTCGGCGAGTGGCGCGCGCAGGCGCCCGCGTCGGGGACCCTGCGCTTGCGCGCGCGCAACAAGCGCGGCGAGGCCGTGGCCAACATCTGGCGGCTCGAGTTGGTCGTGCGCGAGCCGGCGGGTACTGTCAAGTAAATTTGACGGGATCGGGGGCCGGACGCGGCGATTGCGCCGCTTGGAGGTCGCGGCCATCCACCAACGTGTTCGCCGCCAGGAGGCCTCCGGCCAACGCGATGGCGGTCAGCAGCACGCGGAAGGCGGTCTCCACGCCGGAGACCACGTCCCGTTCCAGCAAGGCCTGGAAGCTCGCGAAGCCCACGCTGCCCGGCACGAGCAGCAGGATCCCCGGCACCAGCGTCACCGCCGACGACACGCGTCGCGCGCGGGCCAGGACGCGCGAGCCCGCGCCGAGGACGAAGGCTCCGAGGAACGCGCCCAGTTCCGGTCCGAACAAGAGTGTCCCGAGGCGCGCGCCGGCGAAGGCCAGCGCGCCCGCGAGGACGATCCACCCGAGGTCGGCGCGGCGCGCGCGCAACAGGACCGTGAAGGCGACCGGAGCCACCACGAGCGCCGCGTGCAGCGTCCAACCCGGCAGGCTGGCGGGTTCGGCCTCGGGCAGCGGCGGCAGCGCGCGCAAGAGCTGCGCGCCCAGCGCCACGCCGAAGCCGAGCGACAGGAAGCTCAGGATGGCGCCCATGAAGCGCGCCGTGCCCGCCACGAGGTGGCGCGCGGCGAGTTCGCTCATCGCGGTGGTGAGGGAGAGCCCCGGCAGCAGCACGATCAGGCCCGCCAGCGTGACTACGTACACCTGCACCGTGTCGTCGCCCAGCGAGACGAGGTGCGCGAGCAGCACGGACACGACCGAGGCCAGGAGCGCGGCCGCAAACTCGAGCAGGCGACCCAACCAAGCGCGGCTGGCCGCCAGTTGGACGAGCACGCCCACGCACAAGCCGACCAGCGACGAGGCCAGCACGTCGGCCAAGGCGCCATCGAAGAAGCGCGCCGCCGCCGCGGACGACAGCGCGAAGCACGCCACCTCGAGCTTGGCTCCATAGGGCGCGCGCGCGGCCTCGATCTGCTCGAGCCGCGCGTGGGCTTCCTCCAGCGCGACTTCCCCGCCGAGGAACTGCTGGACCAACTGGTCGACGCGCGCGCGCTTGCCGAGCTCGACGGAGCCCGGCTGCAGTCGCAGCAGCTGCGTGTGCTGGTCGCCGAGCGGACCGAAGGCCGCCTGCAGCTGCGTGGGGGCGGCGAAGACGTGCACTTCGAGCCCGAGTCGCGCCGCGACGCCCTCCATGGCTTGCTCGATGCGCGTGGTGGGCGCGCCGTGCCGGTGCAGCGCACGGCCCACGGCCATGACGAAGCCCACCGCGGCGTGGTCGGCGGGCGATGCGCGCGTCGCGGACATGGGTGACAGGCTAGCAATCCGCGCGGCGCCTCGTTCGCGGCTTGGGGCGCGTCGGACGAGGGCCTCGGCACCGCATGCCGTCCCGTCGTCGTGTGCATGGCGCGCCGCGCGCGTGGATCCTCAATCCTCGCGCTTCTCGAGCTTGGCCCAGGTGTCCTTGAGCGTCGTGGTGCGCAGGAACACTGGTGCGCCCGGGCGCGAGTCCTTGGGATCGCAATGGAAGTAGCCCACGCGTTCGAACTGCCAGCGCGAACCTGGTGCCGCGTCCAACATGCCCGCTTCGAGCTTGGCGGCGGGCACCAGCACCAGCGACGACGGATTCAGGTTCGACTTCCAGTCCACGCCTTCCGGCACATCGTCGGGATGCTCGGCCGAGAACAAGTGGTCGTACAAGCGCACCGGCGCCTCGACGCAGCGCTCGGCCGAGACCCAGTGGATGATGCCCTTCACCTTGCGGCCGTCCGGGGTCTGGCCGTGGCCGGTCGCCGGGTCGTAGGTGCAGACCAACTCGACCACGCGCCCGTCGGCGTCCTTCTTCACGTCCTTGCAGACGATGCAGTAGGCGTAGCGCAGGCGCACTTCCTTGCCTGGCGCCAGGCGGAAGTACTTCTTGGGCGCATCCTCGCGGAAGTCGTCGCGTTCGATGTACACCGTGCGCGTCAAGGGGATCTTGCGCGTGCCGGCGGAAGGATCCTCGGGGTTGTTGACAGCCTCGAGCCATTCGACATGACCCTCGGGGATGTTGTCGATCACGACCTTGAGCGGATCGAGCACCGCCATCGTGCGGATCGCCCTCTTGTTCAGGTCGTCGCGAATGGCGTTCTCCAGCACGACGCGGTCGATGGTGCTCGTCGCGCGCGCGACGCCGATGTGGTCGCAGAACGCGCGCAGCGCCTCCGGCGTGCAGCCGCGCCGGCGGATGCCGGAGATCGTCGGCA
>SXGR01410625.1_pt1 | contig 37754 bp, 37 predicted proteins | sample 3174711 | NCBI WGS metagenome assembly SXGR01 (sample SAMN11356860, study PRJNA531348) | freshwater metagenome | isolation source: freshwater sample F1-60 | place: China: Fuxian Lake, Yuxi | collected 2017-12-25
CGACATCGCCGTCGATCCGCTCGAAGGAACGACGCTGACGGCGAAGGGAATGCCGAACGCGCTGGCAGTGATCGCAGTGTCGCCTCGCGGCACGATGTTCGACCCTGGGCCCTGCGTTTACATGGAGAAGATGGCCGGTGCCAGCGACATCGCCGACCTGCTTGACCTAGATAGGCCGGTCCCCGAGACCTGCGCGCTGATCGCCGAGCGGCGCAACATTGAGATCGGCGATGTAACCGTCGTCGTGCTCGACCGCGAGCGCCACGAGGAGCAGATTGAGAAGATCCGCGGCGCCGGCGCGCGCGTTCGGCTTATCAGCGACGGCGACGTGAGCGCGGCGCTGCTGGCCGTCAGCGATCGCTCTCCAGTTGACCTCTTGTGGGGCGTTGGCGGCACGCCCGAAGGGGTGATCTCAGCGGCCGCGCTGAAGGCGATCGGCGGCGCCCTAATCGGCCGCATGTGGCCGCGCGACGAAGGCGAGCGCGAGGCGGCGCTGGAGGCCGGCTATGACCTTGAGCAACAGCTCACGCAAGATGATCTCGTCCGCGGCGACGACTGCTTCTTCTCGGCGACCGGCGTAACCGACGGTGACGTGCTGCAAGGAGTCCGCTACGAGGGCCGCGGCGTTGCCTCAACCGAGTCGATCGTGATGCGCTCCAGCTCGGGAACAGTTCGCCGCGTAGAGGCTCGTCACAATCGCGAGAAGATGCGCGGCATGACCGGCTAGCCGCGCCAATCACCACCGATTAGCTGCTGCGCCCGCCTTTCCTACAGCGGTCGCTGCAGTACTTGACCGATTCCCAGTCCCGCTCCCATTTCTTGCGCCACACGAATGGGCGCCCGCACGTTGCACAATCTTTGCTCGGTAAATTTGACTTCTTCACGCCCTTCATTTCGCCTTGCCCCGTTTCGTTGAGGCCCGCTTGCTCGCTGGCCTGGCGTGTTTTCTCAAGACCCGTAGCTTCTCTGACTTCGCAAATTCGGTTTTCCTCAGCGCGTAAATTCGAGCCACCATCGGATTGCTTCTGCCCTGCAGTGGGACGACGGGGGAGGGATAATCGCTGCCCACCTCGACGCCGTACAGCAGGCGCTCCATCTCAGTCATTTTCCAGGGCTGGTGAATCAGATAATTTGGCAAACCAGCCAGCTCAGGCAGCCACAAGCGGACAAAGTCACCGTTGGCATCGTGCTCAAGTCCGTTCTTCACTGGGTTATAAACCCGAAGCGTGTTGGCCCCGGTAGTTCCGGCCTGCATTTGGAACTGGGTGAAATGAATGCCCGGATCGTAATCGAGGAAATGCCGCGCCAAGTGGTAGACACCCAAACGCCAGTCGATATCCAAATGGTGAGTTAAAAAGCTCACCAGCATCGCTCGCATCCTGAAATTAATCCATCCCGTTGCAGCGACGGCGCGCATGTTCGCATCGACTAGCGGATATCCCGTCCTCCCTTCCTGCCAGGCCTGCAGCAACTCTCGATCGTTCTCAGCGCCAAGATCTTCAAAGGCGCGATTGACGGCGCGGAACTCGTAACTGCACTCCTGCTCAAATTTCTGCACAAAGTGATCGTGCCACTTCACGCGCGCCAGAAAGGCCGACATTGCTCGGCCGTTTTGATCCTCTTTCGGCAAGGCCCTAGAGGCTTGGTAAACCTGCTTGATCGATAGGTTTCCCCAAGCAAGGTAGGCCGATAATCTGCTGCACGACCTCCTGCTAGGCAGAGGTTTCGAAATGTGAAAGTGGTAGCTCTTGTGGCGTTCGCTCAAGAACCCCTGCAGGTATCGTGATGCCAAGGACTCTCCACCAACCTGCATCCCCGGGGCCGGCAAATCCCAATTAGCTGAGGTTGAGCGGGGCAGGACAAAGGGGTGAAGCAAGGCTTCCCGTTCTGATTCCGATGCCGGTTGATATTCGTTCGTCACGATCGGCTGGCTCATAACTCCGTACCACTGCTTATCCCAACCTGCTCGGTCTTTGATCCCTCTCACCACGCCGTTGCGCTGGTACTCCTTCCACTCCACGCCGCGCGAGGCAAAGATCTCTTTGATCAGCTTGTCGCGAGCGAATGTTTTCTCAATGCCCGATTCCTCATACGAATACATTCGCGCGACCGAATAGCGCGCCAGCAGCCAGGCAAACACTGCGTCGGCCTCGCCCCAGAACAGATCTACAGTCCTCCCAACGCTCGCCCAACGCTTCTGCATGTCCTGAATTGATTGCCACTGGAAGCGCAGATGCCGCTCCGAGCAATCGGGATGCGCAACCAGGCTGGGCTCGACGATAAATATCGCGCGGTAAGGCAAACCTGATCTCTCTGCCTCTGCCAGTGGAGCATGATCCTGCGTCCGTAGATCGCGTTTCAACCAGACCAATTGCATCTGTAATTCAGTGCCCACAGCTATTTCATCCCCTAGCTAGCTACTCGTAGCCGTGGCGCTGTCGCTGCCTCTGACGGCGCGGTCGCGCGGGCGTGGGCCGCTCGGCGCTGGCAGCTGGTCAATCGGCGCGAAGCGCGCCGCCTTCGATTCGGCGAGGTCGCCGCGGGCAATTGAGCGCAGGAAGGCGTAACAGACGAGCACGTGGATCTTCGACTGCGTTGCCGCGTAGGCCCATTGAGCGATTGAGGCGGCGATTCGTGGGTAGTAATTGGCGATCTCGACGTCAACGTGAAGCGTGTTCATCTCGGGCTTCGCGCCAGGCCTGCGAGCAACGTCAATCTCGAGGTATCCATCGCCGTCAATGCCCGGCGCGGCTACCAGCACGCCCCGCTCGATCTTCCAGCGCACAACGCCACGAAGATCATCCATCTCGTATTCGGGTTTGCGGAAGGCGAGCAGCACGAACGGTCTGCGAACGAAGACGACAAAGCGCTCCTCGTCGGTGTACAGAATTCGGATTAGCCCGAGCGTGCAGCGCGTCAGGAAGCGCCAGTAGGTGCGCGCGAGGCGCTCCAGGTTAACCGGCGTCCAGATCTCCTCCAGCAGCTCTGAGTTGATCTGCAGGTCGGCTGACTGAACCGATCGCACGGCGCCACGCTGGTCGCTGTGTGTTGAGTCGTGAAGCGCGCCGATTTCAACTGCGCCGACCCTGCTCGGGCGGCTGATCAGTTTTGTTCCGAGCGCTACGAGCGCTAGTGCCAGCACTACCAACCCGGCGCTTATGGCCAGCGTTGCAATGATTATCAGGACCGCGTTCATTTGGCCTCGGTGGTGCTCTCCAGCATCGCCCGCTCAACGGCTTGGTCAAAGCCCATCGGGCTGTCGTTGATGCCGGCTGGCGGCGGCGTTCGCACGATCATCTCTTCTTTGAGCCCGTCGATCAGCGGCCGCGCGAGCGCCGGTTCAACGCTGGTTACGAAACGGACCCAGTAAGAGGAGAGTCGCGGCGAAAGCACCGGCACGGGGATGATCATCGGATCGCGCCGGCCTTCAATCCGCGCAAAGCGCTCCATCATCTGGCGGTAGCTTACGATCTCCGCCCCGCCCAGCTCAACGTCGTTCGGTGGAGCCTCGAAGTCTGCCAGTACCTCCAGCGCGTTAGTGACGTCATCGGCCGCGATCGGCTGAGTGCGCGTATCGATCCACTTCGGGCCGACCATCAGCGGCAGCCGGTGAACTAGTTGGCTGAGCATCGTGAACGAAGCGCTGTCGGCGCCGATCACCATCGCGGCGCGGGCGTGAACCGGTTCGGGAACGCTGGCCGCGAGAATCTCGGCAACCTCAGCGCGGCTCGAAAGGTGCGCCGAGCCACCACCGGAAGGAGGCAGCCCGCCGAGGTAGACGATCCGCCGCACGCCGGCACTCTCCGCCGCCCTAGCGAAGTTCTCTGCGCCGATCCGGTCGTTTAGCTCAAAGTCGCCCGGCGAGCGGCCCATCGAATGGATCAAGTAGTAGGCAACGTCTACGCCTTCGACTGCTGCGTCGAGCCCCGCGCCGCTGAGCACGTCACCCTCGACGACCTCAAGGTCGCCAAGCGACGCCTGAGCCGGGTTGCGCACCAGCGCCTTGACAGTGTGGCCGCTTTCGAGCAGCTTTGGCAGTAGCGCGCCGCCGACCGCGCCGGTCGCGCCGGTCAGCAAGATTGACTGTGTTTCGTGAGTGTCCATGTGTCAGGTACGCGCAGGATTCAGTTCAAGGATGACCTATCTAGGCGGACGCTCCGTATTCAGAAGCTGTGGGGGAGGTCGGAAAGCTTCCGCTTCAATCTAAGTCAATGAATGATCTAGCCATCAAAGACGTTGCCGAGCAAAGCGGCATTGCTTCGGGGACATTACGCATGTGGGAGCAGCGCTACGGTTTTCCCAAGCCTCAGCGCAGCTCCAATGGTTACCGCAGCTACAACGCTGAAGACGTAGAGACGCTGCGCCGCGTTCAGGCCTATCGTCACCGCGGGCTTTCAATCGCCTCGGCGATCGAACGCGCGATCGAAGACGGCAGCCTCTCTGACCGCCCTTCGCTCTACGCCGCTGTCGCCTCCTCCGGTCGTGACGTGCGTCCGCAGATTCTGCGCAAGTCGACGCTGATGGCGCTGAGCCGCGCGATCGAGCACGAGACACTGGCCAGCGCGGCGGCGCCGGTTCTGGTCGGCGCCTTTCAGCACGAATCGTTCTATCGCGCCGTCGAGCCGCGTTACCGCCAGCTCGCCAAACAGGCCGATGCTGCCGTCGTCTTCGCAGACTTCGAGGCCGAACGCTCGCCGAAGGGTGGGCCGGTTGAGATTCCGCTAGCTCCTGAGGACGCGCTCGGCAACGAATGGGCGGTTGTCGTCGATGCTCCGGGCTATTGCGCATGCCTGCTGGCCTGGGAGCAGCATGGGGTCACCGAGCCTGGCGATGACGGTGATCTCGACCGCCGCTTCGAGGCAATCTGGACGCTCGACCCGTTGGCAACGCGCCGCGCAGCGCAAGTTGCCGCGCGGCTTGTTTCGCGCGCCGATCCGACGCTCGGCGCTGAGCTTGATCAACTTCTGCTTGAGCGCCCGATAGCAGTTAATGATGCGGCGCCTGCGCTGACGGCGCTAACTAACCGCGTTGTCGCCTACCTCGAAGCCGCTTAGGGCTGCAGCGAGAGCAGTTCGATCGGGCTGCCGGCGGCGAGCGATCCTTCGCCGCGAGGGATTACGGCTAGCGCGTCGGCCAGCGCCACCGAGCTGAGGATGTGCGAACCCTGCGGGCCGGTAGCGAATACCTCGCCGCCGTCAAGACGCACGCGCACGCACTCGTCGCGGTCGGGATGGCGGGCGATCGCTTCTCCCAGCGTGGCGCTGCTCGTCGCTTGCGGCGAGCGTCCTTGGATAGCGCGCAGCGCGGGAGCTGCGAAGAGTAGGAAGGTGACGATCGCTGAAACCGGGTTGCCAGGCAGTCCGAAGACGAGCTTCGCCTCGTGACTGCCGAACCATGTTGGTCGCCCGGGGCGCAGCGCCACGCGCCAGAAGCGCTCTTCGACTCCAAGCTCGATGAAGGCGCCTTTGACGTGGTCGTGAGGCCCAACTGAGACGCCGCCGGAGCAGACGACGAGGTCGGCTTGGCTCAGCGCCTCAGCGAAGCGGCTCATTGTCGCGGCCGGGTCGTCGCCGACGTGGCTGGCGAGCACTACCTCTGCGCCGGCCGCTCGGACGAGCGCTTGCAGCGTTGTCAAGTTGGAGTCGTGCAGCTCTCCCGCAGCCAGCTTTGCTCCCGGCTCGCGCAGTTCGTCGCCGGTGCCGATCACTGCGACGCGGGCGCGGCGCACGCACTGCAGCTCGGCGCGGCCAGCGGCAACGGCGATTCCCAGCTCGACTGGCCCAAGCTCGCGGCCCGGAGCAAGGACCGCGTCGCCGGCGCGCAGGTCTTCGCCAGCGAGGCGAACGTTGCGCCCGGCGCTTAGCTGCTCCAGCAAGGTCACGTTGGAGCCTTCGTCCTCGACGACCTCGATCGGCGCGACCGCGTCGGCGCCTTCGGGCATCACCGCGCCGGTTGAAATCCGTACCGCTTCGCCGTCTCCGACAGTCACATCGCAGGGGTGCCCGGCGCGCGATTCGCCGATCACGCGCAGCGCGCGGCCAGCCTCGCCTGAGCGCGCCGCGAAGCCATCCATCGCGCTGTTGGCGCGGCTCGGCACGTCGCCGCTCGCGATCACCTGCTCAGCCAGCACCAAGCCCAGCGCGTCGTCGGCGGCCGTGGTCTCGGCAGGAAGCAGGCTGCTGAAGCCGGCGATCATCGCCTGGGCCTGCGTGATGTTGAGCGGCTCGTCGGCCACGCTCGACCTAGCTCGCTGCGGGAATCGCGCCGGGCAGCTGTGCGGCGCTCAGCTGCGTCAACTTTGTGCCGCTGCGCAGCACGTCAACGGCGCCGCGCCCGGTGTTCACGAAGCCGAGCCGCCTAGCGACCTCGATCGTGAAGTCGTAGCTGATGCCGGCGCCGTAGGGGCCGCGGTCGATCACGGGAACGGTGATCGACTTGCCGCGGAAGGTGAAGTCCAGGAGCGTGCCGCAAGGCAGCGTTTTGTGGGCAACGCCAAGCGTCTTCTTACGCAGCTTCACGCCGCAGGCCGAGGTTGTGCCGGCTTGGTCGTACCAGGTCGCTTGCGTCTTGTTGTGGACAGTGATTACGGTCGTCGGCGTTGCCGCCAGCCCGCTCTTGCCCGCGCCCTTATCCACGGCGCGGGCGAGGAAGCGGCCGCTGCGCGGCGCGCGCCAAGCGATTTGGAAGCGGCCGTCGCGAGCCACCGCGCCGCTAGCAACCTTCAGCCAGACGCCCGCCCGGCCCTGAAGCTGAATCTCGGCGCGGCGGTCGGCGCCGCTGCCGGCGAGCATCCCGCTAAGCCTAATCACGCTGCCGACCGTTGAATGGGGAGCGCTAAGCAGCGACTCGCCTGCCTCGGTTCCGCCCGGGCCTTGCGCGGGCGCGGGCACGGCGGCGCCAGCGAGCAGGAGCGCTGCGGCGGGCACTGAAAGCAGATGTCGGTACGAAAAGCGGATCTTGTTCTTGTCTCGTTGGTGGCCTACGAGGTGAGCTGACGGGCTCGGGCCAAACGAGCGGCCCTACAGACATCTAGTGTCCGATTCGCCCCAGCGAGCCGAGGCTCGCAGTGGTTCCCCCGCCCGTCTCGCGCAGGGCGCGAAACGGTTCGGCATTAAGTCCTCAAGAGTACAGCAAGCTGCACTAGGTAGCGGAGGTCCCGTATTGACGGGCTCTGCTAGCCGGGCAGCAGGCGCAGCGCTGCCCGCGTCAGCTCGGTCAGCAGCCCGGCCGGGTCGGCGTTTCCAAAGTTCTTGCCCTGGTCGGGCGTTGCGTAGCCGGCGCGCGGGACGGAGCTGCTGCGCTTCGGCTCCGCCGTCTTCAGCGGAGCAAGCGGTTCAATCTCGGTCACCAACTTGTCTGCAGCATCACTGTTGGCGGCCGCTGCTTTGGCGCTGGCCTGTGACATTCTTGCCGCTTCACGGCGCGCGCTTGGGCGCTGGCGCCGGCTGCGCGGAAGGTTCGCCAGCACGTCTTTTTCGCTCGTCGGATCCTTTGGCTCTGAAGGCGACATCATTCCATTCTGCCACGCCGAAACCAAAGATGCGGGATTTAGCGTGTAAATCTTTCCCGGAGCCGGCGCCGACGGCGGTACCCTGAAGGGACTGCACAGTCGTTCGGTTGGCTGCCGGGGGGGAGTCTCAGCGTCGATCTTCTACTGTCACTAGGGTCCGGCTCCGCCGGATCTGGATGATCCTTCGAGTATGAAACGGATGTTATGACCGTCACTGAGTTTCAGGAACTGGACGAAATCAAGACGCTTGTAGCCCGCGGCGCGCAGACCGGAGTGCTCTCGCACGCCGACATCGCCAGCGCCACCGCCGAGCTCGACCTTGATGATTCGGACCGTGATGAGCTGAAGAGTTGGATCGAAAGCCAGGAGATCGAACTGATCGACGATGATCCTTCGGCTCCCGCCGCACAGGCCGAGCGCGCCCCCGACAAGCGCACCCGCCGCCGCGCCAAGGCCGCAATCGACCTGCGTCCGGACATGACGACCGATTCGCTGCAGCTCTTTCTCAAGGACATCGGCAAGGTTCGCCTGCTGACCGCCCAAGAAGAGGTTGACCTGGCGAAGAAGATCGAGCGCGGCGACCTTGACGCCAAGCACAAGATGGTTGAGTCGAACCTGCGCCTAGTCGTTTCGATCGCGAAGAACTACCGCAACCAAGGCCTGCCGTTCCTCGACCTAATTCAAGAAGGCACGCTCGGCCTCGTCCGCGCGGCGGAGAAGTTCGACTACCGCAAGGGCTTCAAGTTTTCGACCTACGCATCTTGGTGGATCCGTCAGGCGATCGCTCGCGCGCTGGCCGACAAGGCGCGCACAATCCGCATTCCAGTTCATGTCGTTGAGAAGCTCAACAAGATCGGCCGCGCCGAACGCAAGCTCGTCACCGAGCTGGGCCGCGAGCCGACGCCGGAGGAGATCGCCGCAGTAACCGGCATTGATCCCGAAGAGGTTGATCAGATCAAGCGTTCAGCCCAGGCGCCTGTCTCGCTTGAGAAGCCTGTTGGCGACGAGGAAGAGTCCGAGTTCGGCCAGTTCATCGCCGACGAGCGGGCCGAGTCGCCTTACGAGCGCGCCGCAGAGGTCCTCACGAAGGAGGCCCTGCGCGAAGCGCTGGAGAATCTTTCCTACCGCGAGCGCCGCGTGCTTGAGCTCCGTTACGGACTCGGCGGCGAGCACCCACGCACGCTCGACGAAGTTGGCCGCACCTTCAACGTCACGCGCGAGCGGATCCGCCAGATCGAGAACCAGTCGCTGAAGAAGCTGCAGTCGCTGGCCGAAGCACAGAAGCTCCGCGACGTAGCCTGAGCGGTTGTGCTGCGCCCTCTGGTTGACTGTGCTGTGCGGGCGCGGGTATTGTGATCGATGTGCTTGCGCGCCTGCTAGCGCGCAGTTGGAAGACCAACTAACTACGAGACGTTTGGAGCTACCCAATGAGTTTTGATCCCCTAATTAAGGCCTTAGAAGAGAACCCAGCGCTCGCTGAGGAGCTCGGGAACGCTAAAACCCCTCGCGAACGCGACGCAATTCTCGACGCCCACGGAATCGAAAAGCCAACCCTCGACTCACAATTTCCAGATGCCGCCGGTGGCGTATTTTTGCTTTCGGTTGCCAGGGCGGGGGCATATGGGCACGCCGCGCGACAAAGGAGGTTGGCAGCTTTGGACGAGGCCGCGGGGTGGGTCGGGGTGCCCCCGGGGGGCGCGTGGTTACCTCCCAACGAGCGATAGCAATTGGTAGCTCCCCTTTAGTACGTAAGTCCAGGTTCTCACCTCGCGTCCTTTGCTACTCACTTGGCCACTTGGTTCGCGGGTTGGCAGGGCTGGCGCCATAAGTATCGTAGTGTGTGCCCTTGTGTCCTGTTGGTGCGCAGGCGTAAGAGCAGTTAACCCAACGACGGATGGAGCTAATCGATGAGTTTTGATCCGCTAGTTAAGGCCTTGGAAGAGAACCCAGCGCTCGCTGAGGAGCTTGGGAACGCTAAAACCCCTCGCGAACGCGACGCAATCCTCGACGCCCACGGAATTGAAAAGCCAGGCCCGGACTCCCAGTTCCCGGAGGCTGGGGGGATAAGGTGGGCGCCCACGATCAGGCGTGATCCGCGTTTCTAGATGGTATCGGACGGTGCTAAGCAACTGGCGTAGCGTGGTTCGCTGGTTGACAGGGCTGGGGCCGCGGGTATCGTGGCGTTTGCTTGTGTGCTGACGCTGCGCAGGCGCAAGAGCAGATAACCCAACGACGGATGGAGCTAATCGATGAGTTTTGATCCGCTAGTTAAGGCCTTGGAAGAGAACCCAGCGCTCGCTGAGGAGCTCGGGAACGCTAAAACCCCTCGCGAACTCGACGCAATCCTCGACGCCCACGGAATCGAAAAGCCAACCCTCGACTCACAATTTCCCGAGGCAGCCGGTGGAGGGGGGGACGAAACCGACTGGATGGGGAGTGGGGGAGGGCCCTGGTGGGTGCGGCGCGAGTAGGAGGGGGCGGTACAGGTCGTGTGTGGAGGGACGGGATCCTGGACGCGTCGTGGTCGCCTTGGTCGTGGGGAGATGAGGCGGGGGCGGGGTAGGTGGAGCATGGGTCGCTGGGCGTGGTATAGCGCTGAGATCTCCCTCGTAAGCCCGTAGCGGTCGGTCCCCCGCTGTGGGGCCTTTCGTCCTTTGGTGCTCACGTGGCCGCCCAGTCCGCTGCGTAGCCATGTGTACCAACGCTGAACGTATTGCTTGAGGGCAGGATCGACATCGAGGGTGGAGGGCGCCGCGCAATGTGAACGGCACTGCGGCGTCACTTCACTTGGTAAAGTGGTTATGTGGCCGTTGATCCCGAATGCCCCGTCTGCAGAACCGCTGACATCGTCTGCGCCAAGTGGACGCTGCTCGTCGTGCGTGAGCTCGACGAAGGTCGCTCGCGCTTTTGTGAGCTCGAGCGCTCACTGACGGGGATCAGCCCGCGCACGCTTTCGCTGCGTCTGCGGGAGCTTGAGGAGGAGGGCATCGTCGAGCGCCAGCAGCTTCCCGAATTGCCGCCGCGGACCGAGTATGCGCTGACCGACAAGGGTCGCGCGCTGCTGCCGATGATCGAGGACATGCGCTGCTTTGGCGAGCGCTGGCTCGACCGCGAAGATGGCGCCGTTCTTTCGGCGCCGAGCGCCTAAGCGCCGCTGCCGCTTAGCGCCGTTGAGGCGAGGATCAGCGCAGTGGCGATCAGCGAACCGGTCATCACGCGCATCCGGAGCGGCGTCATGAAGCGACTGAGCTTTACGGCCGCAACGGAGCGAATGCCGGTCGCCGCGGCTCCGGCAGTTGCTGCCCCGATCATGCATTGAACGCACACACTGCAAGTAAAGCAGCAGCGCGTTGCTCGGCGCGCAGCCTAGTGGGCGTGTTCGTGGCCGCCGGCGAGCGCTTCGGCCGGCACGCGGACGGCGAGAACCGCGGTCAGCGCCGTTGTTAGCGGCACGCTTGCCATCAGTGCGATCGAGCCGATGATCGTCGCCACCAGCGGCTCGGCGAGCAGCTGGCCGTTGAGCGCGTCGCTGATTCCCACGTCAGCCGCCTCGAGCACCAGCAACAGTGGCAGCAGCGTTCCGACGTAGGCCATCACGAGCGTGTGGATCGTCGCCGCAAGGTGGTCGCGCCCGACTGTGAACCCTTCGTGGTAGAGCTCGCGAACGCCGAGGGTTGGGTTGCTGCGGCGGACGGCCATCACGGCCGAGGCCTGCGTTACGGCGGTATCGGTAAGCACGCCGAGCGCGCCGATCACCATTCCTGCGAGCACGATCCCCTGCAGCGATATGCCGGCAACGTTGGCCTGGCTGAGAACCTGAAAATATTCACCGCCGCGGCCGTCGAGCTGCGCGCTATCGAGAGCAAGGCTGCCCAGCAGCGTTGCCAGCAGCAGGCAGATGCCGATCCCCGTCGCCGCGGCGAGGCTCTGTGCGCTTAGCCCGTAGGTCAGTCCGAGCGTGATGAACATCACCGCCATGCCGGCGACTACCGAGACCAAGACCGGTGGCTCTCCGGCGAGGATCGCGGGTACGAGAAAGGTCGTGATCAAGGCAACACTGCAGAGCAGCCCGATCACGGCGAAGAACCCTTGGCGGCGCGCGACAACGACGCCGATGATCGCGAAGGCGATCACGAGCAGGATCAGTGGCGTGCGGCGGTCAACATCAACGAAGCCATACTTGGCTGCGCCGGTCGGCGCACTCGAGTCCGTCGAGACGCGGATCGTCGCGCCGGGATCGACCGACTGCGTCGCCTCCTCGGGCCCAAGAGTTAGTACAGCGATATCGCCTTTATCCGGGCCTTCGCTGACTCTCGCCGTCAGCTCGCGGCAGCGCTGGCCGGCCGGGCCGCAGGGCGTGAGCGAGGTGCTTTGGACTTCGGCCGCCACCGTCTTTCCGCCGAGCGCTTGGCTCGGCTCGGTCTTGTCCTTCGACGGCCACATCGCAACCATCGCGACGACGGTCGCCAGCAGCAGCGCTGCGGCGATCGCTGTAAGGACGCGGCCCGCGGTTGAGGCCAGCAGGGCACGCAGCGGCCCTTGCTCATGGACGTTCTCCTGCTGGCCGCCGGCAGCCGGGTTTTGCCTTGTGGCCATTGAGCCTTAGTTCGCCGTCGCTTTGGGCCGTCCTGCCGGAACCAGCTTCGCACTAAAGACGCTAGTAAGAACCATTCTTGATAAGCTCGAGCCGTGTTTGACCCATTCGCGCTGCCCTTCTTCCAGCGTGGAATCGTCGAGATTCTGATGCTGGCATCTGTTTCCGGCCTGCTTGGCGTCTGGATCGTGCTGCGCGGGCTGGCTTTTTACGCCCACGCCGTCGGCACCGCCGCCGTCCCCGGACTTGTGCTCGCCGACGGGCTTGGCTTCTCGGCAATCTTTGGAGCGTTTGGCGCGGCGCTTGTGATGGCGGCCTTGATCGCGCTGCTGCTGCGCCGGCGTTCGGTCGGCGGCGACAGCGCGACGGCGCTTGTTCTTGCCGGCGCGCTGGCGCTTGGAGTGATTCTCGCCAGTGACGTTTTTGGCTCGCAGGGAAGCGTTGATCGGCTGCTCTTCGGCAGCCTGCTGGCGATCGGCACGCCGGAACTGATCCTCGCCGCAGTCGCTGCGCTCGCCGCAGCAGTGGCGACAGCGATCTTTGGCCCACGCTGGTTGGCGGCAGGTTTCACCGATCGCAGCGGCAGCAGCGACTCGCTGCTGATCGCGCTGATCGCGCTTGCCGCCGTTGCCGCGCTTGCCGCCGTCGGCGCTCTGCTTGCTACGGCAATCCTTGTAGTACCGGCCGCGACAACGCGGCTGATCATCAAACGTTTGCCGCTCTGGCAGCTAACAACCGCCGCGCTGGCCGCGGCAGAAGGAGCGATCGGAATGACCCTCGCCTACCAGTTGAACGTGCCTCCAGGGGCGGCGATCGCCGTGCTCGCGGGGATCGTCTTCGCGCTCGTCGCAATTGCCGTGCTGATCCATCAACGCCGCCCGCGGCTGGCTCCGCTGGCGCTAACGCTGCTCGGCCTGAGCGCGCTGGCTGTCGCCGGCTGCGGCAGTGACGACGGTGGCGAAGCTTCCAGCTCCAAGATCACCGTCGCTGCGACGACAACCCAGGTCGGTGACCTCGTTCGCGAAGTTGGCGGCGACGCGGTGACCGTTAAGCAGATCCTGACGCCCAACTCCGAAGCCCACGACTATGAGCCGCGCCCAAATGACGTCGGTGCAGTCGCCGCTTCGAAGATCGTCTTTGCCAGTGGGCTCGGGCTTGACGCATGGTCGACAAAGCTCGTCAAGGAATCAGGTTCGGAGGCTGAAGTCGTCGATCTCAGTAGCGGGCTGCCTGTCAGCTACGCAACCGGTGAAGGCGAAGTGCACGCCGATGAGAAGGAAGGCGAAGCGCACGCCGATGAGAAGGAAGGCGAAGCGCACGCCGATGAGAAGGAAGCGCACGGCCATGGTGAGACCGACCCACACTGGTGGCACGACCTCACCAACCTCGAAGCGGCGACGACCGAGGTGGAGACGGCGCTGATTGCGGCCGATCCGGCGGCGAAAGATCAGATCACGGCCAACGCCGATGCATACCGCGCCACGATCAAGAAGGTTGATAAGCAGATTCGTGCCTGCCTGAACAAGGTGCCGGCAAACGAGCGGCTGATCGTCACCGACCACGACGCCTTCATCTACTTCACCGAGCGCTACGGAGTTACCTCGAAGGGCGCCGCATTCCCCTCAACTTCTACGCAAGGGCAGGCATCTGCCGGTGAGGTCGCGGCGCTTGAGAAGCTGATCCGCGAGGCGAAGGTGAACGCGATCTTCCCTGAGAGTTCGCTGAACCCGGCTCTTGCCGAGCGAATTGCCAGCGACACCGGCGCTTCATCTGACTACACGCTCTATGGCGATACGCTCGGCGCTGCCGATTCGCCAGAGGGAACCGTGCTCGGCGCCGAAGCTGCCAATGCCAAAGCGATGGTCGCGGGGATGACCGGGGGTAAGGAGAGATGCAGGATCGAGCCCTGAGCTGTGAGCCGCTCGTTCGCAGCAACCGGCTGGCGGCTCGGTATCCGGGAGCGTCTGTCCCTGCGATCAGCAGCATCACCTTCGCCGTAGAGGCCGGGCAGCGCGTAGCGCTGCTGGGCCCCAACGGTGGCGGAAAATCAACGCTCTTTCGCGTTATCACCGGTGAGCTGGCGCCATCTTCGGGTGAACTGGAGCTCGGTGTGGGACATTCGGCGTTGGTGCCGCAGAGTGAGCGCTCGCGGCTCGATTACCCGGTCAGCGCGCTCGACGTTGCGCTGATGGGCTCAGTCTCGCGGTTGCCCTGGTGGCGGCGCCCGTCGCGCGCCGACCGCGCGCTGGCGAGCGAATCGCTGCGCCGCGTCGGGCTTGAAGACGAGGCCAATACGACCTTCGGTGAGCTCTCTGGCGGGCAGCGCCAACGCGTGCTGGTGGCGCGCGCGCTGGTGCAGGATTCGCCGCTGCTGCTGCTCGATGAGCCGTTCGCTGGAATCGACGCTCCCAGCGCCGAATTGCTGGCGGCACTCTTCGATCAGCTCGCCGCCGAAGGCCGTGGGCTGCTGATGGCGACGCATGACATCGAGCAGGCGCGCAGCTGGGATCTGGTGCTCTGCTGCAACCGCGTTCAAATCGCCTTCGGCGACCCGGCGCAGGTGCTGACGCGCGAAGTGATCGAGCGGACCTACGGTTCCTCGCTGGTTCCGCTCCCCGGTGACGAGTCGCTGGCAATCACACCGCCCCATCACCATCACCATTTCGAGGCCGATCGATGATCGAGTGGCTGCTTGAGCCGCTGAGCGAACCGATCGTCGCGCGCAGCCTCGCTGAACTCGCGCTGCTCGGCCTGGTCTCCGGCACGCTCGGCTGCTGGATCGTGCTCGCGGGCCGCTCTTACAGCGCCGAGTCACTGGCTCACTCGATGCTGCCGGGGCTGGTCGGTGCGGCGCTGCTGGGGCTGCCGCTCGTGCTTGGCGGAGCGATTGGGTTAGCCGTTGGTGCCAGCCTGATCGCGCTCGTCGGCAGAATCAAAGTGCTCAGCAGCGAGATCGCCGTCTCAGTAGTGATCACATCGCTCTTTGGCGCCGGCGTGCTGCTCGGGCTGGCGCCCGCCACGCCGGCAGGGCTGGGCGGGATTCTCTTCGGCGACCTGCTCGCCGTTGGCTTTGGTGAGATCGCCTTGGCTGCGGGCTACGCAGCAATTGTCCTCGCGATCCTGTTCGTGCTCCATCAAGGGTTGCTTGCGACCGGCTTCGATCGTCTGAACGCGAAGGCGCTTGGCCGCTCGCCGGCGCAACTTGATCTGGTTCTGGCTCTGCTGCTTGCCGGCGCCACGCTCGTCGCCGTACAGGCGCTCGGCAATCTTCTCGTCGTCGCAATGCTGATCGGCCCAGCGGCCAGCGCGCGGCTGCTGACGCAGCGGATCGGGCCGATGATGATGGTCGCGGTCGCGATCGCCTGGGTTGCCTCGCTGGCGGGGCTCTACGCCTCCTACCACGCCGAGCTGGCGGCCGGGGCGGCGGTCACCTGCGCGCTCGTCGTCGCCTTCGCCGCCGCGCTGCTAATTCGTTCACTACGCGAGCTGTTAGCTAGCGACACTCGGCGCAGAAGCCGTGGAGCACAATCTCGTGGCCTTCGACTGCGAAGTCGACGCGCTTAGAAATCGAGTGGACGGCGCGCTCCAGCGCTTCGTCATCGAAGGCGATCACGGCGCCGCATTTGTCGCAGACGAGGTGATGGTGGTGATGGTCCGGGCGGACCGGCTCATAGCGCGCCTGCGCTTGGCCGAGCTCGACCTTGCTGACGACGCCCAGCTCGTCGAGCTGTTCGAGGATCCGGTAGATGCTGGCGCGGCCGACCGCTCGCTCGCGCGCTGCGAGAAGCCCTTCGATCTCGTAGGCGCTGAGCGCGCAGCTCTGCTCATCGAGCAGCGAAACGACGGCGGCGCGCGCACCGCCGCGGCGGAAGCCCGCCTGAGCCAGCCGCTCGTTCGTCGAAGCCGCCCACTGCGACTCCCTCTCCTTCGCTTTCGCCATCTCCCAAGAGGTTAGCGATGAGACTGATTCTCAGGCTAATTCGATGCCGCCGTGATCATCACAGTGACCGTCGTGCGGGTGGTGGAGGCGGCCGTCGACGAGGTAATCGGTGTGCTCGCCGTGAGGCACTGACTCGTGGCCGCAGCCAGCGCCGTGAACGTGCTCACCGCAGTCGTGCGCCTTATTGCAGGCGTCGGGGAGCTCGTCATTGACCGGCAGCGTGTGCTCGTCTACGTGATTACCGTGCGGCTGGTGCAGATGGCCATCGTGAATGAAGTCGATGTGGCCTTCGTGGACGATCGCCGTGTGGCCGCAGCCGGGCCCGTGGACGTGATCGTGATCTTCGTGGGTATGCCCTGTTGACGTCATTCATTGAATCTACCGCGCCGGCCAAACGGCAGGATCGGCGGCAGCTTTGGCGAACCGACGCTTATGGGCCTTCGCCAACTGCGCTCTGCGCTGCACGCATTCACGCAGGAAGCCGCCTGGCAGCTTGCCAGTGACGCCCACGGCGGTCACGAGCTGCCGTTTGAGGTTGTCGAAGAGGGGCGCCGCGACACGCCGCTCTACTGCTACCGCCCAATGACGGCAGATTTCATCAATGAGCGCAGCAGCGTGCTTGCGCGCCTACCGACTTTTCTGCCTGCGGCCCACGCGCTGATCGCGATCGGCAGCCTCGCCGACTACCTCGACTCTCAAGGCGTGCGCCCGCCCGGCCCCAGCCGCCAGAGCGCCGACGCCGCGCTGCACTGCTTCCTCGCGCGAGTCTTCGTTGATTCCAACGACTTCGTCTTCGACGAGCGCTGCTTCGACAAGGCCTACCTTGAACTTGAGCGCTGCGTCGCCGAGGAGCGCGCCGAACACACCGTTGTCGCCGTACTGCTCGGCGTTGAGCTTGGCTCGGAAGAGGTAAGCCTCGGTGACGGTTTGACGCTGGCTCGCGGCGAGCGCTTCGATGATGCGCCCGACGAGGCGCGCTGGTCGCGGCTCGATGGCAACCCGCAGACGCTCGTGATTGTGCGCCGCGCGCCGGTACCCGGCGACGTTGGGCCACTGCAGCAGTCGCGCACGTCGCTGCGCAAACTGGCCGCCGGGTTGAGTCTCTACCACCCGGAGCCGGTAGCGATTGCACCGCTCGGTTGGTCACGAATTGGCGCTGGGCCGTGGCAGCCGGTTGCGATCAACGCTGATGCCGCCGAAGTTGAGCCGCTGGTTCTAATCGAACCGGCGCAGGAGGATGAGCTGCGCGCATTCCTCAGCCTCGTCGGCCGCCGCGAACCGAAGTCGGGCGAGCTGGCGTGGGCGCTGCGCCGTTACGAGATGGCGCATCAGCGCGTTCTTGCCGCCGAGGCGCTGACCGATCTGCTGCTTGCCGCCCGCGCGCTGCTGGAGCCCGAGGGGCCGGCCAGCGGGCGGATGTCCGGTCGCCTTGCGGCGCTCTGCGCGGAACCTGAGAACCGCGCCGCAATGACCGAACGGATCGCCCACGCTGCCGCGCTGGAGCCGGCGCTGATCGCCGGAGTTGATCGTGAGCTCAAGCTGCAGCCCTACGTCAGTGAACTCGACGGCCATTTGCGGGCGCTGCTGCGCGACGCCTGCTGCGGCCACCTCAGCAGCGACCTCGTTGGCCTTGCCGACTCGATTCTGCTCGAAGATGGCGAGCCGGAGGCGGCACCAAAGCAGCCGATCGAAGCAATTTCCGAGCCACCGAGCGGCCCCGAGACCGGCCAGTTTGAATCGCTGCGGCCGCCCTTCTAGGCGGCTGCGAACAGCTGGTCGTGAATCGCGACCAGCCCCTCAACATCGTGAACGTCGCCAGCTTGTTCTGGCACAATCACCGGTTCCATCTCGCCGGTCTCCTCGATCAGCCGTTCGATCGCTGCCGCGTCGCGCTCAGCCAGGGCCAGCGCCTCTGAATAACTGCTGAGCAGTTTGGCGGCAAGCGGCGCTTCAAATTCGCCGCTCAGCTGACCGGCGACTGTCGCCAGCGCCGGCGCGGGCTCGTTTTCGTTTCCAACAAAGTGGACGCGGTTGATGATCAGTGCGCCAAAGTCCATCTGAGCGCTGCGCAGCTTCCCTGCAAAGAAGATCGCCTCCTCGGCGCAGTCACGCTGCGGTGAGGTGATCACGAGAAAGGTCGTTGCGGGGTCAGCCAAGAGTGCACGCACGGCCTCAGCGCGCTCGCGAAAACCGTCGATCAGCCCGCCAAGGGCCTGAAAGAAGACCGAAAGATCCTCGAGCAGCTCGGCGCCGGTTATCCGCTTCAGCACGCCAAGGATTGCGCCAGTTCCAACGCCCAGCGCCCGCGCCGCAAAGCCGGTTGGCGCCAGCAGCAGCTTCAGCGCGCGGCCGTCGAAGAAGCCGGTCAGACGGTCGGGCGCGTCGAGAAAGTCGAGTGCGTTGCGCGAAGGCGGCGTGTCGAGCACGATCACGTCGAAGCGGCCCGAGCGCTCAAGCTCGTAGAGCTTCGCGATCGCCGTGAACTCTTGCGAGCCTGCGACGGCGCCGGAGAGCTGCTGGTAAATCCGGTTACCGAGAATCTGGTCGCGCGTCTGTGGATCGGGCGAGAGCGTTTCGATCAGTTCATCGAAGGTTCGCTGCGAATCGAGCATCATCGCCCACAGCTCGCCTTCGATCTTTAGCCCCACGGCGCTGAAGCGCTCACCGTCGACTAGCTCCGGTTGGTTTGTCAGCTGCTCCAGCCCAAGCGCGTCGGCCAGCCGACGCGCCGGGTCAATCGTCACCACAGCGACGCGCTTTCCGCCCGCAGCAAGGCCAGCGGCGATCGCCGCCGCCGCCGTCGTCTTGCCAACGCCGCCGGAGCCAGCGCAGATCACGACCGAACAATCACGCAGGCTGCTGTGAAGAGAGGGGCGCATTGCTCTAGAGATGCTAGGCGCTGCCGCTTTCAGCGATTTCTGGCAAATGCTCCGATTTCGGGAAGGAATAGCGCTTACGGCTGCGAATACAGCGCGAGTACGGGTCCAACAGACGACCGGAGCACTCGCATGGATAAGAAAAAGCCAAAAGTCATCGCATTCGCCAATCAGAAGGGTGGAGTCGCCAAAACGACGACGACGCTCAACCTCGCTGTTGCGCTTGCCGAATCGGGCCACCGCGTGCTCTGCATCGACATGGATCCCCAGGGCAACCTGACGATGTCGCAGGGGATCGACCCTGACACGCTCGACAACTCAATCTACGACGTGCTCGTCCACGACAAGCCAATCCGTGACGTAATCGTCACTCGCGAAATCGACCTAGCCCCGGCCTCAATCGATCTTGCCGGCGCTGAGATCGCAATGTCAACGAAGATCGGCCGCGAGCGCTCGCTGCAGAAGTCGCTGAAGGCAGTTTCCGAGGACTACGACTTTGTCTGCGTCGACACGCCGCCAAGCCTCGGCCTGCTCACGATCAACGCGCTAACGGCAGCGAACAAGGTGATCGTCCCGGTGCAGTGCGAGTATCTCTCAATGCGCGGCCTGATTCAGCTCCAGAACACGCTCCAGATGATTCGCGAGAACCTCAACCCGGATATCGAGATCGAAGGCATCCTGCCGACGCTGATGGATACCCGCACCGTTCACGCCAAGGAAGCGATCGAGATTCTCGAGGAGAACTTCGGCGACCGCGTCTTCGCCTCGCGGATCAAGAAGACGATCCGCTTTGCCGAGGCTCCCGTCCAAGGGATGTCGGTGCTCAAGTACGAGCCAAACGGCAGCGCCGCAGATTCCTATCGCGCCCTCGCCAAGGAGGTGCTCTCACATGGCTAAAAACAAGAAAAGCCGCGCCAGCATGCGTGAAGGCCCGCTCTCTGAGCTTTTCCGCCGCACCGAGAAGGGCAAGCCGGAAGGCGAGCCGACGAAGGCCGCCAGCCCCGATCAGCCGCAGGCTGAGGCCGGCCCCGAGCCGCAGGCGCGCGAAACCCCGACGCCGCAGGAGCGCCTGCGCAGCGCCTTCAGTTCAGAGATCCCGGACGACATTCTTGACGCGCCGGTGATCGAACCGCCGCTGATGCCACCGGCACCGGACCCGGTCGGTAATCGTTCGCCGAAAGCCAAAAAGGGTGGCCCCGCCCTGCGCGTGGTCGGCGTTGGCGGAGCAGGCGTAAACGCCGTCGACAGGATGATCGAAGCCGGCATTGCCGGTGTCGAATTCATCGCCATCAATACCGACGTTCAATCGATCCAGCAGACCCAAGCCGACGTAAACGTTCACATCGGTGAAGCATTGACGCGCGGGCTTGGCGCAGGCTCCGACCCTGAGCTCGGCCGCGCCGCTGCGATGGAGGATTACGACCGCATCAAGCATCTGCTGAAGGGCTCCGACATGGTCTTCGTCGCCGCCGGGGCTGGTGGCGGTACAGGTACCGGCGCTGCGCCGATCGTCGCTCGTATCGCACGAGAGGTCGGCGCATTGACGGTCGGCATAATAACGCGCCCGTTCGGCTTTGAGGGAACGCGTCGCTCCTCGACTGCTTCGCTCGGGATCGACGCGATGCGCGAAGAGGTCGACACATTGATCGTCGTCCCCAACAACCGCCTGCTCGAAGTGCTCGACCAACGCACCTCGATGGTCGAAGCCTTCCGCATCGCCGATGACGTTCTGCGTCAAGGCGTTCAGGGCATCTCAGACCTCGTCACGCTGCCGGGGATCATCAACCTCGACTTTGCAGACGTTCGCACAATCATGTCCGACGCTGGCCCGGCGCTGCTTGGAATCGGCATGGGAACCGGCGAATCTCGCGCGCTCGATGCTGCTGCGCAGGCCGTTGCCTCGCCGCTGCTGGAGACCGACATCAATGGTGCGCGCTCAATCCTGCTCTCGATCACCGGCGGCAGCGACCTCTCGCTATGGGAGATCAACGAGGCTGCCAAGGCGGTTTCTGAGGCAGCGCACCCCGATGCCACGATTATCTTCGGCGCAATGGTTGACGACGCGCTTGATGACCAGGTTTGGGTCACCGTTGTTGCCACCCGCTACGGCGAATCGGCTCAGCGCGCAAGGCGCCAGCGGGTTGAAGAGCCGGCCGGCGAGCCACGCGTTGAGCGCGGCCGCAGCGGCCGCAGCGGCAAGAACACGGTTCGCACAGGCACCGGCGTTGACACGCTCGATGTGCCTGAGTTCATGCCTGGCGGTTAGCCGGTTTCCAGCGGGTGAGATCCGCCGCCGTCGCCGTTGCCACTACTTTACGTCCGATGAGCGGCGCTACGGGAATGGTCGCCGCAGGCCATCAGAAGACAGCCGAAGTTGGCGCCGAGGTTCTGCGCGCCGGCGGCAACGCAGTCGACGCGGCGATTGCAGCGATGCTTGCTTCATGGGTCTGTGAGCCGCTCTTGACCGGGCCCGGCGCCGGCGGCTACATGCTCGTCGCTGGCGCAGGAGAGGAGCCGGCGCTGCTCGACTTCTTCGTTGCCGCGCCCGGGCACGGCGCAGGCGATGAGCATGCCCCGCTCGAAGCTGTGGAAGTTTCGTTCGGCGACGCCACTCAGACCTTCCACTACGGAGCCGCCTCCTGCGGCGTGCCCGGCAGCCCGGCCGGAGTCGCCGCCGCCGTCGAGCGCTGGGGGACGCTGCCGCTGAGCGAGCTCGCCGCGCCGGCAGCGCAGCTGGCGCGCGAGGGCGTGCCGCTAAACGGCCCGCAGGCCTTCGTCTTTGAAATTCTTGGCGAGATTCTCGCGTCGACGCCGGCCGCGCTGGATGAGTTCACGCGCGGCGGGCGGCCGCTGGCGCTCGGCGAGCCGTTTGCTAGCCCGCAGCTGGCTGAGACGATTGAGCGGCTTGGCAGCGATGGAGCGGCGCCGTTCTATAGCGGCGACATTGCCGATGCAACCGTCGCTGAGGCGCAGCAGCTCGGCGGCCTGCTCGACCTCGCCGACCTTGCCGCTTACGAGGTGATCGCGCGAGAGCCCGCGGCCGCGGAGTACCGCGGCCGCACGATTCTCACCAACCCGCCGCCCTCGGCCGGTGGCGTGCTGCTGGTGCTGGCCTTCTCGCGCCTGCAGCAGCTGTGCCCGAAAGGCGTTCCAACAAACGCGCAGCTGCTCGAAGTGATCGACGAAATTCAGGCGCTGCGCACGCCGCAGTTCACGGCGGGGCTGATTGACCCTGATTTCCTCCGCCGCTTCCTCGCCGCCAACCTCGGTTCAACGACGCACATCAGCGTGATCGATGACGATGGCCGCGCTTGCTCGGTCACCTGCTCGAACGGTGAAGGCTCGGCGGTTGTCGTTCCGGGCACCGGGATTCACCTCAACAACATGATGGGCGAGCAAGATCTAAACCCGCTCGGCTTCTTCCGCGCCGCGCCAGGGCAGAGAATGCCGTCGATGATGGCGCCGACCGTCGTGCTGGCCGCCGACGGGACCGCCGAACTGGCGATTGGCAGCGCCGGTTCGAACCGCATTCGCTCGGCGATTCTCCAAGTGATCGTCAATTTGATTGACCACGGCGGCGAGGTTCAGGCCGCCGTCAACGCTCCGCGTCTCCACAGCGAAGGTGGCATGCTCTTTGTTGAGCCGGGAGTAGCGCTCGAGGGCATCGATTTAGGGCAGCGAGAGCTGGTGGAGTTCCGCGCCGAGAATCTCTTCTTTGGTGGCACGCAGGCAGTCGCGCGCGACCTTCAGAGCGGCCGCTGCGAGGGCGGCGGCGACCCGAGACGCGGCGGCGCGGCGGTGGGGCTGTGAAACGGCTCCTCTGGGCACTGACGCTGGCGGCTCTCGCCGTGGCGGCCGTTGCTGGCTGCGGCGGCCCGTCGGCCGACCTTTACGTGCTCGAGCGCAGCGGCTCAACCCCGGGCGCGAAGTTGACGATGGTTGTCGGTGACGGTGGCACGGTGCGCTGCAACGGCGGCAAGGAGTATGAGATCAGTAGTGCGCAGTTAATCGACGCGCGCGCGATCGCCGGTGACCTAAACGGCGACGAGGAAGAACCCGGCCCGGCTCGCGAGACGCTCAACTTGGCTCCCGGCAAGTACACGATTCTGCGCTACAACGTTCGAACTGAGTTCGGAACGGTCGCTTTCAGCGACAGCTCGCGGCCGCAGCCGCCGGTCTTCTTTGCGCTCGCGAAACTAACGCGGGATCTGGCAAAGAACGTCTGCGGCCTGCCGCGCTGACCTTCTAGCTGAAGCGAACGCGACCGTTTGAGGCAGCACGAACCTGCGCGCGCTCAACGAATTCGAGCCGCTTGACTGTTGCTCGAAGCAGCTGCGCGACGAGCCTGATCCGCTTCGCCTCCGAGCGCAGGTCGAGCAGGCCCTGCTTGGCTTCGGCGCCGAAGTCAACCGTCGCCGCCATCTCGTAGGCGCTTTTCGCGGATAGCTCTTCAGGTTCGAGCTGTTTATCCGTCGCCTGCTCGACTAAGTCGGCGTAGGCTTCGCAGGCCTCGGCGTGGGCTTCGCTGAAGTCGTCGCTGGGGACATCGATCTCTGCGTCGTCGAGAAATTCGATCACTGCCGCCGGGTAGGGGAGGTCGTGGCGCTCCTCGACTACGCGAAATGGCCTCGTGCCGCGCGTGACGATGTTCATCCGCCCGTCCTCACTGCGCTCCGTCACCTCGGTTACTTCCATCGCGCAGCCGGTCGCGTGGGCGCCGTCTTCGTCTGTCCAAACGATCCCAAACTCGCGCTCGTTGTCGAGGCACTCGGCGATCATCGTGCGGTAGCGCTCTTCAAATATGTGCAGCGGCACTAGCTCGCTTGGCAAGGCGACAAGTCCCAGCGGGAAGATCGGAAAGTCTTGAACGCGCTCTTCATCCATATAATCCAAGTGTACGGCCGCGGCGTACAGTTCGATGATGGACAAGATCGCGATCGTCTGGCTGCGCCGCGACCTGCGCACGCATGATCACCCGGCGCTGAGCGCAGCCGCTGTGAGCTGCGATCGCGTCGTACCGCTGTTCGTGCTCGATCAGCGACTGCTTGAGGGCCGCTTTGCGAGCGGGCCGCGAACGGCATTCATGCTCGACTGCCTGCGCGAGCTTGACGGGCAGCTCAAGGAGTTAGGCGGTGGGCTGTGTGTGCGCTCCGGCTCGCCAGAGGAGGTAGTTCCGCAGCTGGCCGAGCAGCTAGGCGCCAGCGAGGTTTATTGGACCAGCGACGTTTCGCCGTTCGCGCTGGAGCGTGACCGCCGAGTCACTGAGACGCTGACAGCGCTCGGGGTCGAAGCAATCCCCTCGCCGGGCAACTTCTGCGCCGATGTGTCACTTCCACGGACCAAGAACGGCAAGCCGTTTAGCGTTTTCACCCCCTTCTGGAAGGCGGAGCGAGAGCTGCCGCGCCGCCCGGTGCTGGGTCAGCCGAAGGCGCTGCCGCTGCCGGACGGCCTCGATTGCGGCGAGCTGCCGACCGCGCCTCAGCTTGGCGCCGAGCTAAGCGAACCGTTCTGCCAGCCCGGCGAGCCCGCAGCGCGCGCCGCGCTCGAGCTGTGGCTCGACGGTCCGATCGACGCTTACGCCGACCGCCATGATGACCTAAGTGGCGGTACCAGCGACCTCTCACCTTGGCTCCGCTGGGGCTGCATCTCGGCGCGCGAGACCGAACATCGGGCGCAAGAGCGAGGCGGCGCAGGGGCCGAGGCATTCGTCCGTCAGCTCGCCTGGCGCGACTTCTACGCCCACGTGCTGCTGATGTTTCCGGACAACATCAAACTCGAATATCAAGAGAAGTTTCGCAAGCTCGAATGGGTCGATGACGAGCAGGGCTTCGCGGCCTGGTGCGAAGGCCAAACCGGCTATCCGCTGGTCGACGCCGGAATGCGCCAGCTAGCCACCACCGGCTGGATGCACAACCGCGCCCGAATGGTCGTCGGTTCGTTCCTGACGAAGGATCTGCAGATCGACTGGCGCCGCGGCGAGCAGTGGTTTGAAGAGATGCTGCTCGACGCCGAGCCGTCGCAGAACAACGGCAACTGGCAATGGATCGCTTCGACTGGCGTTGACCCCGCGCCCTACTTTCGGCGGATCTTCAATCCGATCCTCCAGCAGGAGCGCTTCGACCCAAGCGGTGAGTACGTCCGCCGTTGGGTGCCGGAGCTTGACGGCGTGCCGCAAGCCCAGCTCGCAGAGCCGTGGAAGATGAGCGAGCAAGAGCAGCAGCAGGCTGGCTGCGTGATCGGCCGCGACTACCCGGCGCCGGTGGTTGAGCACGCGGCGGCGCGGCTGGCGACAATCGAACGCTACCGAGCGGTCTCTCCGCCGAAGGACTGATCGGCGATCGGTCGCACCGCACTCATCCTTGGCGACCAGCTGATGGCCACCAACCCAGCGCTCGATGGAGCCGAGCGGGTTGTGATGGTTGAGTCGCTATCGGTACTCGGCAGAGGCCCAGTCCACCGTGCACGCGCGCAGATCGTGCTCAGCGCAATGCGCCACTACGCGGAGGAGCTGCGCGGCCGTGGCCTTGAGGTGACCGAGCACCGCGGCGCGGCCTCGTTCGAAGCGGCGCTGGAGGGCGAGCGCGGCGAGATCGTCTGTGCACAGCCCAACCGCACCTCCGCGGCCAAGGCATTGGCAGCGCGCGGAGTGAAGCTGATTGACAGCAACCAGTTTTTGACCTCGCCGCAGCAGTTTGCGGCCTGGGCCGACGGCCGCAAGTCGCTGACGATGGAGCCGTTCTACCGCGAGCAGCGGCGCAGCTTCGGCTTGCTCGTTGACGGCGAGGGAGAGCCGGCTGGTGGCCGCTGGAACTTTGACGCCGAGAACCGCCGGCCGCCGAAGAGCGGGGTTGAGGCGCCCGCAGCTTGGCGGCCGAGCGAAGATCAGATTGACGAGCAGGTGCGCGCCGACTTGGTCGGCTGGGAGCTCGAGCTTTGGGGCGAAGACGAGCCGCGCCGCTTCGCTGTGACGGCGGCCGAAGCTCAGCTCGCTCTCGCCGACTTTGTCGAGCATCGCCTGCCGCAGTTCGGCGCCTGGCAGGACGCAATGGTTCCCGGCGATCCGTTCCTCTTCCATGCGCTGCTCAGCGTTCCACTAAATCTCGGGCTGATTGAGCCGCTACAGGTGGCACAGGCCGCGCAGGACGCCTGGGAAGAAGGCCGAGTGCCGATCGAAGCGGCCGAGGGTTTTATCCGCCAAGTGATCGGCTGGCGCGAGTACGTATGGGGGATGTACTGGCTACGCAGCGGGCAGTGGCAGAGCGATAACGCGCTTGAAGCCACCGCTCCGCTCCCCGCCGCCTATTGGGGCGAGCCGACTGGCTGGGCCTGCCTTGATGGCGTCGTTGACGGCGTCCGTCGCCACGGTTACGCCAACCACATTGAGCGCCTGATGGTGCTCGGCAACGTCGCGATGCTGGCTGGGCTTGAGCCGTGGGAGGTGGTCGGCTGGTTTGAGCGCGCCTTCGTTGACGGAGCTGAGTGGGTGATGGCACCGAACGCCGCCGGCATGGCGCTCTACGCCGACGGCGGCGCGATGATGACGAAGCCGTACGCGGCAGGGGGCAACTACATCCACAAGATGAGCGGCGGCGCCTGGTGCGCGTCGTGCCAATACTCGCCGAAGAAGCGCACCGGTGAGGATGGCTGCCCGGTAAGCGCTCTCTATTGGGATTTCATCGGCCGCAACGAGCAGCGCTTCGCCGGCAACCACCGGATGGCGATGGCAGTTCGCGGCTGGCAGAAGTTTGATTCCGCCGAGCAGGCGGCGATCAAGGGCCGCGCCGCGCTGGCCCGCGACGAGTTAGCCGGGATCAGCCCGGGCGCCGAGCGCTGAGCAGCAGGTTGTAGAAGATCGTCGCCGGCAGTCGTCCCTCAAGCAGGCTACGGTCAACTTTCTGCAAGGCAAGGTAGCCGCGGAAGGCGTACTGGCGCCAGAACATCGGCACATCCTCAGGCGCGGCGGTCGCTTCCAGCGCGCGGTTGGTCCAGCCGAACCAGTTGGCCAGCAGCTCCTCGCCGCGCACGTGAATCTCCTCAAAGCCGGCAGCGTCGGTTAACGCCTCAAGCTCAGAGGGAACGAAGGCGTGAACATCAACGTGCTGCTCAAGGTCGTGGTTGTGCGCACCGCCGTCGCTATCGCCGACGGTTGCTGGCGCGGCCCGCAGCGCCGCACGCCAGAGCGGCGCGGCCGTCGTCGCTGCGCGCTTTGGCAGCTGCGCGATGCGATCACCGTTGCGCGACGGCTCGCCAGCGAAGATCACAACCGCGCCAGGCTTTAGAAGGCGGAAGAACTCGGCGAAGGCTTGTTCCAGGTTGGGGATGTGGTGAAGCACCGCGTGGCCGAGCACGAGGTCGAAGCTCCCGTCCTCGAACGGCAGCGCTTCGGCGTCGCAGACTTCCGTTGCGACGTCAAGGTTGAGCTTGGCGGCGTTGCCCTCCAGCGCCTTAATCATTCCCGCCGAGATGTCTGTGCAGACGGCCTCATCGATCGCTCCCGCCATCAGCATGTGAAGCGAGAAGTAGCCGGTGCCGGCGCCAACCTCAAGCGAGCGGCCAAAGTGGGGGAGCGGCCCGCCGAGCGCCTTTTCAAGCTTCGTCAGAACCTGGTCGCGGCCAACCATTCCCCAGTCGATTCCCCACTTGGCGTCGTAGGCTGACGCCGCGCCGCTGTGGTAGCGCGTGTTGACGTCGCGGATCTCGTCGGCTGTCTTTGGTGCGGCCATCGCGAAGGCGGAGGCTAGCGATCGGCAGAAATCCGCGGCCTGCTGACGGCTCGGTTAGAAGCTGCGAAACTGAAGCGATGGCGATCTCAGCCCCAACCGTCCTTGACCTGCCGCCCGGCCCGCGGCAGCCGCGCTATGCGCAGGCCCTGCAGTGGGTGATGCGCCCACAGGAGTTTGTCGTGCGCCAGCGCGAGCGCTTCGGCGACGTCTTCACGCTGGAGTTCATCGATGGGCTTCCGCTCGTCGTCCTCAGCGACCCCGAGGACATCCGCACCGTCTTCACCGGTTCGGCCGAGGTGATGCACGCCGGCGAGGCCAACAAGTTGCTTGAGCCGGTGTTGGGCTCACGCTCGATCCTGCTGCTCGATGAGGCCGAACACCTGCGCCATCGGCGGCTCTTGTTGCCGCCATTTCACGGCGAGCGGATGCTGCGCTATGAGCAGATCATGGCCGAGGCCGCGCGGCGCGAGCTGGCAACTTGGCAGGAGGGTGAGACGATCGAGATGCTTCCGCGGATGCAAGCGATCACGCTTGAGGTGATCATGCGGGCCGTATTTGGAATTGAAGACGGGCTGGAGATGGAGCGGCTGCGCGTGCTGCTGCGGACGATGCTCCAGCAGACGACCGACATGCGCCAGATGGCGCTGAGCCTGATCCTTGGGCCAGATTCAGAGCGGCTCCAGCAGCGCCTCGATGAGGTTCTTAGGCCGGTCGATGAAGAGCTCTACCGCGTTATCTCGGGGCACCGCGCCGCGGCCAACCTCGAAGAGCGCGAGGACATCCTCTCGATGCTGCTGTTGGCGCGCGACGAAGATGGTGAAGCGATGACCGACGAGGAGCTTCGCGACGAGCTGATGACGCTGCTGCTGGCCGGCCACGAAACGACTGCCAGCTCACTCTCATGGGCCTTTGAGCAGCTGACGCACCAGCCGCAGACACTGGAACGGCTTACGGAGGAGCTGCGCGATGGCGGCGACGAGCCATACGCCGAGGCTGTGATCCGCGAGACGATGCGGCTGCGGCCGGTGCTTCCAATCGTGATTCGCCTGCTCAAAGAGCCGATCACTGTTGGCCAAGGGCGCTTTAGGCTGCCCGCCGGAACGCGCGTGGCTCCGGCGATCATCCTCGTCCACCTGCGCGACGACATCTACCCCGACCCCTACCAATTTCGCCCCGAGCGCTTCATCGAAACAGCGCCCGGCACCTATACCTGGATTCCCTTTGGCGGCGGCATGCGGCGCTGCATCGGTTCGGCCTTTGCACAGTTTGAGATGCGCGCTGTGTTGCGCGCGGTTCTGACTAACTTCGATCTTGAGGCGGCTGGAGGGCCGGAGCGGATTACGCGCCGCTCGCTTACGATCGTGCCCGATCACGGCGGCCGCGTGCGCCTTCTCAGGCGCGTGAAGCCGGCTGGCAGCGAGGCCACCGGGAAAGGCGCACAAGCACCCTGATGGGGGCTGGTGAGGCGCCCGAGCGCACCGACCCCGGCGCGCCGCGGATCTTCCAATCGGGCCAGCCTGCAGGCGTGCCACCGCTCGAGCTGACCGGCGAGCGAACGCTCCCTGATGTTCCCGAGGAGAACTATTGGTATCGCCGCCACTCTGTCGTCTACGAGTGGATCGGCGCCCGCGTTGGCGGCCTGCGGGTGGTCGACTTGGCCTGCGGCGAGGGGTACGGAAGCGCGGTGCTGGCGCGCAGCGCCGCCGACGTTGTCGGCGTTGACGCCAACCCGGAAGCCCACGCCCACGCCGCGGCCCGCTACGCCCGCCCCGGACTCAGCTTCGAGCGCACGCTGATCGATTCCTACGACGAGCCCCGTGACGCCGTCGTCTTCCTCCAGACGATCGAGCACGTAACCAATCCGGGGGAGATCCTCGACCACTGTCGTGGCTTGGTCGAGCAGGGCGAGAATCCTGCCGTCTACATCTCGACCCCCAACGTGCTGACGCTGGCGCCGGAGGGCGCCGATCGCTCCGGCAACCCATGGCACGTTCACGAGTACCTCCCCGGCGAGTTCCGCGAGCTCTGCTCAGCCCACTTTGGCGAGGTAGAGATCTTTGGCCTTCATCACGCCCGCGCGCTGCGGGCCCATCAGGTTGCGATCGAACGCTTTGGCTGGGATTCGATTCACCGAAGGCTGAAACTGACGAAACGGTTCTACGACCGTTTCGTGCCGGCGATCTCGGAGCGTGACTTCGCGCTCGTGAGCGAGCGTCAACGCTCGCTCGACGGCGCGCTCGACCTGCTCGCAGTGATGAGGCCCTGACGATGGCGCGGCCCGGGCAGGTGGCGGTTCTCCTCCACACTCACATGCCTTACGTCGAGGGCTTCGGTACCTGGCCGTTTGGCGAGGAGTGGCTCTGGGAGGCGATCGCCACCTCCTACCTGCCAATCGCCGACCTGCTCGACGACGGCGCTCCTTTGACGCTGTCGCTGACCCCCGTCCTTTGCGACCAGCTTGAGGCGCCCGGCGTGGCGGACCGATGCGCGGCGTTCCTGCGCGAGCTGCGGCCGCAGTCGCACCGGCTCGACGCGGAAGGTTGCCGCGCAGGCGGCCGCGATGACCTTGCCGAGGAGCTGGACCGTGCAGCCGGCCAGTACTCGGATGCGCTAACCGCGGTTGATCGCTGCGGCGGCGATCTGCTGTCGCGACTTGCGCCGCACGCCGCTTGGACCAGCAGCGCGACGCACGCGATTCTGCCGCTGCTGGCGACCAACTCCGGCGTGAGGCTCCAGGTCGAGAACGGCGCCGCAAGCCATCGCAGGCGGTTCCAGCGCAAGTGGCGCGGCGGCTTCTGGATTCCTGAGTGCGCGCATGAGCCGTGGATCGATCGCTTGCTTGAGGAGGCGGGCGTTCACGCGGCCTGCGTTGAGCTGACGCAGCACTTCGGCGCCGGCGACCCGCGCCAATTGCGGCCGCTGCGCAGCGCCGATGGTCCGCTGCTGGTGCCGATCGACCGCGCATTAATTGAGCTCATCTGGGGCTCGGGCGGCTATCCGGCTGGCGGCGCTTACCGCGACAACCACCAGCGCACGACCTACGACCATCGCCCGTGGGCCAACGACGGCGAGGTTTATGACAGTCAGCGAGCCGAGCAGCAGGCCAAGGACGACGCCGACGATTTCGCCGAGCGCTGCGCCGAACGCGTGGCTGGCGGCGGGCTCTGCACGCTGGCTTTCGACACTGAGCTCTTCGGCCTCTGGTGGCATGAGGGCCCGACTTTTCTTGCGGCCTTCGTAGAAGCCTGCCAGCGGCGCGGCGTTGGACTCGCCCCGCTCGACGACGCGCTCGAGCAAGTCGAAGCTGACCCCTGGCCGATCGGGCTCGACCGCGCAACGAGCTGGGGTAAAGCGAATTCGCTGCGCACTTGGTCGTCACCGAAGGTCGCTGCGATCACCGGCCCAGCTCGCGACGCCGAGCTGCGCGCGCTCGCCGCCGGCCCGAGCCTCGCGCCTCGCGCAGCGCGCGAGCTATTGGCGCTGCAGGCCAGTGACTGGGCCTTCCTGGAGGCAGATGATCTCGCCGGCCCTTACCCGATTGAGCGCTTCAGCGGTCACCTCGATAACTTCAACGCCGAGCTGGTCTCGGTACCCTTAGGCGAGGCTGCGCTTCGCAATCTCGCGCCAGCGCTGAGCCTCGCACCGCTGCTTGAGCCATGACGCGAGCCTTGATTCTTTCCTGGGAGTACCCACCGGTTGTTGAGGGCGGGCTGGCGCGCCACGTGCGCAAGCTCGCCGAGCAGCTAGTCGTTCAGGGCGTTGACGTTCACGTGCTCACCCGTGGCGACGGCGAATTGGCCGCTGAGGAGGAGGTCGCCGGCGTTGTCGTTCACCGCGTGCCCGAACCCAGGCGCCCCGGCGACCTTGGCGAGTTCGTCACTTGGATCGAGCACATGAACGCCGACATGCTGGCGGCCGGCGTTGAACTCGGCGACCGCTATGACTTCGACGTCGTCCATGGCCACGACTGGCTCGTCTTCGTGGCCGGCGACCACCTCGCCAACCGCTATCGCTGCCCACTGATCGTGACGATTCACGCGACCGAGTACGGCCGTCATCAGGGCTGGGTCGACAAGCACCCCCAGAGCTGGATTCATGGCGTTGAGCGGGCGATGGCGGCGCGCGCTGACCGGGTGATCACCTGCTCCTATTACATGCGTGGCCATGTAGCCGACATCCTCGACCTCGACGAGCAGAGCATTGACGTGATCGCCAACGGGATCGACCCGCTCGACCTGCAGCCTATCGATGACCTTGAAACGCTGAAGGCCAAGTTCGCGCAGCCCGACGAGCAGCTCGTGATCCTCGTCGGCCGCCTCGTTTACGAGAAGGGCTTCCAGCTCGCGCTTGAAGCGCTGCCGCCAATCATTGAGCGGGTCGGCAAGGTCCGCTTCCTCGTCGCCGGCTCCGGCACCCACGAAACGGCACTCAAACAGCAAGCGGAGGAGCTAGGGCTGAGCGAGTACGGAACTTTTCTCGGCTGGATCGGCGACGACGTGCTCCATTCGCTCTATCGGATCGCCGACCTCTGCGTGATCCCAAGCCTCTACGAGCCGTTCGGGCTCGTTGCGCTTGAGGCGATGGCCAGCGGCTGCCCCTGCATCGTTGCCGACACCGGCGGGCTGCGCGAGGTCGTCCCTGGCGGTGACCGCGTGGGGCTGCGGTTCAACGGCGGCGACGCCGATCACCTCGGTGTGATGATTGAACGGATGCTGACCGACACTGAGCTGCGGGAGAGGCTGATCGCCGAGGCCTCCGAGCACGTGCTCGGCTTCGACTGGGTTGATGTGGCGCGCGAAACGAACGAGCTTTACGGCGAGGCCCTGGCTGCCTCGCGCAGCAAGGCTTAGCGCCAGCGCAAAGTTTCAGGCCGCTCGCGCATCCGCAGCACGCGCGCAGGGGAGCCGCCGACGACGGCGTTCGCTTCAACCTCACGCGTGACTACGGCAAGGCTGCCGATGATCGAGTTGTCGCCAACGGTGACGCCGCGCAGCAGGCAGGCGCCGTAGCCGATCCAAACATTGTTGCCAACGCGCACGTCGCGCTTGTAGATCCCTTGGTCACGGATCGGCCGCTCGACGTCGTTGGTGGCGTGGTCAAAGTCGATCAGCATCACGCGGTCGGCGAGAATGCACTCGCTGGCAATCGAGATGTGCTGAAAGGCCGAGATCGTGCACTCCTGCCCGAGCACGGTGCGGTCGCCGATCCTCACGAGGCCCTCGTGCGCGCGAATCTTGCAGCCGTCGCCGATCCACGACCAGCGACCGATCTCAACGACCGCCTCGCGGCCGATCTGGAAGGTCACATTCGGGCAAACGAAGAAAAGGCCGTCGCCGCGCAGGCGCCCGCGCCAACGCAGCCTCAGCCAAGCCCAGCGCGCAACCAGCCGCGCGTACTTGGCGTTCAGCATCCCGTTGGCGGCCGCGAAGCGCAGAAAAGCGATCGGTCCACCGCGCAGCGGGGCGGGGGCAGTGCGCTGCGGCGGCTGATCCTGCGCGCCGGCCGGATCACTCGTTGGAACGGCTGTTTCCATCGCCCCGCAAGCCTAGCCGGGGAGCCCCATCGATCGCCCAACCACCGGCCCGCCCGCTAACCTCGAAGGCAGTGAATCCTGCCGCCGCCGACACCCTCGCAGAGCGCCTGCTTGCCGGGGATCAGCGCGCGCTGGCGCGCGCGATTACGCTCGTCGAGTCCGACGATCCGCGCGGCTGGGAGCTTGTCCGCGAGGTCTACCCGCAGACCGGCAAGGCGGCAATCGTTGGCTGCACGGGAGCCCCCGGCGCCGGCAAGTCAACGCTGATCAGCTCGCTTACGGCTCTGCGCCGCGAGCAGGGCCGCAGCGTCGGTGTGCTCTCAATCGACCCGTCCTCGCCGTTCACGCAGGGCGCGCTGCTCGGTGATCGAATCCGCCTGACCGACCACTTTCTCGATCAAGGCGTTTTCATCCGCTCGATGGCCAACCGTGGCGCGCTCGGCGGCCTCAGCGAAGCGGCGCTGCAGACTGCGCTGCTGATGGACGCCGCCGGCCGCCAGGACATCTTCCTCGAGACGGTTGGCGTCGGCCAAGCCGAGGTTGACATCATCGACCACGCTGACACGATCGTGCTCGTCCTGATGCCTGGCTCCGGTGATTCGATTCAGGCGCTGAAGGCCGGCGTGATGGAGATCCCCGACATCATCGTCGTCAACAAGTGCGACCACCCGATGACGGAGACGATGGTGCGCGAGATTCGTGGCGTGCTGAGCCTCGCACCGGCCGACGGACGGCCGACGCCGATCGTGAAAACCGAGGCGCTGCGCGGCGACGGCGTCGCCGAGCTGGCCGAGGAGCTCGACGCCCACCGCGCCTTCATTGAGGCCGAAGGAACATTGGCTGAGCGCCGCCGCCGCAACCTGCGCAGCGAGGTGATCTCGATCTGTACACATCGGATGCGCCGCGACCTCGAGCAGCGCGTTGACGGGGACGAAAGCTTCCGCAAACTCTTTGACGCGGTCGTCGAACGCAAACTTGACCCTGCCAGCGCTGCGACCGAGATTCTCGAGCAGCTGGGCGACTAGCGAGCCGCGGCGGGCTCAGCCGCCGAAGATGCTCCATGGCAGCGGCCCGCTGAGCGGTGCCAACCCGGCCGCGGCCGCAATCCGCGCGGCGATCAGCAGCCAAATCGTCAATGCGATCCCTACGACTGCCAGCGCGACGCCGAGCTTTGGATAGCGGCGCATTCCCCACGAGCTGAGCGCCGCTGCGGTTGGAAGCGCAACGACAAGCGGCTCGCCGGGGGAGAGCCCGCTGAGCGTCGGCAGAAAGAAGACGGCGCCGATCACCGTGGCGGCGCAGATTGCCGTCATCAGCTGGGCGGCGACCTCAACATCGGCCGCTTCCGGCAGCGCCCGTGCCAGCCGCGCGCGCCGTGAACGCCAAGCCAGCGCGATCGAAACGAACGCCATGCCCAGCAGCGGCGCCGTCAGCAGAAGGCCAAGCTGCGGCGTCACGAATAGCTCCGCCAGCCTTGGGATGCGGTCGATGTAATCAGCGACATTGGTTGCGCCGGTTGGGGGGTTGGAGATTGCGGAGGCCGCCATTGGCGTCAGGCCGCCGAAGAGGCGGGCGTTGATCGAGACGTAGAAGACGGCCGAAACGAGAACCAGCTCGATCGCGATCAAGCCGATCCAGCCGCGCGAGCGCTGCCGCAGCCAACGGAAAAGGGTCAGCGCGATGATTAGGCCGGGGAGAATCCCGATCAGGCCGATCCACGGCAGCAGCGCCAGCAGCGCACCAGCCCCGAGCGACGAGCGCGTCCTCGGCGACTCGCGGACCCGCAGCGCCAGCAGCGCGGCCGCTGCAACGATCGCCGCGCAGGTCGCTGCCGGCCGAATCGCAGTGGCGGCGATGACGATCGGCGGGCTGCAGCCAATCGCGATCGCGGCGCCGCTGGCCCACGGGTCGGGCACCAATCTGCGCGCCAACGCCGCCGCCGCGACGGCCCCACGCGCCGTGATCAGTGCCAGCAGAGCCTGCACTAGGGCTGTGCCACCAAGCGCGTAGGCCGGCGCCAGCAGCGTCGGAAAGAGGAAGCCGTGCGGCTCGATCAAGCGGCCGTTGACGAGCACGCCGGCCGGCTGCACCGGCGAGCCACCGAAGGCTCGCCAAGCTTGCTCGCGGTACTGATTGGTCAGCTCGAAGTCGCCGTCATCCAGCAGCGAGGTAGTCGTCAGCAGGATCCGCGTCTCGGCCGGGGCAAACTGCGCGCTAGGCGTTGCTGGCAGGCCAATACCGGCTAGATAGACGGCAAAGCAGATGACGAATACCAGCAGCCCCGAGCGGCCGTTGCCTCGGGTCGCCGCGCGCGCAATCCGGCCGGGCTCGAACTCTGCGGCTGGGGTGGCGGCTTCGCTCACAGCTGCCGATTCTCGCCGATTAGCTCGTCAGTGCGCGGGCGATCACCATCTGCTGAATTTCGTCGGTCCCTTCGCCGATCGTCAGCACCTTGGCGTCACGGTAGAAACGGCAGACCGGGTACTCCTCGATGTAGCCGTAACCGCCGTGAATCTGAACCGCCTCCTCGGCGCAGCGCACGGCCAGGCGCCCGGTCTTCAGCTTCGCCTGCGCGGCGGTGAGGCTGAAGTTCATCCCCTCGTCCTTCTCCCAAGCGGCCTTGTAGGTCAGGAGCCGCGCGGCCTCAATCTCGGTCGCCATGTCGGCGAGCTTTGCGCCGATCGTCGGGAATTGGCCGATTGACTGGCCGAATGCTTGCCGCTCGGCCGAATACTTGATCGCCTCGTCAAGCGCGCCTTGAGCCAGCCCAACGCCCATTGCGGCAACACCGATCCGGCCTGAGTCGAGCACTTTTAGGAACTGACGCAGCCCGGCGCCGCGCGGCCCGAGCAGGTTCGCTTCCGGCACGCGGCAATCGTCGAAGGTCAGCGGGCGCGTGTCGGAGGCGTTCCAGCCCATCTTGCGGTAGGGCTCGCCCTGCTCGTAGCCGGCCGTTCCGTTCTCAATGATGATGTTCGAAATCTCTGGCCGACCGTCGGCCTCGCCGGTGATCGCGGTGATCGCCACGTGGCCTGAGATCTCTGTTCCGGCGTTGGTAATGAACTGCTTTGAGCCATTGATCACCCATTCGCCGTCCTCGAGCACGGCGCGCGTGCGAAGCGCGCCAGCGTCGGAGCCAGCTTCAGGTTCGGTCAGGCCGAAGGCGCCGAGCTTCGCTCCAGAGCAGAGCTCCGGCAGCAGCCGCTCTTTCTGCTCGTCGCTGCCAAACAGTTCAATCGGCTGAATTCCTAGCGAGGAGTGCGCGCAGAGCGTGATCGCGACCGATGAATCGACCCGCGCCAGCTCCTCAACGCAGATCGCGTAGGCCAGCGTGTCGGAGCCGCCGCCGCCGTACTGCTCGGAGAAGGCTATTCCCATCCAGCCGAGCTCGCCGATCTGTTTGACGATCTCGTAGGGGAAGGCCTTCGTGCGGTCGAGTTCTTCAGCGACCGGTGCGATCTCGCGCTCAGCGAAGTCGCGAACCGTCTGGCGCAGCAGTTTGTGATCGTCGGAAAGGCCAAAATCCATGCCGCAACCCTAGGGCTAAATCGTCGCCAGTTGTCGCTGGCAGCGCTGCGCGACTAATATTACCTGGCTACGACCGTCAGCCGATCAGGAGCCTCAATGCCTACGACCGTAATTCTTGGGAGCGCCCGCACCCCCGTTGGAAAGATGGGCGGCGCGCTGGCCTCGATGCCAGCAACCGAACTTGGCGGCATCGCGATTGCCGCTGCGCTTGAGCGATCAGGCGTCGCTCCCGAGCAGGTTGACCACGTCGTGATGGGGCAAGTGATTCAGGCCGGGCAGGGGCAGATCCCTTCGCGCCAAGCGCAGATTGCGGCCGGTATTCCCAAGGAGGTCTCGTCGGAGACGATTAACAAGGTCTGTGCGTCAGGTATCCGCGCGCTCGTGATTCTCGACCAGGGAATCCGTGCAGGCGACGTTGAGGTTGGCGTTGCCGGTGGCATGGAATCGATGTCGAACGCTCCTTACCTGCTTCCAGGCGCGCGCTTTGGCTTCCGCATGGGTGAGACAAAGGCGCTTGACGCGATGGTCAACGACGGCCTCACGAATCCCTTTTCTGGCCGCCAGATGTTCGATGAGGCGACCGAGATCGGCGACGAGCTTGAGCTCGCGCGCCCCGACCTTGACCGCTGGGCTGTCCGCTCTCATGAGCTGGCGATCGCCGCAACCGATGACGGCCGCCTGCCGGAGGAGATCGTCTCGGTGATGATTTCGAGCCGCAAGGGCGACACCGTCGTTGAGGTTGACGAGGCGCCGCGCCGCGAGACTTCGCTCGAGACTTTGGCCAATCTGCCTGGGCTTGCAAGCAAGGAAGGCAGCCACACGGCAGGCAACTCGCCGGGAGTCAACGACGGCGCCGGCGCGATCGTTGTCGCCTCCGATCAGTGGGCTGAGGCCAACGGCCACGAGCCGCTCGCTGAGGTCGTCGCTCACGCGCAGTCGGCCAACGACTTCGCCTACCTCGCAACGACGCCGGCCAGCGCTTCGCTCAAGGCGCTCGAGAAGGCTGGGCTGCAGCCTGGTGACATCGATCTGTGGGAGATCAACGAGGCC
>SXGR01259615.1_pt1 | contig 37702 bp, 37 predicted proteins | sample 3174711 | NCBI WGS metagenome assembly SXGR01 (sample SAMN11356860, study PRJNA531348) | freshwater metagenome | isolation source: freshwater sample F1-60 | place: China: Fuxian Lake, Yuxi | collected 2017-12-25
ATGAGCCGACGACCGGCCTGCACTTCGAAGACGTCCGCAAGCTGCTCGACGTGCTGATGCGGCTGGTCGACCAGGGCACCACGGTCGTAGTGATCGAGCACAACCTGGATGTCATCAAGTCGGCCGACTGGCTGATCGACTTGGGCCCCGAGGGCGGTGAAGGCGGTGGCCGGGTCGTGGCGCAAGGAACGCCGGAGCAGGTCGCGAAGGTAAAGAACTCGGCGACCGGCCAGTTTTTGGCGGAAATGTTGAAGGGCTAGTGGCCGATTTGCCACACTTTCAGACTGTAAGGTTGTGGCTCTGGAAACACAGCCGTCGGGTGGGTCGTGACGTGCATATCCGTGTAAGCGTTGTAAACAAAAGGCTTAGTCCATTCACTAAGATCGAAGCATCGTAGGCATCGACTTTGCTTCTCTAGCGAGTGGAACCGTAGACGGAATGGACGCACAACGGACACTCAAACGGCAGATTTCGTGCGCTGGCATCGGGCTTCACTCCGGCCAGAAGGTCACGCTGACCCTGAAACCCGCCGCCGCGGACACCGGCATCCGGTTCCGTCGCACGGACTTGGGCGTCGAAATTCCCGCCGCGGTCTCTGAAGTTTCCAGCGTCCAGCACGCCACGGTGCTTGGCAAGGCGGGTGCCACGGTCGAAACGGTTGAGCACCTGCTCGCCGCGCTCGTCTCGGCCGGTATCGACAACGTCATCGTCGAGCTCAATCACAAAGAAGTGCCGATCATGGACGGCAGCAGCGCGCCGTTCCTGTATCTGCTGCAGGAAGCGGGCGTCAAGACGCTCGGTCCGGCGCGCAAGTATCTGAAGATTCTCAAGCCGGTGCAGATTGCCAGCGGCGACAAGCGCATTGCCATCTACCCGTCGGATCACTTCAAGGTCAGCTACACCATCAGCTTCGACCATCCGCTGCTGCGGCACCAGTCGCGCACGGAACGGATTACCGAAGCCAGCTTTGCCGACAACATCGCCGCCGCGCGCACCTTCGGCTTCCTGAAGGAAGTGGAATGGCTGCGCCAGAACGGCCTGGCGCTCGGTGGCTCGCTCGAGAATGCCATCGTCATTGGCGACACCGGCGTGCTGAACGCACTGCGATTTGAAGACGAGTTTGTTCGCCACAAGATTCTCGACGTGGTCGGCGACCTCGCGCTCGTGGGCCGGCCGATTGTGGGTCACGTCGTCGCGCATCGCGCGGGACATGCCCTGCACACGAAGCTGGCGGCCGAGATTCTTAACGATCAAGAGGCGTGGTGCCTGGTCGAGGCGCCATCGGCCGTGCCCGAAGGGGCTTTCGACACTGTCGGCGTGCCCGGAGTGGTGCGCGCACACTAGCTCTCGCTCAACCTCCAATGTGAACGCATTAGGCCGCGGGGCGCCCCGCGGCCTCTTTTTTTGTGTCGGTGCGGTCTGTGGGCAAGCGTGCGTTATAGTCGCGCGATGCGCCGACTCCTTCCGCTCCTGCTGCTGATTCCCGTACTGGCGTCCGGCCAGGCGCCGGTCTACGACCTGGTGTTGCGCAACGGCCGCATCACCGACGGCACCTCCAGCCCGTGGTACCAGGCCGACCTCGCCATCAAGGGCGACACGATTGTCCGCATCGCGCCGAGGATCACCGAATCGGCCAGTCGCGTCGTCGATGTCACCGGCCTGGTGGTGGCGCCCGGGTTCATCGACATCCATACCCACGCCCGGCGCGGCATCTTCGAGGTGCCGACGGCTGACAACTACGTCCGTCAGGGCGTGACGACCCTGATCGAAGGCCCGGACGGCAGTTCGCCGCTGCCGCTGGGGCCGTTTTTCGCCAAGGTCCAGGCCCTGCGCATCACGCCAAACTTTGCCATGTTCATCGGCCAGGGTACGGTGCGCAGCGAGGTGATGGGCGAGGTCGATCGGCCGGCGACGCGGGCCGAGCTCGACAAGATGCGGGCGCTCGTCACCCAGGGGATGGAAGAGGGCGCCCTCGGCCTCAGCTCTGGGCTGTTCTACGTGCCCGGCAATTTCACGCCGACCGAAGAGGTGATCGATCTGGCCAGGATCGCGGGCCGCATGGGCGGCATCTATATCTCGCACATGCGCGACGAAGCCAGGGGCCTCGCCGACAGCGTGCGCGAGACGATCGCCATCGGCGAGAAGGGTGGCCTGCCGACGCAGATTACGCACCACAAGGTGGTCGGCAAGAAGTACTGGGGTGGTTCGGTCGAAACCCTGCGGATGGTTGATGAGGCCCGCGCGCGCGGCGTCGACGCCACCATCGACCAGTATCCCTATACCGCCTCGGCGACCAGCATCGGTTCGGCGCTGCTGCCGGCGTGGGCGCTCGAGGGTGGCCGTGAGTCGACGCTCAAGCGGCTGAAGGACCCAGCCACGCGCGCCAAGATTAAGGCCGAGAGCACGGCGATCATCCGCGACGAGCGCGGCGGTGGCGACCCCCAAAACGTGTCGGTGTCGGCGTGCCAGTTCGACCCCAGGCTGGCGGGCCAGAACCTGGCGCAGATCACCCAAGGCCGCGGCCTCGCGGTCACGCTCGAGAACGCGGCCGAGACGACGATGTGGATGGTCGAGCAGGGCGGCTGTGGCGGCATCTTCCACGCCATCGGTGAGGAAGATCTGCAGCGCATTCTCGTGCACCCGGCCACCATGATCGGCTCCGACGGTGAGGTGCCGGTGTTCGGCCGCGACGTGCCACACCCGCGCAGCTACGGCACGTTCGCCCGCGTGTTAGGCCTCTACGTGCGCGACAAGAAGCTGCTGTCGCTCGAAACCGCGGTGCAGAAGATGTCGGCGTTTCCGGCGCAGCGACTCGGCTTGAGCGATCGCGGTGTGCTGCGCCAGGGCCTGAAGGCCGACGTCGCGGTGTTCGACGCCGCCACCGTGCGCGATACGGCCACCTTCGAGAAGCCGCACAGCTACGCCGAAGGCGTCAGTCTTGTTATCGTCAACGGCCAGGTGGCCTTCGAGGGCGGCAAGATGACCGCGGCGCGTCCCGGCCGCGTACTCTACGGGCCGTCGCTGCGGACGCGCCCGTGAAATACCTCCTGCAGGCCGGCCCGTCATTCGCGGCCGCCGCCTCCCAGCCGCTGCCCCGTGCGTTTCGTTTTTCACCATGCTAGAGTGGCGCCCATGCCTGCCACCTCTTCCGCTCCGCGGCTGTTGACCAGCGGCGACACGCTCGACGCGCTGCACGCGCTGCGCGAACGGCAGCCGGTCAAGTATTGGGCGTTCTTTTCAAGCCAGCTCGGTGGCGTCGTCACCGATCCCGCGCTGATGGTGATCCCGTTCGACGATCACATGGTGCATCGCGGCCACGGCATCTTCGACACCGCCGGCATCGTGAATGGCCGCATCTACGATCTGGACGCGCACCTCGACCGGTTCGTGCGGTCGGCTGAACGATCGAACCTGGCCCTCTATGGCAGCCGGGAGCAGATGCGCGAGCTCATCATCAAGACGACGGCGCTCAGCGGCAAGCGGGATGGCTCGATTCGCTACTGGTTGTCGTCGGGCCCCGGGAGCCTTGAGCTCAGCCCGGCCGCTGGCGCCGAGCCGGGATTCTTTGTCATGATTTTCGCCGGCCTCTCGTATCCCGAACGGTGGTCCACTGAGGGGTTGCGGGTGATGACCACGACGTTTCCGATCAAGCCGCCGCTCTATGCCATCACCAAGAGCACCAATTACCTGCCCAACGTACTGATGCAGATGGAAGCCAAGCAGGCCGGGCTCGACAACGGCGTGTTCCTGGATGCTTCGGGCAATGTCGGTGAGAGCTCGAACATGAACGTCGCGTTCGTGACGACGGATGGCGTGCTTCGGCATCCGAGATTTGATCACATCCTGTCGGGCTGCACCTCGCTGCGGTTGCTGGCACTGGCGCCCGCACTGGTCGAGCTTGGCCTGATCGCGGGCGTCGAGGTGTGTGACATTCCCGCGGCCGACGCGCGGGCCGCGCGCGAGATGATGCTGATCGGCAGTTCGATCAAGGTGGCGTCGATCGTGGAATGGGATGGGGCGAAGATTGGCGACGGCCGCCCCGGTGGCATCGCCAAGGCCCTGCTGGCACGGCTGGAAGAAGATATGCGCACGGGTCGCGATCGCCTGACCGACGTGCCGTACTAGGAGGCGCCAAGGCGGCATCAGGATGAGGTAGACTCGCCCTGCGAGGCGCCGCTCCCCCCTCAGGACGGCGGCATCGTCTCCCCACCCGCCTGGGTGCGTCCGGGCCGACAAGGATTCCGCATGCAGATCAACGAACGCACCGTCGGCGACATCACCGTTCTGGACCTTCAGGGCAAACTCACAATCGATGACGGCGCGACGCTGTTGCGCGACAAGTTCGTCAGCGTTGTGTTCCAGGGTCGGACCAAGGTCATCCTGAACCTCGCGGGCGTTGGCTACATGGACAGCGGCGGCTTGGGCGAACTAGTTCGTTGCTCGATGGCGGCACGCAAGGTGAACGGCGCGGTCAAACTCGCCAACCTGACCAGCCGCATCACCGATTTGCTGACCATCACCAAGTTGCTGACCGTGTTCGACACGTTCGACTCCGAAGAGCAGGCCCTGGCCAGCTTCAGTAAGTAACGCGCACGCGGTATTTCACAACCGTCGTACTGCCAGCTGGCCAGCGCGAGGTCGGACAGGTGCAGTGAGGCGAAGTAGCTGTCGAGTTGTGCGGAAGTGGAACCCAGCGTCCCGCCTGGGCCTCCCAATGCAGGCGCGCGGCCGGGATGGTAGGATCTGGGCGTCAGGAGATAGCCCATGACCCGCCTTGTGACGTTTGCCGCTGCCTTTTTGCTGTTCGTCACCCTCGCCGACCCGCGGCCCTCGGCCCAGGCCGGCGCCGATGCGGCGCTGGTGGCCAAGGCCAAGGGCATCCACGAGCGCGTCATCACGCTCGATACGCACGACGACATCAATCCCGATAACTTCACCCGCCAGCAGAACTATACCCAGCGCCTTGAGACCCAGGTCAATCTGCCGAAGATGGTCGAGGGCGGCCTCGATGCCTCGTTCTTCATCGTTTACGTCGGCCAGGGGCCGCTGACGCCAGAAGGCTACGACGGCGCCTATAAGCAGGCGGTCGCCAAGTTCGACGCCGTGCATCACCTGACCAAGGAAATTGCGCCGGGCCAGATCGAGCTGGCGCTGACCGCCGCCGATGTTAACCGGATTGCCAAGTCGGGCAAGAAGGTCGCGCTGATCGGCATCGAGAACGCCTACTCACTCGGCACCGACATCACGCGCGTGAAAGAGTTCTACGACCGCGGCGGCCGTTACATGTCGCTCGCGCACAACGGCCACAGCCAGCTCGCCGACTCCAACACTGGCGAGCGTGACGGCAAGTGGCTGCACAACGGCTTGAGCGAGCTGGGTCAGCAGGCGATTGCCGAGATGAACAAGTGGGGCATCATGGTCGACCTGTCGCACCCGTCGAAGGCTGCCAACCTGCAGGCGATCGCCCTGTCGAAGGCGCCGGTCATCGCCTCGCACTCCGCGGCGCGCGCGCTCGCCGACCACAGCCGCAACATGGACGATGAACAGTTGCTGGCGTTGAAGAAGAACGGCGGCGTGATCCAGGCGGTGGCGTTTGCCAGCTACGTGAAGATCAACAAGCCTGATTCGCCCGAGCGCACGGCGGCCATTCTCGCCCTGCGGAAGACCGTCGGCCTCAGTGCTCCCGGCGGCGGCCCTGGTGGCCCCGGCGGCGGCGGTGGTGGCGGCCGAGGCGGCCTCAACGCGCTGTTGCCTGAGCAGCGCGCCAAGTTCGCTGCTGGCGTGGCCGACATCGACAAAAAGACCCCCGGCGATCCGCGGGCGACGGTCGCCGACTTCGTCAACCACATCGATTACCTCGTCAAGAAGATCGGCCTCGAGCACGTCGGCATCTCGTCGGATTTCGACGGCGGTGGTGGCGTGACCGGCTGGAACGGCGCCGAAGAGACGTTCAATGTGACGCTTGAGCTAGTGCGGCGCGGCTACACCGAAGAGCAGATCGGCAAGATCTGGAGCGGCAACCTGCTGCGCGTGATGGCCGACGTCGAGAAGGTCGCAAAGCAGATCCAGTCGGGGCGCCACTAGGTGCACGCGGAGCTCCAGGAGGCGATTGACTTTCACGTCGCGGTCATCGCCGAAGGCAGCAAGGCCCTGGTCGGCTACGACACCGCGAAGGCGGTGGCGAACGTGGTCTTGCTGTCCGAGATTCCGACGACCTATGACAAGCGCTCGGAGCGCCAGGTCAACGCCGGTAACCTGTTGCTGAGGGGGGTCCCGGGAGTCGGCAAGACGTTTTTCGGCGTGATCCTGTCGGCGATTAGCGATGCCAAGTTTGCGCGCATCCAGGGCCGCGCTGACCTGCAGCCGACCGAGGTGGTGGGCTTCCAGATGATCAACCCGTCAACTGGCGAGCTGGTGACCGAGTTTGGTCCGATGGCGTCGGCAGAGGTGATCCTGCTGGACGAGATCAACCGCATTCCCCTGAAGTCGCAAAGCGCGTTTCTCGAAGCGCTGCAGGATCGCACCATCACCGTTGGCAAGATGATCTACGAGCTGCCGACGTTTAGTTTTGCGATTGCCACCATGAACCCGGTGGAGTTGGGGCAGGGCACGTTTCCGCTCTCGGAAGCCGCCACCGACCGCTTCGCCGCCATGATCAACATCGGCTACCTGCCGCCCGAAGAAGAAGAGAAGCTGGTGAACTTCGACTTCAAGCAAGTGCGGCTCAACCCGTTGCTGTCGAAGGAGCGGATTGTCCAGTTGCGAGCGGTGATCAGCAAGGGTGTGTTTCTCCACGATCGGCTCGGCCGCTACATTCAGCGACTGGTGGCGGCGACGCGGCCGTACAATGAAGACACCGACTGGCGGCACCACTCCGCGTCGGACCTGGTGGAGCGGGGGGTGGACCTGGGCGCTTCGCCTCGCGCGATCATCTGCTGGAGCCGGCTGGCCAAAGTCTGGGCGCTACTGCAGCACCGGCGGGCCGAGGTCTATCCCGAAGACATCCAGGAGCTCGCGCCGTTTGTGCTGGGCCATCGCATCTGGCTGGGGCCGCACGCGGCGGCTCATGGCCTGACGGCCGAGGCGGTGATTCGCGACGTCATCGCGCAGGTGCCGGTGCCATGAGGACGATGCTGGTGATCGTGGCGCTGATGCTTCCGGCGGTGGCACCGGCGCAAGGTGTGGACCCGATTCGCTGCTGGTGGCAGTCAAGCGCCGGGGCAATTACCATCGGCGAATCGTTTGACGTGGTGTTGACGTGTGCCGTGATTGAAACTGCGTCGATGCAAGTCGTGGCTGATGAATCGCGGCTTGGGGTTGCCTCCATCCAGATGGCACCGTTCGAGATTCTTGGTGGCTCGCATCCGACTGACGCGCACCGCGACCAACGCCGGTTCTTTCAGTATCACTACCAGTTGCGGTTGATTGGCGCCGACGCCATTGGTCGAGATGTCAACGTGCCGGCGCTGCAGATTCCGTATCGCGTGCACAGTCGCGTCGGCGCAGCCGCCGCGCTCGAGGGCCGCGATCTCACCTACCTGATGCCGGCGCTGCCGATCAAGGTGCTGTCGCTGGTGCCCAGGGAGGCCATCGACATCCGCGATGGTTCGGATGCGAGCCTGGGCGCGGTCGAGTCGTTGCGGTTCCGCAGCAGCCTGTTTCAGATCCTGGCGGTCGCCTTCGGTGCGATGGCTGCGGTGATGGCCGTCATGGCGCTGATGCCGTTGACCCGCGGCACCGGCAAGGCTGGTGTCGTCGAGAGCGACCGTCTGCCGGACCGTGCGGTGGCACGGCATGCCGCTCGTGCCTTGACCGAGGCTCAGGCGGCCGCCACGGGCGATGGGTGGACGGACGAAGCCGTGGCGAAGGCGCTGGCGTCGGTGCGCGTGATCGCGGCCTTGGCGATCTGCCAACCCGTGAGCGAGAAGATTCTGGCCGCCACGGCGCCGGTGCCTGAAGGCCGGCTTGCGGTCAGTCACGGCTGGCTGAGAACACGCCGAGCGTCAGTGTCGAGCCCGGTGACCGCCGCTGATGTGGCCAAGTCGCTGACGCATCGGCAACACCTTGCCGGCCTGCAGTCGGCGCTGACCGACCTGACGGCGGCGTTGTATCGACAGACGCCGAGCCGCGATGCGGTGACGCTGAACGAGGCCGTGCGGCACGGTCTCGAAGTGGCGGATGATCTGCAACGCGACCGCAGCGCTTGGAGCCGCCTTCGCCAAGGCTTCCCCCTTCGCCGCGGCTACGGGGGACGGGTCGGCGGCCAAGGCGCATCATGATCTCGGCGCTGACCGCGGTGGCCCAGTCGGTGGCTGCTGAGTGGGCGGTGTTTGATTTCGCCGGCTTGCAGTTCTGGCGTCGCGATACCGGCCGCCTGGCCCTGCTCGCCGTCGCCGGCATCGCGAGCTTGATGCTGCTGCTCCGCGCCGCGGCCGTCCGCAAACCCGGACACCATCAAATCATCCTGCCGGCGTTACTGCGCTCGATGCCAGGCGCGCGCCTGGCTTGGACGCGTCACCTGCCGGTGGTGCTGTTTGTCGTCGCACTGCCGGCCGCATTGCTGGCGTTTGCCGATCCGTTTTCGTCGCTGGTGGTCGAGAACGTCACCTATCCCGGCCGTCGCATCAGTCTGATGATCGACGCGTCCGACAGCATGCAGACCGCGTTTACGGCCGCCACGCTCAATACCCGCAACACCGTGCAGCCGGCCTTCTTCACGACCATCGCCGCCGCCGAGCGGTTCGTACACTTGCGGCGCAAGGGCCGCCATCGAGATTTGATGGCGCTGGTTGAGTTCGGCAGCCGCGCCTACGTTATTACGCCGTTCACCAGCGACTACGACAACCTGTTATTGAGCATGTCGCTGATTGGCGATCCCGTGGAGTTTTCGCAGTTCCCAGAGTCGGGCACCGTCATTGCGAGCGCGCTTGAGGAGAGCATCGAGATCTTCAAGGCCTTCAACTTTCTCGAGGCCTCGGGCAACCTGATGGTGATCTTCACCGATGGCGAAGACACCACGTCGATTGTCCACGGCCGCAGCCTGGACAACATCCTGAAGAGTGCGGTCGACAACAAGATCCCGTTGTTCTTTGTCCGCACCAACTACAACAAAGAGTTCGGCGAAGGCATTCCCGACGCGAAGTGGCAAGCCGCGGTCGAGAAGACTGGCGGCCGCTACTACGTGGCCAAGAACGAGGCCAGCCTGATCGCCGCCGTCGAAGACATCGATCGCGAGGCCCTCGGCACCATCGAGACGCGCCAGTATTCGAGTCAGCAATCCCGCTTCAGTCTGTTTGCGCTCACCGCCGCCGTGCTGTGGACATCAGCCGCCGGTCTCAAGCTCGCGACACCCTGGTTTGGAAAATTGCCATGATCAATAGAGCCGTTATCATCCGCATGCTGATCGCGATCGTTTTGTCGGCGGCCGGGTGGCTGTCCTGGTCTGAAGCCAGGCTGGCGGCGCGGGTGGCCGACGCTCGACAGCAGATCGCGACCCTGCAGTTTCAGATCGACGACACGCTGAAGCCGGCCGCGTCGCTATCGGATTACATGCCCGGCGATCAGGGCAGCTTGTCGAGTGACATCCGGCGCATTCGCGCACGGGTGGCTTATTGGATTGGCGGCTACGACGATGTGATGGAGGAGAGGAGTCAGGAGCTGGATCCAGAGGTTCTGCTGACGGCGGCCAACGCGGCGTTCCGCGTCAGCGAACGCGAGGCGGCCACGCCGCCGCAGCAACTGGTGCAGCAGCTGGATGGGGTACTGCAGGCCTATGCCGCAGTATTGCAGGCATCGCCGCGTCATGTCGATGCCGCCTACAACTACGAGTACGTGTCGCGCGTTCGCGACAAGATCGCGTCTCGCGTGGCCGGCAAGACCCCGCCGGTCGCCGCGGCGACGCCGCGTGGCCGCGCTGGGGACTTACCCGAGGGCGACACCATCCACGGCCGTCCCGGCGGTCCGCCTCCCGCTGCCCCGACCGAGGAGTTTCAGGTGATTGCGCCCATGGAATACGGCGACCGCGAAGCCCAGCCAGAGGCCACGCCTGGCGGGAAGATCCAGCGAAAAGGGTAAGTGCTCGAAGGACTGCAATTCGGCGCGCCACAGTTCCTGTGGCTGCTGGCCGCACCGGCTGTGCTGTTGGTGGCCTGGTGCTGGCGCGTGTGGCGCCGGTGGTCTGACCTGCGGAGCCTGCGCGCGCACCGCACCATTCCGATTCGCGAACGGTTCGGCGTGGCGGGTGACCTGCCGTTCTGGTTGTGCCTGCTGCTGGCATCGGCCGCACTGATCATCGCCACTGCTCGCCCCCAGGGCGTCACCACCGTCATCGGCCGCGCCGGCGTCGACATCGTCGTACTGCAGGATGGCTCGGCATCCATGCACGTTACCGATGTTTCTGGAAATCGCTGGCAACGGGCCATGACGTTCCTCCGCTTGCTTGGCGATTCGCTTAGCTGGAACGACGACCGCCTGGCGCTCACCGTCTTCGCGCATATTGCCACGCCGCAGATCCGGCTGACGCGCGATCCCAACACCGTGTTCTTTTTTCTTGATCACCTGTTCGTGCGTCCGCCGTTTCGCCTGGACGACGACACGACGTGGGACACCAACCTGGAGCAGGGCATTGCCTGGGGCCTGCGGCTGATCGAGAAGGATCGCGAGATTCACGGCCCCTCGCCCAATGCCAAGTTGTTCGTGATGCTGTCGGACGGCGAGTCCTGGAGCGGCGAGGTGGCACGCTCAATCGAGCTCGCCGGCCAGGCGCATGTGCCGCTCAACGTCATTGGTGTCGGCACGCTGTCGGGCGGGATGCTGCCAGTGAGCAGGGACGCTGACGGCGCCGAAGTACCGTCGCCTGGACGCTCGCGACTTGATCGCCCGTCCCTTCAGCGCATTGCCGCCGCCGGCGGCGGTCAGTACTTCGAGCTGGGTCGCGATGTCGATCGCGAAATTGCCAACGCCATCATCGATGCCGGCCGCCGCCAAGCGCCGACCACCACCGAAGAAGGGCAGGTGCAGGAACTGTATTGGCGGTTCCTCGCTGCTGGTGTGGCGTTCGCCGTGTTCGGCACCGTGTTTCTTCGCGACCGCGCCGAGCTCAGCTTGCAGTTAGCCGCGGCTCTTGCGAGCGCCGTCGTTCTTTCGGCCATCCTCTGGTAGGATGAAGGTAGGCGAGTTCCGGTTGCGCTTGCCGCGCTGCTGATCCTGATACTGCTCGCTGCGCCGTCCGCGCAGCAACCGGCGCTCGACCTCGGCACCTTGACGTTCGATCAGTTGACCGAACGCGCCGCCACCATTGTCGTCAGCACCGTCACCAGCCGCCGGGCCTTGCACGTGTTGCATGTCCCCACGTTCAAGGTCGGTGACCGCAACGTGTTGTTCCTGAATGGCGCCTTGTACGCGGCCTCAATCGCCCGAACGACCACGGCCAGAACGTGGCCGCTGTGATGAACTCGTCGGCGGGCAACACCGACACGCTCACAGCTGACGACATCTCCGCCGCCCAGTTCCTCGACTCCGTGGGGGGCAGCGGCAGCGTGTCGTTCCCGGCTCGCAACGAGTCGCTTGAGTTCCGCGTCGCCCTCGAGGCGAAGTACCGGGACGACCTCCGGCGGGGCGCCGGCCAGTCGGCCGTTGACAACGAAGGCGACGTGGTGTGGATTCAGGAATACTTGCGCTATCGCGTCAACAGCTGCGGCCACGCCGTCGCCATCGACAAGGTGTTCGCGCAGATCGATGGCCGGGGCGTGCAGCCGGTGTGCGGGTAGTGTCCTACGGGAACGTGACGGTCAGCGGCCGCCATGTCTTGGGGTTACCAGCCATGCCGCGTTCAGTGCTGACGATTTCAAGTCGAAGCGGGCTGAGGCGAATCAGGACGACGTCGGTGCCTTTTGCTCCGTTCGGATAGAACGGCGTCCACTCCGCCTTCCAGTGCCGCGCCTTCTCGGTGGCGTCGGCAATGAGTTCTCCACGCGCGATGATCGTCACATAGCTTGAGGTCGCAGCCTCGAAGCAGGACAGCGTCACTCTGGCGTTCCGCCGCACTTCATCAACCTTGCGCGTGAATGGATTAGTGGCTACCCAAATCATAAACCCCTCGTTCGGGCCCAACGGATCCACAATCCGCGCTTGCGGATGGCCATCGGCGGCGATGGTGATGAACGTGCAATAGCGCGCCTTCGCGATGACGTCTCGGCTGGCTGTCAGGATCGCTCCTCGCGAGGGTTGCGAGGACGGGACCGCCTGGGCGCCGGCGAGAGCCGGCGCATTTGAGAACACCAGGAGGCCCAAAGCGACGGCGTGTGCCAGCGAGCGACTTGTCATCAGAAACGATTCTAGTCGGGGATGTGCCCCTGGCACCCCTGGCATCGGTATCGTCTTTGGCACCTTTGGCACTTAGTTCTTAGGTATCATTCCGGTCTATGACCAGACGGTTGATTTTCGTTGCCGCCTTCACGGTGGCAGCTTCGGTGACGATGGTCGGCGCGCAGACGCGCCAGTACCGCACACGCCTCTCGCCGGTTGCCCTCGACGTGGCCATGCAAGCTGTGATCGCCGGCTCCGGCTCGGTGACGGCGACCCTCAACGGCACCACCCTGACGCTGACCGGCAACTACACTGGCTTCAGGACGGCGTCGACAGTCGCGCGCGTGCATCGCAGTCCGCGGACCGCCATGCGCGGTCCGGCGATCGGCGACCTTAAGATCACGCCGGGCACGAGCGGCACCATCAGCGGCACGCTTGAACTGACGAAAGACCAGGTCGACGACCTAGCCAACGGACGAATCTACATTCAACTGCATAGCGAGAAGGCGCCAGACGGGAATCTCTGGGGCTGGCTCCTCATTCAAGAGGGCAAGAAATGAGGACGTGGATTAGTTTCGCCGTGCTGGTGCTCATTTCCGGCGCCCACCTCACGCTCACCGCCACGCAGACGCCGTCGCCGGCGGTCTACACTGCCGCACAGGCGGATGCGGGTCAGGCGTCGTATCAAGCCAACTGTGCCAGTTGCCACCAGCCCACGCTCGTCGGGCAGAACGAAGCGCCGGCCCTGGCCGGTGCCAACTTCATGACGACGTGGCGCGGCCGGACGACGAAGGATCTGGTCGAGTACATGGCGGCGACCATGCCGCCCGGAAAGCCGAGCTTGGGTGAAGCGGAGTATCTCAACATCTCCGCCTACATCCTGCAGTTCAACGGCGCGGCCGCGGGTGCGCAGTCGCTGATCGCCGCTACCGCGACGCCCATCGGCACGATTGCCACCGGCCAGCGCGCTGCCGCCAGACCTGGCACACCAGCACCTCCCGCCGGCGCCGCACCGCCGGCCCGTGCTGCCGTCGCGCCACCGCGCGGCCACTCGGTGAAGGGCGAAGTGAAGAACTACGTGCCGGTCACCGACGCGATGCTGAAGAACCCCGAGCCGGGCGACTGGCTGATGGCGCGTCGCAATTACCAGGCGTGGAGCTACAGCCCGCTCGCAGAGATCACCACCAAGAACGTGAAGGACCTCAAGCTGGCGTGGAGCTGGTCGATGAACGAGGCGGGCGCCAATCAGCCGATGCCGCTCGTGCACAACGGCATCATGTATCTGGCCCACACGCTCAACATGGTACAGGCGCTCGATGCCGCCACCGGCGATCTAATCTGGGAAAACCAGGTCGGTCCAAACGCCATAGTCGGTTCGTTCGGGTCGATGCGCAACATCGCGATCTACCAGGACAAGATCTTCCTTTCGACCACCGACGCCAAGCTGTATGCGCTCGATGCCCGGACCGGGGCCGTGGTCTGGACCGTGACCGTGGCTGACAACACCAGGGGCTACTACCAGACCAGCGGTCCGCTGGTGGTTCGCGGCAAGGTGATTCAAGGGTTACAGGGCTGCGATCGCTTCCGCGCCACGGAGCGCTGTTTCATCAGTGCCTACGATTCAAGCACCGGCAAGCTGCTGTGGAAGTTCCATACCGTCGCGCGAACCGGCGAACCGGGCGGCGACACCTGGGGCGCACTGCCTGACGGGATGCGCGCAGGAGGTGATACCTGGATCGTCGGCAGCTACGATCCCGACCTCGATCTCATCTACTACGGTGTCGCTCAGGCCAAGCCGTGGATGCCGGCGAGCCGCGGCACCAAGGTCAGTGACGCGGCCCTCTACACCGGCTCGACGGTGGCGCTCAGGGCCGAGGACGGCTCGCTGGCATGGCACTACCAGCACATTCCCGGTGAGACGCTCGACCAGGACGAAGTCTACGAGCGCGTGCTGATCGACAACGGTCCCGAGAAGGCGGTCTTCACCATCGGCAAGGCCGGCATCCTGTGGAAGCTCGAGCGCAAGACCGGCAAGTTCCTGGGCTACCGGCAGACCGTGTTCCAGAACATGTTCGACAAGATCGATCCCGAGAAGGGCACACCGACCTACCGGCAGGACATCATCGACCAGAAGATCGACGAATGGCTGGCGGTCTGCCCGAGCACCGAGGGCGGGCACAACTGGCAGGCGATGACGTATCACCCGCCGACCCACCAGTTGATCATTCCGCTCAGCCAGTCGTGCATGGAGATCGTCGCCCGCAAGGTGGAGTTCGCCGAAGGCTCTGGCGGTACCTCGGCCGCGCGTAAATTCTTCGAGATGCCCGGCAGCGACGGCAACGTCGGCAAGCTGCTAGCCATCGATGTCACGACCATGAAGGAGACGTGGAGTGTGCAGCAGCGAGCGGCCTACCTGACCGCCGCGCTCAGCACCGCTGGCGGCGTGATGTTCATCGGCGATCTGGATCGCCAGTTCCGCGCCCACGATGTGAAGACCGGCGAAGTGTTGTGGTCGGCCCGGCTCGGCACCGCCGTACAGGGTTTCCCGGTCACCTTTACCGCCAACGGCAAGCAGTATGTCGCCGTCACGACCGGCGTCGGCGGCGGCAGCCCGCGTGTCGTGCCGCGGACGATCACGCCGGAGATCAACCCGCCGGCCAACGGCCACACCTTGTACGTCTTCGAGCTCCCGAAGCGCTAGCTTGTAGGGTGGATGCTGACGGCGTTTGCCCGGCGCAAGAACCACATCACTCTCGATATCATGTCGGGGTTCGCACAGCACGAGGCGTTGATGGCGAAGCTCGGCAAGCACTCGCATGGCATGGGGTGCCTGCACCTCAGGCGGCTGTCGGAGATGCACGTGCCAACGTTGACGAAGCTCATCGCCGCCTCGGTCAAGCACGTCAAGAAGACCTATCCGGCCTGAGCCATCGGCGAACGCCAATTGGCACAAGGAAACAGGGACAGAGATTCATGATTCAACGATCGGGACTGGCGCTCTGCGCCGTCATACTGGCCGTGGGAGTTGCCGAGGCGCAGTCTCCCGCACCGCCTCCGCCGTGGGCCTACACGGTAAATCCACCGCCGGCACCTGGCGCCAAGCCGACGCCGCCGGATCCGGCGCCGCAGCAGGTGCCCGGCAGCACGGCATCACTCACCGTCGCGCAGACGCGCGATGCGTTCAATCCACCTGACTGGCATCCCTCCGCGCATCCCCCGATGCCAGAGTCGGTATCGCATGGCCGGCGCCCGGAGATGCGCGCGTGCGGATTCTGTCACCTCGTCAACGGGCAAGGTCGTCCGGAGAACGCCTCGTTGGCCGGACTGCCGGCGGCGTACATCGTTCAGCAGATGGCCGACTTCAAGAGCGGCGATCGCAAGAGTGCCGAGCCGAGGATGGGGCCACCCAACGCGATGATCCGGGACGCGAAGGCCGCGAACGAGGAAGAGATCCGCACCGCGGCGGCATACTTCGCCTCGTTCCCTTTCAAGAAGTGGATTCGCGTGGTCGAAGCGGCCGACGTTCCGAAGACGCGCATTGCCGGATCGATGCACACGCCGACCGGGGAAGGCACTGAACCGCTCGGCCAGCGCATCGTCGAGATGCCTGAGGACTTGCGACGGACCGAACTACGGGATGCCACGTCTGGATTTGTGGCGTACGTCCCAAAGGGCAGCGTTGCGAAAGGCGAGTCGCTGGTGAAAACCGGCGGCGCAGGGAAGACCGTCGCGTGCGGCACGTGCCATGGTCCAGACCTCAGAGGCCTGGGGCCGATGCCACCGCTGGCGGGTCGCTCGCCCAGCTACACGGTCCGGCAGTTATTCGACCTGCAGCAGGGGGTGCGCAAGGGACCGTGGTCGGCGCTGATGAAGAGCGCAGTCGAGAAGCTCACCGTTGACGACATGATCGCGATTGCTGCCTACACCGCGTCGAGGGAACCGTAGGTGATGAAGCCACCGCGGAAGGTGCATCCCCTGATCAAGATTGGAGTGGTGCTGCTGTTATTGGCCGGCCTGGGCCTGCTGTTCATTCGTTCCGTCAAAGACGCCAGGGCCGAGCCCTATGTGATCGCCGTGCACCACTTGCAGGGGTGGACACTCGGCATCGATACCGCGGCCGACTCGCAAGGTTCCGTGGTGTCGTTGCGACCACCGCCGGAAATGCCGATGAACCTGTTCCGGCAGTTGTTCAGCCGCCAGATGGAGTCGATGGGTACGCCCAGCGAGCCGGGCATTCCGCTGGCGCTCAGGCAGGAATTGCCGGCGTCGGTGACGCCGGGTCAGGTCCTGGAATTGGCACGGTCGGCGGGATTAGATAAAGCCGCGATCACTCCAGAGTGCGTCGGCTACAAGCGCGTCTCGGCGATGGGCGCGACGCGCCAGTTGTATTACGTGCGGTTCTCCGTGACAGGCTTCGAGGGATTTCGATCGGCGTTGGGTGCGCAAGCCGGCCCGGACTTCAAGCCGGCCGCGCTGGCGCCGACCCTGATGATGGCTTCCCAGCCGGATTTCACCGGCTGGATGCCGATTGGCGCGGATGCCAAGGGCGACTGCATCGCCCCCGTAACGATCGAGTAGGGCCCCCCTTTACGGCGGGCCGGCGTCTACTGTTTGGTCTTTGCGAAGTACCCGGCCCGCAGTGCTTCGACGAATCGTGCATCCACCAGGCCCGGCGGGTTGCCCTGGTAGTTCAGGTTCTTGTCGGCACGGAACTTGTCTACCGCCGCAATCGTGTCATCGTCAAAGGTCGCGTAGTCACGGGTGTAGGCGGCTGACGCCTGGCGCGCCTCGGTCTGCGCCTTTTCGAACGCGGCCGGGTTCGTCTTGCGCAGTTGCTGCATGGCGGGCGTGTTCATGGAGGCAGGAGCGCTCGGGAAAGTCGCGAGCGTGGCCTTCCAATAGCCCAGCGCGTGCAGCATCCGCTTCAACTCGATGACGTCGGCGCCCTCGACCTTCGAGAAATTGCGATAGCCCAACCGGCGACCGGTCGTGTCGTAGATGCGCTTCAGCTCCGCCACCGGCTCCGGGTGCTCGCCGACTTCAATGGCCAGCGTAATGTGATCACCGCCGCGGCCGGGATCGTTGGGATCCGCGATCTTGATGGCGGCCGATTGCAGGTTGCCCCAGCGCCGATCGCCACCCTTGGCCTGGCCGGCTGCCATCGCCAGAATCATCCGTTCCGCCAGCGGCATGCCGGTGCCGGCGGAGGCCTCGAACGTGGTCGCGACCGCTTCGACCACTTCCGGACCGACCATGATGTTGGCTTGCACGGTGTAGTTGAGGCCCTGGCGGCTGCCGGCCCAGTTGCCGTTCTGCTTGCCGGTGTGAGCGGCGGCGCGGCCCTTCATGTCGATCAGGGCGAGCTGACGCGATTCGCGCTGCTCGTCATTGGCGAGCAACTGTGAGAGGGCGGTCTGCGGTTCCACGCCCTTGGCGAGCAGCTCCAATCCGCGTGGTCCGTATTCAACCATGGTCGACGCCTGCGTGCAGACCGCGCCGATGCCGGCGCGCACGTGCGGCACCGCTCGACCGACGAACGGCACGCGCGTGGTCACACCCGCACCTGACTGGCCGGTGATCGGATCGATCGCGCACAGCGAGAACGTGGAGTATTGAGGCAAGCCCTCGTCGTTGAGGGTCACGCCGTCTGCCGCCCGCTGCTGGGCGATGGCCGTGAACGAGAGGCAGCCGACGAGCAGGACTACGCCCAAGATGGTTTTATTCATCGAACCCATAACCCTCGAGTGATAGTGGGCGAGCCGCAGGCTTCGAACCAGTCGATGCCTTCGCTCACCAGGTCGAACTTCAGCCCGTAGCGTCCCGGCGTCGGCGGCGCCGGGACTTCGATCTGCACCGCAGCCTGCGCCCCGGGTGCGAGGTCGTGGGGCAGCCACGCCCGCGCGTAGTCGCGATTGATCATCGCGCCGGCATCGGTCGTCAATTGGGCGCCGAGGCGAACCAGGCGCCGGCCGTAGCTGGCCTGGGCTCGGAACGGCCGCGCCGACAGGTTTTTGACGTGCGCCGTGAGCGTCAGCGGGGTATCGGTGCGAGCCAGGAACGGCAGGTCGGGCAGCACGGTCCGGACGTCGATCTCGGCCCTTGGCGTGGCGCCCGGAATGGCGTTGCCAAGGTTGTTGCTGTCCCAGATCTCGTGGCGGATGCGATCATGGTCGGGCGTGCCCGGCGCGAACCGGCGCGAGTAGCCATCTTCGGGGTGATCGGTGATCTCCCAGCACAGGCGGTCGACGCCGAGGTCGGCTGCCATGTGCTGCGCGCGCATCATCTCTTCGTCGTGGTCGTTCCAGTTGAAGAGAATGTAGCGCCAGTTAACGAACGGCACGTCGCGCCCGCTCCTCGCTTTTTCGTCAAGCAAGGCACGCAGGTTGGCGATCGCCTTCTCGAAGTTCCCGCGCTGGCGATACTTGACGTATGCCTCTTGCGACGAGCCATCGAGCGAGAAGGTCACTTCATCAATGCCCGAGTGCGCGAGCTGGCGGGCCTTCTCTTCGGTGAAAGCAAGTCCGTTGGTGCTGGTATAAAGATAGATGTGTGGAAACGTGGTTTTGATGTACTCGCACATCTCGACCGCCCGCTTGTGCAGGAAGGCCTCGCCGTAATTGAAGAAGTCGATGCGTCCGAGTGATGGCCCGGCCTCGTCCACCACCCTCTTGAAGACCTCGAAGTCGAGCATGCCGGCCTGGCGCGTGCGCGTGATGCCGGTTTCCGGCGCGCAGCACGCATTCAGGCACGAGATGTTGCAGGCAGCGGTGCACTCGATGTACAGCCGTCCCGGGATGCCGGCGACGTTGAGATCGCGCTGGGGTGGGGCTTGGTCCTCGGCGAGCGGCAGCTTGAGGGGGCAATCGCCGCAGAAGCTGGAGCCGCCGTGGTTGAGGTCGGCGCGCAGTTGCGAGGCCACCGGCCCCTGCCAGATGTCGGCCACCGACGTCGTGCGCGTGTCGCCGAGGACGCGCTTGGCATAGGGATCGGCGCAGCCGCAGACCATGCGGCCATCGCACAGCAGCACGCCAATCGACCACGGCCACGAACACGTAAAACGCGTCGCCTGATAGTTGAGCGACATGACAGGTTTCTTAGTGCCTCACTACTTTCTCAACTTTTCCCAATCTTCTACAAATACGCCTCGAGCTTGTCATTCTCGTACTTGACCTGGTTCAGGAACAGGCTTTCCGCGAGATACGCCCGCCGCTCATCATCGGTCAACTGGCCGAGTCCACGTACGTGACCTTCGACCGGTCGCTCATGACTGTCTTGTCGCCGGCAGTCAGTAGCGCCATGACCGTGCCGGAGAAATCGGCCAGCAGCCGATACATCAGTCGCGTTTCGCTAATGCGGACAATGGCGACACCTTGAGCACGGTCGGTCGTGAGATTCATCCGGTTACCTCTTCGTCTTCTTCTCGAATGCGTTGCCCCTGGCGAGCGAGTTCGGTGCGGCCGCGGTTGAGGCACGACTTCGCGGTGCCTTCCGGCAACTCGGCCATCGCCTTGCGCAGCCACTCGACGCGGTCGGCCTGCTCCAGCGCCTGGAAGGCGTTCTGGCCAGACCACTGGCGATCAGCGCGTCGATCGCTGCCGTGGGATTCGGTATGAGATCAGCCATGTGTCAGAGGGTCGAGGATGAGCTGTCCCCGACCCGAAATCATATCATCCCGTCACGGCTGGATTGCTCCGTCGACGCGATAGAATCAGGGCAGTGGGCCTTCAGGACATTGCCGCCGCCGTCGGGACGCCTTGCTACGTCTACGACGCCGACCTGGTTCGTGGCGCTTTCGTCACTTTGGACGAGGCGTTTGAGGGCTATCCGCACGCGATTCATTACGCGCTGAAAGCGAATTCGGCACTGGCGGTGGTGCGGCTGTTGCACGCACTGGGCGCCCACGCCGATGCCAATTCGCTCGGCGAAGTTGACGTCGCGACCCGCTGCGGGTTCAGGCCCGATCAGATCATTTTCACCGGCGTCGGCAAGAGCGCCGCCGAGATCGATCGCGCCGTCTCGCTCGGCCTGCTCGCCATCAACGTTGAATCACCGGGCGAACTGGACCGCATTGACCAGCGGGCGGTCGCGCAAGGCACGGTCGCCCGTGTCGCGCTGCGGGTCAATCCCGACATCGACGCCAGGAGTCATCCCCACATTTCGACCGGGTTGAAGTCGAACAAGTTCGGCGTGCCAATAGACGAGGCACCGGCCTTGTTTCGCGAGATGGCGCGTCGCAAGGGCCTGCGGCCGGTGGGGGCACACGTCCACATCGGTTCGCAGATCACCACGCTCGATCCGCTGACCCGCGCCGCCGAAGCCGTCGTGGCGCTGGCCCATGCGCTGCGTGCTGAAGGCATTGCCCTGCAGCACCTCGACATGGGCGGCGGACTCGGCATTTCGTACGACGGCGGCGCGGTCGTGAATCCCGCCGACTATGTGCGCGCGCTGGTCACCGCCACCCGGGACAGCGGCCTGCAAATTGCGATCGAGCCCGGACGCGTGCTCGTCGGTCCGGCCGGCGTGCTGCTGACGACGGTGGTTGACGTGAAGCAGTTTCCGGGTGCCAAGCGGTTCGTGGTGGTGGATGCCGGCATGACCGAGCTGATGCGGCCCGCGCTCTACAACGCGTTTCACCGCATCGAACCGGTCGTGCCGAGAGCCGGCGAGCCGGGCCCAGTCGATGTCGTCGGGCCGATCTGCGAAAGTACCGACGCCTATGCGCGAGATCGCCTGCTCGCACCAGTGGAAGTGGGCGACCTGCTCGCCGTCCGCGACGTGGGCGCCTATGGCGCCGGCATGGCCCACACCTATCTGCGACGGCCCCTGTCGCCAGAAGTCATGGTCGAACGCGGCGAGTGGCGAGTGATCCGCCGCCGCCAGACGCTCGACGAACTGCTGGCGCTTGAAACCGAATGAGTCTCAAGCCCCAAGCCCCAAGCCCCAAGTCGAGAGGCCACCTGATTGCCTTCGAAGGCCTCGACCAAAGCGGCAAGCAGACCCAGGCCGAGCGGCTGCTGGCGGCCTTTCGCGCCGCCGGATATGGCGCCGAGTTCCTGACCTTTCCTGAATACACGACGGCCATCGGCACCGAGATTGGCCACGCCTTGCAGGGCGAGCGCCACTACGATCCAGACACGCTGCAGTTGCTCTACATCGCCAACCGCTTCGAGTTCCGTCCGCAGATCTTGCGATGGCTCGACGACGGCCGTATGGTGGTGTGCGATCGCTACCTGGCCTCGAGCATTGCGTACGGTGAGGCACAGGGGCTGGACGCCGTGTGGCTGACCCAGATTCAGAGCCGCCTGCCGCAGCCGTCGTTAACCCTGTTGCTCGACATTCCGCCTGACGCGTCGCTCAATCGCAAGCAGGTGGCGCGCGACAAGTTCGAGCGCGACCTGCCGCTGCTGGGCCGGGTGCGGGACAGCTACCAACGCCAGGCCGGCCGCGACGCCAACTGGATGCACCTGGACGGCGCGCGCGACAAGGATGCCGTGTCGGCTGACGTGCTCACCGCCGTCCGGTCACGACTCGGGCTGCTGTAAGCGCCCGCACTTCCTTTACCCCGCTCCGTTTCAACACCTTCGCACAGGCCTCCAGCGTCGCCCCCGTCGTCGAGACGTCGTCCACCAAGACAATCACTCTCGGAAGACGGGAGCCGGGATCCGGGATCCGCGCGAGGTCGAATGCGTCACGCACGTTCTGGTTACGCGCATCCGCCGGGAGTTCGATTTGCGATGTCGTGTGTCGAATGCGGCGGAGGAGCGGCACGACCGGCAGGCCAAGTTGTCGCGCCAGGTCGTCGGCCTGATTGAAGCCGCGTTCTTGCTCACGGCGAGGGTGCAACGGCACCGGCACCACCACCTCGGCACCAGCCAGCAGCTGCGCGCCGCTGGTCCGCATCAAGGTGCCGAGCGGGCGGGCAAGGGAGCGGCGCCGCTCATATTTCAGGGCATGAATGATGTCGCGCAGGCGCCCTTCGTACAGATCAACTGCGCCGACCCAGTCCACGCCGTGCCGGCCATGCAGGTGCTCGTTCAGCGCCACGCCGCGGCGAATGGATGCCCAGCAGTGTTCACACACCGCGCCGTCAAGCGGATGTGGCAGCACCTGCGCACACGCGGCGCACGGCGGCTCGAAGAGGGACGAGAGCAGCGTGTTGGCGAGGGCGCGCAAGGTCATGCGCGCCTTAGGTTGGACAAACCTGAGGGTTTGTCCCCACGGACGTGGCTAGTCGAGGTCGGGGAGTTCGTGGCGGACCGCGCTGCCCCACAGGCGGTCGAGGGCGTAGAAATCGCGCGCGTGCTTCGAGAAGACGTGAACCACGAAATCAAAATAGTCGAGCAGCACCCACTCCGCGCGCGCGTAGCCTTCCACGAGCGACGGACGTTGTTTCTGCGCCTTGAGCGCTGCTTCCACCGAATCGGCAATGGCCTGCACCTGTCGCGGATTGGCACCCGAGCAAATCACGAAGTAATCCGTGAACGCGCCCGCCTTCTTCAGGTCGAGCACCACCACGCCGGTAGCCTTCTTGTCCTGCGCCGCCTCGGTCACCGCCTGAATGGACTTGGGCAGCTTGGGCAGCTTGGGCAGGCGCGGCGCGGCCGCCTTCGTGATGGCCTTGGGCTTCGTAACAGTTTTGGGTTTCCGCGGACTCGGAGTGTTAGCCATGCAAAGTGCTTTCCAGTTTCGGGCAAACCTAAAGGTTTGTCCCCACGTACAAATGATGGGTGGAGAGGTACGACGCGACGGATGCGGGAACCAGTTCGCTGATGCTCTCACCGGCGCGAACCCGCCGGCGAATCGTCGTCGACGAAAGATCCGGAGTTTCCGCCTGAATCAGGATGATTGCAGGCCGAACGCTCGATGATTGCTTGCCCGCCGAAGCCTTGACGTAGGTGGGGGGCTTGAACAAGTCCGGCGTCGTCATGCGTTCAGCAAGGTCGGGCAATCGCTTCTGCAGAGAGTCTAGCGTGATTCCGGGCCGCGCGACGACGGCGAAGTGAGCAAGGTCGAGGACGGCCGGGTAGCGTGACCAAGTGGCAATTTCTGCGAACGCATCGGCCCCAATGATGAAGAAAAACTGCTGCGTCAAGGTCGCGCGGAGTGCCGTGAGCGTATCGAAGGTGTACGACAGTCCCTCGCGCTTCAGCTCGATGTCCGACGCGGTCCAACCCCGCTGTTGCGCGGCCGCCAGGCTCGCCATGGCCAGCCGGTCCTGCGGTGATGCGCCGGTGGACCGATGGGGCGGTATTCGCGAGGGCACCACCAGGACCTGCGCCAGCCCGAGTGCGGCTTGCGCGCGCAAGCCGGCCGCGAGGTGGCCATTGTGAATGGGATCGAACGTGCCGCCGAGGACGCCCAGCGTCATCGCTTCTTGGGCGTGCCGCTGCGCAGGGGCGGCATCAGTGCGGGATTGTAGTCCGCCGGCACTTCGCGTTCTTCCTGCTCATCCTCATCGAGCGCGATGGCCTTGGCTTCGAGCTCACGCGCCTTGGCGATGATGGGCCACGCCGCTTCGATGAGTTCTTTCACGCCATTACCAGCCACCGCGGAGATCTCAAAAAACTTGAGCTTGAGTTTCTTCGCGCGCTTCTCGAGCGCGGTGACGCGCTTCGGGTCGTCGACGGCGTCGCTCTTGTTGGCCGCCACCAAGTGCGGCTTCTTCAGCAACTCGGGGTTGTAGAGCTTGAGTTCCTTGCGGATGGTGTCGAAGTCTTCAACCGCGTCGCGACCGGAGGCGCTGGAGACATCCACCAGGTGAATGATTACCTTCGTGCGTTCGATGTGGCGCAGGAACTGGTGGCCCAGGCCGTGGCCTTCGTGCGCTCCTTCGATCAAGCCCGGCACGTCGGCGACGACGAAGTCGCGGTCGTCGCTGAGCGCGACGACACCGAGATTCGGCGTGAGGGTGGTAAACGGGTAGGCGGCAATTTTCGGCTTGGCAGCCGAGATCACCGAGATCAACGTCGACTTGCCGGCGTTGGGGTAGCCGACCAGGCCGACGTCGGCCAGCAGCTTCAGTTTAAGGTGAAGCTCGAACTCTTGCCCCGGCTCGCCCGGCTGCACCTTGCGGGGCGCGCGGTTGGTCGAGGTCGCGAAATGCGCGTTGCCGAGGCCGCCGCGTCCGCCCTGCGCGAGCAGCACGCGCTGGCCGATCACCGTGAGGTCCGCTGCCTGCTGTTTCTCACCGGTCTCGGGATCGCTCTTGAAGACCAGCGTGCCGACCGGCACGGGGATCTCGAGATCGCGTCCGCCACGGCCGGTACGCAGCGCGCCGGCGCCGTTGCCGCCACGCTGGGCTTTGTAGTCGGGATTGAAACGGAAGTGGACGAGCGTGTTGCGGTGAGGGTCGGCGACGAGGAAGACGGAACCGCCCGCACCGCCGTTGCCGCCGTCTGGTCCGCCCTTGGGGACGAACTTTTCACGACGGAAGCTGAGAGACCCGCTGCCGCCGTCGCCTGCTTCGATGTGGATGTCGACTTCGTCGACGAACACGTACTTAGTTACTCGACCGGGTGGACCGAGATGAAGCGTCCGCGCTGACCGTGATCTTCGAACTTCACCTTGCCGGTGACCTTCGCGAAGAGCGTGTCGTCCTTGCCGAGGCCGACGTTCAGCCCGGGCTGGTACTTACGGCCACGCTGGCGCACGAGGATCGACCCGCCGGTGACGAGGTTGCCTTCGAAGCGCTTGACGCCGAGCCGCTGCGAGTTGCTGTCGCGGCCGTTACGAGAGGATCCTTGACCTTTTTTAGTAGCCATGTGCGCTTAGACCTGGATGTCGGTGATGCGGACGCGCGTCAGAAGGCTGCGATGGCCCTTGGTCCGACGGTACTGCTTGCGCCGCTTCTTCTTGAAGACGCGGATTTTCTTGGTCTTGTCGAGCTCGCCGATGACGCCGACCACCTTGGCGCCCGTCACGAACGGGGTACCCGCGGTCACGTCTCCGGCGTCATTACTGACAAGGAGGACTTGGTCGAACGAGACTTCGCCGCCGGCTTCACCGGCGTTGTGTCCGTCGATGGCGATAATGGCGCCCGTCTCGACACGGAACTGGCGGCCCGAGGCCTGGATGATTGCAAACACGGTCAACTCTCCGAATCAGGCGGCGGAACTGAATTCCCGCGCCACAGGAACTACAAAGGATACCACAAGTTATTTGAGGAGGGTCCTAGTGCCCTTTATCTTCTGTGAACTCAACGTGTTAAGGAAGGCCGGGAGCAGCCGATCCATGAGCTCGAAATAGGATGACAGCGCCGGGGTCTGCTGGTTGGCGTTATACAGAATTTCTTCCCGGAACGTCTCGCTATGCAGAGTCTCGCCGGTGCGGCCGTCGATGAAGATGAACGTGGGGCGCAGGACAAAGCCCTTGCGTTCCATGTAGGTGCGGACCGGCACGACCTGGCGGCGGCCGAACGAGTCGTAGACTTCCTGTTCACGCTGGACGAATCCCGAGCGCTGTTGCGGCGCGAACAAGACCGCGCCGGTCACGATCAACGGCTGCTGGAACTCCTCGCCAATCCGCTTCCAGTACGCCACGTTCGCGAAGATCTGGTTGTAGGGCTCGAGGTCTTTCTCGTCGTTGAAGACCGGCGGCTTGTTGGCCTCGGGTTCCTGGACCGGCGCGACGGCCTGCTGATCGAGGACCGGCGGCGCCGGGGTCTCGCCGCTCTGCTTGGCGACTTCGAGCAGAGGCAAGGTGTCGGCATCGATCACGCGCATGATGCCCTTGTTGCGCAACTGGCTGCGGAGCAGGCGCACCGTTTCCATGTTGGCGTCGACATCTTCGTTGGCGCCGGCAATGAAGCCGGCAATGAAGATGCGCTGGAACGCCGACACGTCCAGCTTGGACTGGATCGGCGTTTCAATGGGGATCTCGGTGTAGCTGGCAGAGCACGCCACGAGGGCGGCTACCAGCGCCAAGCTAACGCTGAGCGCCGTCTTTCTGAGCCGCGCGGTCATTGATTTCCTTGAACAGGTCGTAGTTCTGCCGGACGAGCGCATTGTTGGGTTCGAGCGCGAGCGCCTTTTCGTAGGCCGCCCGTGCCTTTGCCAACTGACCCTGGTGCTCGTAGGCCACGGCGAGGTTGTTGAACGCTGCGGCGTAAGTAGGATCGAGCTGGGCGGCGCGTTCCCAGCGGTAGATCGCCTCTTTCCACAGACCGCGCTGAGCGACCTGGATGCCGAATTCGACCTGTTCCTTGGCCTGACCCCGCTGCTCGGCCCATGCAGATGGAGCCGACGCCACGACCACAAACAACGCCAAAACCAGAGGGCGTACAGACATCGATCCTCTCTGCACTATATCGGCCTACCCCGGGGGCGGCAAGTACGGTATCGTCCTGTTCAGGTCAGGCGGGCGTCAGTCGAGGTTTCTTCATGGAATCCATCAGGCTGGGCGCTCCGCGTTTTCCCTCACTCCTCGCCGAAATCTCCAATCCGCCGCAGGTGCTGTGGTTCCGCGGAGATCTGTCGTCTTGTGACCGGACGGTGGTAGCTGTCGTTGGCGCTCGAACCGCGTCTCGGGAGGGCATGATCGCGGCCGAGGCGATGGCCGGCGACCTGGCTCGGGCCGGCGTGGTCATCGCCAGCGGGCTCGCGCGTGGCATTGACGCCGCGGCCCACACCGGCGCGTTAGATGCCGGCGGCACAACCATCGCCGTGCTGGGTACCGGCATCGACATCGTCTATCCACCCGAAAACGCGGCGCTGTTTGAGCGCATTGGCCGCTCGGGGCTGATTATGAGCGAGTTCCCGCCGGGCACCTTGCCGTTTCCAGGAAATTTCCCGAGACGCAATCGCATCATCAGCGGGCTGTCGCGGGCGGTTCTCGTGGTCGAGGCCGCCGAGAAGAGCGGGTCACTGATCACCGCCCGCCTGGCCGCGGACCAGGGCCGCGACGTGATGGCCATGCCCGGCTTGACGGCCGGCGGCCGAAATCGCGGCGCTCACGCCCTGTTGAGGGACGGGGCAAAGCTCGTGGAGTCAGCGGTCGATATCCTGCAAGAGCTGGGCATCGGTCACACCGGGTCTGCCATGTCAGAAAACCCGGAAACCGTTGAATTCACGGTAGATGACATTGCTGCTGAACTGAAAATTTCCGCGGGCGATGCGCTGGCCCGACTGCTCGAATGGGAGCTGACCGGGGAAATTCGCCGAATTGGATCGGGCAGGTTCGTTCGATCCCGGAGTAAGGTGTAGAGATATTTCGATGCCGATACCGTTAGTAATTGTCGAATCCCCGGCCAAAGCTCGGACCCTCGCCCGTTTTCTCGGCAAGAAGTACCGGGTGGAGGCCAGCTATGGCCACATCAGGGACCTTCCAGAATCGGCCTCTGAGGTGCCGGCGGAGATCAAGAGCAAGTCGTGGGGCCGGATGGGCATCGACACCGACGGCGACTTCACGCCCTACTACGTCGTCCCGGGCGACAAGAAGAAGAACGTCACGGCCCTCAAGGCCGCCATGAAGGACGCCTCGGAACTGATTCTCGCCACCGACCCCGACCGTGAGGGCGAGGCGATCAGCTGGCACTTGAAGGAGCTGCTCAAGCCCAGGGTCAAGGTTCGCCGCATTGTCTTTCACGAAATCACCGAAGAAGCCGTGACGGCTGCCCTGGCCGAGCAACACGACGTGGACGAGAACCTGGTCCGCGCGCAAGAGAGCCGTCGCATTCTCGATCGCCTGTACGGCTACACGCTGTCGCCGGTGCTGTGGAAGAAGGTGCAGACCGGACTGAGCGCGGGCCGCGTGCAGAGCGTCGCCGTTCGCGTGATCGTCGAGCGTGAAGAAGAACGCCTGGCGTTTCGCACCGCGAGCTATTGGGACCTCGAGGCCAAGCTGCGCGGTGGCGCGATTGAGTTCACCGCCACGCTCGCGAAGGTCGGCGGCCAGCGCGTCGCCACCGGCAAGGACTTCGACAGCAAGGGCGTACTCGAATCGAGCACCGTCCGCCTGCTCGATGAGAAGACCGCGACCGACTGGCGCGACACGCTGATGCGCCAGTTGCCGTGGTCGGTGACGAGCGTCGAAGAGAAGCCCTACGCGCAGCGGCCCTCGCCACCCTTTACGACCTCGACTCTGCAGCAGGAAGCGAACCGCAAGCTGAGCTACTCCTCGGAGCGTACTATGCAGATCGCGCAGCGGTTGTTTCAGGGTATGGATCTGGGCGGCGGTGATCTCGAGGGTTTGATTTCGTACCACCGAACCGATTCCACTATGCTCAGCAACAAGGCGCTGGTCGAAGCGGAGCACGCGGTGGTCGAGCTGTACGGGGCCGACTTCCACAAGGGCCCGCGCCAGTACCAGACCAAGGTCCGCAACGCCCAGGAAGCGCACGAAGCGATTCGCCCCACTGACTTCCGTCGCACGCCGGCGTCGCTCGAACGCATTCTCGAGAGTGACGAGATGCGACTGTACGACTTGATCTGGAAGCGCGCGGTCGCATCGCAGATGGCCGATGCCAAGCTGCTGCGCACCTCGGTGGAGATCACCGGCGAATCGGGCAACGGCACGCCCGCGACGTTCACTGCCAGCGGCAAGGCGATTGAGTTCGCTGGTTACCTTCGCGCCTACGTCGAAGGTTCGGACGATCCGTCGGCCGAATTGCTTGAGCAGGACACCGTGTTGCCGAAGCTCGCGGTTGGCGATCAGGTCTGGTCGCCTGACAAACTGGAGCAGGAACTGATCCTGTTGGGCCTTGACGCCAAGGGCCACCAGACCTCGCCGCCGGCGCGCTACACCGAAGCGTCGCTGGTGAAGAAGCTTGAAGAAGAAGGCATTGGCCGTCCCTCGACCTACGCGCCGACCGTCGCCACCATTCAGCGTCGCGGCTACATCTCGCGCCAAGGCAAGGCGCTGGTGCCGAGCTTCACGGCTTTTGCCGCCACGCGCCTGCTGCGCAATCACTTCGGCGATTACGTCGACCTCGCGTTCACCGCCGAGATGGAAGAGATTCTCGACAAGATCTCCAACGGCGAAAAAGACTGGCTGGAGTTTCTGGCCGAGTTCTATCGCGGCGACGGCAAGCACCCCGGCCTCGAGCACCTGGTCGAGGACAAGGGCCAGAATATCGAATACCCGATCATCGAATTGGGCATCGATCCCGAGAGCAACCTGCCCATTCGTGTGCGCATTGGCCGTTACGGTCCGTTCCTGCAGATGGGCTCACAGGCCGACAACGGCCCACGCGCGTCACTGCCGGAGGAGCTTGCGCCGGCCGACCTCACGCTCGAGAAAGCGATTGCGCTGCTGAAGGCCAAGGCGCAGGGCCCGAAGTCGCTTGGCGTCGATCCCGCCAGTAGCCAGCACGTTTACATCATGCACGGCCGCTTCGGTGCCTACGTGCAACTGGGCGAGACGCCGGAGGACCGCGAGATCAAGCCGCGCCGCGCCTCGCTCGGCCGCGATCACACCGAAGACACGGTCACGCTCGAGGTGGCGCTGAAGCTGTTGTCGTTGCCGCGTGAACTCGGCGTGGCTGAAGACGGTGAAGCAATCCTGACCAACGTCGGCCGCTTCGGTCCGTATGTCAAGCAGGGCACCGAGTTCCGCTCGCTCGAAGAGACTGATGATGTCCATACGATTACGCTGGAGCGGGCGAAAGAACTGCTGCTGCAGCCGAAGAAGTCGGGCCGTCGGCAGCGGAGTGAGCCGAAAGCACTGAAGGCGCTCGGCAAGCACCCGACCAGCGGCGAAAACGTCCGCATTCTCGACGGCCGCTATGGCCCCTACGTCAGCGATGGCACCACCAACGCCTCGGTGCCAAAGGGCACGCAGGTCGAGGCGGTGACGATGGCTGTCGCGGTGGAGCTGCTGGCGGCGCGCGAAGGCATGTCGAAGTCGAAGAAACCGGCGCGTGGCCGCAAGGCCGCGAAGGCGCCGGCGAAGAAGAAGGCCGCCAAGAAGGCCAAGAAGGCGGAGTAGGCCCTCGTCGGGAGATGGCTTTAGCCGTCGCCGTCTTTGGCCTCGAGCGTCGTCGCCGGTGGAAACCAGCCATCGCCGGCACGTCGATTCACCGCCACACAATTCCGGTCGGGATCAACGATCCAGTATTCGCGCACACCTTCGCGATCGAAGAGCGGCCGCTTAATCGTCAGGTCACGCTGGCGCGTGCCCGGTGACAGAATCTCAATCACGAGACCGGGTGCGCCTCACGGTGGTTCCCGAGCGCCAGCGTCAGTCGCAGCGAGAGTGTCGACCACGCTGAATCTGCGACCCCGAGAACGCTGACATGACGAAGAATCTGCGAGCTTCCAGTAAGATGGCGTCACGATGATCGACGCAGAACAACCGCAGATGTTCCACAGAAACTGAAACTGAAACGTCCAACTTCAACTGCCAACTATCAATGTTCAAGTTTCAACTGACATGATTCATGTAATCGGTGGCGGCCTGGCCGGCTGCGAAGCGGCGTGGCAGGCCGCTGAGGCCGGCGCGGACGTCACGATTCACGAGATGCGGCCGGTGAAGCCGACGGCGGTACACCTGACCGACGGGCTGGCTGAATTGGTGTGCAGCAACTCGTTTCGCGCTGACAAGGTCGATAACGCGGTCGGCCTGATCAAGGAAGAGATGCGGCGGCTGGGGTCGCTCGTGATGCGGGCGGCCGATGCCACGCGGGTGCCGGCCGGCGCCGCGCTGGCCGTCGATCGCCACGCGTTCTTGAAGGCCATGACCGAGGCCGTGCTGGCGCATCCGCGCATCACGGTCGAGCGTGGTGAAGTCGCGAAGGTGCCTGGCGGCGAGTGGTCGCCGGTCATCATTGCGACCGGGCCGCTGACGTCCGATGCGCTGTCGCAGGACATCCAGGCCATGGTCGGCGAGGAACACCTGGCGTTCTACGATGCGATCAGCCCGATCGTGCTGGCCGAATCCATCGACCTGTCGAAGGTCTTCCGCGCGTCGCGCTGGGGTCGCAACGTCTGGAGCGCCGTCCCGGGCGAGGCCCTGGAGACGACCGAAGAAGGCGATTACCTGAACTGCCCGATGACCAAGGCCGAGTACGACGCCTTCTACGCGGCGCTCGTCGCGTCCGAGTCGGCCACGGTGCATGACTTCGACAACACTAAATTCTTCGAGGGCTGCCTGCCGATTGAAGTGATGGCGCATCGCGGTGAGGGCACCCTCAGGTTCGGCCCCATGAAGCCGGTCGGCCTGAAGGATCCACGTACTGGCCGATTGCCGTATGCCGTGGTGCAGTTACGGCAAGACACGCTCGCCGGCGATCACTACAGCCTGGTCGGGTTTCAGACCCAGATCAAATCGGGCGACCAATCGCGGCTGCTGAAGATGATTCCCGGCCTGGCAAACGCCGAGTTCGTTCGCTTCGGCATGGTCCACCGCAACACCTACATTTGCGGCCCCAAAGTGCTGTTGCCGACGTGGCAAACGCGTCATCGCGCCGATTTGTTCTTTGCCGGCCAAGTCTCCGGTGTCGAAGGCTACGTCGAGTCCGCCGCCTCGGGACTGGTCGCCGGCCGTAACGCCGCCGCGCTCGCCCGTGGTGAGGCGCCCCAGGCGCCACCGCGCAACACGGCCATCGGGTCACTCGCGTATTACGTGTCGCACGCGGATCCCAAGACCTATCAGCCGACCAACATCACCCACGGCATCATGCCGCCGCTGGACGACCCGCCGCGCGACAAAATGAAAAAGAAGTTAATGATCGCCGAGCGTGCGCTCGCGGCTCTCGATGGGTGGCGCGGAGCAGCCGTTAGTGCGTGAACACCTGAAGGAATTCCTGGCCTATATCAAGCTCAATCGCCACGTCTCGCCGCATACCGTGCGCGCCTACGACAGTGACATCACGCAGTATCTGGCGTGGGTCGCCGGCGACCAGCAGCGCAAGATGTCCGAGCTGACCGTCGACGATCTTGACCTGACGTCGGTTCGCGCCCACCTCGCCGAGCTGAACAAGGCCGGGAAAGCGCGCTCGTCGGTGGCGCGTAAGCTGTCGGCACTCCGGACGTTCGTGAAGTACCTACGGCGCGAAGACCTGATCGCGCACGACCCAACGGCCATGGCGGTGGCGCCCAAGCGCGACCAGACGATTCCCACCCACCTTTCGGAACCTGAGATGGCGCGGCTGATCGAGATGCCCAATACCGGCGATCCACTCGGCCGACGCGACCGCGCCATCCTCGAGCTGTTCTATGCCTCGGGCCTGCGCCTGAGCGAGCTGGTCGGAATCGATCTCGAGGACCTCAACCTATCGGGTCGCATGGTCAGGGTCATGGGCAAGGGCGGCAAAGAACGCCTGTTGCCGTTCAACCAGAGCACGGTGTTGGCACTGCGGGCCTGGCTGACCGACCGGGCCGGCATTCTGGCGGACCGACAAACGCGGGCGCGGCGGCGCACCGTGGTCGCGCCCCGCAAGACGGTCACCGGCGTGCGGCAGAAGGCCCCGACCGAGCCCTTGTTCCTGAATGCCCGCGGCGGCCGGCTGACCGGACGCAGCGTCGACCGCCTGCTGCGACAATACGTCGCGCAGTGCAGCACGAGACTGGGAATCAGCCCTCACGCCTTGCGTCACTCGTTCGCGACGCACCTGTTGCAGCGTGGCGCCGACCTCAGGGCCATCCAGGAGCTGCTCGGCCACTCGCGCCTCAGCACGACCCAGCGCTACACTCATGTCAATGCCGCGCAGCTGATCGAGGTCTATCGCAAATCGCACCCGCGAGCCGCAAAGAGCGAGTAGACTCTCGTCAGGTGCCTGCTTCGAAACTTCTCGTCCGACACCGATCGCTTTGCACGGCGGCCGCACTTCTCATCCTTTTTGTCACCGTTCCCGCCTACGGCCAAGAGACCGCGCCGGCGTCAAGGCCACCAGGTGAAACGGTCGACTTCTTCGGCTTCAAGTTCTCGCAGAGCGAACGCTTCAAGTTTGGCGGCGAACTGGTGATCGGCTGGTCGCACGATGGCGCCCAGGCGGCACTGGGCTTCGAAAAGCAGGGCCGCGTCGGCATGGCCATTCTCTCGGTCGCGGGCAAGGTCAGCGATCACGTGCGCTTCTTCGCCTCGGTGAATCCCGTCAGCGAAACCAACGCGCGGCCGGCCTGTGGCGAGCAGGACTATTTCTTTCCCAGCGACCCCAACCTCTACGCCGGCATCGGCCCGATCGTGAAGTGCGACGTTGAAGACGGCCTGAAGCGCGTCGACACCTACAACACCTTTTCGCTCGACTACATCACGCAGCAGGGCATCCTGCGCGAGGGCTACCTCGACTGGGGCATCTCCGACAGCGTCTCGCTGCGCGGCGGCCGCTTCATCCTGCCGATCGGTTTCGCGCCGCGCGATGTCGGCGCGGCCACTGCCAAGGACATGACGCGTATCACGCGACTCAACGCCGAAGCCAACTTCGGCGCCATGCTCGCGGTCGCGGCCCGGCGCGGCGAGCGCGCCATCTTCGACGTCGGCCTGATGGCGGTGCTCGGCGACGGCAATCGCGAGAAGGACTACGACTGGTTCTACTTCGTCAACACCTCGCTCGACACCAACAGCGCGGTCACCGTGGTGGCGTCGGCGCGGGTGACGCCGATCAAGGCCATCGACGTGCGGGCCGCTTTCAAGAAGGGCTATACCGGCTCGAAGGTGGAGCGCCTGCCCAGCTACTGGGCGTCCAAGCGCAACGACGATGCACTGGTGGTGAGCGTGAAGCTGTCGCCGACGTCGTGGGCGTCGGTGTTTGGCGAGTACGCCAAGTACACGTGGGGGCCGACGCTGACCTCTGGCGAGCTGGTCGGTCTGCCGGATCTCGCGGCGATCGACAAGGCCGGCTACTTCATGGGCGCGCAGCTCGAGGCGCCGGTTACCGGCCAGGTCCGCGCCGGCTTCAGCTTCGTGCGCGAGGAGCTGTCGCGCGACGACAGCATGATTCAGTACCTCGCCCTGAACCGGTTGTACGGCGTCCAGATGGGCAAGAAGGATCGCGAGCTGGTGGTCCGCGGCTTCGTCGACGTTAACCGCCTGGTTAACGTCAGCTTCTTCTGGATGGACGTCTCGAACCCGTTCCCCTGGGTCAGCGCCAGCTGGCCGGTCACCGGCCCGACGGCGTTTACCGGCCGCGAGCCCGACCGCATTGGCGTGACGGTCACCGTCCGCACGCCCTGACAGGATGCTCAACGAGCCCCTTTCGCCGAAACCGCATCCGGGGCGATACTTACAAGCCTGTTACTGGAGGAGATTCTGATGATTCGTGTCACGACCGTTGCGTTTGCCCTCTTTGCCACCTTGGCTCTGATGCCCACCGGCGCCGCCGCCCAGGGGGCGTCGCTTAAGAACCCCGCTTCCTTGAAGGAACAGGCGCCGGCCTCCTACAAGGTGAAGTTCGATACGAGCGTGGGCGTCTTCGTCATCCAGGTGAACCGCGAGTGGGCCCCACTGGGTGCCGACCGCTTCTACAACCTCGTGAAGAGCGGCTTCTATGACGAGGCGCGCTTCTTCCGCGCCATCTCGGGCTTCATGGTGCAGTTCGGCATCAGTGGTGACCCGACCGTGTCCGCGGCCTGGCGCAATGCGCGGATCGGCGTCGATCCGGTCAAGCAGAGCAACAAGCCCATGTACATCACCTACGCGATGGGCGGCAGCCCCGACACCCGCACCACCCAGGTGTTCATCAACTACGGCAACAACGCCAACCTCGACTCGATGGGCTTCGCACCGTTCGGCGAGGTCATTGCAGGCAAGGACGTAGTCAACAAGATCCACACCGGCTACGGTGAAGGTGCGCCGCGCGGCAAGGGTCCCGACCAGGGGCGCACCCAGGCCGAAGGCAACGCCTACCTGATGAAGGACTTCCCGAAGCTGGACTTCATCAAGAAGGCGACGATCGAGAAGTAGGGAGGGGACCGTGAGAGCTGCGCTACTCGTTGTCGCATTGGCACTTACGGCTTCCCTTGCGGCACAGGTGCCGGTGCAGGATCGGCAGCCTGCCGGTTCGGCGTTGAGGCCTGCGGTGATGGGACCGACCGGTGGCGTGTCCACCGGTCATCCCCTCACGACATCCGTGGCGCTGGCCATTCTCCTGAAGGGTGGCAACGCCTTCGACGCCGGGGTCGCGTCGCTGATCACCGGTGGTGTGCTCGAGCAGGATCTCTACAGTCTTGGCGGCGAGGCGCTCGTCCTCGTGTATCCCAAGAAAGACAACAAGGTCACCGCGATCGTCGGCCAGGGCTGGGCGCCGAAGGCGGTCGACGTCGACTGGTATCTGTCTCGCAAGAAGAACCTGCAGGGCGAAGGCCTTGACCCGGCTGTCGTGCCCGGCGCGCTGCACGCCTCGCTGACCGTCCTCGAGAAGTGGGGGACGATGAGCTTCGAGCAAGTGGCGGCGTCGGCCATCGGCTATGCCGAAGGCGGCTTTCCCATGCGCACGAGCACCTATCGTGCGATTCAGAACCAACTCACGTTCTTCAAGAAGTGGCCGGGCAACCAGGCTTATTGGCTGAAGCCGGACGGCTCCCTCTACAAGCCTGGCGAAACCATCAAGCTGCCGGCGCTGGCGCGGACCCTCAAGCGGATGGTGGCCGCCGAGCGCGCGGCGAAGGGCAAGGGCCGCGTGGCCGGCATCGCCGCCGCGCGTGACCGCTTTTACAAGGGCGACATCGCGAAGGAGATGGTGGCGTTCCTCCAGAAGCACGGCACGCCATTCGAGGCCTCCGACTTCGCGGACTATTACGCACGCATCGAGGAGCCCGCCAAGACGACCTATCGTGGTTATACGGTCTACAAGCATGGCTTCGGCAGCCAGGGTCCGGTGATGTTGCAGGCGCTCAACATCCTGGAGAATTTCGATCTTCACGCCATGAGCTATGGCAGCGCGGACTATCTCCACACGGTGATCGAGGCAATCAAGCTGGCGTACGCCGATCGCGATACCTACTACGCGGATCCCGCATTCGTGCAGACACCGGCAGAAGGCCTGTTGTCGAAGGCCTATGCGAAAGAACGCGCGGCGCTGATCGATCCGAAGCAGTCGTCCACCGCGTTCATCGCCGGCGATCCGCTGAAGTATGACTCGAAGGTGAAGCAGTGGCCGTTCTGGAAGGCGAACGTCGCGAACGGCGCTACGCCCAGGGCCGGCCGAGTCCAAGACGACTCGTCCGGCATCGTCAAAGACACCACCCACATGGCGGTGATCGACAAGGACGGCAACATCTTCGACGTGACGCCGAGCGGCGGCTGGGTGCCGGGCGCGGTGATTCTCGGCGACACCGGCATCGGCATGAGCGTGCGCGGCGAGCAGTTCTGGCTCGACAAGACGCACGCCAACCAGATTCGCCCCCGCGCCCGGCCGCGCTACACGCTGACGCCGAGCCTGGTGTTCAAGGGCGATACGCCGATGATGGGCCTCGGCACGCCTGGCGGCGACAACCAGGATCAGACCATCCTGCAGGCGTTCCTCAGCATCGTCGATTTCTGGGACGAGTGGTACCCGAACCTGCACACCGCGCTCGAACGCCCACGCGCACAGACCATGCACTTCTACGGATCGTTCTGGCCCCATACGGCTGGCTTCAATCAGCTGAACGTTGAAGCAACGATTCCCGATGCCGTCTACAACGAGTTGAAGTCGCGCGGCCACGACGTGAGCCGGCTGCGGCCGTTCGGCATGTCTGGATGTGCGACCGCGGTGATGATCGATCCGGCCACCGGCAATCGCTTCGCTGCCGCTGATCCTCGCCGGGACTGTTATGCGATTGCGTATTAGGGCGCCTCACTTCGCCCGGCGTGCGGCCTATGAGGCCGAGGCCAGAATTCTCCGTCTCGGCATCTCAATGTTCAGCGTCTTGAGCTTGTAATTCATCACCCGCGGGCTGATCTGCAGCAACTCCGCGGCATCCTTCTGCACCCAGTTCGCCATCTTCAGCGCCTCGGTGATGGCCATCCGCTCGATGTCTTCGAGCGCGATGCCGGTGGGCGGAATCCTGACTATGCTCTGGCCGTCGCGGCTGCCGCTGCCGGCCGGGGCGAAGTCGCCCAGCCGCAGGTCGGCCGACGTGATGATGCTGGATTCGGAGAGCAGCGCCGCCCGCTCGATCGCGTTCTCCAGCTCGCGGATGTTGCCGGGCCAGTTGTAGCGCACCAGCAGCTTCTGCGCGTCGGTATCGAGGCCGTCGAGCCGCTTCTTGAGTTCGCTGCTGAAGCGGCGGATGAAGTGCATGGCCAGCGGCAGGATGTCGTCCTTGCGATCGCGCAGCGGCGGCGTCTCGATCGAGACCACGTTCAGGCGATAGTAGAGGTCCTCTCGGAAGTGGCCTGAGGCGACCATGGCCGACAGGTCGCGGTTGGTCGCGGCAATCAACCGCACATCGACCCGAAGCGTACGGGTGCCACCCAGGCGCTCAAACTCGGGCTCCTGCAGCACGCGCAGGAGCTTGGCCTGGGTGGTGGCGCCCCTGTC
>SXGR01004703.1_pt1 | contig 37617 bp, 24 predicted proteins | sample 3174711 | NCBI WGS metagenome assembly SXGR01 (sample SAMN11356860, study PRJNA531348) | freshwater metagenome | isolation source: freshwater sample F1-60 | place: China: Fuxian Lake, Yuxi | collected 2017-12-25
CGATGGAAACATTACCGCAATCCTTGGGACGGGATCCTCTGCTTTGGTGAACAAGGTTGGTGGGGATGATGTTAGTCTTTTGGTTTCGTCGGCAACGGGTACATTCCCTTCCAAGGGGATTGGTACCGACCTGAATGTGACGGTGGCAGGCATGACGCTATCGGGTGCGGATTCGGGCAACTACACTTTAACGCAACCGGGTCCGAAGGCCAACATCACGGCCAGGGGTCTCACCGTTTCCGGCACCACTGCGAGCAACAAGGTGTACGATGGAAACATTACCGCAATCCTTGGGACGGGATCCTCTGCTTTGGTGAACAAGGTTGGTGGGGATGATGTTAGTCTTTTGGTTTCGTCGGCAACGGGAACATTCCCTTCCAAGGGGATTGGAACTGACCTGAATGTGACGGTAGTTGGCATGACGCTATCGGGTGCGGATTCGGGTAACTACACTTTAACGCAACCGGGTCCGACGGCCAACATCACGGCCAGGGGTCTCACCGTTTCCGGCACTACGGCAAGCGAAAAGGTTTATGATGGAACCTCAGCATCAATCCTAAACACCAGTTCTTCGGCCCTGGTGGGAGTTGTATCGGGAGATACCGTAACCTTGGGTGGTGCACCGGTTGGCACCTTTGCTTCTGCCAATGCTGCCATTGGTGTTACTGTCTCCCTTGCTGGTTTTACCCTCGGGGGGAGCAGTGCGGGTAACTACACCCTCACGCCTCCGACAACCACTGCCAACATCATCAAGGCGAATCAAAACATTTCCTGGTCCAATCCAACCGACATTTTCCAAGGCCTCCCCCTCAGTATTTTTGAGCTCAATGCTTCTGTGTCAGGCGTTTCCGGGGGATCTGCCAGTGGGGCACTCACCTACGATCCTCCCTTAGGCACCGTTTTGAATTTAGGCACGCATACCTTGAATGTCATGGCAGCATCGACCACCAACTACAATGTTGCAACGGGCAGTGTTTCCATTAAAGTGAAATCCACTGATATAACAGCTCCCCCGGAGCCGGTGATGGATCGGGTCAGTCCTGATACTGGACTTGACGGGGATAGAATCGTCAACACGCGAGAAATTAGTGTTCATGGCCGGGCGGAACCCAGGGCGACTGTTGAGGTTTTCATAGGCAGTAACAGTTTGGGTACAGCTATTACGAATGAAGCCGGGAATTGGACCCTGGATTTATCGGTTCCGTCCCTATGGTTTTTGAAAGAAGGCAACAATGACCTTCTTGCGAAAGCAACCGACTTGGCAGGAAACAAAGGGCCCGTTTCGGCCAAGTTCACCGTTCGGTTGGACCTTTCGTTGCCCGGGATTCCAGAGCTGGTTCAATTTGACAGGGATACCGGCCGACCGGGAGACCTGCATACAAGTGATGTTCGCCCTCTTTTGCAAGGTGTCGGGGAAGCATTTGCAACAATTAAGGTCTTCGTTAATGGCACACCCCTTGATGCGATTGTGGCTGACTCCCTTGGCAAATGGAGTTTGAATGTTTCCATGGCAGAGGGAGGCAACGCCTTTACTTTCCAGGCCATTGATGTGGCGGGTAACCAAAGCCTCCTTTCTGATTCCGTTGTGGTCACCCTGAACACTCTTGTCCCACCCGTTCCCTCGCTCCTCGGTTTTTCCCCCAACTCGGGAAGTATGCTCGATTGGGTTACCTCTACGGGCCAAATCGTTTTGCAGGGGGCAGGAAACCCCGGCGTAGCCGTTGACATATCGGTCAAGGGGAAGGTCCTTGGAGAAGCCATTCCCAATCAGGAAGGCAAGTGGACCTTTGAAATTCCGGGAACACTCGCGGATGGATCCTACCCCGTAAAGGCCCGATCTGTTTCTTTGACAGGCGTACGGAGTGCCTATTCCGAAGAGGTCATTCTTCAAATTGATACCAAGGCCCCCAAGGTTTCCCAAGTGGTGGTAACCTATCAAGCAGGCCCCAATCCCAATTATTCAGACCTTGGCGTGGAAATCCAGCTTTCCGAAGCCGTATCGGGATTTGACGCCTCCAAACTTGTCCTTCCAAGCGGAACCGAACTCCTTTCCTTCACGGGTGAAGGCTCCGTATATCAAGTCATCCTCCGGCCAGCGGCCGAGCTTTCCTATACCGTGGTGGTGGTTGGTGAGGGAGTTCTCGATCTTGCTGGCAACACCCTTACCCCAATCGATTTAAACCTGGCTGGCGACCTGGTTAATGAAGCTGCCAAGGCTTTGAACCTGGTACTGTCGGCTACGGGTGAGGTTTCCCAACAGGGACTCCTCCATCAGGACAAGGATGAAGATTGGTTCACCGTACCCGCCACCGGTTTTGGCCTTGAAATCAGCGTTTCGGGTGTAACCCATCCTGTCCTTTTGGAATGGTTCACTGAGGCAGGTGAGCGTCTTGCCTCGGCCCTGGCGAAGCCGACGGGGCAAGGGATTCTTAAGATTCAACCCCTGGAAGATGCCCGGCATTTGAGGATTTCCGGATCTGCCAAAACGGAATTCACCTTAACCGCAAAAACCATCGATGCGATTACTGACCCTCAGGGGGATTCCTTTGGCAAAGCCCAATCCCTGGACTTCATTGACAATGCCTTTTCGGCCAATGGAGAACGAACCACCCTGACGGACCTCGATAATCTGCGTATCAGTTCGTCCAAGCCTGGTTGGGCTGAAGCCACTGCCAGGCCGGACACCGGCAGTAAGTTGGATGTCCGCTTGACGGCGTTTGATGATCAGGGCAAGGCCTTGGCATTCCAGGCGAATGCGGCGGCCGATGGCTCGGCCTCGGTTCGGTTTTATATGATGGCTGACCGGACCTATTTCTTGCGGGTTGGGGGCAGCGGGGATGAATCTGGTTTGGGTGGAACAGGTTCCTGGAAACTTGGTGGTCTATTCAATCCGGACACTCCGGCATCGGTTCCGCCCCCGCCTCCGCCACCCAATCTGGTACTGGATTCAAATGGCAAGGCGGTTGTCCGGGGGACCATTAAAACCGGGGTGGAGGAATTGGTCAACTTTGACCCCAAAGCCATCGGCAATTACCTTATTCGCATGAGCCCAAGAGTCACCGCTCCCAACCTGATTCCCGAGATCCATGTTTTTGGAGAAAACCTGGAAACTCTTGGTGTTGTCCAGGGATTGGCCGGGGCCCCTGTAACCCTGAATGTCCCCTTGGAATCCTTGAAGACAACTCGCATCCTTTTTGTGGGATTGGAAGGAACCGTTGGTGATTACGATGCCGTGATCGTCAGGGATGACTTTGGAACCAGCCCGGGAACCGCAGGTCAGATCCCGGTCGAGGCCAAAATAGCCGGCAAGGTGGAGCTGGCAGGGGACACGGATCTTTTGAGGTTCCCGATTACCCAAACGGGCCTGTTAAAAATCAGGATTGCGGGTAACGAAGGGTTGGAAGAATCGGCCGTTTTTGCGGCTGCCATGGACTCAATTCCCGGGCAGGCAGCCAATCTTAAACTGGGCCGATTTACGGTGGTTGCTGGCCAGGAATTATTCCTTCGCGTAGAAGGATCAGACGGGGCCACAGGGAAATACAGTGTGGAACTGGCTATTGTCACCGACGATAACACGGATCTCCTGGATCCCGCCAAAGCAGCGAAGACCGTACCCTTAACTCCCTTGTTTGGGGTGTTGGAAACCTTTGGTGACCATGATGTTTTCTCCTGGACAACCCCCGCCGATGAAGACGATATGGCTCCCTATGGAGCATACAAGTCGATTGTTGCTCCTGTTTCAACCGGCGAACAGGTAGACTTTTCCCTTAATGTTTATCGCATCGATGAAATGGGCGAACCGGTGTTGGTTGCTACCGAAAGTGGGTCGAGTTCCGGGATTGAGGCTATAGTTGAGTTTCTGGCTTTGCCCGGCACAACCTATCTCTTCGAAATCGGTGGGGATGGCTCCCAGGAAAATAGGCCCTACCGACTCAATCTTTTGGAAAACCGGTTGGCTGCGGATGATGATATTCCCAACTCAATCCAATTGGCGGAACTCAATAAACAATATCAATTGGGAGCGGCTGACAAACTCACTTTTGAGGGAACCATCGAGGTTAAAACCGACGAGGATATTGTCCGGTTCGTGGCTTCGTCCACCGCCCAATGGATTTTTCAGGTGGAAGCGAGTCCTGGATCCAAATTGAATCCCTACCTGACCCTTTTTGGCAGTGGGCCAACCTACTCGGAGATTGCCTCCGACAATGATAGCGGGCCTGGAACAGGTTCCCTGATTGTTGGCGACTTGGTTGAAGGGGAGGCCTATTTCCTTTCGATCCAAAGGTTTGAAGGCAAGGGTTCCTACTCGTTCTCGGCTAAAGCCATTGTGGTAAAGGTGGAGGTCATCAAGGATGATTATCCAGCCAACCTCTTGGGAGTATTGGAGAATCCGGAACTGGGTCCGGTTAGCATGGATGGAACGGCTGATTTTGGTGGCGATACGGATACATTCGTTTTGGATTGGCCCGCCAACACGGAACCGCTCAAGATTTTGGCCAAACTGACTCCAAAACAGGGTTCCGCTGTCGACCCCTACCTGGAACTAATCGATTCGGATGGAAACATCCTTGCCCAAAACGACAATGCCGCCAAGGGGTTGGCTAGTGCCCTCGTTTTTGATGTCAAGCCGGGGCAGCGGTTATTCCTTAGAGCCTCTGGATTTTTCCGAACCCTTGGGGACTATTCTTTATCCCTTTCAGTGGTGAAACAGGTTAACAACGACGATTACCCAGGGACGATTCAGTTGGCCAAAACGGGACCGGAATTGCCACTTCTACCAGTCAAGGATGCCACCGGGGCTTCGACCGTTTTTGCGGGCAAGCTTGGAGGCGTTATTGGTCAATTGGGAGATAGCGATATTGTCCGGGTTGTGGCCCCTGCCTCCGGGTTCCTGGGTGTCAAGCTGTTACGAACCCCTGATTCCAAACTCAACCCGTTCCTGGTTGTCTACACAACCGATGAAGGCACAGGGGTTACCCAGGTTCGTGCCATGGATGAAGATTCTGGGGGTGGACTGGATTCCTATGTCCAGATTCCCGTAACGGCCCGCCAGGAGGTTTACCTTCAGGCGGCAGGCTCTGTGGGCACCCTTGGGGCCTTTTCCCTGGAAGCATCGTTTCGAATCGACGATATTGGCGACCTTCCCGCCTTTGGTGCGAACCTGCGGCTGGCGGGGTTGCGTTCCTCGGCCGGGGGCCTGATCGAATCTGCCAACGACTTGGACCTATTCGTATATCGGCCCACCCAGGATGGCACCATCTCGATCGCCCTTAACCAGGTTTCCGGCGCCCTCAATCCCTTCCTCTTGATCTACCGGGCCTCGGATGGTGCCTTGATTTCAAGGAACAATGATGCCTCGGCAACCAACCGCAACAGTCTGTTGGAAATGCAGATTAAGGCCGGGGAGACTTATTGGGTAGTGGCAACCTCTGCGGGCGGGACCCTTGGGGAATATTCCTTGGGGATCACTCCCATCGTGGATGACCATCCCAGCGTCGCTACCAAAGCCAAAGCATTTACTTTGGCGGAAGGAAACCTTGCCACCCTGACAGGCACCATCGAAGCCATGGGAGATGTGGATTGGCTCCGTATCGTTCCGGTTGCGGATGGGGTCCTGCAATTGCGGCTTTCTGGGGATGGAGATACCCCGGTGGATCCGACACTTGCTGTTTTCACGGATTCCGATCAATCCCTTGGACTATCAGATGATACCACCGTTGATGGCAAAAATGACCCGTCCAGTGCCCTGAATATATCGGTTCGGGCCGGCAAAGTGTATCGCATCAGCGTTTCGGGCTATGGGGAAAGTACAGGCGGTTGGAAACTGGACATCACCTCCGGTTCGGATGTGGTGGACGATTTGGGGAATACCTTTGACACGGCTGATTTGCTTGATGTTTCACTGGAAGGGGTCACCAGGCTTCAAGGCGATTTGGGTGCGGGGGATCAGGATGTCGTCCGGTTCCAGGCCCCTGCAGATGCCAAGGTGGTTATCAACATCACGGGAGTTTCCGGAGAACTAAGGGCGTTTGTCCGGGACGAAAATGGTGCTTTGCAGGTTGCAAGTGGAATCCTTGGTCCCAATGGAGATAAACTCCAATTTATGGTTACCACAGGGCAGGAAGTTTTCCTGGTTGCCGTTTCTCCGGAAGACATTACCGTTGCTGGAGGAGCCTTCTCGGCGGAAATATCTTTTGAAATCATCGAAACAGAAATCGTTCGGCCGGTCAGTAATGATGTTGTGGATGTTCTTGACAACACCTTGGCAACGATTTTTACCCAGCAAATTGTGACCGCAGAAACGGATGAGGAGTTTGAGGAAGTGAGGGACAATATTTCCATGTCACTCACGGAAAGTCTTTTGGCTGCCCTTGGTGGAGACCTGGTCCAGGACTTTTATGTTTTTTATTTTGATCCCGTGGATTTTGTCCTCACCGACTCTGCGTCCCAGCAAATAGGAAACACAGGTTCCCAGGGGGCCATTCGGGAAAATGCTTCGGCAACCCTATCCCAAAAAGGAGCCTTGGACCTCGTCATCATCCCTTCGTCCCAAGCCAGCACCTTCACCATGCAGCTCTATGGCGTGGGCGGAGGTCGCGTGCTTGCGGGGGCCTCGATGGTTCGCGCTGATGGCACCGTGGTAAACCCTACTGTCTCCATCAACGGAGCGGTTGCATCCTCAGGAATACCAGTGGGCTCCGTATCCAAGGAAGGATTGACATTGAGCCTCGATTTCAGGGGGGAACAGGTCATTACCGAAAACCTACCCCCTGTCACCCCCACCACTGAGGTAGCCTCAGCCGCGGTTAGTAACACAGCCCAGCAGGTGGTGGGTTCCCTTTTGGGAGGAACCAGTGCGGGGGTTGGGAATGTTTTGGCTGGAACAGTTTCTGAGGGTATCAGCCATTCGGTTACCGACCTTTTGGTGCTTTTGGTAGGCGAGGGCATCACCAATGTAAACCTTTCCTCCGATGATCCTGAGCGATTACCCCTAGCATGGGAAACGCCTGAAGGCAAAAAATTGGTGGCTTTGGTGAACACCATTGCCAAGGACTTGAAGGAGGCCATCACGACCGGCACCCAATTTTTCCCGGTGGTCGGACGGGGTGGGCCCGTGGATATGTTGACCCTGCTTCGGCAGTCGATGGAGACTCTTGGTTTGGAGGAAGCCCAAACCATACTTGACAGGATGAGTTTCGAAGCAAGTGAACTGGTTACCACCCTGATCAATGGCCCAATTAAAAAGGAGCTGGTCGACAAACCCATCAATCGCCTTTTGAAAGGAATCCTGGGCGAACTTCAATTACAGAAGGCAAAAAAAGCCGGTGCTGCGGCAGCCAAGGTTCCGGCCAAAGTTGCAGTGGTGGCTCCCTTGGCACCTCAAAGCCAAACTCTCAATGGGTTCTCCACTATGGAAATCACCCAAAATCCAAACCCTTTCCTTGGGGCCAAGGTGATTGATACATCCTCCTATGCGGAAATATTGTTGGAGGACCGGGATCAAGTCTGGCTTTCCGATTGGAAAGACAATGGTTTTCAGGACCAGGCGTTGTCCCCGGTTCAGTTTCCAAAAGAAAAGACCTCGGGCAAGGATCAGGTTTGGGGCCTTTTGGCAGCGAGCCTGCTTGCACCTTCCTGGGTGCGAAACGGACAAGCACCCGGAAAACCCCATTCCCGAAACAGGGAAAATCCTTTCCGTTTACCTGAAAACCCGACATCCCAATGACCCAAGCGGATCAAATCCCCTTGGAAAGGATGGTTTCATTGCCCGGGAAGAAGTGGGGTCCGCCAATTCACCCGGGATGATTTGTCAAAAACCTTTTTTTCCTATGAACTCTTCCGGATGGTCGGTTTTCCCTTGGAAGGGCACAGTTTAATTTGGTATAATAGGTAATATCCCGCCTTGCCTCACGCCCTTAGCCCTCCTTCTGGACGAGGTTGATTTATGATCGGTATTCTTTCCCAAGCGTTTTTTGTTTTGGCAGTCTTTCCGGCACCGGTTCCCGAGGCCAAAACGGTGGAAAAGTTGCCACCCGGTGCCAAGGTGGTTTCGTTTGAGGCGTGGCCGGGCCCTATTACCCTCAATGACCGATTCAGCTACGCCCAGCTGTTGCTAAGTGCCAAACTTTCCACAGGCGACACGGTCGATGTAACGCGCATTGCCAAAATTGATGTACCTCCGCAAGTCTCCATCAACGATCACGGGTTGTTGCGGCCCATTGTCAAGGGCGATGGGGTCCTTGTTGCCAGTCTGGAAGGACAAACCGTTCGTGTACCCGTGAAGGTTGGAGAGATCACCAAGCCAGTCGTCATCAATTTCATAAAGGATGTGATGCCTGTCATGTCCAAGCTGGGTTGTAACGCAGGAACCTGCCACGGCGCCAATGAGGGGAAAAATGGCTTTAAACTGTCACTTAGGGGTTACGATCCGCTTTACGACCACAGGTCGCTTACGGATGATTTGGAGGGCAGGAGGTTCAACCGCGCCGCACCAGACGCCAGTTTGATGCTGCTCAAGACCTCCGGGGTGGTTCCCCATCAGGGAGGCGTGGTTTGCCAGCCGGGTGATCCCAATTATGAAATCATCCGTGCATGGATTGCGGATGGGGTCAAGTTGGATTTCAAAGTTCCCCGGGTGGTTTCGATCGAGGTATTTCCAAAAACCTTCGTCTCCCCTTTGCCAGGAATGAAACAACAACTTGGTGTGGTGGCAACCTACAACGACGGCACCAAAAGAGATGTGACAGCAGAAAGTTTTCTTGAAACCAGCAATATTGAGACCTGTTCCATGGATAAACAGGGCCAGGTGACAACCCTAAGGCGGGGAGAGGCCACGGTTCTTGCACGCTATGAAGGCGCTTATGCCGCGAGTTCGCTGATTTGCATGGGAGACAGGACCGGGTTTGTCTGGAAGGAACCGCCCGCAAACAACGCACTCGATCCCCTTGTTTATGAAAAACTGAAGAAGATCAAGGTGGTCCCAAGCGATCTGTGTACAGATGAAGAGTTTGTCCGTCGTGTTTATCTTGATTTGACTGGATTGCCCCCAAAACCGGATCAGCTTGCCTTGTTTTTGTCAAACCCTGTGGCCTCCAACACCAAGCGTGACAGGCTGGTGGATGAGCTGGTGGGAAGCCCGGCGTTTTTGGAACATTGGACCAACAAATGGGCGGATATGCTTCAGGTCAACCGCAAGTTTTTGGGAGAAAACGGGGCCCGTGCCCTCCGCAAATGGATCCATGATGGCCTTGCCGACAATGTACCTTATGATCGTTTTGTTTCCGCAATCCTGACAGGCAAGGGCTCCACGATTGAACACCCCAATGCGGCCTATTACAAGGTGTTGCGTGATCCCCCCTCCCTGATGGAAAACACAACCCAACTCTTCCTTGCCATTCGCTTCAACTGCAACAAGTGCCACGATCATCCCTTTGAAAAATGGACCCAGGACCAGTACTTCCAGTTGGCAGCGTACTTTGCCCAAATTGATCGCAAGGAAGATCCCAAATACAAGGGCCAACGAGTGGGCGGCACGGATGTCGAAGGTGCCAAACCCCTTGTGGAGGTGATCGCCGATATTGCCTCAGGGGACATCAACCACGACCGAACCGGTCAGGTTGCTCCTCCCAAATTCCCTTATTCCCATGAAGAAATGCCTCCTAGCTCGGACAACCGACGGGCCCAACTGGCGAAATGGATGGTTTCCCCAAAAAATCCCTATTTTGCCAGAAGTTATGTCAATCGCCTTTGGGGCTATCTCCTGGGTGTCGGGTTGGTCGAACCGATTGATGACATCCGGGCCGGCAATCCTGCCTCCAATCCCGCTTTGCTGGATAAATTGACCCAGGAGTTTCTGGATTCGGGCTTTAACACCAGGCACATTTTCCGCCTTATCTGTAAAAGCCGGGTTTATCAACTTTCGGTAAAGACAAATGCCTTCAACAAGGACGATGATACCAACTATAGCCACGCCCTGGCCCGAAGGCTGCCTGCCGAAGTCCTTTTCGATTCGATTCACGCCTCTCTTGGGGCGCCCACCCGTTTGCCTGGCCTTCCCCAAGGGGCCAGGGCAGCGGAATTGCTTGACAGCACCCAGGATGTTGGCGGCGGGTTTTTTCAGCTTTTTGGAAAACCTGTCCGGGAGTCCGCCTGTGAGTGTGAACGAACAACAGGCATGATGCTTGGGCCAATCCTCAATCTGGTCAATGGTCCGGTCATCGGCGATGCGATTCGAGACCCTGAAAACCGGTTGACCAAACTTCTTGCCACAAACCAGGATAATGGTTTGGTCATTGATGAATTGTACAAAGCAATCCTTTGTCGTTTACCCAATCCCAAGGAGCGGCTTGCCGCTGTTAAGGCCATAGAGGATGGAAAAATCGATCACAAGGCTCATCTTGCCGAGAAGATTCGTAGGGTAGGGGTTGCCGATTCCCTTAGGGCCGCAATAGATGCCAAACAACCGGCCTGGGAAAAAACGGTTACCAACGGGGCTATTTGGACCAAGGTCGATCTGGAAACCGTGGTTTCCCTGGGCAAAGCAGTATTCAAGAAACAGCCCGATGGCTCGTGGTTGGCCACCGGCCCAAACCCGGATAAAGAAACCCTGACGATTACGGCCAAGCTACCGGCGGGCACTCATTCTGGCCTAAGGCTCGAAGCACTTTCGGACGCTACATTGCCAGCCAAGGGGCCTGGTCGGGGATCCAATGGAAACATCGTTTTGCAGGAACTTAAGGCTTCGGTCCTAATCGATGGTAAAAAAGAACAGATGGCAATAACCCTGACTCGTCCCGATGCAACCTTTTCCCAGGATGGCTATTCGGTTGCCGGGGCCGTGGACACCAATGCCACCTCGGCGTGGGCCATTGCCCCGCAGTTTGGCCGCGATCATTCCGCATGGTTTGAGTTTAAGGACGCTTTGGTATTGGCCAAACCAGCAACCGTTACATTGACCTTGGTGGAGAATTTTGGGGCCAGCCATACTATTGGCCGGATTCGCATAGCCACCACATCCGCTGCGAAACCACTACTTTATCGGGGCCCCCCTGAAAATATATTGCGCATTGTCAACACCGAATTGGCAAAGCGCACCCCGGCTCAAAAGGCGGAGATAACCGCATTTCATCGGGCCATGGACCCGAACCTGGCCCGGGTGGAACAGGAAGCCGCGGGATACATGGTCGCCACAGATCCCCGGGCCACCGGGCTTCAGGATGTGGCATGGGCCCTCCTTAACTCCAAAGCGTTTCAGTTCAACCATTGAAACTCGGTTACAACACCAATGGGTTTGCCCACCACCGGCTAAAGGATGCGATTCGCATCCTTTCGGGTTTGGGGTATGGTGCCTTGGCCCTGACCCCGGATGTACATCATCTGGATGTCACCCAACCCGGGTGGGAAGGTGAAGCAAAAGAAATCGGTAAAATCCTCGATGACCTTGGCATGGCCAGGGTGATTGAAACAGGTGCCCGTTTTATCCTTGATACCAAGCGAAAACACCATCCCACTTTGATCGAAGCCTCCAGCCATTTACGACAAATCCGACGGGATTATTTGGTTCGCTGCATGGACCTTGCCACGATGGTGGGATCTCCGCTCATCAGTTTCTGGTCGGGCAAATCAGAGGCCGGAAACGGTCCACTGGAAAAACTCCGTGATGGTTTGGTGGAAGAATGTTCCCTGCTTGTCCATGAGGCCGCCCAACGCAAGTTACTTATTGGATTTGAACCCGAACCCGGTATGTTGGTGGAAACCACAGCACAAGGTCTTGACTTGGTTGAACAGGTGGGCCATCCTGCCTTTTGTTTGACAATTGACATCGGCCACCTCCATTGCATGGGCGAAAACATCAAAGATAGCCTGGACAAGGCGTTTTCAAAGACAATTAATATCCATTTTGAGGACATGCGTCGCGGGTTTCATGACCACCTGCCACCCGGGGATGGGGAGATCGACCTTGCTGCGGTAATGGATCAGTTGGCGGAAAAGGAGTTTGGTGGCCCGGTATGTGTGGAGTTATCAAGGCACAGTCACGATGCCGTGGCCACAGCAACAGCCACCATGGATTGGTTTCAGACGAATGGTTTTGCCAAAAAATGGGGTGAAATGGTACCCAGGGACCTCGGCAAAAAAGCCTGATTGAGGCAGGATAATACTTTTTGAACCAACTCCATATCCGGTTGGCCAATAGGTTGGTCCGCCAGGGTCCAATCGTCGGGATAGCCATGGAGTGCGAGGTAGCCAGCCATTTGCCTTTTGAGAACCTCTTCTGCCCGGGTTTGCTGGACGGCCCGGTCCGGCATGGACCATGTCCGGTTTTCCGCTTCGTTTGCCGGTGGGAAACCGCTTCGGGGGGGAGCCAGGGGAATTGGCACAAGGGTGACACCCAGATCGGCAAGGGAATGGGCAAGGTTCTCCACCAGGCCCAATGGCTGGCTATCCAAGGCAAGGAGAAGTTCGTAAACGGCACCATGGATTGTGGAACCTTGCGTTACCTGGTATTGGGCCCAATAGGCGAGGGTATTTGCACCGCAGGGAAGGGGTGTTTCGGTTAATGGGCTGAAAAAAAGTGCCACAGTCAACGGATTTTCAGGGGAGGTTTCACCGCTCATGGCCAAACCTCCGGCCGTTTTTTGCTGTAAAACTGGGGAACAAGATTCAAGCTTGCCCACCGATAATGAAAAGCTTCGGGACTGACAAGCAACTTTTGGGCAAAGAACCATCCCACACGGTGGAGTTGGACAAGGTGATTTTTGGTGGTCTTTGGATCAACACCCTGGGGAAAGGCCCTTGCGAAAATGGACCTCACGATCCGTTCAGGCATGAGCAGTTCTGCGGCGAAACGATTGGCTTGTCGTTCACGGGTCAAATAATGGGAATCGGCCTTTTGTTTTGTGGCGGAATATTCCAGGGCAAGAATCCGGCCATGGGCAAATTCGTCCTGGATTTGATCGGAATGCAGGAGGAAATGTCCCAATTCATGGGCCAGGGAGAATCGCTGCCTGGGTACCGGATCATCGGCATTAACAAACAAAAAACCTCCCTGTTGACCGGAAAGTACCAAAAGTGCGGCCAGGGGTTCATCGACAGTTTCCCCAAGAGTCTCGGAATGGGGCCATTTATAAACCAGACTTAGCCATGAAAACGCTTTGCTCGGGGTGAGGCAAGGGAGAAACACTTGGACCAACGGAACACTGTCAAGGAGGTGGGCCAATGGAACCGGGCGAATCAAGGCTGGCTGACTTTCGTACCGATGCGGAGTGTCTCCCCCTATGGTTTGGAACAGGTTATCAATCTTCGCCTGAACCATGCTACCTTCCGAGGTAAGCATTTCCTGGTAATTTTGGGGCGGATTAGGCGGGCCATTCACTCGGCTGGGCCTTTAAACGATTTGGGTGTGGGTTGACTTTGGCCGATTTTACCTTGGGCGATGCGGGCAGCCATGGCCAATTTTCCGGCATCGTTAGGCACCATTTGATTTTGAAACATGAGCGAAGCCTTTTGTATGCGATCAATTTGCGCATCGTTCAGGGTGAGATGATGGCTAATTGCCCATTCCTTCATGGAATTGCGGCCACTGGGTTTTGGCAAAAGGGCATTTCCCAGTTTTTTAAGTATGGCAATATCGGTTGGTTTCAGCCCGCAAATTTTTTGCCTTACGGAGTCGTTGGAAAAAGAGAGGAGGCCTGAAACGGAAAATTCGCCCTGGGAATTGCCAGTCGGTTCGATGGGTTTGGGCAATTGGGATTTGGAAAGGATATTCTTGACAAATTGTTGGGCTTTGGCATACCTGGTGGAATCGGCAAACAGGTTTTCGCCCTCGACCACTGTCCCGCCGGGGAGGCGGCTTCCCGACAATGGATTGAGCCCCGTTTCGCTTTGGTACTCCCCTGTATAGGGGGAGGTCGATTGCTCCAATACAATCGGGTCGAGTCTCGATTGCACTGCCAACAAGAGGTTGGAAAGCCTCGGATCCGGGGCATAGATGGCCAATCCCCAGATGGATGACATGGTATTGAAATCACCTGCCTGTTGTGCCAGGGAATAGGTTTCCACCAGCGAAAAATCCAATTCCTTGATCATTGCCTGTTTCTCCTCTTCACGGCCTGGAATTTGGGCCGCCCTCCATAATTTTGATGCGAGTGCAAGGTCGATGGCTTCCAGGACCATGACATAGTTTTTCATTGGAGTAGACATCATGGCTTTGCTCCGGTTCGAACGGGCTGTTTTTCTGGGAAGGGTTTATCCGATCCAAATTGGAAATCGTGCCAATCCTGTTGGGTTAATTCTTTCCTGACTTTCTTCATGATGCGGGTAGCCTTAACAGCGACTTGGGTTTTTGTAATGCCAAGGGTTGATGCGATCTCCCCGTTTTCCAGAAAGTGAAGATTTTTAGCCAAAAAAAGTTGGTAGTCCTTTTCATTGAGAATCGATCGGATTCGGGTTAGTATGATGGCCGTTACCTCGGCCAAATGGATGGGTTGGAAATCCCGTTCAGCAGGGTTTTTTTGGTTAATTGGGTATTCGTCCGCCCCAATTCCTGATTTGAGATGAACAGTTTTGGAACGGGAACGGCCGTTTGTTTTCTGATGGGAGTGCCTTATCTCCAGGATGGCCCAATAACTGAACCATGCCTCAAAGGGTTGGTTGCAGTCGTAATGGTCTGCTTTTTCAATTACCTTGACTACTGTGGATTGGAAAATATCCTGGGCGTGGTCAGGAAGATTCTTCTTTTTAATGAATCCAAACTTGTTATTGTTCACATTTACCAATTTGTGCACCAAGTCCAACAATTGATTTACATTGTTATTGATTTTGTAAAGGGTGGCGGTTCTACCAATGGTCGTCTCGGTTGAACTAAAAGTATTGGCATAATCGGTCATAGGGCAAATCTCCCGGATAAGGAAGGTCTGGGCCTTTTTATGTTCTCTTTCCCCCAATGGACCCAATTATTTCAACAAATCAGGTTTTTTCCAATGCCCCAGGTTTTTGAGGTACCAGGACGAAACAACAGTTTGAAAACAGAACAAGCCGCAAGGATCCCCCTTTGCGGCTTGAATTTGTGCATTGCCCGATTAGGGGTTACTTGATCTTGTTGGTTGGGCGAACAATAACCAAACCGCCATTGGGGCCTGGAACCGCTCCTTTGACAAGGATAATATGGGTTTCGGGGTCGATATTGATCACATCCAAATTGCGAATGGTTACCTGGTCGGCCCCGTAATGACCGGGCATTTTCTTTCCTTTTTTGGGACGGCCAAAACCCCGGTTGGAGGCCACATTGGTTCCACCGATCGACCGATGGACCTTTTTCACGCCGTGGCTAGCCGGTAGACCGTGGTAGTTCCACCGTTTCATGCCACCCGTAAAACCCCGGCCTTTGCTGGTGCCAATGACATCGACCCGTTTGGTTTCCCCAAAGATCCCCGCAACAGTCAGGTTGTCTCCAACTTTGTGCTCGGCGGCCTTTTCAAAACGAAACTCACGAATGAATTCTTGGGGCTCACAGTTAGCTTTGGGGGGAAGGGCGGTTCCGGCAGGAAGCCTTTTGCGGCGTTTGGATTCCATTTCTTCGGATACATGGCCCCGTTCGGCCCGGGTGGCCCTTTTCCGACTTTTGTCCTTATACCCCACCTGAATGGCTTCGTAACCGTCTTTTTCAAGGGTGCGAACCTGAAGAATGGGACAGGGACCGGCCTGAATGACCGTAACCGGGGCACAATTTCCGGTAGAGTCGTAAACCTGAGTCATACCAATTTTCGTACCGATAATACCGATGGACATGGCTAAATCAATGGCAGGAAACCCAAGCTGGGCCCGCCCTCCTCACACTTTTGGTGCGCAACTGTCTGACCCGGGGACTGTCCGCCGGTGAGCATCATTACGGTGTTTTTGCAATAAAATCGCAATCCACTCCGTTAGAATAGCAAACATTTGAAGAAAAGGCGAGGGAAAAGCGGTAAAGGCGGTATCCGCCAAGCATTCCTAACCGGCAAAAGGGCCGCCAACCCACCTGGTTAGCCAAATAGAAAGCACCAATCGAGGTCGCTTTTTTAGGCCTGATCCCACTCAGTATCCCTTTGCAAAAGCAACCAAGCCCTCTTGATCCAGGGGTCCCAATTGAGGTATTACCAAGATTGGCTAAATTGCCTGAACTTCGAAATAATGCAAGCAACCGCCAAATAGAGCCGTTTTTTGGAAGAAGTATTCAATCAAGGGAGTAGGAAATTGTCGGAACCCACTACCTCCCAGAATCTGGTTTGTTCGATAAAAGTTCGTCCTCCCCTTTTTCGGGCTTTGGGAAAAGAAGAACCGCCCGATTTCGTAAAAGTGTGTGGCACAGTCTATCAACGCAAACACATTTTCAAACACGATTCCTGGGCCGCCACGGCTCATTATGTTTCCGAAAGTGGTAAAGAAATTGTTTGCAAATTCAATCGGAAACAGTCCATTTTAGGCTTTCCCATGGGGTGGTTGGGTCGGTTATTGGCAAAACATGAAGCCCATTTGCTCCAATTGCTTAGCGATTTGCCCAATATCCCACCTGAATCAGGTGCCGTTGAGATAAACGGTGTGATTCAAAAAAACGCGGTGGCCCACGCTTTTATTCCCGGCCATCCTTTGCGCAAAGACTCTCATCCTGGCGAGGGGTTTTTTCGTCAGCTGGAGGCAACGCTTAAGGAGATGCATCGGCGAGGTATTGCCTATGTCGATCTTCACAAACGCGAAAATATCCTGGTGGGGGACGATGGATTCCCTTATATGATCGATTTCCAAATTAGTCAGGCCTTGCCCCAATGGGGCCCTCTGGGTTGGATCCTTCGAATCCTTCAGCAAAGTGATTCTTATCATCTGAGAAAACATATCCTGCATTTTGAACCCGCATATTTTGGTCCGATCAGGCCCGAAGAGGCGCTTCAAAGGCCAATTTGGATTCGGTTTCACCGCTTGATTGCCGTTCCCTTTCGAACCTTGCGACGCAAGTTACTGGTTCTTTTTGGGGTTCGAACTGGTCCTGGTTCTGCGGAGACGGAAGTCTTCCCGGAGGAAGGCATTCGAAAAACAGCCGCCTAGATGGCCCTTCACAACAATCAGGCCAGGGCATACTAAATAGGAACCGGCTTAACCGGACTTGATTTAGGCAGGGCAATAGGAGTAGGAATGCAAGGGTCTCCTCTCCTTTGGGCCGGGGAGGTTTCGGCTTGGGATAATCAGGGAGTTTTTGATCATGCACCAGTCAGTAAAGCTCAGCCGATCCTTCTGGATTTGTGCGGGATTGATTTTGAGTGCAGTTTCGGCGGTTTTTTCTGGCCTTGCGGTGGCCGACAACCCCAACGAACGCAAGATCCCACCCGCTGCCAGCCCGTTGGACCCCCCTGGCGGAATCAATAGTGCGGCCACCCTTGCCGGGGACAAGGATCCCAAACCGGAAATCAACCCACGGAATCCTAAAGCTCCGGGCATTTGGGTGCTTGATTTCAAGTTCACCGACCCTCGCATTGTCAAAGTGGACATTCCCGGACGAGGACAAAGGGTCTGTTGGTATTTGAAATACAGTGTAACGAATCACACCGGGGAACCGCGCTATTTTCTTCCCGAATTTGAATTAAAAACCCAGGATCGGGGCACGATCCACAAGGACCATATCCTTCCCAAAGTTCAGCAAGCGATCGTCAAGTTGGAGGATCCCACGGCCGACCCATTCGATCCCGAATCGGGGTACCTCCGTATCCGTAATTCCGTAACAATCGCTCGTGAACCTATCCCGGTTTCAACCATGGGAGGGCCCAATAAGCCCATTCACGGAGTGGCCATTTGGGATGATGTGGATCCAGATGCAGCAAAGTATAGCATATTTATTACTGGGTTATCCAATGGAATTGCCTTAGCCGATCCGATTCCCCCAGCAACCGAGCAGACTGTTCGAAGAAAAACTCTGCAAATCAATTTCAAAAGGCTGGGAGATAAGTATAATTTAAAGTCTGAGGAGATTCGATTTGTGCCGCCGGCACAATGGATCTATCGGGCAACCGATCTTCAGCTTGGTGCGGTGGCCGGAATTCAACCGGTTGGGAAACCTCCCGCTCCAGAAAAAGCGGCAGCGCCGGGCCAGAATAAACCCAACTAAATCGGGTTTTAATCTGGGATTCGTTTGGAAAGATAAGGCAGGATTTTCATGGCTCATAAAAAAGGTCAAGGCTCCGTAAAAAACGGGCGCGATTCCAATAGCCAACGCCTTGGAATTAAGACCTCTGATGGCACTTTTGTTACCACCGGTTCGATCATTGTCCGCCAACGCGGCACAAAGTTTCATCCAGGTCGTGGTGTAGGAATTGGCAGGGATGATACCCTGTTCGCCCTTACCGATGGACTTGTTCGGTTTGGTCAGGGTGGCCGTCGGGTGAACATTCAAACCGACTGAGTGATTCCATCCCCGTGGGGTCTCCGCTATGGCTGATCCGATTCGATTAGGAATGATCGATTTCGATACATCCCATGCGGTGGAATTTATCAAGCGATTCAATCAGCTGCAAACCACCCCCGACCAATTCGTCGAGGGTGCCCGGGTGGTTGTTGCCTGTCCGGGTAGTTCCCGGATTGCCCAGCCACGCATTGCCGAATACACTCCTGCCATTAAATCCATGGGTGTGACCCTTGTCGAGGATCCCGGCGACTTGCTGGGTAAAGTCGATGGAATGTTAATCGAATCTTTAGAGGGCGAAATGCACCTCGAAAAGGCTCGGCCCTTCCTCCGAGCCGGGATTCCCTGCTTTATTGACAAGCCCTTTTCCGGGTCGGTGGATACCGCCAAGGCCATTCTTGAGCTGTCCACCAAACACAACGCCCCGGTATTTTCATCTTCCAGCCTCCGATTTGTTCCCGAATTGGTTCAAATGTGCAATACCAAGAGCCCCGCTGGACCCGCTGTGGGTGCATTTTCGCACGGGCCAAGTCCCTTCCATGAACCCCCAAAAGGTGAGCCGCAGAGAAACCCAGGGCTTTACCATTATGGAATCCACCCTGTGGAAGTCCTTTACACCATCATGGGCAAAGGTTGTCATGAGGTTGTTAACCTCAAAACGGTGGGTGCGGATATGGTTACCGGACGGTGGAAGGACGGCAGGACGGCAACGATCCGTGGCATCCGGCAAGGAGTGGCTCCCTATGGTTGCACCCGATTTGGGATGAAGGCTGCGGAAACATTAACCCTTTCCACCAAGTTCATTTACCGTGAGCTCCTGAAGCAGGTTGTCCGGTTTTTTGTCGAAAGAAAAAGTCCGGTGGATCCCTTGGAAACCCTGGAAATCATGGCTTTCCTGGAGGCGGCCAACCAAAGTGGTGACAATCATGGCCGAGTGCAACCTTTGGCGGCATCTTCTTGACCGGGCATTTGCAATATTTGGTACTCTTTTTTGTCGTAATTCCTGTGGTTTATTTACCCGCTCAACCGCCGGCCCAGACCATGGAACAGGTCGACCTCATTAATGGCAGGACCCTTGAGGGTTTGGTTCTGGAAGAAACGCAAACGATGGTGAAAATGCGTTTGGTAAGCCGCAAAATCGGGCGTCCAACCCTTACCTCTACCGAGGAATTTCGCCGTGACGAGGTGAGATTCATTCGTCACCTGCCGGTTGGGGAAAGGGAAGAACTATCACGGAAACTCAAAGAACTCGACCAACAGCGGGATTTGTTCCTTGCCAGCCTTAGGATGCTGGATGCCCCTTCACCCCAGCTCACCAATCGGGGAATCGAGGGCATTCGACCCACACCTGTGGCATGGGAGGACGATCCGAATCAAACGGCTTGGGCTTTTGAATCCCATTATTTCCGTTTGACCACAAATCTTCGGGAACCGTTGGCGGTATTGGTCACCCTACAATTGGAAGAGGTCTTTCGGGCTATTTCCAATCTGTTTCCTCCAAGACTTCCAGGAAAACCAACCCGGATTCGTATTTGGTCGGATCAGCTTGGCTATCTTAGAGCCGTGGGCCGGGGACAGGCAAGCCTTGATCACCCTGCGGTATTTGATTCATTGGGCAATCGGATTTTAGGGGGGACGGAATTGGCCCGTTTGGAGGGTGAGTCCATCGAGCTTAGGCGGCACCACGCCAAGCAATTGGGGATATTAAACCTAAGAGAGATAGAAATCCAAAAGGCCATGGGTGGCAAGATTCCCACTGATTTTGCAGAGATGGCGGTTCGTGCCCGCCGCGAGCTCAGGGATGCTGATCAAAAGAACGATCATGCGATCCGCCAATCCCGCAATCAGCTACTACAGATTCTAAACCATGAATCAATCCATGCCTATTTAGGCAATTGGGTATATGATCAACAGAAACAACCCTTGCCCAGGTGGTTAAATGAGGGGTTGGCCCAAGTTTATGAAACCGGTTTGATCGAGGCGGGGGAATTGCGGGCGGACTGGCCGGATTCGACCCGTCTGGCAGGAGTTAGGCAACTCATTCGGGAGGGGAAATTTCCCGCATTAAGGCACATCCTGGCCGATTCCCCCGATCATTTTCTTGTCCGGGTTGAGGGTGGAGGGGACAAACCCAACCGGGAGTCCTCCCGTGAAGCCTATTTGGCCTCCTGGATTTTGACCTACCACTTAACCTTTGGCAAGAAGTTGCTTCCGGGTAAAAAAGTGGATCAATACCTTGAATCTTTGGCAAAAAATGAGGGCAGGAAGGCTGCCTTTGATGCATTTGAATCCTGGACAGGGATGGATATAGATACATTTGAAAAAACTATGTTGGACTTCGTGGGTCGGTTGCGTCCGGATGGATCCCTGGCATTGGCCAAATAAGGAATCGGAAACAAGGGGCGAATCGGTGGACCAAAAAAAGGCCAAATTATTGGTGGTTTTTCCCCAATTTCGTGTTTCTGATGTGATCAAAACCGCCGAGTGGTATAGGGACAAATTGGGATTCACCATTGGTGACTATTTTCTGGATCCCCCCGTGTTTGTCCATATTTGGAGAGACAATGTCGTCCTACAGATTGGCCTCGCCCACAATCAGGATGCCATTACCAGGCAAGCGACGGGACTTGGTTGTAATGGTTATTTTTGGACGGACGATGTCAACGCCCTGGCAAACGAATTGATTGGACGCAGTGTAATTCTAACCGAGGGACCCGTGGACCGTAAATATGCCTGCCGCGAAATAATGTTGCATGATGGCAATGGCCTGACTCTCTGTTTTGCCCAAAGAATCTGATCGAACCGGCCATTCGTCAATACCCTAACAAACTTTTCAAGGACATGGGTTCGAAAGGTAAGGCTTTGGAGAATGGGACTTATTTTTCCCGGAAAACCCAAACAGGATGCTGATCTCCTTTACCTTCCAGCATTCCTCGGACCGAACGAAAAAGCAAATGAAGAGAGGGCACATCATTGGGAAATTCCGCCCGGAAATTTCCAAGCATTCGGGAACATAAAAGGAAATCCCCTTTCTCGAATAGGGAGAGAGCCTTTTCATATTCTGCCTTGGGCCGGGGCCAGGAAGTTTGACCCGTTGGGAACATCTCATGCAATGTGACCGGGGTTTCAAAATTGTTGGGAAGAAAGGAGGCAAGGCGACGGGTAAGGACATTTGTCGGCAATTGCTTTTCAGTCGAGTCCGCAATTAAAATTCGTGTTCCTACCCGTTTGTTAAGTCCCTGGATACGGGAGCACAAATTGACGGTTGGGCCAAGAGCACCATACTTGAATTTTTGCCTGGACCCGATGTTTCCCACTTGGGCCATTCCGGTGTTGATCCCAACGGAAAAATCCATTCGTTCGCCCAGTATGCTTTCCCAACGGGGGCCAAGTTCGGAAAGACATTCCACCATTTCAAGGGCGGCAAGGCAAGCCCGTTCCGCGTGATCATGTTGGATTTCCGGGGCGCCCCAAATTGCTAATATTGCGTCTCCAATATAGTCAACAAGTGCCCCACCTCGTTTAAGAATACATTCTGAGAGCAAATTAAGGGTGTCCTGAATCCACCGAATGGTAACAGAAGGATCAAGCCGCTCACTTAACCTTGAAAAATCTTTGATGTCTACAAAAAGGGCTGTGATTTCAGCCTGGCGACCCATGTCCCAATCGGGAATTTTGGCAAGCTGGGTAGCAAGTTGGGGAGTAAAGAATTGTTCAAATCTTATTTTGGCCTGTACTGCCTGTTTTTCCTGATCCAATCGCGCGATACCTGCGGCCACTCCCTTGGCCAACAACTCAACCAGTCGACCTTCTATCTCCCCCAGGGGATTGCGGGGGGCATCGAATTGGCCCTGGGTAAGTAATGAGTTCCGGTTCAACCTGGTCCCATAAACTACTCCTATGACCTGGTCCTGGCTGCTAAGGATGGGAGCAACTATGACCGATTCGACACCAATCAAACTTTTGCTTGTTTGGGAATCAAAATGAACGGTCTGCCAAAAAGTCCGTTTTTCTTCGACAATGATACTTAGGATGCGTTGACTGGGGGGAAGGATTTCGGGTGCAATTCCTGGGGCCGTGTGGCTTGCCTGTACTGTCCAGGAAGAACCATTAAAAAGAAAGAGGACCGCTTGATCCAGTTCCGCCATGCCCACGGCGGCCTGAACAGCCTGAATGAAGAAGAGGTCGGAATCGGCAGCAGATTGCAGGACATCCATGAGTGTGCCAAGCCATCCCAGGATATCGCCACGATCGACAGTATCGTGAGTAATTTTTCGAAAGCTGGATATATTTACATTAAACGATGAATTTATGGTTTGATTGTTTTGAGGAGGAAGCGTTTGGCTTTTTATGCTCATCAACTCGCTGCCCTCGGCACTAAGGATGATGCGCTTTTTGCCTTGTTTTTCAAAAGTTAGAGAGGTTGGCAATTCGGAATGAAAGATTGCCTTGGGAGCAAGGTTTGCCTTATCGAGGATTTGGACTGCACGATTGGAGTGGATGTTGGTTATGGCTACCAGGCCATTGGCAAGGGGTTCCAGCAGAAGATGCCTGCGCCCAACCGTGGTTTCGTTGATACTGCCAATGTTAATTTTGGGGGGGACTTGGTTCCCTTGAATGGTATAAAGCCCGGCTTCCACGGAATCCTGGCGGCCCAGAACCACGGGAAGGTGAACATCCAGGGATTTTACCAGTTCTTTTTCTTCATATATTTTGATGTTTACAATGCCATTCATTCCTTGGCCCTTAATATTGGACCGTCATCTGTAAAAATCCGGAAACCAGAGCCGGGGCGGTCGTACCAAAATTATTGTACAGGTCTTTGAAACCATCCCCTGGAACAAGGGTGTTTACCCCTGTGGCGAACTGGATATTGTTGCTTAATGTAGGCCGATATTCCAATCCTACACTGAGATCCGTGCCTATCTGGCGGGCAATTTTTCCCTGGTAAACAAATGTCTCAAGAGAAGCTGTTTTGTCGAACCACATGAAATTCAGGTTATTGATCATTTTGACTTTGGGGGTCAAGTCAATGTCCATGCCCAGACCGAAAAGTTGAATCCCCGGATTTACGAAATTGCTTTGCCCCTGGGTTTTGCTTGATCGTAAATCGGGTAGCAAACTGAATTCCTGTTTCAGCCCAACACCAAAAAGGGGCAAGCGATTGCGGCCCCACCAACTAAAAAAGCTACCAGCAAAATTTTGACGGTCAAAAATCGAATCAAATCCGGTTGCGTGACTATTGTTGGGGTTGCCATCGCCCGAGGCATAAAAGAAGGATGCTTTGAACCGTGCGTAATCGCGATCATAGGAAAGTTCAAGGGCACCCATGAAGGCACTTATGGACTGGGCCTGGTTGGCAAGGGGATTACGACTATCTGTGCCAAGGGCGGTGTACAGGGCGTGATTGATATTGACCTTGTTGATGTGACCATCGCCTGTAATACCCAAATAATACACATCAAGGGTGTGCGGGCTAAAGACCCCCACGGGGTCCGGCCTGACAAGGAAGTTATTGTTGTTAAAGAGTAAGGTAGGATCGTCGTGATTGTAGTGAAAGCTGCCCTGGAGTGTGTAACCGGGGTAGATGAAATCCTGATGGAACCAGTTGGCAACCACAATTTCCTGGTTGCGGTTGTCAAATGTATTGAGTCCGCTGTTGGTATCTTTCTCCAGCATGTTGAAATAGAGCAGGTTGTATTGGTCCTGATTGGCGTTGAGAGAACCAAACAACCGGACTCCACGATTGATATTGTTAAAAACAAGACCCCTAAAGTCGGAATTGAAATATTGCGAACCGACTCTAACCGAGGAAAAATCGTAATATGGACCCCAATCCGCAATTTTCTTTTCAAGAAACCATTCTTCAAGGGCCATGTAGGATCGTTCCCGTTGGGTTCCATTGCGAACATTCGGGTTCACCTGGGCGAGTTCCTCGGTCGTAAGGATGTTGGCGTTGAATATGGGGGTTAATTTGAGCCGCCAATCCACTGGGCGAAAGGAGGTGTCACCATGAAAAAGGTCAATTCCCAAGGAGATGAATTGTTGGGTGGCGATCTGGTTAGGGTTACCGAAAAAATTTTCCGTATTAGGACGGGAGGTACTTTCAAAAGGAGTCGTTTGACTGGGAACCGTGCTGGGTTGGACAAAAGTAAAGCTGGTAATGGTGAGGTCCAGAAAAGTGTTCTGTCCCCAAATCGGGTAGTCGCTTTTCAGAATGTTCTGACGATAGGGATCCCACCACTGTCCCAAATCATAGGGATATTCCTGATACCAGGGATGGTCCTTCCCCCCGCGATCCCATTCCGGAAAACCAATGCGCCAACGGTCCACGACAGGGACAAAATGGCCATCCGGAGAGGGGCCTTCGGTGGGAAGAATGCCGGACCTACCAGTAAATCCCAAGGGCAATTCGATTTTTTCCTGAAAAAGGATTTCCAATACATGGGGTGGGGTTCCCGGTTTTACCGGACTTCCAGGTTCCGGGAGGGTGGCTTTCGGAAATAGGGGAGGAATATTGGATTGTGCCCAAAGCATGGTTGGTCCCGAAGCGACTCCGGAGATAAACAAAGACCAAAAAAGGACCCACTTCTCTCTCAAAAAACCATACCCCTTTTGATATTTGCCGAAAAGGAATTCAAGGGAAATCAAATAGGAGGGCATCTCATGGATCGACTGGCAGATTGGCATAACTTTATGGATTTGATCGGTTATAGCGATTTTGCTGGTCCAAAGGGGGTTATGGTGACGATAGTGGAATGGAGTTGCTGAATCAACCACTTTGGGCTCAAGAGTATTCCGGTGGGGTTTGCCCATGTTTTCCCGTTTGTTTCTTCGATCCAATCCCCCCAAAAAAACGCAGCCATTGCAGTTGGAATCTTTGGAATCCCGGAACAACCCGGCCATTACAATCAGCCTCCATGATGGGCTGTTGCAGGTCACGGGCTCGGCCTTTCGGGATGTTGTGCAAATTGGCCTCGATACCCTTGGAAATCAGATACTGGTGCAAGACGCCGCCAAAGTTGTTGGCACTTTCCCAGCCACCATGGTTTCTGAGCTTTTGGTCCAAACCCTTGGCGGCAACGATTCCATTCAGGTCGACCCCAAACTGATTCAACCCGCCACCCTTGATGGTGGTTCTGGCAATAATGTGCTTCGGGGAGGAGGAGGAACCACCACGCTAATCGGGGGCGGTGGCATTGATAAACTTTTTGCGGGAACGGGGCCAACCGCATTTAACCAGGGGCTGTCAAAAAATCATTTGTTTCATGTTAAACCGACGGATACCATATTGCCCTCTTTAACTGATTCCGTGGTAAAGGAACTTCCCAAGGTTATCGTCCCGGTACCCATTCAAGAGGTATTAACCCAAAGCGAGGTGGCCAATATCCTCGATCGGGCGGCTGCTGCCACCGCCTCGGACGATGGTATCATCGCCATTACCGATCAAAATGGGACCCTCCTTGGGCTTCGCATCGAAGGAGGGGTGTCCCCAATCATCACCACCAATACGGCCAACCTCGTTTTCGCCGTGGATGGAGCCCTTGCCAAAGCCAGAACGGGTGCTTTTTTCGGAGATGATCAAGGTCCCCTAACCTCGCGGGTAATTCAATTCATCAGCCAAACCACTATGCCCCAGCGGTTGGTGGAGTCGTATCCCAACGCCATAAATCCAACCCTTCAGGGGCCGGGATTTGTCGCTCCAGTCGGGATCGCAGGTCACTTTCCACCCAACATCAAGTTCACCCCACAGGTGGATCTTTTCGCCATCGAATACACCAACCGTGACAGCATCGTTCACCCAGGCCCGGACGGAAAAAAAGGCACGGGAGACGACATTCTCCTTCCGGCCCGTTTCAATATTGACCCAGCGTATGTTCCACAGGGAAAGCAACTCGTTTGCCCCGAGTCTTATGGCTATATTTCAGGCTTGGCACCCAATGCCCAGGCAAGGGGAATTGCAACCTTACCGGGTGGAATCCCAATCTACAAAAATGGCCAAATAGTAGGGGGAATTGGGGTATTTTACCCGGGTAAAACCGGACTTGCCACAGAGGAAAACTCCGCTTTAAGCAATGTCCACAATCCTGCCCTTCCCGATCGGTCTTACGAGTCGGAATATGTCGGGTTCGCGGCTCTCGGCGGGGCTGGTGGATTTGAAATTGGCGATTTGGCCGGGATTGCACCGACACCGGGAATTCAAGCCTCACCCATCCCACTTGGGCTAGCCCGCATTGACCTGGTAGGCATTACCCTTGACCTCTTTGGGCCAGGTGGCACACAGGGGCCGACCAACCTGTTAAACTTTGGCAAAACCCTTGGGGTTGGAAACCCCAACAGCGGCAGGAATTTTCCGGTAACTACCAATCCTGCGGTTACTCTAGTGAGTGGGGCCCCCAATCCGGAAGGTTGGTTGGTGATTCCCCATGATGGAGTTGGAATCAGTGGTTCCCAGGTTAACCAGATCATTCAACAGGGTATTAATCAGGCAACCCGCACCCGGTCTGTACTTCGGGTCGGGGCCAACCCGACCGGTCGGGCTCCCTCCAACACACCCGAAAAAATGGTCTTTGCAGTTTGTGACCGCGAGGGAAATGTGGTGGGCCTTTACCAAACTCCTGGTGCAACCGTTTTTTCACTTGATGTTGCGGTAGCCAAAGCCCGAAATATGGCCTATTACGACAATGCTGCGGAGCTACAACCCATTGACCAGGCTCCAGGAATTCCTGCGGGGGTTTCATTCTCAAGTCGAACCATTCGGTATTTAAGCCTTCCCCGATTCCCTGAAGGAATAGATGGCCAACCGGCAGGTCCATTTTCGATATTAAATGATGGAGGAACAAGCCTCATTACCGGGGGTCAAGTGGGTCCAAGGCTTGCCAATACGGATTTTGTAAGCATCCAGGGTTATAGTGCTTTTCATCCGGCCGCCAATTTCCGCGATGCTACCAATATTGCCAATCAAAACGGGGTCGTCTTCTTCCCAGGTTCAAGTGGCATTTATTCGGGACAAACCTTGCTGGGTGGGTTGGGTATTTCCGGGGACGGGGTGGACCAGGACGATTTAACCACAACCCAGGCCATTTTGGGATATGACTCCCCCGGAGCGCTCCGGGCGGACAATTACCGTGTTTTTGGCATTCGTCTCCCTTTTCACAAATATAACCGCAATCCGGAGGGGGGAATCATTGGCTAGACGCTTGCTCCTTTGCGGATGGATTTTCTCCCTGGGATGCCATCGCCCCTTTCTTGAGGTTAAAACCCATGAAGATCCAACCAGGGTAGGTCATCCGGAGCAAATCAAAAGGCACGCCTTAACCCAGGAGGAAGAATACAATGTAGGCCACCCTATTGGCGGGGGAGCGCCAAGGTTTTTTTCAAAAATCTTTTCCAAAAAGGAGGACCCTTCCCTTGATGAGGGAACTTGGGGCTGGGATTATGCAGGGCGATGGTTTCCCTCGCAGGTGGCATTGGATTGGTGGCACGGACGGAGGTTTCAATCCGGCGAGGGTGCCTATAAAGTGGACCATCTGAAAAGGCAGAGGATCGAAAGCAAATAATCAATTGTACCTTTCGTCCATCCATCCATTCGATTGAAATCTGGTCCATTGGCTGCGGTACAGTAGACCAATCCTGTAAAACCATTGGGAAACGCAAGTCGTAGCGGGTGATTCTCATCAATTTTTCCCAAATATGGGCAAAATGCAGGGCGGGTCTGGATTGGTTTTGGTCACTAAAATACAATACGGCCCCTCCTTTCAGGCAATATCCCATGAATGCCACTCACCCAAACGCAGATGGTCTGCTTGCCGCCGCCAAAACCGGGGATTTGGCCCAACTGGGCCAACTCATGGAGCTTTACCGGGATTACCTCAGGCTTTTGGCGCGCATCGAAATTGGTAAAAAACTCCAAGGAAAAGTTGACGCCTCTGATTTGGTCCAGGAGGTTTTCCTCGATGCCCATAGACAATTCCCCTCGTTTCACGGAGAAGCCGAAGGCCAATTTATCCAATGGCTTCGGCGCATCATGGCGGGAACCTTGGCACGACAATTGCGTCACTATGTAGGGACCAAGGCCCGCGACATTCGCCTGGAGGTTGAAATTGGTAACGACCTGGACCATTCCGCCAACAACTTTGGCATCCTTCCCATTGACCCTCAAGGTTCTCCCAGTCAACAAGTCAACCAGGCAGAACAATCGCTTTTGGTGGCCAAGGCTTTGGCGAAGCTCTCCGAGGATTATCAAAAAGTAATCTTATTGAGGCACTTCGAGGGATTGACCTTCCCTGAGGTTGCCAATCGGATGGAAAAAAGTGTGGACAGTGTGGAAAAATTATGGTTGCGTGGAATCGCCAAGCTGAAAAAAGCGTTTGGGGGTCAGCCGTGAGCGATACCAGGGAAACCCTTCCAAAGAACGATTGTGATGATAGTGCACCGGACGATCCCCGGATTTTAACATTGGCCCGGGAATACCTTGCCGAATGGGAGTTGGGAAAAACACCCCAGAGGAAATCGTATTTTGACCGATGTCCCGACATTACTAATCAATTAGCCGAATTTTTTGACGGAATCGACCTTGCCCATGCGGCGGGAAGGATGGGACAAAATGTCGAAGTTTCCCCGAAAACAGAGATCCCCCGTGAACCGTTGGGGGATTTCAGAATTGTCCGGGAAATCGGCAGGGGGGGTATGGGGGTAGTCTATGAGGCGGTCCAACTCAGCTTGGGCCGTCGTGTTGCCCTCAAAGTCTTACCCTTTGCAGCGGCCTTGAATGCAAAACAGCTCCAGCGGTTTCAAACCGAAGCTCATGCCGCCGCCCAACTTCACCATTCAAATATCGTGCCGGTTCATGCCGTGGGCTGTGATCGTGGTGTGCACTATTATGCCATGCAGATCATCGACGGACGCCCCCTGGATGTAGTGATAAAAGAACTAAGACTTGGATTGCCTTCCAGCCATTTGAGTAACACTACCGATCTTAAATCTACCTCAACCATTCCTCAAAGCGGGCTCCAAACCAGCCGATCCATCCGGTCCATTGACAACCACCGGGCCGTGGCAAAGTTGGGTTTGCAGGTTGCCGAAGCATTGGAATATGCCCACGAGGCAGGGGTTGTCCATCGGGATATTAAACCTGCCAACCTCCTGCTGGATGGTAAGGGTAATGCCTGGATTACCGACTTTGGACTGGCTCAGGTAAGCACCGACTGCGGGCTTACCCAGACGGGCGACATTTTCGGGACCCTTCGGTATATGAGCCCGGAACAGGCGGCGGGGAGGCGCCTTGAAGTTGACCATCGAACCGACATCTACTCCCTGGGTGCCACGCTTTATGAATTGCTTTGCCATGAACCCGCTTTTCCCGGCCAGGATAGGCAAAGCCTTCTCCACAAAATCCTCCACGAGGAACCGGTTGCCCTTCAGGCCATCGATAAATCCATCCCGGAGGAGATCGAAACAATTATCCTGAAGGCGATGGCAAAACTACCTATAGAAAGATATGCCAATGCTTTTAATCTTGCCGAAGACCTTAGGCGCTTTCTCGAAAACCGACCTATCCTTGCCAGGAGGCCTTCCCTGATCGACCATGGTCGAAAATGGATCAGGAGGCATCCTTCGGTGGTTTGGGCCTCGGTCATTGTCCTATGCATCTCGGTAGTAGTCCTTGGCATTTCAACCGCTGTGGTTATGCGCCAACAATCATTGACGCAACGAGCCCTTGAACGGGAAAAAGAACGGGCCCTTGAGGCAAATCAACGATTTGACCTTGCCAGACGATCGGCGGATGAATTGATTGAGGTGGCCGAGGAGGAACTTGCTTCCATTCACCCCATGGAGGGGGTTAGGCGGAGGCTTTTGGAAACGGCGTTGGCCTATTATCAGGAATTCATCGAATTGCGAAGGGACGACCCTGCATCCCAAACCGAACTGGCAATAACCCGGGACCGTGTCCGGAGAATTCTGGAAGATCTGGCGGTGCTTCAGGGAGACCGAAGCCTGTACCTATTGAATGCTCCGGTTGTCCTTGAGCAATTGCATCTTTCCGAAACCCAGGAACTTGCCCTTCGTGAACTTGGCGGGAACCTGGGAAACCGGCGCGAAGAAAGTTTCCGCGAATTTGGAAAGCTTAGCGGGGAAGAACGAAAACAGCGTTTTTTGGAAATGGCCAAGGAAAGGGAAACAAGCCTTCAGGCAATTCTACGCCCCGATCAACTGGGCCGTTTTCGGCAATTGGCTTTGCAATCGCAAGGACCGATGGCCTTTCTTTTGCCCGATGTGATACTTGCCTTGGCGATTTCACCGGAGCAAAAGGAAAAAATCCGGACCCTTTTGGAGGGAGGGCGCACTGGTTTTGGTCCGCCACCCCTTGACGGTCCCGGTTTTGGCCCACGACCGCCAGAGGGTCCCGGTTTTGGTCCACCCCTTCCCCCTTTCAGGGATTTCAAAGGGGAACCCAAGGGGAACCTCGGCCCAAAGGGTGAGCTTGTCCGATCCTCCCGGGACGAGCTTCGAAGGTCCAGTATGGTTCAAATTCTTACATTGTTAAACAAAGAACAATTGGTGAAATGGTCGGAAATGACGGGAAACCTGGTAAATCTTCCCGGGCAGATGCTTTTTCGAGGCGGTTTTTCTGGTCCCCGGGGACCCTATCCCGGACCTGAACGGAGATAAAAAAGGTGAAAATGATCGGATTTTGTTTGGTGGCATGGGGCCTGGTTACAGCGGGTTTAGCGGCGCAACCCGTTCAGGACTTCCCCAGGGCAGGTCCGGGCGGTTCCCCTGGGGGACCTGGTTTTCCAGGTGGTTTTGGACCTCCGGGAATGGGTAAGGAACGAAAAATCCTCAAAACCTACGACAAAAACAAAAACAGGATTTTAGATATTGAAGAGCGTAAAACCGCCCGGGCAGGATTGGCCCTTGAAAACTACCGGGGGGGCTTTGGCCCCAGGCGGGGTGGACCAGGTGGAATGGGCCCACCAACGACAGGCACTCCCGGTCCAAAAGTCACCGTTGAAAGCGTAAAGCGTTTTCCCGGCAAAGACCTTTACGATTTGACCACACTCCGCACCCTTTTCCTCGATTTTGAATTACCCGATTGGGAAAAAGAACTCGAGGAGTTTCATGGAACCGATGTCGATGTGCCCGCAAAAATGACTCTTGAAGGCACCACCCACAAGGGTCGGGTAGGGGTCCATTTTCGGGGGATGTCTTCTTATATGGGTGTTCCCTCCGGTTCCAAACGATCCTTAAGTATTTCCATCGACCTTGAGGATTCCAGCCAACGGGTTATGGGGGTGAAATCTCTCAATTTGCTCAATTGCCATGAAGACGCCTCCATGATGAGTACCATTCTTTATTCCCAAATTGCCAACAAATACCTTCCCGCTCCAAGGGCAAACTTTGTCAAAGTGGTAATCAATGGCGAGAGCTGGGGGTTGTATGTGAATGTGGAACAATTCAACAAGGAATTTGTGGATTCCCGTTACAAGCACAAAGGGGGCGAGGCAAAACCGGCCCGCTGGAAAGTTCGAGGTAGTCCTGGTGGCGGGGGTGGGCTTGATTACCTTGGGGAGAATCCGTAGGATTACAAACGCCGCTATGAACTCAAATCAGGGAAGGACGATACGGCATGGAAAGATTTGATCCACCTTTGCAAAATCCTGAACCAAACTCCGGTGGACAAGTTGGAGGGGGCGATCAAGCCGATTTTGGATGTGGATCAGCTCCTTTGGTTTTTGGCGTTGGATGTTGCCCTTATCAACACCGATGGGTATTGGATCCGGGCTTCTGACTTTTCCATTTACAAAGATAAAGGGGGGGTCTTTCATTTTGTGCCCCACGATATGAACGAAGCATTTCGTCAACCCATGGGTCCGGGAATGGGGGGACCTCCGGGAGGAAGAATGGGAATGGATTTCCCCAAACCGGGCGAGATTCTATCTCAAGGGATTCAACAGGAACTCAGGTTGAACACGGCCCAAATTTCTGCCTTGGCGCGGTTGCAAAAAGAAACAGATGAACGCATGAATCAACTTCTGGATGGTAAACAACGGCAAATGTTCACCCAAATGCGTACCATGGGCCCTGGTATGCCAGGGGGATTTGGTGGACCGGGGGGAATCAGGGCGATGAATATCAAAGGTGTGGAACTGGACCCCTTAATTGGCCTTGACGATCCCCGTAAGCCTTTGCGAAGTAAAATTCTAGCCGTTCCTTCCTTTCGACAAAAATACCTTCAAAACATCCATATCCTTGCCAAAGAGGATATTTCATGGGAAAGACTCGGATCCCAAATCGAATTTTTGCGAAACCTTATTGAAAAGGAAGTCAAGGATGACACACGGAAACTGGAAAGGTATGATGAGTTCCTGGAGGCAACCGCACCCGACCTTCGCACCCCTCCACCGGAAGGCTCCAGAAACAGGCCGGGTGGTCAAATGCGTCGGGGGCCTGGTGCGATTCCTTTAAGGGAGTTTGCCGAAAAGCGCTCCCGGTATTTATTGGAAAATGCCGAAGTCAAATCAAGTATCCAAGGGTTTGCAAAATGATTCGGGAAAGCACCACGGATTCACCACCCCCAGTTCAATCGATCCAAAATCAAGCGGCCACTTTGTCACCTTCCCTTCGGCAAGCCTTAACTCCAGGAAAACCCAAAGGGGCTCGGGAACTAAAATTCCTGTTGACTCTGGAGGAGGCCCAGTTGTTTGAGGACCGACTGAAGGAATCCCTGGCACCTGATCCCCATAGCATTGGGGGCGGATACCAGGTGCGAAGTCTTTATTTTGACACACCCCAGTTGGATGTTTTTCACAGATGCGGAAACCATGCCTTCCGAAAATACCGGATCAGGCAATATGGCTCGATGAATACTCTTTTTCTCGAGCGCAAATCCAAACGGGCGCAACGCATTTTGAAACATCGGATGGAAATACATAAAAGCAACCTTTCCGAAGAATTAATGGGATCCGGGTGGTTTTCGACCGAAGTCAGCCTCCAAAACCTGGCACCGGTTTGCATCATCAGTTATGAACGAAGAGCCTATATCGGAGAGAATGGCGACATTCGGGTTACCCTGGACCGCGACCTTTGCGGGCAAGCTGCAAAGGGTTTTGACATGGACCTTGGACCCCAAGGCAAACCGGTTCATGGCGGTAAATGCGTTCTGGAGTTTAAGTTCCTCGACGAGATCCCCGGCCAATTGAGGGCTTTGATGCGCGATTTCAAACTTCGTCCCGGGGGCCACTCCAAATACCGGGGATGCATGAGTGTCCTTGGGATTGCAGTGCATCCCGGTTCCAAAACCGCCTAGGAAATGGGCGGGAGGGTTTGATGTTTCAGTGGTTGAGTGAAGGCATTGGCGGCACGGATCCCCTTCCCGATTTTGAAATCCTTGCCGCCAGGCTTTTTATGGCTTTGGGTTTGGGTATCACGGTGGCGGTCATTCACCGCTTTACGGTGGGATCCCGTCATGATTCCCGCACCTTGGGAACAACCCTGGTCCTCCTTGCCGTTTTGATTACCTTGGTAACCCTTGTTATTGGAAATAGCGTTGCCAGGGCTTTTGGATTGGTGGGGGCCCTGTCCATTGTCCGCTTTCGCACGGTTGTTGAGGATACCAGAGACACGGCGTTTGTAATATTTGCCGTAGCTGCGGGGATGGCCTGCGGAGCGGGCTATGGGCACCTGATGGCTTTTGGAGTTCCCGTGGTAATCCTTGCCGCACTTATCATGGGGGTTATTAACCGGGCCACCTCTCCGGGTGATTTCCTGCCAGGATCCTTGAGCGTAAGGATGACGGTCGTCCAGGATCCCTGTGCGATTCTTAGGCCTTTGCTTGAGAAATACTGTGTCGAGGCAAGGATGGTTGGCATAGCCACGGCCAAGCAGGGAACCTCGCTTGATTTGTCCTATCGTGTCAGGCTTTCTCCGGGCAACCTGGTCGCCCTGGTTTCAACGGCCAATAGCCTCCCGGAAATCATTCAGGCCGAATTCAAGCAAGAATAGCGAACGGGGATAAATGAAGGAGCGGCATTGTTCCCGTCCCCTTTGGGTCGTTCCCTGAAGAATTTTGGTTTCCTAAATCTGTAAAAAAGACTCCATGGGTGGGGTAGGCCACCCTCTTCCCAACCCATTGGAGTAATCAGAACCGATGGTTTCAGCCACCAAACCCACGACTCGCCTTCGCCAACTCCTCCTTCGCCCAAAAGCCATTTTAAGCCTTGGTGCCCAAGACTGTTTTTCCGCCTTGATTATGGAACAAGCTGGGCTTGAGATGCTGTTTCTGGGCGGGTTTGGTGCTGCGGCAAGTCTTTTAGGCCTGCCCGATGTTGGCCTTCTGGAAATGAACCAAATGGCTGACCAGGTACGGCGTATTTCCCAACGGGTTTCCGTTCCGGTCGTTGCGGATGCCGACACAGGTTATGGGGACCTGCATAATGTGGCCCATACGGTCCGGACTTTTGAATCCTCGGGTGCGGCGGGTTTGCTCCTTGAGGATCAAACCCATCCCAAAAGGTGCGGACATTTTCCTGGAAAAAGTTTGATCTCTTGCGACGATATGGTGATGAAATGGAAGGCGGCGGTGGATGCCCGCAAGGATCCTGATTTTGTCCTGATTGCCCGGACCGACGCAAGGGCTGTGGAGGGTTTCGAAAAGGCGGCCGAACGGATGAATGCCTACCTCGAAGCGGGAGCTGATGTGGGTTTTATCGAAGCACCCCAATCGGAAAGTGAACTGCGACAAATTCCCAACCTTTTCAATAAACCCATGCTCGTCAATATGCTTTCCGGCGGTTTGACCCCAATCCTGCCCGCCCAGGAATTGGAAAGGCTCGGATACCGCATTGTGGTATGTCCCGTTGAATCGCTTATGGTTACAGCCCAGGCAATTCGTGAGCTTGCCAGGGACCTATTGGAAACAGGGCGGGTGGACCATTTGGCGGCAAAAACAGGATCATTCCATGATTTAAAATCCCTTCTTGGTCTGGAAGGGATCATGGGGCTAAAGGATCGGCTCAAGGCCAGGGAGCCGTGAAAAAAGAAGCCATCATCCAACCCCAAACCAGCGATTTGGAGCTGGTGGTATTTCAACGGTTGCCCCATCCTGAACTTTTCCAGGTGTTGCAATCCCGCGAAGTTCTTTCACGGGGCAAGGAAAACCTGGTATTTCGGATTACCCCTTCTGGCCATGCGATTTCATGGTCCTTCGGTCGGTTGGAGTTTCACCAGGTTCTGGCCAGCGTTAGTAATGGGCTACCCCGGGGAGGCCGCCAATTGACTCTTCGTCCGGAATCGGGCCATGGAGGCCATTTCGTCATGGCTCCAGGCTGGCGCTTTGAGGCAATTGTTTCGGTCGAACAACTGAGCACCTCGCAATATGCCCAATTTCATGACGATCTTGAATCCGATGCCAGGGGGCGGGGATTGTCGCTACGATTCTGGCCCGACCATACCGGTTCAGATCCCTGGTTACCTGGTTTGGCTTTCCTTGTGGTGGAATCACGACCAGGTTGCCTGGTGATGACCGCCTTCCACACCCACCCTATGCAATGCCGCATAGTTCGTATTCAATCCATGATAGAGCAACCGCAATCCGCCGCTCCCTGGGGCTTCCAACCAAAGATATAATGGAAGGAACAGCAGGCCCATTCCCCCTTTTGGCAGGCAACTAAGCTACCCAAATTCCCCCGGTATAGGATTTGCCATAAGCAATGATGCTTGAAATAAAAACAAACTTTTGTCCAACCAAGCCATAAAGGTTGGCAGCGGAACCAGGGTAATTAGCCCCACCTGTGGCTGGACCAATAACCACTTCAAAAGTACCGTCGTTGGTTGGGTCAATCACTCCTACGGTTATTCCTCCCGTATAGCTTGGGGAATAGGCGTTGAATGAGGCTAAGGGGTTGGCATTGGCGTCGAAGATCTTGACACTAGGTCCACCGGAAGCTCCGGGACCCGTGATTACCTCGGCGATTCCATCCCCATTCAGGTCACCGGCCGCCACATTGACCCCGCCCATAAAGGATGGGGAATAAGCAAAGAAATTCAGGCTTCCCCGAACGCCATTGGCACTAAAACTGCGGACATTGGATCCACCATTGGTCGCAGCCCCGGTGATGATCTCCGCCATCCCATCCCCATTGAGGTCACCCGTGGCAACGGTAACTCCACCCGTAAAAGTGGTGGCATAGGCATAGAAACCGGGGTTGACCTTTACCCCAAACGCATTGAAGGATTGAACATGGGGCCCTCCGGTAGCTCCTGCCCCGGTTACGATTTCGGCTACCCCATCGCCGTTCAGATCCCCCGAACTAATGTAAATGCCACCTCGAAAGGTGCTCGAATAGGCAAAGAAACTCGAGACCTGATTCAAACTTAATCCGTCGATGACGACAATTCGGGGACCGCCCCCAGGTCCTGCTGCAAAGACGAAATCGGCAAATCCGTCCCCGGTAACATCACCCACAGCGGAGCGGATCCCACCCGTCCATGCACCCATGGGTCTGAGGCGGGCCCGTGGCTGGTTGTCGGAATAGTAGATCACCACTTCGGATTCACCGACTCTTGGGGAAACCACCAAGGGATTCTCATATCCCTGATTGTTTGGGGGGCCCTCTTCCTCAAATCCTATGATGTTAGCAACAGTGGCGGTTTGTGTGACCGAGTGGTTGCCTAAACCTAAAGTAGAGGCCGTTTTATCATGGGGTAATATCTTATAGTTGCTAGCAGAAGCCCCTTCCAGGGTAAATCCTGTTATGCTGACGACGATGTCGTTGCCAATGTTTGGTGAAGCAAAGGTGCCTACCGCCGTTCCACCAAGGGTTACCAAATCGCCTGGGACGATTCCCACAAGGACGGAATTAACGTGGCTTACCGTGGCACTTGTGTTGCCATCATAAATCTTGTTGCTTGCGGTTGTGCCTAGGACCTCAAGGCCTTTGTGAAAAATTCTTGCCTCGATAGTAGGTTGGATTAGGGAATAGTTGACGGCCGAGGTTCCATCCAGAGAAAACCCGGTTATTCTGACAACGATGGGGACACCAACATTGGCGGAAGCAAAGGTCCCTACCGCCGTGCCTCCCAAAGTCACCGAATCTCCCGAAACAACACCAACCAAGGCAGAGGAACTGGTGGTCAAGATCGAGGTGGTCCCACCATCATAAACCTTGTTGGCAGCCGTTGTTCCCGAAACG